>Ga0335076_10004276_pt1 | contig 14435 bp, 14 predicted proteins | sample Lox_Sample_25_FD_206717 | JGI IMG/M metagenome (GOLD analysis project Ga0335076, IMG submission 206717) | Soil microbial communities from Loxahatchee National Wildlife Refuge, Florida, United States - Lox_Sample_2.5 | ecosystem: Environmental > Terrestrial > Soil > Wetlands | place: USA... | reverse complement strand
CCAACCATCACGTCGGTCGCCTTGATGACCGCATAGGCCTTTTCGCCCTTCTTGAGCTTCAATTCCTCGACCGCCTCGTTGGTGATCGACGCCGTCACAACCGCGCCGCCGCCGAGATCAATGCGGACATGGGCCGTCGTCGCCCCCTTGGTGACATCGACGATCGTTCCGTGAAGCTTGTTGCGCGCGCTGATTTTCATCTTCCCTCCCTTCGAGCTTTGCCGAACGGCTAACCGCGCGGTATGTATCACGACATACAACGGTTGGCGAGGCTACGTGAAGCTCAAGCGGGAACCGGGCTGGCGTGGTTCAACGAACAATGGGAGATATCCTTGCGGCTGACTGCGTTCGTAGCGGCGCTTAGCGCTGTTCTCGCCTCGTTTGCGACGCCTGTCGAGGCGGACCAAACCCATGTCGCGGTAGCGGCCAATTTCACCGAGCCGGCGAAAGAGATCGCGGCCCTGTTCAAGCAGAAGACCGGGCATGAAGCGGTGCTGATCTTCGGCGCTTCGGGAGCGTTTTTCACCCAGATTACCCACAGCGCGCCGTTCGAGGTGTTCCTTTCGGCCGATTCCGACCGACCGAAGGCGGCGATCGACGGCGGGTTCGCCGTCGCGGACAGTCTCTTCACTTATGCGATCGGCAAGCTGGTGCTTTGGAGTCGGGTGGTCGACGTGACGGACGGCGAAGCTGCGCTGAAGGCTGGCAATTTCCAGAAGCTGTCGATTGCCAATCCGGTCGCCGCACCCTATGGGACCGCCGCGGTCGAAACCATGAAGGCGCTCGGCGTCTACGATGCGCTCACGCCAAAGATCGTGCAGGGCAATAGCATCGCGCAGGCGTTCCAGTTCATTGACACGCGGAACGCGGAATTGGGCTTTGTAGCGCTGTCGCAGCTTCATCGCGTGACGGAAGGGACGCGGTGGGAGGTGCCGCCCAATCTCTACTCGCCGATCCGTCAGGACGCCGTGCTGTTGAAGACCGGAGCGGACAGCGAAGCGTCTAAAGCGTTCCTCGCCTTCCTCAAGGGGTCGGAAGCGCGCGCGATCATCGAGCAGTTCGGCTACGCTCTGGAATGAGCGCAACGTGCTGGGCATGCCCCCGGAAATCTGGGTCCCGATACGGCTCACGATCGAGCTTGCGGCCATCACGACGCTTACGCTCCTAATCGTCGCGACGCCTCTCGCATGGTGGCTCGCCCGCTCGCGTGCTGCGTGGAAGGAGGCGGTTGCGGCGATCGTCTCGCTGCCGATGGTCCTGCCGCCTACGGTGCTGGGTTTCTATCTCCTGATCCTCCTTGGGCCCGACGGCCCGGGCGGCGCGATCGCGTCGCTATGGGGCGCGCGGACGCTTGCCTTCACCTTCACCGGCCTCGTCATCGGCTCGATCGTCTCGTCGATGCCGTTCGTGGTTCAGCCAATCCGCAATGCCTTCGCGGCGATCGGCGACAGGCCGCTTGAAGTCGCGGCGACCCTGCGCGCTTCGCCTCGCCGCGCTTTCTGGACGGTCGCGTTCCCGCTCGCTAGCCCTGGCCTCCTGACCGGCGCGGTGCTCGGCTTCGCTCACACGGTCGGCGAGTTCGGCGTTATCCTCATGATCGGCGGCAACATCCCAGGCCGCACCAGAGTCATGTCGACCGCGATCTTCGACTTCGTCGAGACCATGCGATGGCGAGAGGCGAACATGCTCGCGGGCGGGATGGTCGTCTTCGCCTTCGCCGTCATCCTGTCCATGATTCTCCTGGAAAAACGCTTCGCGCGAGCCGGCGCATGAGCGACGGCGAGACGATCCGGGTCGACTTCAAGAGCGTGCTCGGCAAGTTTTCGCTCCAGGCCAATTTCGCCGCGCCGGCCAGGGGCGTGACCGCCCTGTTCGGCCCATCCGGCTGCGGCAAGACCACGGTTCTGCGCTGCATCGCGGGGCTGACGCGGGTCGAGGACGGCCTGTGCATCGTCGCCGGCGACGTCTGGCAGGACCCGGGCGGCGCGTTTCTACCGACCCACAAGCGACCGCTCGGCTACGTGTTCCAGGAAGCGAGCCTGTTCGCGCATCTCTCGGTCCGCCGCAACCTCATGTTCGGCGCGCCGCGCGGCAAGGCTCGGACGAGAAAAGGGAAAATCGCCTTCGACGAGGTGGTCGAGTTGCTCGGCGTCACCGCGTTGCTCGATCGCGCTCCGGGCAAACTTTCCGGCGGCGAGCGCCAGCGGGTGGCGATCGGCCGGGCGCTGTTGTCGCAACCAAAGCTCCTCTTGATGGACGAGCCGCTATCGGCGCTCGACCGGGCGACCAAAGACGAGATCCTGCCGTTCCTCGAGCGGCTGCGCGATCGGCTGTCCTTGCCGATCATCTACATCACCCACTCGATCGCCGAGGTCGAACGGCTCGCCGACCAGATCGTGCTGATAGAGAAGGGCCGGGTAATCGGCGCCGGGCCGCTCGAAGAATTGCAGAGCGACCCCAGCTTGCCGCTTGCAGTCGCACGCGACGCCGCGGTTACGCTCGACGGCGTCATCGCAGCGCACGACAGCGGCTATGGACTTCTCACTTTAACCATCCGCGGCGGCTCGCTGATCGTCCCAGCGCCGCCGGCCGCGGTCGGCGGGCGCCGCCGCATCCGTGTCATCGCCGGCGACGTCAGCCTCGCGCGTGAGAAGCCGGGCTTAAGCTCCATTCTTAACGTCCTACCGGCGCGCATTGTCTCTGCGAAGCCGGTGGGAGATCAAGAGCTGGTCGCGGTGCTGACGCTGGGCGCGGACGAAACGGGCGCGCGTCTCCTGTCGAGGCTCACGCGAAAATCATGGGAGGCGCTCGGATTCACCGAGGGCATGAGCGTGTACGCACAAGTCAAGGCGGTGGCGCTCGCGCCGGGTCGCGGAGAGCTAGAGTGAGGCCGGCCTCGAAAACGAGCGGCGCCTTGGCCGGCGAAAACGCCAATCGCTACAGCCCTTAAGAGCGAAAATAACACGGAGGTTTTTTGCCGATAACAGGGAGCATTTGAACAGGAACAGGGAGAATTCTGCGCATCAACTGTGAACAGATCTGCCAAAATTCCCCGCCGGGCGCTTGAGCCAGCATGCGCGCGGGATCGTCGTCGCGAACCGCGAGGCCGCCTGGCGATTGAGCAGACGTTGGACGCAATACTGCCCCCGTTCCCCCGAGGCGCCTCGGGTCGGGCCCGGGGAGCCGCGATGACGGATCGACAAAATCGGACCCCGCGCTCCTTCACGGACGCCTGGGTTTCAATTTCGCAACTGGCCGGGCGCCAACATCCTTGCCGGATGGAGCCGGATTGATGGCAGGCGCGACAAGCGGCGGGACTTTTGCCAGATGGGCGGCGTGGCTCGTCTGCGCTAGCATCGCCCTCGCCTGCGCGCCCGCCGCCGCTTGTCCACGGGCGGAGGCTGCGAAGCGCGCCCCGACCCCACCCGAGGCCGCGAAGGCCGCCGCCGAGCCGAAGTTCGACTGGCCCGCGCTGGGCAGGCTGGTCATGGAATGCTGGACCAAGGGAAAGATGATCGTCATCGCCGTCGACGACGGGGCCGAGGTTCGCGCGGCTCAATCGGGACGGGTCGTGTTCGCCGGCCAATTTAAAGGCTATGGCGATCTCGTACTGATCAGCCATGACGGAGGTTTTGTATCGGCGACTTATGGCGATATCGGTGGCTTGCGGGTGAAGGCGGGCGACCATGTCGATCTGGGGCAGCCGATCGCTGGGATATGGTCGTTGGAGGATAAGGCGGCCGTGCTCAGGTTCGAGTTGGGGCTGGGCAGCGCGAACCGATAGACCCCTACCCGCTGATGAGCCCAAGAGCCTCCGAGCGTGGAGAGCGGCAATTCGCTGACAGCGAAGTGAGCGCTTTCCGGCGGGGTCGCTTTGCCCCTCGCCGTGTCGGTTCGTCGCCCCGGAAACGGCGCTAACGGTTCCGCGCCCTAACCCTTCCTTCGCCGGGACTTGGCGAAAGTGTCGAACGCGACAGCTAGCACGATGATGACGCCGATCACGATCTGCTGGATGTAAGACGACACATTCATCAACACGAGGCCGTTGAGCAGGACACCGATCAGAATCGTACCGATGACGGTGCCGAAGATCGTTCCCGAGCCGCCGAACAGGCTCGTGCCGCCGATCACCACCGAGGCGATCACGGTCAGCTCATAGCCGGTGCCGGCGACCGCCTCGGCGGAATTCAGCCGGGCCGCAAGGACGAACGCGCCGAGACCGGCGAAGAACCCCATAATGATGTAGACGCTAGCGATCACCCGGTTGACGTTGAGGCCGGAGAGACGGGCGGCCTCGGGATTGCCCCCGACCGCATAGACCTGGCGACCATAGCGGGTATAGCGCAGCGTTACATGCGCGAGCGCCGCGGCGGCGAGAAAGATGATGACTGGGATCGGCACTGGGCCAATCTTGCCTTGGCCCCACCACGTGAACGACGGCTGGAAGCCAGAGATCGGACCGCCGGCGGCGAACAGGAGCGCCAACCCGCGAAAGGCCGACATGCCGCCGAGCGTGACCACGAACGGCGGAACCTTGAGCCGGGTGATCGCCAGGCCCTGGAGATAGCCGCCGGCAAGCCCGACTGCGATCGCCGCCAGCGCCGCCGCGCCCCAGCCATAGCCGACGCCGCCCTCGCCGACGGTGAAACGGTTCTCGAGTCCGCCCTTGGCGACCGCGGCCGCAACCAGACCCGCGAAAGCGAGCAGCGAGCCGACCGAAAGATCGATGCCGGCGGTCAGGATCACGAAGGTCATACCGACCGCGAGCAAGCCGGTGATCGACACCTGCCGCATGACGTTGAAGAGATTGATCTCGGAAAGGAACCTCGGCTCCATGACCGCAAACAGCGTCATCAGCGCAATGAGGAAGAGCGTCGGCGCGAACTTCGCGATGAAGCCGAAGACGTCGACACCGCCCGTGTCGCCAGCTTCCGCCGCCCTTGTCGCTTCAGCCATTATTCGCCTCGATCGAATCCGCACGCGCTCCGCCAGCGCGCTCGTGAAAGGTCATCATCGACATCAGGATTTCCTGGGTGGCGTCGCCACGGGCGATTTCGCCGGTCACCCGGCCCTCGCGCATGGTGACGATGCGGTCCGAGACAGCGAGGATCTCCGGCAGTTCGGACGAGATGACGATGACCGCGATGCCCTGCTTCGCCATCTCGATCAGGAGATTGTGGACTTCGACCTTCGAGCCGACGTCGATGCCGCGCGTCGGCTCGTCGACAATGAGGATCTTCGGTTTAAGCGCGAGCCAGCGCGCGAGCACGACCTTCTGCTGATTGCCGCCGGAAAGAAGCCCCGCGAGCTGATCTGGACTCGCCATGCGGATCGAGAGCAGGCGGCGGAACTCTTCGACCAGCTCCGTTTCGCGGCCCTCATCGATGAACCAGCCGCGGCTGATCTGATTATGCGAGGCGATGGTGATGTTGGTGCGGATGGCGAGACGGAGGAACAACGCCTGTTTCTTGCGATCCTCCGGCACCAGGCCGATCCCGCGCCGCATCGCGTCCTGTGGGCTCGAGAATCTGACCGGGTCGCCGTCGACGCGGATGACGCCCTGATCGAACGCGTCCGCGCCGAAGATCGCCCGGGCGGTCTCCGTCCGCCCTGCGCCGACCAAGCCGGCGAGACCGAGGATTTCGCCCTTGTGCGCCCGGAAGGAGACGTCAATGAGTTCGATGGCGTGCGGGTCGCGCGCGTTGCGGCGTCGGGTGAGGTTCTCGACCTCGAGCGCGACGGCCCCATGGTCGGGAATCGGCCGCGCGCCGTAGAGCACGCCGACGTCGCGCCCGACCATCATCCGGATGATCGCATCGACGCTCGTATCGGCGACGGCGCCGGACCCGATATAGCGTCCGTCGCGCAGGACCGTGTAGCGGTCGCAGAGGCGGAAGACCTCCTCGAGCCGATGGGTGACGAAGATGATCGAAAGGCCCTCGGACTTGAGCGTTCTCACTATCCGGGCGAGATTGGCGACCTCGGCTTCGCTCAGCGCCGAGGTCGGTTCGTCCATGACGATGAGCCGGGAGCGCATAGAGAGCGCACGGGCGATCTCGACCAACTGCTGCTCGGCGACCGAGAGATCGCGCACGGGCGTCATCGGGCCGCGTTTAAGCCCGATCCTGTCGGTGATCGCCTTTGTCTCCGCGGCGAGCCGCCGCCAGCTGATAAAGAGCCGCGAGCCAGGTTCGCGACCAATGAATACATTCTCGGCGATCGTCATGTCGGGAGCGAGGGTGAACTCCTGATAGATGGTGACAATGCTTGCGCGCTGGGCGTCGTGAGGCGAGGCGAAGGCGACCGGCTTTCCAAACAAATCGATGGTTCCGGCATCGGCGCCCTGGGCGCCGGAAAGAATCTTTAGCAGGGTCGATTTGCCGGCGCCGTTCTCGCCGAGCAACGCATGAATTTCAGCCTCGCCGACTTCGAGATGGACGTCCTCGAGCGCGCGCACACCGGGAAAGCGCTTGCTGACCCCCGTCATCTTGAGGATCGGGCCGTTTGACTTCGGCGGAGTGGACGAAAGCGCCGCGGGCGCAGTAGTCATTCGAAAGCGCTCGCTTTTTGAGAAGGCGTTCGATGAAAGCGCGCCGTGAACGGCGCGCCCCGCTTACGCGGATTACTTCACTTCGTTGAGGCGCTCGGCCTCCTTCAGATTGTCTTTGGTGATCGCCTGCGGCGTCAGAAGGGTGATCTGCTGCTCCGGCTTCTTGCCGCTCTTCAGGTACTCGGCCATGATATCGACCGCGGTCGAGCTCTGTTTGGCGGGGAACTGCTCGATCGTCGCGGTGAGCTCGCCATCGCGCACCTTCGCCAACGCCTCGGGCAACGCATCGAAGCCGAGGATCGCGACGCCCTTGAGGTTGCGCGCCTTGACGGCCTCGATCGCGCCGAGCGCCATGTCGTCGTTAGCGGCATTGATCACTTGCGGCGGCGCGCTCATAGCCGCGAGCGCCGACTCAGTCACCTTAAGGCCATCATCGCGTTTGAAGTTGGCGGTCTGTTCGAACACGATCTTGTAGTTGGGGCCCGCCTTGTCGAGCACGTTGTGCAAGCCCTTGTTGCGGTCAATCGCCGGGCTCGCGCCGGGCGTGCCCTGGAGATTGATGATCGTCGCCCCGTTCGGGAACATCTTGACGATGAGGTTGCCCTGCGCCTCGCCGCCCTTGACATTGTCGGCGCCGACATGGCCAACGATGCCGGTGACCGAGGGCACCCGCCGGTCGATGGTGACCACGGGCACCTTGGCGTCGATCGCTTCCTGCAGCGCGGGCGCCAGAGCGTCCTGTTCCCTGGGGCTCAGCACAATGCCTTTTACGCCCTTGGCTAGCGCCGCCTCGATGTCGGCGGTCTGCTTGGGTGAAGAGTCTTGGCCGTCGCTTTCAATGTAGCTCAGCCCATCCTTTTCCGCCTCGGCTTTCAGTCCGTCGTTCATCATGTGGACGAAGAAGGGAAAGTTCATCCCAGGAACGGAGAGCAGGATGAGCGGTTTGTCGTCGGCGAAAGCGGGCGCGGCGAGCGCCATCGCGAGCAGGCTCGCAGTTGCAACGCGGCGGGTGATGCGCATGGATTGTCCTCCCTCGGGCCGGACTAACATGCTAGCCGGCAGCGGCGAACCATGTCTGAAATTGTCGTCGCGGACAAGGGTCGGGGAGCGCGGCGGCGCTCGCCTTAAGCGCTCGCGGGCGCGGGCGCCGGCCGGCCGCTGAAATTAAGGGCCAGCCCCGGGCGCGGCCATCGTGTCTTGTACAGCCGGCCCGTTCCAGACGCCGTGATCCACATGTCGCGCATGTCGGGGCCGCCGAAGCAGAGATTGCTCACGAACGGATCAGGAACGGCGAAGTGCTCGACGGTTCCGTCAGGAGTGAAGGTGGTGATTCCTCCGTTCAGGAGCGTGGCCACGCAGACCACGCCGCCCACCTCGACCTTGAGACTGTCAAGGAGCTGAAGTCCAGGCAGAGTCGCGATGGGCCGCCCTGGAGCCAATGGATTCGGCGACGGCTTCAACTGGCCGGGACTCGCGACGTCGAACGCCCAGAGGCGGCCGGTCAGCGTGTCGGCGACATAGACAACGCTCTCGTCCGGCGAGAGGCCGACGCCGTTCGGCGACAGCAATTGAGCCCGCGCGCATGCGATGCTCTTGCCGTCGGGCGTCGCATAGAAAAGGCCGCCATAGACCTTGCGGTCGGTGAAGCCCACGCCGTAAGCCGTGAACCAGAAGCCGCCCTGCCGATCGAACACGAGATCATCGGGGCTCGACAGGACCCGGTCGCCGCAGTGCGTGTAAAGCGGAGTCGCCTCGCCCGTCTTGAGATCAATCCGCTGGATTGATCCGCCCTTGTAATCGGCGCGCGCCGGGAGGGGCACATTGACGCCGTTGACGACCTGAAAGGTGAACGACCCGCCGTCATTGGTGACATAGAGGGCGCCGTCAGGACCAATCGCGAGCCCGTTGGGACCGCCGCCGGTGCTTGCGACCTGGCTGGTCTTTCCATCCGGGGTGACGCGGCTCACCCGTCCGGCCTCGATCTCGGTAAGTACGACCGAGCCGTCGGCCATCGCGACCGGCCCCTCGGGATACTTTAGTCCCTCGGTCACCAGTTCAAGTTGAAGATCCGCCATGATTCACCTGCCCCAAGTTTCCGCCCGTCGATCAGCTTGAACTCAAGTCCTGCCGCAGGCAAGGGAAGCGCGGTGCTGAAGCAAAGGCCACCCCTTCTTCGGCTATGGACTGAGATCCTCGGACCGGGACATTGCGACACAGGTCCGCGCAATTCGCCGGTCCGGCGGGGCGATGCCGGCGCGGCTCAGGCCGCCTCGATCGCCATCGCCGTAGCCTCGCCTCCGCCAATGCATAGCGATGCGACGCCGCGCTTGGCGCCCCGCGCCCTGAGCGCAGCGATCAGCGTCACCAGAATGCGCGCGCCCGAGGCGCCAATGGGATGACCGAGCGCGCAGGCGCCGCCGTTGACGTTGACCTTCTCGTGCGGCAGGCCGAGATCGCGCATCGCCGCCATCGCTACGACCGCGAAGGCTTCGTTGATCTCGTAGAGGTCGGCCGTGTCCGACGTCCAGCCGGTCTTGTCGAACAGCCGCTTGAGCGCGCCTATCGGGGCGGTCGGAAATTTGCCTGGCTCGGCTGCGTAGGTCGAATGGGCGACGACGCGGGCGAGCGGCTCCGCGCCGCGTTTCGCTACCTCGCTTTCGCGCATCATGACCAGCGCCGCCGCGCCGTCGGAGATCGAACTCGAATTGGCCGCCGTCACGGTGCCGCCCTCGCGGAAGGCGGGCTTCAGGGTCGGGATCTTTTCCGGCCGCCCCTTCGGCGGCTGCTCGTCGGTTTTGACCAGCGTCTCGGACTTGCCTGCCTTCACGCTGACGGGCGCGATCTCCCAGGCAAAGTCGCCGTCGCGGATGGCGCGATTGGCGCGCTCGAGAGAGGCGAGCGCGTAGGCGTCCTGCGCCGCGCGGGTGAATTGGTAATCCTGCGCGCAATCCTCGGCGAAAGTCCCCATCAGCCGCCCCTTGTCGTAAGCGTCCTCGAGCCCGTCGAGAAACATCGAGTCGATCGTTCGGCCGTGGCCCATGCGATAACCCGCGCGGGCGCGGTCGAGCAGATAGGGCGCGTTGCTCATGCTCTCCATGCCTCCCGCGACGACGACATCGGCCGAGCCGGCGCGCAGGAGGTCATGGGCGACCATCGCCGCCTTCATGCCCGAGCCGCACATCTTGTTGACCGTGGTCGCGCCCGCAGCGAGCGGAAGGCCAGCGCCGATCGCCGCCTGCCGGGCCGGCGCCTGCCCCTGACCCGCGGGCAGGACGCAGCCCATCAGGATTTCCTCGACGCTGTCGGGAGCGATCCCTGCCCGCTCGACCGCAGCGGAGATCGCGCGTGCCCCGAGCGCCGGCGCGGCCACATCCTTGAGGTCGCCGAGAAAGCCGCCCATCGGCGTGCGCGCCGCGCCGACGATGACGATGGGGTCCGGGGTGGTCATGACGGGTCTCCGCGAACGATGAACCCGGGATATAGGCCGGTGACGCGCGAAAAGGAACGCGCTCGGACGCCGTCTCCTATCCTTGCTGGGCGGTCGGTTTGGCGGCTCCGCATTTCCAACCTGTTGTGTATGCTGTTTGCGGGCGCGGCGTCAGGGCGGTTTCGACCGCCCGCTTTTCCTGGGGCATTGATCCATGAGACTCCATCCATCCATTCTGTCCGCTTGCGTGGTGCTCGCGGCGGCGGCGCCGGCGTGCGCGGGCGACGTGACGCTGTTCGACAGCCTCGTCTTGGAAAGGTTCGTCACCGCGAGCTACGCCACAAGCGCGGCGTCCTTCTCAACGGGAAGCGAACCGATCGAGTTGACCAATGTCACGCTCAGCCTGCTGTCGGGCGGTCCGGGCTACCAGGACGGCACGTTCACCGTCTACCTGCTCGCCGATTCGAGCACGAGTCCTGGCGCGACGATCGCGACTCTCGCCGCGTCGGTCCCTGACGCCGACCTGTCGCTGGTCCCGACCGACTTCAGCATCGACGTAGCGCCCGGCATCGAGCTCGCGGCCAACACCCGCTACTGGATCGAAGTCGAGAAAACCCCGCTCGCATTGAACGGAATGGGAATGGACCTATGACACCAGCGGCGTCGGGGTTGCGGGCGAGTACTTCGCTGACATAGGCAACTCCGGCGTGTATCAGAACACCGAATTCTTTGCGTATGAGATGGAAATCACCGGCACGACGGTCTCGCCTGTCCCGGAGGCTTCGACCTGGGCGATGATGGGCGTAGGCTTCGCGGCGCTCGGCCTTGCTGGATATTCGTCGCGCCGGCGCGGTGCCACCGCGTAACTGCCGATCTCGATAATCGGAGCCGATTGGGCGCGGAATCATCATCGCGAGGAGCGTAAGCGACGAAGCAATCCAGAAAGCCATCGAGTTCTTCGATCTCTGGGTCGCTTTGCTTGGCCTGCAATGACCGGTCTGGTTCTGAATCCGCAGGGACAAACGGCCCGCCCCACCGCGGTTGGGCTGAGCGCGACGAGGCGCGCTCATCAGGGTTGGCGTAACTTGTCGAACGCCGGGCCGGGCCTGGTTGTTCCTTGCCGGCCGGAGCGACGATAAGGCTTCGCCCGTCGCAGGCCGGCGTGTAGACTCGTCGCCAAATGACCCTCGCCAGCGAAGAAATTGAACGGTACGCGCGCCAGATCGTCCTCAGGGCCGTGGGCGGGCCGGGGCAGAACAAGCTCAAGGCCGCGCGCGCGCTCGTCGTCGGCGCGGGAGGCCTGGGCTCGCCGGCGCTGCTCTATCTGGCTGGGGCCGGAGTCGGCGCGCTCGGGATTGTCGACGACGATGAGGTCGCCCTCTCCAATCTGCACCGTCAGGTCATCCACGCAACGAGCGATATCGGCCGGCCGAAGATCGAGAGCGCCGCAGCGGCGGTCGGGCGCCTCAATCCGCATGTGGCGGTGGAGCCGATCGGCGCCAGACTCGACGAAACCAACGCCCGTCCGCTCGTTCGGCGGTTCGATGTCGTGCTCGACGGCTCGGACAATTTCGCCACGCGCTATACGCTGTCCGACGCCTGCTTCCATGAGCGCCGGCCGCTCGTCTCGGCTGCGCTCGGCGAGTTCGACGGCACGCTGACGACGCTCAAGCCTTACGAAAAGGGCGCCGACGGCAAGCCCAACCCGACCTATCGTTGCCTCTTTCCCGATCCGCCGGAGCCGGGAACGATCCCGACCTGCGCCGAGGCCGGCGTGCTGGGCGCCCTTGCCGGCGTGCTCGGCTCGCTGATGGCGCTCGAGGCGATCCGCTCGATTGTCGGCGGCTTCGACGACGGCGACGAAGGCCTGGTCGGACGGCTGCTGATGGTCGACGCGCGGGCGATGCGGTTCGAGACGCTGCGCTATGGCTGGGACCCGGACAATCCCCTGAACGGCAGCCGGGTCGCGGGCGAGGCGCTCGCAACGGGGATCGCCGGGGCGCGCTGAAGGCTCGCGTTCACTTCGCCGGATTGACGAAGTCGACGCAGTTGCGCCGCCCGGAATCGAGGCAGCGTTGAAAGGCGCGACTGTGGTCGAGCGCCTCGAACACCCAATAGGCGAGGATCACGAGCGCCGCCACGGCGATCAGAACCGCCAGGTTGGCGAAGCTCCGACGGTCAGGCTCCTCGTTCGCCTCCCGCCGCGGCGGGAGGCTCACCAAATGAGGCCTGAATCGTTCCGGTCGATCGCGCGCCATCGATCCAGCGCCCGAAATCGCGCCCGTGGGCGCTAAGCTATTGCACCATTAGCAAATTCTTGCGCTGAACGCCAGCAAAAACCGCCGTCGCCTCCAGCGCGGAGGCCGCCTCGCTCGAGGCGCCCGCTGCTCCGCGGAGCCTGCAAGTCGCGGGTCCGCGGGCGTTCAGGGCCGTGAGGACCCGCAACAGGGGATCAGACGTCGTCGAAGCCGCCGCCGTTGTCGTCGAAGGACGACCCGTCCGAACCGTCGAAGCTCGAATCGTCCAATTGATCGAAATTGGCGTCCTGGACGCCGGGCGCGCCGGGATCGAATCCCTGCAGGTCGGCGTCGGTTCCGCGGTCCGGTCGATCGCCGTAGTAATTGTTGATCTCGGTCACCTCGGTGGGGTCGCCGGACAAGCCAGCTCCGCCTAGTCCCGCTGCGGTCGCGCCGCCGCCGAAAAGACCACCGCCTGAATGGCCGCCGAACAGGCCGCCGAGCAGATTGCCGAGCGCGACGCCGCCCGCCACGCCGGCGGCGGTCGAAGCCGCATTCTGGAGGAAGCCGCCCCCCGAAGGCTGCGGCTGGCCCCACGGGCCGGGCTGCTGCGGCGGATATCCCTGCGGGGGCGGCGGATAGCCCTGCGGCGGCGCATAGCCGCGCTGGGGCGATTGCGGAGCGTAGGGCGACGGTCCCGGAGGCCGCTGATAGGCCTGCGGGTCGTAGTCCGGCCGGGGCGGGGCGGCGGGCGCGCCGCCGCCGAAGATTGTCTTGCCGAGGTTGCCGAGGAAGCTGCCCTGCTCTTGCGGCTGCTCTGCGCCCTGATGCGCCGCCGCCTCGAGTTCGGCGATCCGGCGGGCCGCCGCTTCGAGCGTCTGCTGCTGAACAAGCACCGTCTGCGCCAGCACATAGGGCGCGTGCGGCGCGGTGTGCACCGCATCGTTGATGAAGGCTTCGGCTTCGGCGTCGCGCGGCGTCGCCGCGGCCGCGTTGACGCGCTGGAAAAGGCCGCCGAGCACCTGGCGTTCGTCGGGGGTCATGTCGCTCTCCCTGCGGGCGGGTCGCCCGCGCCCGGCATATAGCGACGCGTGCGGCCAATCCAAGGCTGAGGCCGGGCTTTTTCGGCAGTGGGCTCAAGCGCGCCAACCACCCAACCGCTGGCCGGCTCGCCTTTACTCAGGCCTGCCGATCGTTTAGGCGAAGGTTCGTTTGAAAGCCCCGGTTCGGCTGCTCGTCGCTGCGCCGGGGTTTCGCTCGTCTAGATGAAGCGGAAGAGCAATCGACGATGGCCAATGTTGTCGTTGTCGGCGCCCAGTGGGGCGACGAAGGTAAGGGCAAGATCGTCGATTGGCTGTCGGTCGGGGCCGACGTGGTTGTGCGGTTTCAGGGCGGCCACAACGCCGGCCACACGCTGGTGATCGACGGCAAGACCTTCAAGCTCGCGCTGCTGCCCTCGGGCATCGTTCGTCCGGGGAAGCTGTCGATCATCGGCAACGGCGTCGTTCTCGATCCCTATCACCTGGTGGAGGAGATCGAGAAACTGCGCGGTCAAGGGGTCGAGGTGACGCCGGCCAATCTGAAGGTCGCCGAGAACGTCCCGCTCATCCTGTCGCTGCATCGCGAGCTCGATGCTCACCGCGAGTCGGGCGCCGCCGGCGGGACGAAGATCGGCACCACCAAGCGCGGCATCGGCCCGGCTTACGAGGACAAGGTCGCGCGGCGCGCGATCCGGCTGATGGACCTCGCCGATCCGGACACGCTCGAGGACAAGATCGACCGCCTACTCGCGCATCACGATCCGCTGTGCCGCGGCCTCGGGCTGCCGTCGCCCGACCCGGCCGCGATTCGCGGCGAATTGCTCGGGATCGCGCCCAAGGTTCTGCCATTCATGGCGCCGACGTTCGAGATCCTCGACAGCGAGCGTCGCGCCGGCAAGCGCATTCTGTTCGAGGGCGCGCAGGGCGCGCTGCTCGATGTCGATCACGGCACCTATCCCTACGTCACCTCCTCGAACACCGTGGCTGCTAGCGCGGCGACCGGGTCGGGATTGGGGCCGCGGGCGATCGGGTATGTGCTTGGGATCGCCAAGGCCTACACGACGCGCGTCGGCGGCGGCCCGTTCCCCACCGAGCTCGACGATGAGGTCGGCCGTCTTATCGGCCAGCGCGGCAACGAGTTTGGCACCAACACCGGCCGGCCGCGCCGGTGCGGATGGTTC
>Ga0335076_10004275_pt1 | contig 14437 bp, 11 predicted proteins | sample Lox_Sample_25_FD_206717 | JGI IMG/M metagenome (GOLD analysis project Ga0335076, IMG submission 206717) | Soil microbial communities from Loxahatchee National Wildlife Refuge, Florida, United States - Lox_Sample_2.5 | ecosystem: Environmental > Terrestrial > Soil > Wetlands | place: USA... | reverse complement strand
ACTCGATCCTCGCCGTCGAGCACCACCTCGGCTTCCTCGCGGCCTGCGACTGGATCATCGAGCTCGGGCCGGGGGGCGGCGAGACGGGCGGACGGCTGATCGCCGAGGGCACGCCCGGGGAGATTGCCGCCAACCCTCGCAGCGTGACCGGGCCGTACCTCGCGGCGCCGCGCGCGGCGCCGTCCGACGCTTCGATCCCGCGCCGCGACTCCGGCGATCCGCGCCCGTAGCCGCCATCGCCGGAGCGCGACCCTATAATGGGGCGTCCGCACCCGAGCGAAAATCGTGCGCATCTCCCGCGAAGCCGGATACGCGATCCGGTGGCTGTTCGTCGCCGCGACCTGCTTCGCCGGAACGCCGCTCTTCGGCGCCGCCGGTCCGCAGGCCGCGCCGGCGGCGGCGCCCGTCGTGCTGCCGTTCCTGGGCCGCTTCACGTTCCGGACCTACGCCCAGGAGGAGGGGCTCTCGGATACGTCGGTCGAGTGCCTGCTGCAGGATCGGATCGGCTACCTGTGGGCCGGCACCGACGACGGGCTCTTCCGCTTCGACGGGCGTCAGTTCAAGAAGTACAGCCGCGAGCAGGGCCTGCCGCGCACGCGGATCTACCAGATCCACGAGACCGCCGACGGGCGGCTGTATGCGGCCACGGGCGCCGGCCTGGCGCGCTGGACCGGAGACCGATTCATCGTCATCGACCAGAGCGCGGGCCTCGGACCCTTTGCGGTCAGCCACGAAGGCATCGCGTCGGACCTCGCCGGGACCGTGTACGTCGGCACGGACAGGGGTCTCTACTCCGGAAAGAACGACCGGTACGAATGGGACCGCGAGGCGAACGCGCTCGGCGAGGGGCCCGTCGGAGCCGTGCACGTGGACGGCTCCGGGGCGCTCTACTTCGCGCGCGGCGGGCTCCTGTTCCGCAAGGAATCCGGACGCGTCGTCGAGTTCGGCCGTCCGCGCGGCCTGCCGGCCGGCGAGACGATCGACGACGTCGAGACGGACCGCGAGGGCCGCCTGTGGGCGCGCACGGTCCAGCACCTCTACCTTCTGCCGAGGGGAGCGCAGCATTTCGAGCGCGACGACGCCGGCCTGCCCGAGTCGAGCGAGGTCGGCCGCCTCGAGTTCGACGACTCGGGACGGCTCCTCGTGCCCACGGTTCAGGGGCTCGCGTTCCGCGACCGAGGGGCCTGGAGACTCCTCGGGCGGCGCGAGGGCCTCGCCTCGGACGCCGCGCTCTCCGCGATCGTCGACCGCGAGGGTTCGCTGTGGATCGGCCTGCTCGGCGGCGGGATCGACCGCCGGCTCGGACGCGGCGAGTTCACCAACTGGACGCGCTCGGACGGGCTCTCGCAGGAGGTCGTCTGGGCCATCGCGCGCCAGAAGACCGCCGGAGGGCCCGGCCCCATCTGGGTCGGCACCGAGCAGGGGCTCGACCGCATCGACCCCCGCAGCGGCGACGTCCGGACCTACGGGGTCGCCGACGGGCTCGGCGGCAATACCGTCAACGCGCTCGCCGGGGCCGACGACGGCAGCGTCTGGGTCGGCACCTGGCCGGGCGGCGTGACCCGCTTCCTGCCGGACGGCAAGCTCCGCCGGTACGCGGCGGCGAACGTCCCGCCGGAGCAGTTCCGCGTCGCCGCGATTCACGTGCGGTCCGACGGCGAGGTGTGGGTGGGCGCGGTCGAGGGCGTCTTCCGCCTGCCGGCCGGATCCGCGGGCACCACCCTCGAGCGCGTCTCGATCGGGCGGGACGCGCCCGACGGCGTGCGCGCGTTCGCCGAGGACCCGTCGGGAACGCTCTGGGCGGCGAGCCGGCAGGGACTGCTGCGGCTGACGGGCCCCTCGCCGCGCCGCTTCACGACGCGCGACGGGCTGCGCGAGGACTTTCTCTCGTCGCTCGCCTTCGCAGCGGACGGCAGCGCCGTCGTCGCCTACCGCGAGTCGATCGGCGCGGCGCGCGTGATCGTCCAGGGCGACCGCCTGACCGTCCAGCCGATCGACGCGTCGACGGGTCTCGTCTCGAACAAGGTCGTCCTCCTCGGGAGGGACGCCGGCGGCTCGCTCTGGATCGGCACCGGCACGGGCGTCGACGTCTTCGGTCCGGACGGGAAGCCCGCGGCGCGCTACGGGCGGCCCGACGGCATGGTCAGCGACGACCTCGACCAGAACGCCTTCCTCGCCGAGGCGGACGGCAGCGTCTGGCTCGGCTCGAGCCGGGGCCTCATCCGCTGGGAGCCCGGCACGACGCCCGCGCCGAAGCCGCCGCCCCCGATCGTGATCACGTCGGCGGAGGCCGGCGGCCGCCCGATCGACCCGACCCGTCCGGTCGTCCTCGGCTCGAGCGAACGCAACTTCAGCGTCTCGTGGGCCGGCCTCACGTTCATCGAGCCGCGCCGCGTGCGCTACCGGCACCGCATGGTCGGTCTCGTCGACCAGGACACCGAGACCGATCTGACGGAGGCGCGCTTTCCCGCGCTGCCGACGGGCACGTACCGCTTCGAGGTCGTCTGCATCTCCGCCGACGGCAAAGTGTCCCGCATTCCGGCCGCCGTGGCGATCCGCGTCAACGCGGCGTGGTGGCAGCAGGCGTGGGCGAAGATCCTGTGGGCGCTCCTCGCGGCGGGAGCGCTCGTCGCGGTCGTCCGCTGGCGGACCCGGCACCTCGAGGCGGAGCGGCGCCGGCTGGAGGAGGCGGTCGCCGCGCGGAGCGCCGAGCTGGCCGCGGCCAACCGCGAGCTCCGCGAGGCCTCGTTCACCGACGCGCTGACCGGCGCCAGAAACCGGCGGTTCTTCACCACGGTCATCGAGGACGACGTGAACCGGACGCTGCGGGTGCACGCGACGCCGCTGCAGAACCGGCCGCGCAACTGTGACCTGATCTTCTACATCGTGGACATCGACCACTTCAAGGAGATCAACGACGAGTACGGGCACGACCGCGGCGACGGCGTGCTCGCCGAGGTCGCCCGGCGGCTGACGCAGGTCGTGCGCGATTCGGACCGCCTCATCCGGTGGGGCGGCGAGGAGTTCCTGCTGATCTCGCGCGACGCCGACCGGACCCGCGGCGAGGTTCTGGCCGGTCGTGTCATGCAGTCCGTCGGCTCGGAGCCCTTCGACCTCGGCGGCGGCCAGAAGGTCCGCCGCACCTGTTCCGTCGGCTGGGCGCCGTTTCCCTGGTACCCGGACTCGACGCGCACGTTCGCGTTCACCGAGGTGCTGAAGCTCGCGGACCGGGCGATGTACCTCGCGAAGCAGTCGGGCCGGAACCGGTCGGTGGGCGTGATCCCGGCCGCCACCTACGCCGAGATCGGGAGCCGCAACGGCGAGTGGTGGGAGAAGCCCCTGTCCGAGGCGGAAGGGCAGTCGGTCATCCTCGTCCGGAGCGGCGGTCCGGTGGTCGTGAAGAGTTAGGCGGGGCTCGGGTTCTTTCGCCCGTAACCTCCCGACTCCCGCCGCGTCTCCCGTTCTCGGGAGGACCTCATGGCGAATTCACGGACGGTCTCGGCGGCCGCCACGGCGGCGTTCCTGATGCTCCTGCCCGGGGCGGCTTCGGCGGGCCATCGTCACCACGACGGCGTTTCGGTCTCGACCGGTCACGATCCGCGCCAGTGCAGCGACATCACGATGGAGTTTTCCGGCGAGCCGGCGGCACGGGCCGAGGAGCGGAGGACGATTCCGGCCGTCGCGGGCCAGCCCCTCCGCATCGACTCCTCCGCCCAGTCCGGCGTTCGGGTCCGTGGCGCCGACCGTCCCGACTTCGAGGTCCTTCTCTGCAAGGGCGCGCCGGACGCGGGCACCCTTCCCCAGGTCACCGCGGCGAGCGCCGACGGCCGCCTCTCCGTCCGCGGCCCCGCGTCGGACGATTGGTACGGGTACCTCCTGATCACCGCGCCGCGGGGAGCGGCGATCGAGGTCGACTCGATCAACGGCCCGGTGAGCCTCTCCGGCCTCGCGGGACGGGTCTCGGTGCGTTCCCAGAACGGCCCGATCTCGTTGTCCGACTGTCCGGGCGAGATCGACGCGGAGGCGCAGAACGGCCCGATCTCGGTCCGTGGAGGGGCGGGGAAGCTCCGGGTCGAGACCCGCAACGGACCGATCGCGGTCGCTCTCTCGGGGTCGAGCTGGAGCGGCGCGGGCCTCGACGCGCGCGCGGTCAACGGTCCCGTGAGCCTCGCGGTCCCGAGCGACTACCGGACGGGGACGATCGTGCAGTCCCTCGGCCATTCTCCGTTTCAGTGCCGCGGCGACGGCTGCGCCGCCGTGCGCCGCACGTGGGACGACGACGGCAAGAAGATCGAGCTCGGCGACGGCCCCGTCCTCGTACGCCTCGCGACGGAGAACGGGCCGGTGTCGGTCCGGACGGGCGCCTCGAGTCGCGACGACGAGGACGACGACGATTGAAATTGGGGTCAGGTCTCTGAATATGTGACTTCGAGGAGGGGCGCCGGTCCCAAGGTCACATTTCGAGAGACCTGACCCTAATCTTTTCAGGACGACGACTAGTCGTTTTTCGGGTCTTCGAGGAACCGCATCAGCCGGGCGCGGCCGGCGTAGCCTTCCTGCTTGCCGAGCAGGCGCCCGTCGGGAGCGACCGCGACGATCGCGGGGAAGCCGGAGATCTCGAAGCGGCGCTGCAGCTCCTCGATGTCCGCCGGGTTGCGGCCCTCCTCGCGGATCCGGTCCACGATGTGGGTCGGCACGTAGCCGCCGTTGATCTTCGCGGCGACGGCCGAGTCGGCGAAGTCGCGCTCGAGCAGCTTGCAGGGCCCGCACCACTCGGCGGAGAACTCGTACAGGATCGGCTTGCGGGAGGCCTGGGCGAGCGCGACGGCCTTCTCGCGGGGCTGCCAGGCGACGAGCCCCGGTCCCTCGCCGGCGCCCCGGTCCATCAGGGCGGTGACGACCCGGAAGACGAGGGCCGCAGCGAGGACGATCCACAGGATCGGCGACAGGCGCGACTGCGACCGTGGCGCGGCGGCGGCCGGGACGGAAGGGCCTCCCTCGTCCGGCTCGAGAGGGTCGCGGTGAGCGGGATCAGTCGTGTCCATAGGCGAACTCCCGGCGGCTGAAGACGACGAGCGCCGCGGCGAGCGCGGCGCAAAGGGCGAGAGCCCAGCGGCCCGTCGCTTCGCCGAGAACGTCGTGGCCGCGCAGCACGGCGCCCCAGTCGAGCGAAGGCAGAAGATTGCGGCGGAGGATCGGTCCCGCCTCCTGGAGCCACGGCGCGTGCAGGACCTGTCCCGCCACCTCGGGCAGGGCGGTCAGCGGCGCGAGCAGGATGAACGCGAGCACGTCGCCGTACCCGGGAAGGAAGGTCGAGAAGAAGAGAATCAGCGCCGCCGACGCCGTGGCGCCGAGGAAGGCCGCGAGCGCCTGCGTGCCGAGGTCGGCGAAGGCGATCGGGACCGGAGGGCGACCGAGAGCCGGCAGCAGCGCCCGCGAGAAGAGGACGGCGAGGGCGCACCCCGCGGCGAGGAACGCGGCGAAGCCGGCGAGAATGCCGACGTAGCGTCCGAGCAGGTAGTCGGTGCGCGACAGCGGACGGCACAGGATCATCTGGAGCGCCCCGCTCGATGCGTCGCGCGACACGCAGCCCGCGGCGAGGATCAGGAGCGGCAGCGTCGCGGTCTCGAGCCCCGAACGGCCGCCCGAGCTCGCCAGCTGCGGTGCGGTGAAGAGCACGAGCGCGGCGAGCGCCACGACGACGCCGACACTGGAGAACCGCTGCCGCAGGAACCGCTGGACCATTTCGTTCACGACGTCGTTCCCGCCGTCATCTCGTTCACGACGGCGCTCCCGCGGTGCCCCGGAAGAGCTCCTCGAGCTCGGCCGAGGAGCGGACCTCCAGCACGGGCAGGTCGGCGAGGGCGAGCGCCTTGACGGCCCGCGCGACGTCCGCCTCGCCGCTCTCGGCCAGGCGCACCGAAGAGTCCGGACCGGCCTCCGCGGCGATACCGGACGCCGCGAGCGCGGCGAGCGCCTCGCCCGCGCGGCCTTCGGGCACCCGGATCGACGCGCGGCGGCGCGAGGCGGCCTCGCCCCGCAGGGTCTCGGAACGCGAGAGGCGGCCGTGATCGATGAAGACGACGCGGTCGCACACGCGCTCGACCTCGGGAAGCTGGTGCGAGTTGAGCACGATCGTCGCGCCCCGCTGCTTCGCCGCGAGGATCTGCTCCCGGACGATCGCGACGCCGAGCGGGTCGGTGCCCGAGGCGGGCTCGTCCAGGAACAGGAACTCGGGACTCCCGAGCGTGGCCTGGGCGACGCCGATCCGCTGCAGCATGCCGCGCGAGTACGTGCGCAGTTTCCTGCCGAGCGCCGGGCGCTCGAGGCCGACGCGGTCCGCGGCGGCGGTCACCTCGGCGTCGGTGCGCCGGGGATCTCCGCCGGAGAGCCGCCAGTGGAACGCGAGGAAGCTCGCGCCGTTCAGCTCCCGGTCGAAGCCGAGGCGCTCCGGCATGTAGCCGGTCCGGGCGCGCACCCACAGGTCGTCGACCGCGCGGCCGGCGACGGAGAGACGCCCGGCGTCGGGCCGGAGGAAGCCGAGCAGGCACGAGAGCAGGGTGGTCTTTCCCGCCCCGTTCGGACCGATGAGCCCGAGCGTCTCGCCGCGGTCGACCTCGAGCGAGACCCCGTCGAGCGCGCGCGTGCGGCGGCCGAGGCGGCCGTACGTTTTGGAGACGTTCTGGACGGAGATCACGGCGTCGGAATGATACGGGATCCCGCCTCCCGCGGCCCGCCTCCGCCGTCTCGACTTTCCGGGAATATGGATTATCCTTCGGCGTTTTCGAGACGGCTTCGAAATGATCGATGTTCAGGCGCTGTCGAAGCGCTATCCGACCCGACTCGCGGTGGACGACGTGACCTTCTCCGTGAAGCAGGGGGAGATCGTCGGCTTCCTCGGTCCGAACGGGGCTGGGAAAACCACGACGATGCGCGTCCTGACGGGCTTCCTGCCGCCGACCTCCGGCTCGGCGCGCGTGGCCGGGCACGACGTCGTGACGCAGTCGACGGCCGCCCGGGCGGCCCTCGGCTACCTTCCCGAGTCCGCGGCCACGTACCCCGAGATGCGGGTGTCCGAGTACCTCGCGTTCCGCGCGCGCCTCGAGGGCGTCCCCGACGGCCGGGTCCGCGAGCGCGTCGGCGAGGCGATCGAGCGCTGCCTCCTCGGCGACGTGGCGCGGCGGCGCATCGAGAATCTGTCCAAGGGCTATCGTCAGCGCACGGCCCTCGCGGGCGCCCTCGTCCACCAGCCGCCCGTGCTGATCCTCGACGAGCCGACGATCGGCCTCGATCCCGTCCAGATCATCCGCATCCGGGAGACGATCCGCCAGCTCGGCCGCGACCGGGCGGTCCTCCTGTCGACGCACATCCTGCCCGAGGTCGAGGCCGTCTGCGACCGGGTGCTCATCATCGATCGCGGTCGGATCGTCGCCGAGGGCACGCCCGCGGAGCTCCGCGGCAAGCTCGCCGGCGCGCCCGTCGTGCGCGTCGTGGCGCGCGGGCGGGTGGACCTGCGCGACGCGCTCGCCGCGCTGCCGGGCGTCACCGCCGTCGAGGTCGAGGACGCCGAGAGCGAAACGACGGCGCGCGTCGTGGCCGCGGCCGAGACGGACCTGCGCGAGGCGATCTTCGCGCTGGCGGTCGCGCGCGGCTGGGTCCTGCGCGAGCTCGCGCGCGAGGCGCTGTCTCTCGAGGACGTGTTCGTGCGGCTGACCCGCCACGAGGAGACGCCCGAAGCGGCCGTGGCGGCCGGGCCGTCCGACGTGCCGGCGCCGGAAAGCGGAGCGTCGCCGTCGTGAGGAAGCTCTTCGCGATCGTCGGCCGGGAGTGGCGGGCGTACTTCCTGTCGCCGCTCGCCTACGTGATCCTCACCGCGTTCATGTTTCTGAACGGGCTCATCTTCTCGCGCATCGTCGCGTTCCTGTCGGCGCCCGGCGGACCGCGCGAGCGGTTCCTCTCGCTCCTCTTCACGAACACGTTCTTCTGGATCTTCACGCTCTTCATCGTGCCGATCCTGACGATGCGGCTGCTCGCGGAGGAGCGGCGCTCGGGCACGCTCGAGGTGCTGCTCACCTCGCCGGTCTCGGAGACCGCGGTCGTGCTCGGCAAGTTCCTCGGCGCCCTCGGCTTCTACCTGGTGCTCTGGGCTCCGAGCCTCCTCTTCGTCCTCGCCATCCGGTCGAGGACCGACGTGGACCTCGGCGCGGTCGCGGCGGGCTATCTCGGGATCGCGCTGCTCGGCGCGTATTTCCTCGCGATCGGCACCTTCGCCTCCGCCGTCACGAAGAATCAGATCCTCGCCGCGATCCTCGCGTTCGCCATGCTGATCCCGGTCTTCTCCGTCGGCCTCTTCGAGAGCGGCGCGGACCCCTCGCGGCAGAGCCTCATCGGCTACCTCAACCTCTGGGACCACATGGACGAGTTCGCCCGCGGCGTCGTCGACACGCGGCGGCTCGTCTACTACCTCTCCGGCACCGCCTTCTTCCTGCTGCTCGCCGCGACCGTGCTCTCCGCGAAGAAGGAGACGCCGTGAGCGCGCGCTCGTCCCGCATCGGCGCCTCGAGCGCCGGGATCCTCCTCGCGGTGGCGGTCCTGATCGGCGTCAACTACCTCGCGCTCCGCCACTGGAAGCGCTTCGACTGGACCCACACGCAGATCTACTCGCTGTCGGACACGACGAAGAAGATCCTCGACGGGTTGAAGCAGCCGGTGCAGGTCACGGTCTTCATGGTGCCCGGCCGCTCGCGCCTCCTGACCGAGGTCAAGGAGCTCCTGGCGCGGTACCAGGCCCGCAGCTCGAAGATCGAGGTGGAGTACCTGGATCCCCAGCGCAATCCCGCGCGCGCGCAGGCGCTCGTCGGACAGGAGGCGGGCGTCCGCGAGAACACGATCGTGTTCCGGAGCGGCGACAAGAAGAAGTACGTCGAGGAGGACAAGCTCGCGGACTTCGACTATGCCGGCATGGGAATGGGAGGCGGCGCGCCGGCCGTGAAGGCCTTCAAGGCGGAGGAGGCGTTCACGTCCGCGATCCTGTCCGTGACCGAGTCGCGCCAGCCGAAGGTCTACTTCACGAAGGGCCACGGCGAGGCCGCACTCGACTCGAGCGAGCGGGGCAAGGGCTATGCCGACGCGAAGCAGAGTCTCGAGCGCGGCAACGTGACGGTCGGCACGTGGGACTCCCTCGGCAAGGCCGACCTGCCGTCCGACGCGGACCTGGTCGTCGTCGCGGGGCCGCGGACCCAGTTCCTCGAGCCCGAGGCCGGCGCGCTCGAGAAGTACCTCGCGGGCGGCGGCCACGTCCTCCTCATGCTCGACCCGGCGGACCTCGGGTTCGGACCGTTCCTGACGAAGTACGGCATCAAGCTCGGCAACGACCTGGTCGTCGATCCGGCGAATGCGCTGCCGATGGTCGGCGCGGAGACCCTCCTCGTCAACAGGTACGGCACGGGTCCGATCGTGAGCTCGCTCTCCTCCGAGGGGCTGCCCGTCGTGCTGCCGCTCGCGCGCTCGGTGACGAAGGCCGAGAAGCCTCCCGAGGGGCTCGCCGAGAACATGCTCCTCGAGACGTCGCCCGACGGGTGGGGCGAGACGAATCTGAAGGACCTCGACGCGGGGCTGAAGAAGGACGCGGCGGACACTCCCGGTCCGGTCTCGCTCGCCGTCTCGCTGGCGTCCGCGGACGAGAAAAAGACCGCCGGGAAGTCGCCGCGCCTCGTCGTGATCGGAAACTCGCGCTTCGCCACGAACGGCGCGATCCAGAACGGCGCCAACGCGATGCTGTTCGCGAACGCGACGATGTGGCTGGCGGGCAGCGAGAAGCAGGTCGGCATCGCGCCGAAGACTCCGGCGCAGTCGTCCCTGGCGCTGACGGACGCGCAGGTCCAGCGCCTCGGCTGGGGCGCGATCGCCGGTCTCCCGGCGGTGGCGGTGCTCCTCGGCGTCTGGGTCTGGTACCGGCGCCGCGACTGACGGTCCGATGTCTCCGCGCAAGCTGCTCGCGCTCTCGGCGGTCGTCGTCGTTCTCTTCGCGTTCATCGTGTTCTTCGAGCGCAAGATGCCGACGACGGAGGAGCGCGCGCGCAAGGGCGACCTCTACTGGGACATTCCGCAGGACAGCGTGCAGAAGATGGAGATCGTCCGGAACGGCGAGACGCTCGAGTTCCAGCGGGCGGGAACGGGCTGGAAGATGGTCCGGCCGGAAAAGTATCCCGCCGACGCCTTCGCAGTCGGCAGCGTCCTCACGGACCTCGCCGCGATGCGGCGCGCCGGAGGGGAGGACGCGAGCGAGGGCAAGGCAACGGACTACGGCCTCGAGAAGCCGGGGTTCGCCGCGACGCTCATGTGGACCGATTCCGGCGACCCGAAGACGCTGAAGACCCGCACGGTGGAGTTCGGGAACCCGGTGCCCGGCACCGACGTCGTCGCCGCCCGCGTGACCGGAACCCAGAAGATCCTGTTCGTCCCCTCGAGCGTCGTCACGGGGCTGAAGAAGGGGACCGACGACTTCGAGAGCCGGGAGGTCTTCGGCGCGCTCGCCTCGGACGTCACGAAGCTCGAGATCCTGCGGGGGCGGGGCAAGCTCGTCTTCGCTCGGAAGGACCACGCGTGGTGGTTGTCCGAGCCGATGTCGGACCTCGCGGACGGGGGAGAGGTCGATCGCCTCGTCGGGACCCTGTCCGGGCTCCGCGCGAAGGAGTTCCTTCATGGCCCGCAGGACCTCCCCGGAATCGGACTGAACCCGCCGCTCTACCGGGTGACGCTGACCGGAGCGCCCAAAACGCCCTCGATCTCGGTCGACTTCGGCGCGACCCGGACCGACGGCAACACCATCTATGCGCTCCGCGAGGGACAGGTCCTCACGGTCGATCGGGACATCGTGGACGACCTCTCGAAGGAGGCCGAGGCGTTTCGCAGCAAGACGCTGCTCGGCTTCAACCGGGCCGACGTCGTCGGCATCGAGGCGGCGTTTCCGAAGGCGAGCTACATGCTGACGCAGAAGGACGGCGGCTGGTCGTCGGGCTCGAGGCCCCTGCTCGCCGGAACCGTCGAGGACCTCATGACGGCACTCCTCGACGTCAAGGTCCGGGACTTTCTGGACGAGGCTCAGTCGAAGGGACTCCCTCTGCCGGTGGCGACCGTGACCATCCGCTCGAAGGGGAGTCCGAACTGGACGCTGTCCCTCTACCCCCGCAACGGAGAGCTGATCGCGCGCGGCACGCCGCGGCCGAACGCGTTCGCCGTCGACCGCGACGCCCCCGACAAGCTCGAGGCCGCGTTCAAGAAGGCCGTGGCCGCGCCGCCGACGGGCGCCCCGCCGGCCCCCGCGAAGAAGAAGTAGGGACTCGGGCGGGGTCGGCCGCCGGCGCTAACGCCGGCCGGTCCGATGAGGCGGCATCTTCGCCGCCTGGGCCTCGAGGTCCGCGATGCGCTTCTGGCGCTTCGCTTCCTTCTCGTCGGCCGACTTCGTCTTCTTCTCCTTCGCCTTCGAGAAGCTGGTCGACAGGGAGAACAGGAGGCCCTTTCCCTTCGGCGCCTTCGCCCGGCGGGCCGTGGCGCCCCAGAACTTCGTCTTCTTGAAGACCGCCTCGGTGAAGTCGGAGTTGGCGAGGTCCGCGCCCTTCAGGTCGGCGCCGGTGAAGTCGGCGCCGATGGCGCGCGCGAAGCGGAAGTCCGCGTCGTGGAGGACCGCCCCCTCGAAGCGGGCTCCGATGAGCAGCGACCCGGAGAGGTCGGCCTCGAAGCCCCGGCAGCCGGAGAAGTCGGCGCGCTTCAGGTTCGCCTGCCGGAAGCTCCCGAGCGAGAGGTCCGAGCGGGAGAAGTTGACGCCCTCCGCCTGCGCCTCGCCGAGGTCCGCGCCGGAGAACGACGCTCCGACGAAGCTGTAGGGCTTGAGGTTCGCGCGCCGCAGGATCGCCTTGGAGAGGTCGGCCCCCTGGAAGTTGGCCTTCTCGAAGCGCGCCGAGCGCAGGTCGACCTCGACGAGCTTCGCCTCCGCGAAGCTGACGTCCGAGCCGCCCGCATCGAGGAAGATCGCCTTGCGCAGGTCGGCCTTCCGCACCTTCGCGCGATCGAAGCCGGCGGCGGTGAAGTTGGTCTCGGCCGCGGTGACGAGCTCGAGATCGGCCTCCGTGAACTCCGCCCGCTCGCAGTCCGCCGCCGAGAGGGAGGCCTGGCGCAGGATCGCGCCCGTGAACTTGGCTCGACGCAGGTCGGCGCCGGTCAGGTCGCAGCCCTTCAGGTTGGCGCCGGCGAAGTTGGCGTTGGCGAACGAGCCGCGCGGCGCGGAGAGTCCCTCGAACACGGCGCGGGAGAGGTCGGCGCCGTCGAACTGGGCGCCCGCGAGCTTGACGCCGCGGAAGTTCACGTCCCGGAGGATGGCGCCGGCGAGATTCGCGCCCGAGAGATCGGCCCCCTCGAGGCGCGTGAACGAGAGGTCCGCCCCGGCGAGGTTCGTTGCCGCGAGCGAGCAGCTCTGCAGCGAGGCCGAGCGGAACCGCGCGCCGGCGAAGAACACCTTGCCGAAGTCGAGGAAGTCGAGGTCGCAGTGCTCGAAGATCGCACCCGCCGCCTGCGCGTCCTCCCATTTCGAATGCCGCAGCGTCGCGCGGGTGAAGTCCGTGCCGGCGAGCGTGGCGCGCGAGAGGTCCGCGCGCGTCAGGTCCGACCGCTTCAGGTCCTTGCCGGAGAGGTCCATGCCGGCGAGGTCCGCCCCCGTCAGGTCCGGAGTCACGTTCGCGTTGTGGACACGCCACTCGTTCCAGCCCGGCGTGCCGAGCAGTTTCCAGTGCTCTGGATTGGCCACTGCGGGCATTGTAACCGCCCCGCCCTCGCGGCGGGGGAACGCCGCGTCGGAGCACGGGCCGAGCGAAGCGAGGGCCGGGCTCCGATGAAAGCCCGGGAGGCGCGTTACAATCGAAGCAATGAGCACCGCGGCCGTCACGGCACCCGTCTCGGCGCCGAGCCGGGCGATGGAGAGGATCCGCAAGGCGCTTCTCGGCGGACATCCGCTTCTCTACGTGCTGACGTGGGAGGAGCCGCGCATCGAGCGGCTGACCCAGCACCTCGCGAAGACGTTCTACGGCGCGCCGTGCCCCTACGGCATCTGGACGGTCGTCGAGGGTCTCGTCGTCGACGGACGCCCCGTGCCCGACACGCAGGATCCTCTGAAGGCGCTCGAGGCCATCCTCGCCGCGCAGGGCAAGGGGTTCTACCTTCTGAAGGATTTTCCGACGGCGGGACGCCCCGAGATCGTGCGCCGCCTCCGCGACCTCTATCGCGCGTTGAAGGACCGCGGCCGCCACGTGCTCCTCGTCTCGCCGCGGCTCGCGATTCCGGAGGAGGCGAAGAAGGAGATCTACGTCGTCGAGTACGAGCTGCCCGACGACAACGAGATCGCGAAGATCCTCGACGCGCACCTGCGCCGACGCCTGGGCCTCTCGATCTCGGAGCCCGAGATGCGCCGGCTGGCGCTCGCGATGCGGGGCCTCACGGCCGACGAGGTCGGCCACGTGGTCTCGAAGGTGTTCTCGGCGCGCAAGACGTTCGACGAGGCGGGCTTCCTGGAGATCCTCGGAGAAAAGGAGCAGATGTCCCGCAAGGAGGGCGTGCTCGAGTTCGTGCCGCCGCGCTTCTCGCTCGAGGACATCGGCGGCTACGCGGTGCTGAAGACCTGGCTCCAGAAGCGGCAGTCCCTCTTCTCCAAGGACGCGCTCGACGCCGGCATCCCGATCCCGAAGGGGATCCTGCTGATGGGGATCTCGGGCTGCGGCAAGAGCCTCTGCGTCAAGACGATCTCGACCCTCTGGAACCTGCCGCTCTTCCGGCTCGACATGAACGCCGTGTTCGGGACCGACAACCCCGAGATGACGTTCCTGCGCGCGCTGCGCTCGGTCGAGGCCGTGTCGCCGGCGGTCCTCTGGATCGACGAGATCGAGATGGGCGTCGGCGGGTACCGGGAGGGCGGCGACGCCTCGATGTCGCGGATCTTCTCGGGGTTCCTGACGTGGATGCAGGAGAAGAGCGCGCTCGTGTTCGTCGCCGCGACCGCCAACCGGATCCACCTCCTGCCCGCCGAGATCATCCGCAAGGGCCGGTTCGACCAGGTCTTCTTCGTGGACCTGCCGAACGAGGAGGAGCGCAAGCAGATCTTCGCGATCCACCTGAAGAAGAACCGGTGCGACGTCGCGCGGTTCGACCTCGTCTTCCTCGCGAAGGCGACCAACGGCTGGAACGGCGCGGAGATCGAGCAGGCCGTCGTCTCGGCCGTCGTGGACGCCTACGCGGAGAGCCGCTCGATCACCGAGGACGACCTCTACCGGATGATCGCCGCCACCGTGCCGCTCGCCGTCACGATGGAGGAGCAGATCAAACAGATCCGGAGCTGGGCGCACGAGCGGGCGCTGAACGCGTCCACCTCGTGAACGTCTCCCGCTGAAGC
>Ga0335076_10004273_pt1 | contig 14438 bp, 13 predicted proteins | sample Lox_Sample_25_FD_206717 | JGI IMG/M metagenome (GOLD analysis project Ga0335076, IMG submission 206717) | Soil microbial communities from Loxahatchee National Wildlife Refuge, Florida, United States - Lox_Sample_2.5 | ecosystem: Environmental > Terrestrial > Soil > Wetlands | place: USA... | reverse complement strand
GGATCCTCGCGATAGAGCACGCCGACATCGGCGACGACATAGGAGTAGTCGCGCGTCAGGTTGCGCACCGTTGAAACGTCACTGAACGGCACGGTGTGCAGCGTCCCCGAGAGATCGCGGAGCCGGATGGTGCGGACCGAGATCGCTTCGACGATGCCGGCGTGGTTGTTGCCGACATCGACCATCTCGCCCACCGCCAGCGTGTCCTCGAGCAGGATGAACAGGCCGGTGATGACGTCCTTGACCAGCGCCTGCGAGCCGAAACCCACGGCGATGCCGGCGATGCCGGCGCCGGCGAGCAGCGGCGCGATGTTGACGCCGAGCTCGGAGAGCACGATGAGCCCGACCGTGGTGAGCAGGATGATGAGCACGGTGGTGCGCAACAGCGGCAGCAAGGTGCGCGTCCGCGCGCTGCGCGCGACCCGGCTGCCGTCGACGCCGACGCCGTTCAGGTAGCGCTCGATCGCCGAGCCGAAAATCTCCCAGATCAGCAGCGCGACCAGCAGAACCGTGGCGATCGACACGACGGCACCGCTGATGCGGCGGCCGGTATCGGTGCTGAACCAGGAGAAGGTGTCGATGCCCCAGGCCTGCAGCAGGGTCAAGGCGGCGAAGACATAGACGATGACCGACGCCGCGACGGTCAGCATCGGCAGGTAGCGATTGGCGCGGTGCTCGAGCGTCGGGAAGCGGCGCTTCAGATCCTCGCCGATGGCAAAGCCGCGCTGGCTCAGCCGCCGCACCGCGCGGACGATGATGCCGGCGGCGAGGATGACGACGAGGCTGAGGATCGTCGAGCGGAAGACATAGGCAAAGCCCGCCTGGATGTGCAGCACATAGCTGCCGAAGGTGCCGGCGATGTAGAGAATGGCGAGCACGTGCCAGGTGTCGGCGAGGCGGTGGCGCAACAGGCGCCAGCCATGGCCGCCCGCCGGCATGCCGGCGCCGCCATCGTGCTTGCCGCGCAGCATGTCGGCGACGGCGACGCGGTTCTGCAGTACGAAGATCACCGACAGGATGCCGAGCACCAGCATGGTGCCGCGCAGCAGCAACGCAAAGATGGCGCCGGGAACCCCCAGCCACCAGGTCACCGCGGCCAGCGCCAGGCCGTAGACCGACCAGTTGGTGAAGCGGCGGACCCAGATATAGAGGTAGTTGCGCGTCTCCTCGCCGAGCGTATAGAGCGCCGTTGCCGGCGTCGAGAGCAGCGCGACATTGGCCGCGGCAAGAATAAGGCGCGCCGTCAAGCTCGCCTGGATGACGACGCCGGCGACTTGCGCGCTGGTCGCCCAGGAGCGCGGCTGCACCAGCGGCAGCACGGTATAAGCGGTGACGGCGAAGGCGATGACCGGCAGCGCGTCGACGACGAACAGGGCGAGCATGAGCACGAGCTGGGCGAAGCGCGCATCGCTGGAGCGGGCGGCGAGCCGCGCCCGCGGGCGGCGCAGCAGCAGGCGGACGACCCATTCGCCGATGATGGCGGCGCCGAGAATGATGCCGAGGCGAAGGCCGATGGCGAGCCAGCGCGCGCGGGCATGGCTGTCGCTCGCCTGCGCCTCGAGCCAATCGACGAGCGAGGGCGCGTCCAGCACCACGGCGGCGGCGGCGAGAATCTCGGCGCTGATCGCGTCGACATTGGCGGAGAGCGTGTTGAGCCAACCGGTGGGCGTCGCGGGAGGCTGCTGCGCTTCGATGCCGCGCTGGGCGGCGATCAGCGCCTGGAGCTGCACGACGAGCTGAGCGCGCTGCTGGTCGTTCTGCAACGTGTCGACGAGGCGCTGCAGCTCGTCCGCCGAGACCGGTGCCGGCGCGGCCGGTGGCGCGGCGGCAGCGGGCGCCGACGCAGCCGCCATCGCCGCCGGGGCGAGCGCGAGCAGCAGGCAAGCGATGAGGCCGAGACGGGCGACCAGGCGCCGCAGGATCATGGGGCGCAAATTTAGCCGCGGCCCTGCCGAGCGCCAAGCCGAAGGGCGGCGAGGCCGCAAAAATGTCCTGCCGATGCGCCGCGATGCGCGAGCTCAGGCGCGGCGGATCGCGATGTGGTTGCGGGGCGGCGGGCTTGCGGCGGGCGAGCGGCGTCGCTCGTGGACACACCGGATCTGGGGCTCCTGGATGCCCGCTTTCGCGGGCAAGGCGAATATTAAAGGGCGTGCACTCGTCTGCGCCTGTGGGATGAGAGAGACGCTAAGCGGCGCGGAGCTGGTCGAGGAAGCGGGCGATTTCGCCGCGCAGACCGGTCGCAAGCTCGACCAGCCTGCCGGTGGCGCCGCGCATCGCTTCCGCCGAGGCGCCGTTCGCGGCGGCGCTGTCGCTCACGGCGTGGACGGTGCGCGCGGCGGTGCTGGCACCGGCCGCCGCGTGCTGCACGCTGCCGGCGATCTCGCGCGTGGCGCCGCCCTGCTCCTGCACGCGACCGGAGATCGTCGTCGCGATCTCGCTGATCTCGCCGATGGTACCGCCGATGCCGCGGATCGCCGCGACCGCGTCGCGCGTCGCCGACTGGATCTGGTTGATCTGCGCCGCGATCTCGTCGGTCGCCTTGGCGGTCTGATTGGCGAGCGACTTCACCTCGCTCGCGACCACGGCAAAACCCTTCCCCGCCTCGCCGGCGCGCGCCGCCTCGATCGTGGCATTCAAGGCCAGCAGGTTGGTCTGGCTGGCGATATCGTTGATGAGCTGCACCACCTCGCCGATGCGCTGCGCCGCCTCCGCGAGGCCCTGCACGGTGGTATCGGTGCGCTTCGCCTCCTCGACGGCCTTGGACGCGATCGCCGCGGATTGTGCCACCTGCCGGCCGATCTCCTCGGTCGAGGCGGCAAGCTCGTCGACCGCCGCGGCGACGGCCTGGACGCCTTCATTGGTTTCGCGCAACGCCTCGGCCGCGCTGTGCGCCTCGCTGCGGTTGGTGCCGGCGGCAGCGGTGAGCTGCGCCGAGCTTCCCTGCATCGCCGCGGTCGCCTCGGCGAGCCGGTCGACCATCGATTTGACGCTGCTCTCGAAGCGTTCGGCGAGGCTCAAGGTCAGCTGCCGGCGCTCGGTGTCGGTCTTGCCCTGAAGGCGCAGCTTCTCGGCATTGAGCTCCTTCTCGCGGCGCCCGGCCTCGGCCATGGCGCCGAGCGAGGCCTCGCTCGCGGCGAAGAGGCGGACGAGGTGCTGGGTCAGCCAGATCAGCACCGCCGCCTCGACGATGACGATGGCGGCGTGGAGCAGCACGCGGAGAAAATTGGCGCCGTCGGGAAACACCGCTTCCGGCATCAGGAAGTTGAGAGTGAGATGGTGCAGCGCCGTCACCCCGGCCGCCAGCACGATCACCTGCCAATCGCAAAACGCGGCCAGCACGGCAAAGGCGGCGAAATAATACATATGCATGTCGATCTGCATCTGGCCGTGCGCCAGCCAGACCATCAGCGACACCATGGTGATGAGCGCAATGGCAATGACATAGCGGCAGAGCGGGCCTTCCGCGTCGAGATACCACGCCGCCGTGGCGAGCCCGGCGGCGAACGCGGCAATCACGATCGCGGCAGGCCAGGCGCTGTCGTTGATCAGGCCGATCGCCAGCAGCAGCGGCAGATGCAGCCAGAGCGCGACGACGAAAAAGCGCGCCACGCCGGCGCGCATCTGAACCAGGCTCGAACTCTCCAACGACGCCTCCATGTGCTACTCAATTCCGTGCCGCTTCGACCGGCCGCGTGAGGCAACCGCCGAACGCGACGGGATCGACCACCGCCCAAGCGCCGGCGGCATAGAGCCGGCCGATGACCCCGGGCTCTTCGCCGTGCACGACCAGGATCCAGTCGCGCGCGCCTTCGCGCACGACCACGGCTCCGGCGGCCAAGACCGCGGCGAAGGCCTGCTCGCGTCCCGTCCAGGGCGGGAAGATCGCCGCGACCTCGGCGAAGCCGCGCGGCCGCGCCTGGAGCCAGGCCAGCGGCACGACGCTCGCGACGCCCAACAGCACCGCGGCGAGGATCGCCCGTCGCTGCCCGCTCTGGGCCGCCATCCGCGCCTCTCCGAAAGCCGCGCCCCGATCCGGACAATACACGTGGGTGGTGAAGCCCCGGTTAAATGCCTCTAGCGGCAACTGTTCGGTGCGCCGCCGACGGACGGTCGCGCAATCATCTACAATTCGAGCTAGATCCGGTGGCGCGACCAGGCGACCAGCGCGGCGACCAGGAGGCCGGTGCCGGAAAGGGCGAGAATGCCGCCGGAGATGCGGTTGAGCCAGGTGAGGCGCACGACGCCGAAGCAGCGGCGCAGCCCGGCGATGCCGAAGCTCAAGCCCAGCCACCACAGCAGCGAGCCGCAGAAGACGCCGGCGACGAGCAGGCCGGTATCGAGATATCCGGCCTCCTGGCTCACGCCGACCTGGGCGAAGATCGCGGCGAAAGCGAGAATGGTGATGGGATTGGTGATGGTGAGCGCGAAGGTCGAGGCGTAAGCGGCGAACAGCGCCTCGGCCTCGTCATCGCCGAGCGGCTCGGGCTCGACCGCGCCGCCGCGCCGCAAGGCCTTGATGCCGGTATAGAGCAGGAAGCAGCCACCGGCGACGGTGAACCATCCCTGATAGCGGAGCATGAAGTCGCGCACGATGGTGAGGCCGAAGCCGGCGATGATGCCGAAGAGGGTATCGGCGGTCGCGGCGCCGAGGCCGGAGACGAAGCCGAACATCGGCCCTTCGAACAGCGTGCGGCGGACGCAGAGCAAGCCGACCGGCCCCACCGGGAGCGCGATGACGATGCCGACGGCGATGCCTTTGATGAGATCGATGAAGAGCGCTTCGGGCATCGGCACCGGGGAGAACAAGGGCGGCGCCAGTCTCTGCGACGCGCCGCCGCGACGCAATCGAAACCTGGGCGTGCCGGCGCCGCTGCGGGCCGCTATGCTGGCGGCGCGAGAGGTGAAGCATGGCTGAGGACGAAAACGGACTCCTCGGGCGGGCGCGGCGCAAGCTGGTTCAGAGCAAGGAGCGCTGGGCGCGCGAGGGGCGGCTGCTTACCGGCCGCACGGCGCGGCCCCGCTCGCAGCGCCTGCCGCCGGGTCAGCGCCGAGTCGAGAATTGGCCGGTGCTCGATCTCGGCATCCAGCCCGAGGTGCCGGTCGCGGATTGGCAGCTCGCCATCGACGGGCTGGTCGACAACCCCGTGCGCTGGGATTGGGCGGCGTTCCGCGCCCAGCCGCGGTTCCGCGACGTCTCGGACATCCATTGCGTCACCGCCTGGTCGCGCTTCGACAATGCCTGGGAAGGGGTGAGCGTCAGCCATGTCATCGCCACGGTGCGGCCGCGGCCGGAGGCGCGCTTCGTGCTGCTGCACAGCTATGACGACTACACCACCAACCTGCCGCTCGCCGATTTCGCCGGCGAAGACGTGCTGCTGGCGCATTCCTGGCAGGGCGGGCCGTTGGCGCGGGAGCATGGCGGGCCGGTGCGCGCGGTGGTGCCGCGGCTCTACTTCTGGAAAAGCGCCAAATGGCTGAAGCGCATCGAGTTCATCGCCGCCGACCGCCGCGGCTTCTGGGAAGAGCGCGGCTATCACGATCACGGCGACCCCTGGACGGAGGAGCGCTATGGCTGAGGCCGGCGGCATGAACGCCTTCGATTTCTCGTTCGACGCGATCGATGGCGGCAGCCTGCCGCTGGCGGCGTGGCGCGGCCGGCCGCTGCTCGTCGTCAACACCGCGTCGTTCTGCGGCTTCACGCCGCAATATGCCGATCTCGAAGCGCTGTGGCGGCGCTATCGCGCGCGCGGCCTCATGGTCATCGGCGTGCCATCCAACGATTTCGGCGAACAGGAGCCGGGCACGGCGGCGGAGATCAAAGCCTTCTGCGCCACCCGCTATGCCGTCGATTTCCCGCTGACCCAGAAGCAGCCGGTGGTCGGGCCGGCCGCCCATCCCTTCTTCCGCTGGATCACCGAAGCGCTTGGCGAGTCGGGCGCGCCGCGCTGGAACTTCCACAAATATCTGGTGGCGCCCGATGGCAGCCTCGCCGGCCTGTGGCCTTCCTCCGTGCGCCCGACCGATCCGGCGGTGACCGCCGAGATCGAGAAACTGTTGCCGTAGATGAGCTGGGTGGCGCGGTTGGTGTGGAATTCGAAGTACGGCAACAGCGCGCGAACTCATCAACGCCCCACCTCACCCTCCCGCTGCTTGCGCAGCGGGTCCCTCCCTCTCCGCCCCTCAGGGGCGGAGAGGGGTGGGGTGAGGTGGGGCGAGTCGCGGATGTGCCGTGGGCGCGGCGCGCACAGAAGCGCGACACTTGTTCGCGTCATACCGCTGTCATCGGCCGCAGGCGCGAAAGCCCGTCGCCCGACTCGCCAGTGTTGCGCGGCAACAAGCGGTGCGAAATTGCCGCGGCGGAAGAGATTACAGCGAATTTACTTGCCCTCGCCCAGCGTTGGGCTTGATTTGCGCGGGGGAAATGCGGCAGATGGGGCGGCAATGATAATGCCCCGGTGCAGACGGACGCGGGTGAGCTCAAGCCGATGAACGACATGATTGCGGTCCGACACCTGACCAAACGGTTCGGGCCGATCACGGCGGTGGACGATGTCTCCTTCGCCGTGTCGCGCGGCGAGGTGTTGGGCTTCCTCGGCCCCAACGGCGCCGGCAAATCGACGACGATGAAGATGATCACCGGCTTCCTCGCGCCGACGAGCGGCACGGCCGTGATCTGCGGCGCCGACATCGTCGATGCGTCCATCGCCGCCAAGCGCCATATCGGCTATCTGCCGGAAGGCGCGCCGGCCTATCCCGACATGACGCCGGCCGGCTTTCTCGACTTCATCGCGCATATCCGCGGCTTCCACGGCGAGCAAGCGCGCCAGCGCATCGCCGTGGCGGTCGAGCGCACGCAGCTGCACAGCGTGCTGCACCAGCCGATCGAGACGCTGTCCAAGGGCTTCAAGCGGCGCGTCGGATTGGCGCAAGCGCTGCTGCACGAGCCCGACGTGCTCGTCCTCGACGAGCCGACCGACGGGCTCGACCCCAACCAGAAGCACGAGGTGCGCCGGCTGATCAGCGCGCTGGCGGCGGAGAAGGCGATCGTCATCTCGACGCATCTGCTCGAGGAGGTCGACGCGATCTGCACGCGCGCCATCGTCATCGCCGGCGGGCGCGTGCTGGCGGACGGGACGCCGGCGGAACTCGCCGCCCGCTCGCGCCATCACAACGCCGTGCGCCTCGCGCTGGTGCGCGACGGCGGCGACGCGACGACGGCGCTGATGCGGCTGCCGGGCGTGGTGGCGGTCGAGCCGGTCGAGGATGTCGAGGGCAGCGCGCTGATGATCTTCCCACGCGCCGGCGGCTCGATCATCGCCGAGGTCACCGATCTCGTCCGCACCGCCGGCTGGTCGGTGGCGGCGCTGCGCGTCGAGCGCGGCCGCCTCGACGATGTCTTCCGCTCCATCACCCTAGGCGGCAAAGCCTGAACCCATGCGCGGCACCCTGGTCATCTTCCGGCGCGAGCTGCAGAGCTATTTTGCGACGCCGCTCGCCTATGTCTTCATCGTCATCTTCCTCGTCATGGCCGGCGCCCTCACCTTCTTCCTCGGCAATTTCTTCGAGCGCGGCCAGGCCGATCTGCAGCCTTTCTTCACCTTCCATCCCTGGCTCTACCTGGTGCTGATTCCGGCGCTGGCGATGCGGCTCTGGGCCGAGGAGCGGCGGAGCGGCACGATCGAGCTGTTCCTGACCTTGCCGATTTCGATGGCCGCCGCGGTGCTCGGCAAGTTCCTGGCGAGCTGGGCCTTTGCCGGCATCGCGCTGCTCCTCACCTTCCCGTTCTGGATCACGGTCAATTATCTCGGCCATCCCGACAATGGCGTCATCGTCGCCAGCTATATCGGCAGCTTCCTGATGGCCGGCGCTTTCCTCGCCATCGGCGCGGCGCTCTCGGCGCTCACCAAGAACCAGGTGATCGCCTTCGTGGTGACGGCCGCGGTCTGCTTCCTCTTCACCGTGAGCGGCTCGCCGGTGGTGCTGGGCTTCCTCAATGGCTGGGCACCGCAGAGCGTGCTGCGGACCGTCGCCTCGTTCAGCTTCCTCACGCATTTCAATGCCATCGTGCGCGGCGTCATCGATCTGCGCGACGCCGTCTTTTTCCTCTCGGTGATCGCCGTGTTCCTGTTCGCCAACGCCATTCTCGTCGATCTCAAGAAAGCGGATTAAGAGAATGGGAAAGCTGTCGCGCCGCACGGTTGCGATCATCGCGCTCATCGCCGCGGCGGTGCTGTTCGTCGCCATCAACGTCATCGCCAACAATGCGCTGCGCTCGACCCGGCTCGACCTGACGGCGCGGCATCTCTATACGCTCTCCGACGCATCGAAGAAGACGCTGGCGCATATCGACGAGCCCATCACCTTGCGCTTCTACTATTCGCCGCGCCTCGGCGACGACGTGCCGACCTACGGCGTCTTCGCCCAGCGCGTGCGCGAGATGCTCGAGGAATATGCGGCGCTCGCCAAAGGCAGGATCAAGCTCGAAGTGCTCGATCCCGAGCCGTTCTCGCCGACCGAGGACCGCGCCGTCGCTTTCGGGCTGCAGGGCGTGCCGATCGATCAGGGCGGCGACCAGGTCTATTTCGGCCTTGCCGCCACCAACTCGACCGACGACCAGCAGGTCATCCCCTTCTTCCAGCCCGACCGCGAGCGCTTCCTCGAATATGACCTGACGAAGCTCATCCACAGCCTCGCCTTCCCCAAGAAGACGGTGGTCGGCCTGGTCACGAATTTGCCGCTCGAAGGCGACTACATGGCGGCGCTGCAAGGCCATCCGCTCGAGCCCTACGCCATACTCGACCAGATGCGGCAGCTTTACGAGGTGCGCACGCTGTCGCCCGATTTCGACGCGGTGCCGAAAGCCGTCGACGTGCTGATGATCGTGCACCCGCAGAACCTCTCGCCGAAGACGCTCTACGCCATCGATCAATATGTGCTGAAGGGCGGCAAGGCGCTGGTGTTCGTCGATCCCTATTCCGAGACCCAGGCGGCGCATCAGAACCGCATGACCGGCGGCGGCGGGCCGGGCGCGAGCGACCTGCCGCAGCTCTTCAAGGCGTGGGGGCTCGAGCTCGAGCCGGGCATGATCGCCGGCGATCTCGCCAATGGGCGGCGGGTCAATGCCGGCACCGAGGGCCGCATCGAGCCGGTCGAATACGTCGCCTGGCTGTCGCTGAAGCAAGACGACCTCGCGCATGACGACCCGATCACCGGCGACCTGTCCGAGATCAACATGGCGACGGCCGGCATCCTGAAGCCGCTGCCCGGCGCCAAGACGAGCTTCGAGCCGCTGATCAGCACCTCGACGCAATCCGAGGAGATCCCGGTCGCGAAGGTCGAGGGCGTGCCGGATGTCGCCGGCCTGCTCAACAGCTTCAAATCCGACAACCGGCGCCTGACCTTGGCGGCGCGCATCTCCGGCCCCGCCAGCACCGCCTTCCCCGACGGTCCGCCGCAGCCGGCCAAGAACGGCACCGAAAAGGACGCCGGCACAGGCGCCGACAAGGACAAGGCGGCAAAGCCGGCCGGCGATGCGGCGAAGGATGCGGCGGCAGCGGCGCAGATCAAGACCGCGGCGCAGCCGATCAATGTCGTCGTCGTCGCCGATACCGATCTGCTCGACGACCGCTTCTGGGTGCAGGAGCAGGATTTCTTCGGCCAGCGCGTCACCGTGCCGACCGCCAACAACGGCGATTTCGTCACCAACGCGATCGACGTGCTCTCCGGCGGCACCGATCTCATGGGGCTGCGCACGCGCGGCACCTCGGCGCGGCCGTTCGAGGTGGTGCAGCAGATTCAGCACGCCGCCGATGAGCGCTCCGAGGCGCGCGAGCAGGAGCTCGAGAAGCAGCTCAAGGATACGCAGGCGAAGATCAAGGAGCTGCAGGGCAAGGAAGGGCCCGGCGGCGGCGTCACCCTCGCCGCCGAGCAGACCCAGGCGCTCGACAATTTCCGCGCCCAGATGCTGCAGATCCGCACGCAGCTGCGCCAGGTGCAGCTCGATCTGCGGCAGGACATCGACCGGCTCAAGGCCGAGCTCGAGTTCTTCGACATCGCCTTCATCCCGCTGCTGGTCGGGCTCGCCGCCATGATCCTCGGCATCGTGCGCATGCAGCGGCGCAAGCGCCGCGCCGAGACCGGCTGAGAGGAGAGCGCCGATGAAGCACAAGGGATTGATCGCCCTGCTCCTCGCCACCGCCGCCGCCGTCGCGGTCGCCGTGCTGGTATCGTTCTCCGGCGACAATGCCGGCATCGATCCGCAAGCCAACCAGCCGGTGCTACCCGAGATCGGCAAGCGGCTCGGCGAGGTGGAGCGGATGACGCTGGTCCATGGCGACATCAAGACGACGCTGCTGCGCCAGGGCGAGAACTGGGTGGTGGAAGAGAAAGGCGACTATCCCGCCGACGGGCCGCGGCTGCACAAGACGCTGCTCGGGCTCGCCGACTTGCGTTATGTCGAGGAGAAGACGCGCAAGCCCGAGCTCTATCCCCGGCTCGAGGTCGAGGATGCCGGCAAGGCCGGCGCGAAATCGACGCTGATCACGGTGAGCGATGCCAAAGGCAGCCTGCTCGGCGAGATCATCGCCGGCAAGCGGCGCATCGACGAGCTCGGGGGCGGCACCGACGGCATCTATGTGCGCAAGCCCGGCAATGCCCAATCCTGGCTCGCCAGCGGCACGCTCGATCTGCCCGATGATGCGGCGGAATGGCTCGACCGCAGCATCATCGATGTGCCGAACGACCAAGTGAAAGAGGTGGTGCTGACCCAGCCCGATGGCAGCAGCCTCGACATCGCGCACGACACGCCGGAGGCGAAGCTCGCGCTCAAGGGCGCGCCCAAGGACACCAAGCTCAAAAGCGACGATGCGCTGGTCGAGCCGACGACGGCGCTGGCGAGCCTGACGCTCAGCGATGTGCGCGCCGCGGCGAAGCTGCCGCTGCCCGAGACCGGCGTCGCGCACGCCGTCTTCACCAGCTTCGACGGGCTCACCGTCAAGGTCGCGCTCTTCGACGAGGACGGCAAGAGCTGGGCGAGGTTCGCGGTGAGCGGCAGCGGCGCGGCGGCGAAAGAGGCGGCGATGCTCAACGCCAAGCTCTCGCCCTGGGTCTATGCCATCCCGGACTACAAGGCGAAATCGCTGCGCACCAAGCTCGCCGATGTGACGGCGCCGCCGCCCAAGCCATCGTGAGCGAGAGCCCGCCGCTTTCGCCGTGCATCGCGGTCTGCGTCCTCGATCCCGCGAGCGGCTATTGCCGCGGCTGCTTCCGCACCATCGACGAGATCGCACAATGGCCCGCGCTCGCCGCTGAGGAGAAGCGGCGGATTCTGACGGCGGTGACGGCACGGCGGCGGCAAAAGGCGGGCGGCGCCGCGGCGAGCCCGGGCTGAGGACATCCCGCCGTTCCGTTGCCTTGGGCGCTTCAGCAGAGCGCTCATCAGCAAGATATTCTTAAGCCGTCCGGAGCGACTCTGGATGGGTAGTTTTGCATCCCGCATCAGCTCCAGGCCATAAGCTCCGCGACACATCGGCAGGAAAGATCATGCTCAGGGCCAAGCCTTTCTCCCGATCCGTGATCATGCTAACGGCCTTGGTGGTTGGTGTGACCGAGGCGGACGCATCGCCCCGCTTGGTGGGAGAGACCAGCGATCGCCAATGCGTGCAAGCCTACCGGCTCGCGATCGCGGCGTTTCAATCCACCAATGCCGCGCTGTTCTGGCCGAACGACGCGCCCGACGGATTAGGAAGCACAATCAGTCTCGACCGCGCCGACAAGGACATCAGCGGGGGCGACGGCATCGATAACGACACCGAGGTGTTTTCGAATGTTTCCGCATCGGTTCCGAATAGCAGACCGCTCACCATCTACTGGCAGGACCGGCCGAGGAACGGCAAACGGATCGCCGTCATCGACCAGCCCTTCAACTGGGAAGGTGACTGGTACTCGATCTATTTGATCGGCGCGGAAGTCAGCTCGAAAGCTCTGGCAGAGGACATCCAAACCGCCGACGAGGCCTCTCGGAGCTACAAACCGATCCTGGCAGAGCGGTGGAATCCGCCGCTGGTTCTCACCGATGACAAGTCTGGCGCAAGCTGGTTCATCGATGTGGGAGAACCATACCAGGCCCTGGCCGATTGGCGGGTCTATACCGTGAATGGCGGCGTGGCACGCTCTCCGTGCCACATCAGCTTCCGTCCGAACGTGGAATCGACCCTGTCGCTCATGCCCGAGCCGGTCCAGCGGTTCGCGGCGGCGCTCGACTCCACTTTAGGACCAGGCAGAGACGAGGGTACGCTGCAGCCCACCGCCAGAATCCGTTTGGCCGTCGCCCTGGGATGGGCGAACGCAAGCCTCAGGCCCTGGGCGCTGACCGATGGACCATACAACACGCGAGAGGAAGTCGACGAAGGGCTGAAGCAATGGGCGTTCGAGTCCGTCAAACGCAAAGTGATCTTCAACGATATTCGTCGGCAGTACGCCGGCGCGAGGGACGCTCTCACGCAATACTATCAGCGCCGGTTCAAGCTGCAGCCGAGCGCCGCGCGCGACATGGCGGCATACGCGACCGATATGATGTACCGCCAATACTTTGTGTTCCCTCGCCCTGACAACGGTAATCCCGCCAAGTCAGCCAAAAACCCTTGGCCGACGCAGCTCAGGTAGAATGGCGCCGCGCGCGTTCGTGTTGATCCGTTTGAATTCTTTCCTGCCAGGAAACAGTCCCCGTCGAAATCTCGGTATTGCGCCCTTCCACAGCGCGATTACATCAAGCGCGTGATCGAAGAGCGCCCGGGGCGCCGGGCGCAGATGGCGTAAGGAGGAACGGAGAATGGATGGCGCAATGATCCGGCCGCGGCCGGTGGCGCGGCTTGCCCGCGGCATGCCGGCGAGCGACGGCGCCGGCGTCAAGCTCAACCGCGTCATCGGCACGCCGCAACTGGCCGATGTCGATCCCTTCCTGATGCTCGACGAGTTCCGCTCCGACGATGCGGCGGATTACATCGCCGGCTTCCCGGATCACCCGCATCGCGGTTTCGAGACCGTCACCTACATGCTCGCCGGCCGCATGCGCCATGGCGACAACAAGGGCCATACCGGACGGCTCGACGCGGGCAGCGTGCAATGGATGACCGCCGGGCGCGGCATCGTCCATTCCGAGATGCCGGAGCAGGAGAACGGGCTGATGCAGGGCTTTCAGCTCTGGGTCAACCTGCCGGCCAAGGACAAGATGGTGGCGCCGCGCTACCAGGAGATTCCGCCGGCCGAGATTCCGGTGGCCGCGCTGCCGGGCGGCGTCTCGGTCAAGGTCATCGCCGGCAAAGTCGGCGATGCCACGGGACCGATCGACGGCATCGCCACCGATCCGATCCTGCTCGACCTCGCGCTTCCGGCCGGGGCGCGCGTGGCGCTGCCATTGCCGCCGGGGCACAACGCCTTCCTCTATGTCTTCGACGGCGAGGCCGCCATCGGCGAGGCGGGAACACGGGTTCCGCGCGGCAGCATCGCGGTGCTGGGCGAAGGCGACAGCGCATTGGTCGCTGCACCCGCTGCGGCGACGCGTGTGCTGCTCGCCGCCGGACGCCCGCTCAACGAGCCGGTGGCGCGCTACGGGCCGTTCGTCATGAACACCGCCGACGAGATCCGCCAGGCGCTGCTCGATTTTCAGCTCGGGCGGTTTTGAAAAACGTGACGGGTGATTTTGGGGATGACGGGGGGATAAGGGGATTAAAGAAAGGAGCGTCTTCGGCGCCCTATGCTAAATCCCCCTCATCTCCCGAAACATCCCCTTATCCCCCAAGACGTTTCCCTCATCCCCTCAATGATATTGCGGCAGGCTGTAGGGATTGGGGTAGAGGCCGGTATAGCCGCTGACGCGGTTCGGCTCCGCCTCGGTATAGCAATCGACATTGGCGAGCGTGCGATAGCAATACTGCGCCGGGATCGGCGGCGGCGGATCGTTGATGCCCGCGGGCGAGGGCTGGCTCGCATTCCAGCGGCTTTGCGGCGGCGCGAACTCGGCGCGGGTCTGCCAGGCGTTGCAACCCGCGAGCACGAAGCCGAGGATGGCGAGCAGCCATGGGATCGAGCGCATGCGGGCACAGGCCTCCTTGCGTCCCCGGTCCCTAATGTCGCGGGGACGGGCCGGTAATCACCAGTTAATCTGTTTACCCGAGGCTGGTTAATCTTCCGTTGCCGCGGCGCGCGGCGAAAGGCACGCGAGCATTATGCGATCGATCCTTGCTCTGGCCCTGCTGCTGCCGCTTGCCGCCTGCAGCGGCAGCGGCGGCTGGCACAAGGACGGAGTGGACCCCGAAACGGCGGCGGCGGATTACGCCGAATGCCGCCACTCGGCCCAGGTCGCCGATAGCCGCGACAGCGATATCGACGCCGATATCCTGGCGACGCGCGGCCAGGATTGGGAGCGGATCGGCGTGCTC
>Ga0335076_10004272_pt1 | contig 14441 bp, 13 predicted proteins | sample Lox_Sample_25_FD_206717 | JGI IMG/M metagenome (GOLD analysis project Ga0335076, IMG submission 206717) | Soil microbial communities from Loxahatchee National Wildlife Refuge, Florida, United States - Lox_Sample_2.5 | ecosystem: Environmental > Terrestrial > Soil > Wetlands | place: USA... | reverse complement strand
AAAGATGTGCGGGTAGACTTCCTGGCCATCGGCGGGAATGTCATCGCCGGGAGATTGTTGCCAGGAGACGTAGACGACCGTGCATCCGCGGCCGGCCAGGTATTTGGCGCAACTGATGGGGCGCTGACCGAATGTGGAGCGAAACGGCACGGCGCAGGGGACCACGGCGATCGATCGGGCGCGCCGCAGTTCCGCCCAAAGAGCATCCAGCGGGCTGCGTGTAGCGCCGGCACTCATGCCGACGCTTTTCGGGCTCTCGGCAGGTCCGCTGGTAGTAGTGGGATGCGACGCTGCCGGAGCGCTAAACAGGGGCTTCGACAGGAAACGCAGAGGGGCGGTGATGCGCCAGGAGCGGCTGCGCAGCAGATCGGTCGAGAGGCGGCGGAGGTTGGCGGCTTCGTACGCGCTGGCGGCGGCTCGCGAGCTCAGGGTTCGAATTTCGGCGGTGAGATTCTCTTCGATCGCGCGGAACTGGCTTGCGGTCTGCTGGTGTTGCCGGGACTGCTCGAGCAGTTGCTTATCGAGATCGGCGGACTTGGCCTGCCAATACTCCGCGTGGGAGCGGAGCGCGGCCTCCTGCGATGCCACTTCCGCTTCGCGGGCCGCCTGCTCTTGCTGCAGGCGCTCGATCCTGGCGAGCAAATCGACTTCAGTGCGCGCATGCCCGGCCAATTGTTTTTCGAGCTTCTCGGCTGTGGACTGCCACTCTTGCGCACCTGCCGATACTTCCCGCTGCTGCCGTTTCAGCCGGTTTTCGAGCTCGGCAGCCTTGGCCTGCCAATACCGCGCGTCGGAGCGGAGCGCGTCTTCCCGCACCGCCAGTTCCACTTCGCCGGCCGCCCGGCCGAGCATGTCCTCCAGCCCCTCCAGGCGTGCCTCCCACAGGCAATGTTTGAGGAACCCGGCCACTTCCGACAGGCTCTGCTCGCTGGGCCGGGCGGGCAGCCGGTCGAGGGCCGCCACGAAACTCTCCGCATCGCTGACCAGGTGCACCATAGGGTAGCCGGCGACGCCCGGGATGCCGGTCACCACCACGGGCAGGCCGAAATGGAGATACTCGTAAACTTTCAAGGGATCGACCGCGGCGGAGAGCGTCGAAGATCGGAACGGGATCATGGCGGCCCACCACTTTTGGGCGTACTGCCGCAGATCCTTCTGGGGAACCAGGCCCACGAAGCGGATATTCGGAAAAGCGTTCAGCCGCAGGAGCGAGTGGTCCGAGAGGCCGTACCCGATCAACTCGAATTCGATCGCGGGGCGTTGCCGGGCGGCGTAAAACAGGGTCTCCCAATCGAACCAGGCATCCGCGAAGTGGCCGAAATATCCCACCACGCGCGGGCCGGGAGTCTCGCCGCCGGCCTGGACCGAGGCGAACTGCTCGCAGGCGAGCGCCGAAGGCTGGTAGCCGTTGCGCATCTCCGCGATATCGCTGCGCAGCCGCCGGAATTTTTCAACCAGCTTTCGGGAGACAGCCGTGACCGTGTCGGCCAGCGCCACCATTTCCAACTCCACCGGAGCGGAGAACCAGTGGTTCATGTCCTCGTCGCCTTCGAAGAACGCCTCCCAGTCGTCCATGATGTCGTAGTGGATATGGAAGCCGGCTGCCCGCAGCACTCGTGCCGCAGCCACCAGCTCGCGGGTAGGTATCGTGCACAGGTACGATTTCCTGGCGGGAGCCGCCGACGCGATGGCGTCGAGGTGGTCCTGAAAGGTGAAGCGGATATCGCTTTGAAAGGCGTAAAACGGAATGCTGAAGATGCGGGGATAGACTTCTTCCCCGGTGCGATGAATGGGCTGTTCCGGCCACTGCCACAATTCCACGAAGAGCACCGTGACACCCTGGTCCGCGAGGTACCTGGCGCAGCAGATGGGGCGCTGGTTGAGAGCGGAGCTGAAGGGAATGGCGCAGGCCACGACGGCCACGGCCTGGGCGCAACGAAGCTGCGGCAGGATGATGGTCTCGATCGGATCGGGCTCGCTTCGCTCGCGGGGCCCGGGGTCAGGGGCCGGGGGCCCGGGGTCAGGCCCGGTTCGCTCGCGGGGTTGGGGGTCAGGGGTTGGGGGTTGGGGATTGGCTTCGCTTGCGGAGTGTGCGCTCTCGGTAAATACCGCTCCGGCGCGGGGAACGAAACTCGGGCGGCTGTAGACCAGCAGAATCTGCGATGCAGATTCGGCGCTGATGACGTGGCAGGAACTCAGCAGGAAGTCGGGATCGATCCGGGTGCTGATGGACGCATCATCGAAGGTATAGCGGCTTCCCGGCAGGTTTTCGACTCGGAACGGGACGAGGATCAGGAGATGGCGCGCCACATGCGCGCCCAACTCGCGCAACACCTTCCAGGGAGCCTCGCAATAGTGGAGAACGTGGGAGGTGGTCAGGACATCGAAAATCACGGGCGGCGGGGTACGCAGAACCTCCGGCGTGAAGAATTGCGGTCCGAATTTTGCCCGGGCCTGCCGGATGGCGTTCGGGGATGGATCGATTCCGGCGGCGCGGTTTTGCGGAAAATGGGTTCGCCAGGCATTGACGCCCTCACCCTCCGCGCAGCCCCAATCGAGAATCGACAGCCGGTCCGCCCGAATCTCGTCTTCCAGCCAGGGCGGCAGATGCTCGAGGAGAACGCGGGCCAAATGCCTGGTCTGTTCGCAGTCTTGCGACTGAGCCCGGTGACCTTCGAAGCGTGACTCGAAGTCTGCCGAGTACACTTCGAAGTCAGTCATGTCCCGGTTTGGTCCCCATGTCGGTCGGTCGTCACCCGGATTTTAGCATGGGGCCGCGAGTGGGCCGGAGGGGCGGAGCGGGCGTGTCAGTTAGTCGCGGCGGCGGGCATTTTCCGCGCTGATGGAGATATTGAATTCGGCCAAAGCGCTGCGCAGCGCCCGCTGGGCGGGCGCGGGAAGCTGATTGAGATACTGCCATCGGCCAAGCTGTGCCTGGCGGGCCAATGCCGTGACGCCGAGCGATCTTCCGTTCGCCGCTTCCTGGTAGCTGTGAGTCAGGACGTCGCGGATGTTCTGCATGAGCGCGTTTTTTTCCTGCTGATTTAACTGGTGTTGCAGGCCGGCTTTGCCGGTAGCCTCGAGTGCGCGGATCAGCGGCTGATACCGGGCCCCGGTGGCGTAAATCGTTTCCAGAGAAAAAGTTGCTTCAACAGGACCGTCGCTCGTGGCGCCGGTATCGATCCCTGCCGGACCCGCGGGAAAGTCGGGTTCTGTCATGTTTCGAACGCCCGCCCTTGCCGAGTGACTACTTTCAGATGGCACGCCGGCCCGCCAGGAACACGCTCCCTCAAAGCACGTTTGTGCACCTGAATTGCCATGGGGGAGTACTGACCATGTGAGTTTCCCAACGGCTTCGGATGGATTCGTACTTAGCGGGCCGGAAGCCGGCCTAAACTCGGGGGCTGGCGTTCCACCGGCGAATCGTCCAGAAACGGCAGGAGGGCGCCGCTCACTGACGGGTGTGCCTTCCTGTTTTCGCCGATTTCCGCACACTGCCCGGTGCGGACCCGGTGGCGGCCAAAAGCGTCCCAATGAGTCGGGACGCGGCAGGCAAGGAGTGCCCGCGCCACATCGCAGTGCCTCCTTCATCTCGGGGTACAGGTTTACCTCCGGCTGCTATACTAGGGCTTTCCACACCATCATGGATCCTTGCAGATGTGGCATGGCGACTACCTCTACCTGATTCAAAACCTGGTGCTGAAGGACTTCCGGATCCGTTACCGGAATATGTCGCTGGGGGTGCTCTGGTCGCTGCTCAATCCGCTGGTGATGATGGGGGTGATGACCTTCGTCTGGACCAAAATCTTCAAGTCCGAGATCCCGCATTTTCCCCTGTTCGTGCTGTGCGGCATGGTGCCTTACAACTTCTTCACCATCGCCTGGAGCGGCGGCACCACTTCCATCGTCGATAATACGGGCCTCATCAAACGCCTGCCGGTGCCGCGCGAGGTGGTGCCGGTCTCGACGGTCCTTTCCTGCAGCATCCACCTGCTGGTGCAGGTCGCGCTGCTGCTCGCGATCGCCATCGGTTCCCACGTTTCCATCAATCGCTATTGGCTCTGGCTGCCGGTGGTCTGGGGGCTCGAAATCGTGTTCGTCTCCGGGCTCTCGCTGCTGACCGCCTCCGCCAACGTGTTCGTGCGCGACACCCGCTACATCGTGGAATCCACCAACCTGGTGATGATGTGGCTGGTGCCGGTGTTCTACGATTTCGCGTACATCCCCCAGAAGTACAAAGAGATTTACCAGTTGAACCCGCTGGCCACGCTGGTGATCGTGATGCGCCGGATCGTGTACGAGGGCGTGGCGCCGAACTGGTGCTCGGGATGCGCGGAGCACACGACCTACACGATGTGGAAGCTGGTGCTGGCGTCGTTCACCGTTTTTCTGGTCGGCCTGATCATTTTCCGCCGCATGAAACCGATGTTTTATGAGCACATCTAACCGCTATCCGGCCATTCAGTTCGAGGGCGTGTGGAAGTCCTTCGACCGGCACGCGGGGCAGATCCTGCTGCGCGACCGGATTCAGCGCATGTTCCAGTCGCACCGCCCGGAGAGGTTCCACGCGCTGCGCGATATCTCCTTTCGCGTGGAGCATGGCGAGAGCGTGGCCGTGATCGGGCATAACGGGGCGGGAAAGAGCACCCTGCTGAATCTGACCACGAAGCTGTGCCGCCCGGATCGCGGACGCTTGGAGGTGAACGGATACCGCGTGGCCCCGCTGCTCGACCTGGGCGCCGGTTTTCATCCCGACCTGACCGGCGCGGAGAACGTCTGCATCAACGCCTCCCTGCTGGGGCTTTCCCGCAGCGAGGTGCGCCAACAGTTCGACTCGATCGTGGAGTTCGCCGAGATCGGCGCTTTCATCCACGAGCCGCTGCGCACCTACTCGAGCGGCATGATGATGCGGCTGGCGTTTGCGGTGGCCACCTGCGTGAACCCCGACATTCTGATCATCGACGAGGTCCTCGGGGTCGGGGACCTGAAGTTCGCCGCCAAGTGCCGCGAACGGATCATGCAGTTCCGCCGCGCGGAGAAGACCATCCTGTGCGTCTCCCACTCCAATGACACGCTCCGCGATCTCTGCGAGCGCGCCATTCGGCTGGACCACGGGCAGATTGTCGATGACGGGCCGATTGTGCGCGTGGTGGAAGCCTATAAAAAGGCCATGGGGGCCGCCCCAGAGGTGAGTGTCTGCCAAAACGCGCACTGATCACCGGGGTTACCGGGCAGGACGGATCGTACCTGGCGGAATTCCTGCTGGCGAAAGGATACGAAGTGCACGGGCTGAAGCGCCGCGCTTCTTCGTTCAACACCGAGCGCATCGACCACCTCTACCAGGACCCGCACCAGGCCGAGCGGCGCTTCGTGCTGCACTACGGCGACATGGTCGATTCCACGAACCTGATCCGCATCATGGCGCAGGTGCAGCCGGACGAAGTCTACAATCTCGCGGCGCAGAGCCACGTGGCGGTGTCGTTCGAGATTCCGGAATATACCGCCGAGGTGGTGGGGGTGGGCACCTTGCGGCTTCTGGAAGCCCTGCGGATCACCGGCCTCGAGCACCACGCGAAGTTTTACCAGGCGTCCACGTCGGAGTTGTACGGCAAGGTGGTGGAGACGCCGCAGCGGGAGACCACCCCGTTTCACCCGCGCTCGCCGTATGGCGTCTCCAAGCTGTTCGCCTACTGGATCTGCGTGAATTACCGCGAGGCCTACGGCATGTTCACCGCGAACGGGATCCTCTTCAATCACGAATCGGCGGTCCGCGGCGAGACGTTCGTCAGCCGCAAGATCACGCGGGCGGTAGCGCGCATCAAGGCCGGACTGCAGGATGTGCTGTACCTGGGGAACCTGGACGCCCGGCGCGACTGGGGGCACGCCAAGGATTACGTGGAGGCGCAATGGCTGATCCTGCAGCAGGACCAGCCGGACGATTATGTCATTGCCACCGGGGAGCAGCACTCGGTGCGCGAACTGACGGAACTGGCCTTCCGCCAGGCCGGCATGGCATTACACTGGCAGGGCGAGGGCGTGGAGGAGATCGGCCTGGCGAACCAGCGGAAAGTGGTCGCGGTGGATCCCCGCTACTTCCGTCCCGCCGAGGTCGATACGCTGCAGGGCGATCCTTCGCGCGCCATCCAGAAGCTGGGATGGCGGCCGAAGCACACCTTCGCGCAGATGGTGGCGGAGATGGTGGACGCCGATATCCGGAGGGCGGAGCGTGACGCGATGAATCTGACGCAAGGCTATTCGGTCATGTCGGGGCACCAGGAGTAAGACATGCTCGCTTCGCTCGCGGCGAGCATGCTTCCTGACGCCCCCATCTACGTCGCCGGTCATCGCGGGCTGGTCGGGTCCGCCATCTTGCGACGGCTGGAAGCCTGCCGCTACACCAACCTGCTGACCCGATCCCGCGCGGAGCTCGATCTTACCGATGCTGGTGCGGTGTTCGGCTTCTTCGAGCGGCACCGGCCGGAATTTGTCTTCCTCGCCGCCGCCAGGGTGGGAGGTATCCTGGCCAACGCGACGTATCCCGGCGACTTCATTCGCGAGAACCTCGCCATCCAGTCGAACGTGATGGAAGCCGCGCGGCGGGCCGGGGTCCGGCGCCTGCTGTTCCTGGGATCGTCGTGCATCTACCCGCGCGACTGCCCGCAGCCCATCCAGGAAGAGTACCTGCTCACCGGCGCGCTGGAATCCACCAACCGAGCCTATGCCGTCGCCAAGATCGCGGGCATCGAAGTCTGCCGCTCGTACAATCAGCAGTATGGGACCGGGTATCTTTCCGTGATGCCGACCAATCTCTACGGCCCGGGCGACAACTTCGACCTCCAGACCAGCCACGTGCTGCCGGCGCTCATCCGCAAAGTCCACGAGGCCAGGCTCGAAGGCCGCGCCTCGATCACGGTTTGGGGGACCGGGACGCCCCGCCGCGAGTTTCTCTACAGCGAAGACCTGGCCGACGCGGTAGTCTTCCTGATGAATCTGCCCGACGCGGCTTTCCAGGATGCCTGCCGGCTGGATCCGCCGCTGTTGAACATCGGCTGCGGAGAAGATCTGACCATCCGCGAGCTGGTGGACCTGGTGATGGAGACGGTGGGATATCGCGGCAGCGTGGTTTACGATAGCAGCAAGCCGGATGGCACGCCGCGGAAGCTGCTGGATGTGAGCCGCATGCGCCGGCTCGGCTGGTCTCCGCGAACGCCGCTGCGCGAGGGGCTGGCGCTCTTTTACCGCGCCTTTCTCGAGGAGCACGTGAATGCCGGCGCCTGAGGTGCGGACCACGCCCGAGATTTCGGCCGCGGAACCGGCCGGTACGCCCGAGGCGTACCGCGAGCACCGCCTGCGAAAGTGGGACTACGTGGCGCGGAACCTCTCCCGGTGGGAGGCCGGCAACCGCTACTATCACCGGCGGCTGACCCAGATCTTTCAGAACCTGGTGCCGCCCGGACAGCGCATCCTCGAGATCGGGTGCGCGCAGGGCGATCTGCTGGAGGCCCTGCGGCCCTCCTATGGCGTGGGGGTCGATTTCTCGGTGGGGATGATCGACCGGGCGAGGCAGAAGCATCCGGAGATGACCTTCCTGCATGCCGATGCGCATGAGCTTTCGCTCGACGAGACGTTCGACGTCATCATCCTCTCCGACCTGATCAACGACGTCTGGGACGTGGAGACAATCTTCCAGCGGATCCGCCGCCTGGCCACGCCATCCACCCGTGTGATCGTCAACTGGTACAGCCGGGTGTGGGCGCCGATCCTGGGGCTCACCGCGAAGCTGGGGCTCTCCACGCCCAAGCTGGCGCAGAACTGGCTGGTGTCGGACGATGTGAGCAATCTGCTGTATCTGGCGGGCTTCGAGACTCTCCGCAATCAGCCCGAAATCCTCTGGCCGCTGCCGTTCCGGCCGCTGAGCGCGCTCTTCAACCGCTGGCTGGTGAAGCTGTGGCCCTTCTGGTATTTCGCCCTCACCAACGTCACCATAGCCCGGCCCATCCCCGAGCCGGACGGGCGGGAGGCCTCGATTGTCTCGGTGGTGGTGCCCGCGCGCAATGAAGCCGGCAATATCGCCGAAATCATCCGCCGTACTCCCGAAATGGGCGCCGGCACGGAGCTGATCTTCGTGGAAGGCCACTCCACCGACGACACCTGGGAGACCATCCAGCGGGAAGTGGCGCGCAGCGGGCGTCCCTGCAAGATGTTGCAGCAGACCGGGAAGGGCAAGGGCGACGCCGTCCGCCTGGGATTCCGCGAGGCCGCAGGCGAGGTGCTCATGATCCTCGACGCCGACATCACCGTCTCACCCGAGGACTTGCCGAAATTCTACGAGGCGCTGGTGTCGGGCAAGGGCGACTTCATCAACGGCGTGCGGCTGGTGTACCCCATGCACGAGGAAGCCATGCGCCCGTTCAACTTTCTCGGGAACAAGTTCTTCAGCATGGCGTTCAGCTGGCTGTTGCGGCAGCCGGTGAAGGACACGCTCTGCGGGACCAAGGTGCTCTGGAAGAAAGACTACGAGTCGATCGCCGCCAACCGCGCCTATTTCGGCGATTTCGATCCCTTCGGCGATTTCGATCTCCTGTTCGGCGCGGCGCGTTTGAATCGCAAGATCGTAGACCTGCCGGTGCGCTACGGCGCGCGGACTTACGGAGAGACGAATATCCAGCGCTGGCGGCACGGGGTGCTGCTGCTGCGCATGGCGGCCTTCGCGGCGCTGCGGGTGAAGTTCACGTAAGATCGATCGAAACCTCTCTGGGGAACAACAACCTGGCCAAGACGGGAATGTGAGAATACGTTACGCTCGAATATGCCGCGATTGACCAAGCTCGGGGTGGGCGGCTTCAAATCGATCCGTGACCTACAGCCGCTCGAACTGCGCCCGGTGAACGTCTTCATCGGGGCGAACGGCGCGGGCAAATCGAACCTGATCTCGTTTCTCGGGCTGCTGAGTGCTCTCTCCGAGAACCGGCTGCAGGAATACGTGGGACGCGCAGGAGGCGCCAATACCCTCCTCTATTACGGTGCGAAGCAGACGCCCGGGTTTTGGGGCTTGCTCGAGTTCGAAGGCAAAACCGGGCCCGGGCTGTACTTCTTCCAACTGACCAGCACGGCGACCGATTCGCTGATCTTCTCGGATGAACAGGTGGAATCTCGGATCACGAGAACCGCCCCTCCCAAACGCGTGCGGCTGGGGTCCGGCCACAAGGAAAGCTTGCTCATGGCCGACGAGCACCATTACCTGGAAATTTGGGAACTGCTGGCTGATATCCGGATCTTCCACTTCGAAGACACTTCCGAGACGGCCGCCATCCGCCGCCGGGGCTACATCGAAGAAAACGGTCATTTGCGGAACGATGCCGGGAATCTGGCGGCATTCCTCTATCGGCTCCGCCTGAGCCAACGCTCTGGTTACCAGCGGATTGTGGAACTGATCCGGCAGGTGGTGCCATTTTTCGACGACTTCGAACTGGCTCCCATGCCGGCCGATGCCAACTCCATCCTGCTGAACTGGAGGGACCGCGACTCGACATATCTATTCGGCCCTCATCAGCTCTCTGACGGCACTTTGCGCGTCATGGCGCTTATCGCGCTGTTGGCGCAACCGCAGGAAGACCAGCCGGCCGTGATCGTTCTGGATGAGCCGGAGATAGGTTTGCATCCCTACGGGCTCGAGATCGTGGCCGCGCTGATCAAGAGCGCCGCGGTAAACCACACGCTTCTGGTCGCCACCCAATCCGTAGCCTTGGTGAACCAGTTTGCCGCCGATGACGTAGTGACCGTTACCCGAGAGGGTGGCCAGAGCCGGTTCGTGAGGCAAAGCTCCGTGGATCTCGCGCAATGGCTTGAGGACTACGCCATGGGGGATCTTTGGGAGAAGAATCTGATCGGCGGTACCCCGGCCGCATGACGCGCTTGTTTGTAGTTGCTGAAGGGGCTCACCGAAGTCAATTTCGTTTCCCAGGTACTGAAGCCTCATCTGGAAAAGCGCGCGCCGGGCCGCATCCATGTCCAAGCTCCGCGGTTGGGCGGGCACCATACCTACGAACGATTGAAGAAAACTGTGAGGAACCTGCTTGGCGCCCCTGGATCCGATGTGATCGTGACCACCATGATCGATCTCTTTAGAGTTGCCAGGGATTACCCCGGCAACTCCGGTCCGGCGAATGTCGCGGCTCCGCGTGATCGCGTGCGGCACCTCGAGGAGCGCTGCCGGGAAGATGTCGGGGATGGCCGTTTCCTCCCTTACCTCCAGTTGCACGAGTTTGAGGCCCTCGTTCTGGTGGATCTTGCGGTGCTGGCCGAACAGCACTTGCACCGGCGGCGGGAGATTCCGATCTGGCCGAGCGCGACTCCCCGGAACTCGTGAATCGGCTTCGGCCGCCGTCCTATTGGATTCGAGACGTCATCCCCGAATACCAAAAGACCACCGATGGCATCCTGACGGTGGCTGGAATCGGATTGCCGAAACTCCGCGAGCGCTGTCAACATTTTGGAGGGTGGGTCGATCAACTGGAGAGCGCTCTCACGAATCAAAGGATAGGCGCTAATCCCACAGAACGCGCAGGCGTTGATAGCCGCCGAATCGCATGTCGCTGCTGACGATGGATACGTCTTCGGCGATCGCCTGGGCAATCAGCATCCGGTCGAATGGATCCCGGTGATGCGCAAAGACCGGCATGCGGGAGAGTGCGTCGAGATGCGTGAACTTGATCGGCAGGAGCACGGCGTCCAAGTCCGCAATGCCAGCCTCGACTTCCGCAGTGCTCCTGCCGAGTTTCGGTTTCATGACAACCTCCCAGCAGGTCACGATGCTGACCAGGATTTCAGTCTGCTGCTTCGCCAGGATCCGTTCCACACCTCGGGGCAGCGGGGTGTCAGTCAGCCATCGCACGAACGTGTTGGTGTCGAGCAACAGCTTCATTCCTTGTCCTCTTCGTGGAGGAACTCAAACATGTCTTCGATCTTCTTGTCTTCTTCCGGCGAATCCCACCCCGGGTAGAGATTCACCTTGCCCTTCCAGGATCCGCGGCCGCGATTCTTGGCAGCTGGTTTTCGTGCAGGCACGAGCTGCGCTACTCTCACGCCGCGGTTGGTCAGAAAAACTTCTTCTCCTGCCTGTACGGCTTCTACCAGTTTCGACAAGGTGTTTTTGGCATTCCGGATTCCGACTTCCATGCCTTTTATTGTAGCTACATGAGGTAGCTTCTGCTAAAAGCGTCTCGATTGTTAAACTGTGAGGAACGGGGGAAGTCCACAGACCAAAGGGATTCCATGACTTACACCATCAGCCGGGGCGGACAGCAGATCGGAACGTATTCCAGCGAAGGGCTGCAGCGGCTGTTGAACGATGGGCAGGTCCTCCTGACGGACCTGGTTTGGCACGAGGAAAGCCAGAGCTGGATCCCGCTGTTGGAAATCATCAAACAGTCGGATGGCTATCAGGCCGCCCAATTCGCCCGAACCCTGGCCGTGGTGACGCCCAAAGTGTATGTGACTCCGGCGCTGATCGCACTGAACGCCGCCGTCTTCGTTCTCATGGTTCTGACCGGCGTCTCCCTGACCGACCCGACGCTGCCGCAACTGGTCCGCTGGGGCGCGGATTTCGGGCCGCTGACGACGCATGGCGAGTGGTGGCGGCTTCTCACGGCGGCATTCGTGCACATCGGGATCCTCCACATCGCGATGAACATGTATGTGCTCTGGTCTTCCGGCCGATTCACCGAGCGGCTCTTCGGGAATGCCGGTTTTCTGGCGCTCTATCTGCTCGCCGGGGTTGGCGGCAACCTGGTCAGCGTGGCCTGGCATCCTCTCACGGTGGCCGCGGGCGCTTCGGGAGCGGTGTTCGGCGTCTATGGCGGCCTCCTCGGATTCCTGCTGGTGCAGCGCAAGACCATCCCCAAGAAGACCGTTGCCACGCTGGCCCAGGGAGCCCTGGTATTCATCGGCTACAACGCCCTCTTCGGCATCAACCCTCAGTTAAATATCGACCTGACGGCGCATTTCGGCGGGCTCGTCACCGGCTTCCTGGCGGGATGCGCTCTGGCCCGGCCGATTGTCCCTTCCGGCCCATCCTCGGGACTTCGCCGCAGCCTGGCCGTGGCCACCATCGGGCTCGCCGTTTTTGTGGCGGCCGCAGTGCGGCTGCGCGGCGGCCCAAGCGATGCTCAGTCGGACTGGTATCGTGCGGAATTCAAGTCTCCGAGCATCAAGGTCGGCACCAAGGACACCCTCATCTATTCCGGGACGGCTACCAAAGAGGAGGCCACCGCCCTCGGCCTGGCGCTGCAGAACAACCGGTTCTTCCAGGACCGCGGAGCCGAGGTCCTGCTGTCGAAGACCGCCGCCAATGGGACGGTGATCTCGTTTTCGGTCACCGGCGACCGCTGGGACGATCCCACTTACCTCAACGCCATCGAGAGCTTCGGGCGCCAGATTGCGGACTCCGTGGGAGGCACCCCTCTGCGCATCGATCTGCGCGATGCCCGCCGCCAGGTCCGGAAGAGCGTGGCGGTGGAAGGCCACCGGCTTGCCGTGGGTTCGAATGATGTCATCGATTATTCCGGTTCGGCGACGGAGGAGGACGCCCAAGCGCTTGCGGAGACGCTTCGGGAAAGAGGCTTCTTCGGCGGCAAAGGTGGCGTGGCGCTCCTGGCGAAGGGGAACGGCGGCACGGTAGTTTCGCTGGTAGTTAAAGACGGCGTCTGGGACGATCCGCGGCTGATGGCGGCGGTCAATAGTCTGGGCCGGGCGATCGCGGCGGCTGTCGGTGCACCGCTCAAGGTCCGCCTGCTCAACGGATCACACGAGGTCAAGAAGGAACTGACCTTCGAGTAGCGGGCCGGGGCCTGCGATTTGGGCTTTCCCCGAAAAAGTCAGCAGGCGCATAAGCCGGAGCCTATGCGCCCGGTTAACGCTGAAATCAGGAAGTCGGAGTGGAACGGGGGGAGCAGGGGGAGCCGGAGCAGGAGCCTGAGCCTGAACGTGAGAAAAAGAACTTGATCAGCGTTAAGAATAGTACAGTATCGGAAAATAGCCGCGAAGTCAATGCTCGGATTTCGCGGATTTAGCCGCAAGCGAATCCGATTCCTGCAGCACAACTTGAACTGCCTGAACAACATCCTCCGCGGTAAAGTCCGCCTGGCAGGCCTGTTCCGCCCCGTAGCCCGTTCGTACCAGAATGGTCCAGGCGCCCGCCCGGCGGCCGCATTCGATGTCGGCGCTCTTATCGCCGATCACGTACGACTGGGCCAGGTGGATGCCGAAATCGGCCGCGGCTTCCAGCAACATGCCGGGCTCGGGTTTCCGCCGGGCGGACGGAGTCCCGGGAGCATCCGGGCAGAAGTAGGTGGCGTCGAGCAGTCCTTCTCCGGCCTGCCGCAGGAATTCCGCCTCGACCGCGCGATACTGCGCTTCGGTGATCAGGCCGCGTCCGATCCCGCTCTGATTGGTGATGACCAACGTGCGGAAGCCGGCTTCCTTCAGCTTGCGCAACGCCTCCGGCACCCCCGCGTAGACTTTGACCTGGGCGGGGTCTCCGCAGTAGTGGACCTCCTCCATTAAGGTGCCGTCGCGATCGAAGAATACGGCCCGGCGTAGATGGGAAGGAGTCACGAAAGTTCTTCAAGCGTCATAACGTAGCGGCGGCTGAGGGGCATGCGCCCTCGAGCAGCGGTGTGAGGCGTTCCCGCATCTGCCGGGCCATGTTGATTGCTTCTTTTGCTTCGTCATACATGAGATGCGCCCGGCTACGCATGGTCTTGGATTGTTGAACCGCTTCCGCTACCAGTCAGCTATGCTGTTGTTGACCATGTTGGTGCTGTGTAAAACCAACCGGCCGCGATGGGAAGGAGTGGTCAATTTTCCGGCGGCTCTTTCCCGCTGACAATCAAGTTGGTAAAGATGCGCAGGACGCGCATGTATTCCTCACGTGCCGAGCATTCTGCGAGGATCAACTGTCGGAAGTGAAGCCCGCCGTCCGGGGTCGGACGGTGGCCCTGCAAGAACTCCTTCGAAGCTACGGAGGCATGGTCGGCTGCCGAATCGTAGTCCTGCCGTGCCAGCGTTACGCGGTTTCGCCACAACACCGCTAATTCATGGAAAGACAGGGGTGTTGGGTCCGAGGACATAATGTTCCCCCATGCAATCATAACGCTATGAGCGACTGACAGGAAGCGACCTTCCCTTCCTTCCCTTCTGCGCTCGAAAAACGGAACCCTCCGTGCCAATATTGATGAGACAGTTCCCCCGGTCATAATTACTGAGCAGGGCGAGAATAGGAATCAATGTGAAGAACAACGGAATGTCTTCGGCTTCTCCCACGGTTTTGCCTGCCGCTGAACGGAGGGAGGACGAGCGAAGCGAGACCGACCGGAGTACAGCGGCAGGCAAAACCGTCGCGCCCGCGCCGCCTAGCCCGCCGCGACCAGACCCAGAGGTGG
>Ga0335076_10004269_pt1 | contig 14446 bp, 18 predicted proteins | sample Lox_Sample_25_FD_206717 | JGI IMG/M metagenome (GOLD analysis project Ga0335076, IMG submission 206717) | Soil microbial communities from Loxahatchee National Wildlife Refuge, Florida, United States - Lox_Sample_2.5 | ecosystem: Environmental > Terrestrial > Soil > Wetlands | place: USA... | reverse complement strand
TAAGACACATACACCGTTTTACCCTTGGTTGATCCGGCGGTTGGAGTGTGTCCGGGGGGAGGTGGTGTTTAATATAGAGTGCTTTCCGGCGTTTAATTATGCGCTTTGTGCACATACGACGAGGATTTTGGAGGATGAGAAGGGGCAGAGGGTCTTGTTTGAGAGTCCGGGGTGTGGGTTATCTTTTGAATTGTTGTGGACGATTGATGCGGTTGGTGAGGCGCCGCCGCCAACGATTGAGTTTCGTATGCCCCATCATCGGGAGTATCGGAGCTGATTCGTGGAGAGGTTGTGGATCGGGAAGACCGCGGACTTCTCGGGCCTGGTGCTGTCGCATTAATCAAGTTGAGTGAAGAACAGACGGTGAGTCTTATATTGCGTATCTCATCCCTTCGCTGAGATGGTGACCTGATGGAAAAGGCGAATGCACATGCCATGGCAAGAAAATCGAGTTCGTCCCCGTTCCAAACGGCATGCCAACAGAACTCCAACATTACACCTTCCACTACTGGCTCCATTGGATCAAGTATCAATCTTTACTCATCAATCTGACTTCCCTAGTAAATGCCAATATCGAGGCCGTTGGCGCGAACACGTCGAACGCTCCGCCTTGACCCTCAAACTCCTAACATTCGAACCTACGGGCGCGCTCGTTGCCGCTCCGACATTCTCCCTCCCCGAAGACTTTGGAGGCTCGCGAAACTGGGATTACCGTTATTCTTGGGTCCGAGACAGTGCTTTTACCATTTATGCGTTTATTCGTCTCGGGTTCACCGACGAAGCAGACAATTTTATGAAATTCATTATGAAAGTTATGGATGAACAGTTACAAGCCGTCGATAAAAAGGAAGGAACGGATTTCGACTTGTTGCCCATCATGTCGTTTCGCCTCGGCTTTCACGGTCTGATTTCGTAGGTATAGTATTCATGGGAAGACGGATTTGGAGGAGAAGGAGTTGAATCATCTTGATGGATATCGGGGCAGTAAACCTGTTCGCATTGGTAATGGGGCTGCAAACCATTTGCAGTTGGACATTTATGGAGGTTCCCTTCCCTTTCTCCCACGTCAATTTATCTCAACTGGTCTAACGCTATAGAGCTCATGGACGCCATTTACCTTCATAATAAATTCTCGAAACCATGCAGCTGGGACACCTGGTGCAAAGTCCGTAAAATCGCCGATTACGTCTGTAAAAATTGGCGTGTCCCAGATATGTACTTCCCATAAAAGCCATTTCCGCATTCTCTCTTCAAGGTGCTTGATGCCTAACTGTCGGCAAGGTCAATTTGGGAAGTTCGTTCCAAGAAGCAGGTGAAACACCCCCAACTGCTAGTATATGAAGACGATTTAACAGAGCATTGTCAGAATTTCACTTATTCCAAAATTCAGCTGTGGGTTGCTGTCGATCGGGCTCTTCGTCTCGCGGAGAAACGCTGCTTACCTTGTCCGAATAGGGATGAGTGGTTAAGGACACGGGATAGTATTTACGAAGAGATCATGACGAAGGGGTATAACGAGGAGAAACAGGTCAATCCCCGACTTTGATTGGAGGGATTGATAGCAGACGTTTATCCAATCGTTTGAGAGTCCAGATGTGCTAGATTCTGCTGTTCTGATTATGCCCCTTGTTTTTTTTATCAGTCCGGCGGATGAGAGACTGATCAGTACCATCAAGCAAATTCTCAAACCCCTTGAGAAGGGTGGATTGACCTCCAATGGCCTGGTCTTTCGATGTATGCTACTCATTAACTTGCTGTTTAACTTTCAGATAATCATCTCCGTGCGGAGGATGGTGTCGGTGGCCGAGAGGGTTCCTTCTCAATGTGCACGTTTTGGCTCGTGGAAGCCCTCACGCGAGCCGGGAAATACGATAAATCGTTAATCGCTCAGGCAGTCTTGATGTTTGAGGATATGGTTTCCTATTCTAATCATCTTGGCTTGTACAGTGAGGAGATTACCCGTTCTGGTGAGGTATATTCCTCCCCAATTTCATATTTGGGGTGTTAATCGGGCTAGTCTCTTGGGAATTTTCCTCAGGCGTTTACGCATATGGCTTGTATCAGTTCTGCCTTCAATCTCAATCGTGTCCTCCCATAGTTCTGGCGATATCGATTATAAACCGAAAGATTAAAAGCGGCATTAAGTCATGTTCATGTAAAGTCGACCAAAACGAAGTGTCTGTATTTGAGAGGAAACCTTTATAAGTTACATTTCACAAGGTCACGATCACGATCGCCGACGTGGTTTGCAATACCTTTATTAATACAACCCGAAATGATGAGCCCTACTGGATCTATAACACAAAGCGTCCACTGAGATGGAAAAGAAAGACTGAACAGAGAACCGACAGGCTCATCAAGACCCACGCCCGATCTCCGAGGAAACGCACATGGAAAAAGCGATCAAACTAATGAAAGGAGAAAATAATGAAAGCGATACACAAGCACTCACGAAAGCTACGTCAAAGCACCCAAGTAACCCCTTCTTAACCTTGGTGCACCAAACGAAAACTATATTGAAAACCAACAAAGAGAACGCGGATCATGTATATTAGCCCCCGAATGCATGTAACTTCGTCACGTCATTTTTAAATGCCTGGATGAAATCATTCCAACTGACGTTTTTCTTGTTGTGCGGAGCAATCTAAGATGCAGAACCATTAGGCCGTTTCTTTGCGTCACCGTCCGAGCGCTCAACGCCACTTACCAATCCATTCGTCTGGTCTTCGATGCCACCATTGTTGGGTTCTGATTTCTTGGACTCTTGGTACAAGATATTGTATCCAAACACGATCGTGGTAAAGATTACAGCTTTGACGAAGGGGATAAATGCGTTGGGGCCAGAGATGTCGGGCTTATTCTCGAGCCAGGCGCGTTTGGTAGCAGACTCGGCTTTGGTGTACCGGGCTTTGACTTCTGAGACGAGGGGCGAGTATGTTTCAGCTGTCTTGTCCTTTTCCGCATTGAAAAATTTGAGAGAGGATTGAGGGACGCGAAGGACTTCGTCGTAGACCGAGGTTGCCGTTCCCTTGACTTGGGTGATGAGAGAAGCGACTTTCTCATCGACCTTGGCAATGAAGACTTCTTTGAGTTTGGTGAAGCGGGCGCTCTGGCTTTCTTCCGGAGTGGGCTGGACACCAAGGATCTGTTCAGCAAAGCTGAGAACATTTGTGACAGTCCGGTCGAGAACGCCTTCGTAGGCCTTGAAGATACCGAGGACGTAGTTGACGCACATGACGTAGTACTTGGTGGCGAGTTCGAGGACTTTGTCAATCTTGGTCTTCTTGAGGACTTCCTCGGTAGGACTTGCGACGAGGGGAACCTCCTTCTCCAACTTGGCAACGCCGTTGGCAGCGAGGGTGTCGAGCTTGATCAGCATGGGTTGAACAGGCGTGTCTTTCGTGTAGGTGAAAACAGTCCCGAGGTGTCGACCCACGTGCTTGCTGAGATTCTCTGCTTGGGGGACGTGGGTGAAAATTTGTTCCCTGAGCGAATTGACAACAGGGATGGCATTGACTTTAGGGAGGAACTTGGATTCGTAGGTTGGGTCCCCATTGACCTGGGTGGTTTGCGTCGCAGTGGCGGACATTGTTCTACGGATGAGCACTGAACCTAGGCGGACCCGGCCAGGTCACTGGCGAAGGGAATGTGGCAGGAGATGATACCGAGCACAAGCGAAGAGGTGATAAGAACAAATGAGGATGTGATGGGCAATGGACTTCAGAAGAAGTCAACGCGATAAGGGCAAGGCGGCGGATGCGAGCGGACGAGTCTCAGCGAGATAAACTGTGCGGAGCACAGGCAGAACGATGACGGAAACGCCTCGTGTCAAGGAACAAAGAGATGTTGATGTCGGCGGCGACAAGGGGGAAGTAAGGGGGGGAGGAGAGAGCGCACAATTATTATTCTTTGCTGGGGAGGGCCGGGCGTATGAGGCGAATATCATTAGCACGTGTAAAAATCGCTCACAAATCGAATGCTCGGCCGTTGAGTGACATCGACACTTGCACGACGTACCCTGATTGGCTCGTGCACGAAAGATTCTTCCGAGGCATGTGAAATTTGTCAAACATTCGTGCCTCGATTCCAACAAACCGGTCGCATTTTATTCGCTTTTAATTTTATGTTCCCGGCGTTTCCCGGAGGTTCTATTGCATTTACTGAAATCTCAGTCTCAATCTGTCCTCTCAAACACAACATAGCAATGAGTTTTACTTGTGAGAGCGACCGCAGGAATTGCAAGAGCGGTCAGGCTCCGCTGGGAATTTTGTCGGTGGTCCAACCTTAATGCAATGTGGTTATTTGATTCAATCCCAGGTATCGTTGAACCGCGCTTGTGAGGGGGGCAGAAGATGGAATAGGTTGATATGTTTACGGCATTCACTTGGATCCCAGTACCCCGAGCACGTTTTCCATCTCTCTAGGGCCCTGTCCAGTTCTTGTTTTCGTTCACGGGGTGGCGAAGTCTCAACTGCGATTTACAAGCCTACGTCCCTTCGCCAATCTGATCACTTCAAACAGGGATTCTCACGTTACGGTTTCAAATACCGATTGCGCAAAGGCGATAGCAGGAATCTTTGGTCTGTGGCATGTGAAAACCGTTATTTTCTGTTTGCGTGGTAAGCACGCAATGGCGGAATAAGATTGGTGGTATACTGCGCGCGCCATCTCCACTCCCTCGGCTCGGCAGATTGTTCGGAGGTATAAAATAGAGTTTCAGACCGGGTTAACACATATCTAGTTTATGTACATGAAATATAAGGCGTTGAACCCACACGGAATTGGGTGAGAATTATGATGACGTGATTACGGCTTCTTATCAGACGCGGGAAGGATATTAAGCCATTGAATGCATTGGGAGCCATCCCGTGTCACCCCGACCTTCATCTCAGAACGGGCACGCTCATTAATTCATGACAGACAGATGCTCAACAACCATGCGCAACTGCCCCCACCTTTTGAAGCAACGCGTGCGTGGCAAATGAATTTTATTCGCGTTCGGTACCCTCGCAATCTTTGATCGGCCGGGGCCGCCTTCCGCAGAGCCTCGTTATCGATGCAAATTCCCTGCCAAGGTGATCATGAAATTAATTACAGTAAATAGTTCAAAGTGGGGCCGATGAGGCGATTTCACTCCCGAAACCGACTCGACTTTCACCGAGGCGCGGGAGACGACGCAAACGAGGATCGAACCTGAATTAGCTTCTGAATAGGGCATGACGACCACAGAGGCTGATGTGCTTATTGTGGCTGGCGGCCCTCTGGGTTTAGTGACCTATTTGTCTCCCACCCGTCTTTCCATATCGTAACGCGGAAGCAAAAATTGTACACTGCCTTCGGACCCGCAGTTACCCTTGGAGTTGGACTTGGCGTCGGATCTGATGTTCGGACTTGTAATCGGTTTGGATCCGGACGTCATGCCTGCACTGGCGTGGGTCAACAAGGTGCATATTCTGATACCACTGGATCTGGAACAACTGGCGCCACTCTTAGAACAGGCCTTCGTCACAAAAATACACTCTGCGAGCCGACGGCAGCGGGAGAGACTGATCACACTTTTGGAACGGATGTAGGTCAGCAAAGCGAATACGCCGACACAACACAACAAGTGCAACGACTGGCCGGAAACTCGGAAGCGGAGTAGGTCAACAGGGTGCATGCTCAGATACCACCAGACGCGATGAAACGACTACAGAGACACTCGGCACAGACACAACTCCAAAAAGCACGCAGGTCGACAGCCTGGAACCGGTGGAGCGACGGCCGATACTCTTCGACACGATTGGGATCGCTTCGCCGGGAGCAACTACGAGGACCAACAAGCGCTCGTACTCTAAGCACCACCCGCAAAACAACCAGCAACACAAGCCGCCTCGGTGCTACCGGCATGACGCGGATAGGTACCACTACCTTCGGCACCAGTCGTCATACCGCTGGCCACACTGGTACTCACCCCGGCTGACAGCACAGCGTCTCGAGGAACGGTATGGGTGTTGCTCCTTGACCATATCAAAAGCAACCTTATTGAGATGGCTGGAAAACTCATGAAGGACCCAGACCGGATTGAAGAGAGACACGCGACTAAGAGCGGTCAGCATCTCCATCAACCAGACACTCAGTCAGGCGGAATGCAGGCAAGACGCACTTCCGATTGGCCATAAATGGAACTGCCCGTAGGGGAGTGTCAGTAGGGTAAAATAGTCCTTTTGGAGAATTGTCATATATTTAGCCGTCGGAAATAGACAAGTCGGAATCTGACCTGGCAAAAAGTAAATTTTATCATATCTGAAACCTTTAATAAGATATGTGACATAGCAAATGTATCCCATGCAAGTCATTTTCACCTTTGTAACAATCATGCAAAATCCCCAGAAAAAACAAAGAACAAAAACAATGAGAAAAGGGCTTAATCTGTGAGATCTACGTCACCAAATGTAGAAACTCCTTTCGAATTTCCCAATGATCCGTATCCTTTCTCCCTGTTCGAAATGCAACTTCTTTCAACTTGTCAATAATTCCGCCCTTCGTTGCACTAGGAAATCTATCGCAATTAGCTTTCGGACACGAAATGAGGAAGGTACTGTTTCTTGAGTAATTCAATAAGGAGAATTTGGTTATGCGTAGCACCCTGAATGGCCTTGAGAAACTCGCCAAGCATATTCTCCGGAAACGGGATCTTGGATTTTAATGCGCCAATAGTAGGCTTGACAAGTTGTGCCGTCCCACTTGCATCAACCGGTCTCAGCAACATCTGAGCATCGCACTTGCGCGGTGGTGGAGGAGGCATCTGACTGATCCAATACTCCGTACTAAGAGGATCAATCGGTGGCCGCAATCCATCCCCCTTCTCATCAAAGAGTAAAATCCCAGCACGCATCCCCGCAAGAATATCATCCCCTTGTATCCCTCCAACCTCCCAACAAACCCCCTTAATAACCGGGACAACCGGCGCAACAAATCGTTTCCCCAGACCCTTCTTCCCGCCAATCTTCCCGTCCCGGCCGGGCGTGACGGACTGGAGATTCCCCTCGTCATCCAAATCCTCGTCATCGAGAAACGCACGATCTTCTTCGTCTCCCGATTCGTCCATTACACTGGCATCATCGTCGCCGAGCACTGACTCATCATCTAAATTCTCCCCATCTTCAGGTTCGAATTCCCACTCTGCTTCGGAATCGTAGTCATATGCAAATACGTCGGTGTCCTTTTTAAAAGGGTTTCGCGGGGTAAGACGGGTGATGCGGGTGAATGTGCCGTTGTATGCAGGTCGCACGTCTTCTGCGAAATGCAAGTGCTTATGCGAGAGTTGCCGGAGTGCCTCGTAGGGGTCTAGATGAGTCGAGCAGTTTGGTGGGGCTTCGTTGAGTATGCCGATGAGATCTTTTGCAGTGTAGTGGAGTTTAAGCCATCGAGGGTGTTTACGGCGAGATTTACAGGCCGGGATGAGAATTGAGATGTGGTCGACGGGTGAGATTGTGGGTGAGGGCAGATCAGGAGTCGGTGTGGAAAGGGCGTTGTCGATATGCTTTGCGTAGACCTCTAAGATGGAGGAGTCGGCAAGGAATCGATTTGTGGGAGCGACGACGACGTCCTGCCGCACATGAAACGGTTGAAAACACTTTCCATAGTCGGATATCGAGGCAACTATAAGAATATGTAAGCGCTTTTAGCATAGACGTGGGAACCTTTCTGCGGCACGGGAGATTCTGATTTCTTCTTTGGCGCCATGAAGAAATCATTCAGCCGTAATTGTACCTAAATCAGCACTTGGAAAGCCAAAACCTGGGAGATACCTTATTTTTCCTTTCAATTTCCTCTTTCTTTTTCCGTCGTCGGTCTTCTTTCTCTTTATTCTTCTTCTCTACTTCTTCCTCCTTTTTCCGCCTTTGTTCTTCCCGCTCACGATCCTTCCTTTCCCTCTCTTGCCGTGCTTCTTCCTTTTCCGATTCGCGTCTACGTTTCATCTCGGTTTTCTCTGCATCTTTCTTCTTCTTCAACTCATCTCGTTCCGCTGCCTACGATCAACATCTACCAAAACTCAGCAAAAGACCTTCTTTATTCGCTCTTCTTCCCGCCTAGCCTTCTCGTCTTCTCGCTTTTGTCGTTCGAGGTCCTTCTCCCTCGCCCTTTCTGCCTTGACAGCCTCGCGTTCTGCCTTTGTTAATTTTGGTTGTTGGGGTTTGGAAGCGGTAGTGTGCGCGCCGTTCGTCATGCCATCTGAGGAATTGGACGTTACGAGCGACGGTGGGCAGACGGCCACCTTTTTACACGGGAATGTTAATTCTTCTGACGAATCCTCGAGCTTGCGTTTGAGCATTGTGTCGAGCGCAGATGGCGAAGGCACCTCGATGTTGACGAGATTGTCGCACGCGTCCATGGGGGAGGGCATATTGCAGTGTCTGGAGTTGGGTGGTATGGCTCCAAGCAGGATATCCCGAGGGGAGACGGGTCGGGGGCGAAGAGGCTGTCTCCCAGGGTGTCCCCGCCTGACGCGGATAAGATGTGCGCGTCAAGTCTGTCGGGCTGCGTCGCTACAGACCGACGATGCTTCCCTTGGTCCGCCCTCCGCTGTTTTGACTTTTACCCCGACGCGAATTTACACGGCATCGCGTCAAACTCGCCCTAACCCACACTGTCTGTTAGCAAATGAAGGGCTATGATTGGCTGAATGAACACAAACCAATTCGACTGAGACCCCCGATTGACGTGACCTTATGCCTCCCATCAAAAGGAAGCGGACGGGTCCAGAAACCGACAACAGAAGGGACAAAGCGGCTGCTCCTCTGAAAGCTCTTGTGCCGATCCCGAAAGATGAATTTGATGAAAACTCCCAACAAGTCAAAGACTCGACACTCAACTCAAACAAAATCGATATGCAAGACGCTTGCATTTACTACATCCCAGATTTGATTGACAAACCGAAGGCCTCAGAATGGTACGACCGACTGTCCAACCTCCCGACATGGTATCGGCCCACCCTCAAAGTTTACGGAAAATCTGTCCTCCAGTCCCGCGAAATAGCAGCGTACACAACAGACCCTAAACTCATCGTCAAGTACTCTGGCGCCCTCGTCACCTTACATGCCGAATACCCACAAGTCCTCTCGGACATTCAAGTCATGGTCGAAGGAAAACTTGGGGTCAAATTTAACCACGTCATGCTAAATCGTTACGGGTCAGGAGACGTATATATCGGATTGCACTCCGATGGTCTGGAAAACCGGATCATTGCGACAGTGAGTGTGGGTGCAGAACGGACATTTATCATGCGCCATCGTACGATCAAGGGAGAATGTGGCGTCAAGAAATGGACGCTTGGGAATGGGAGTTTATTTGTGATGCAGGGTGATACTCAACGATTTTGGAAACATGAGATACCAAAGGAACCGAAAATCAAAGAGGGTCGAATTAGTTTAACATTTCGACAACTTGTATTCCAAATGAATTAAAAGAATCCAAGGCAATATTCGCTTTTCCATTTATGCATTTGTCAGTGTGCAACGAACGGCTGTGGCCTCGTGACAATGAATACGGTTGCGGAGGCAAATTGGATGGAATTCGACCCCGAAGCCAATCCGGCGGGCGGTATCACCTGGGATGAATGCGCGAGTAGAGCACCGGAAAGAAACAAACAGATCCGATGAACCCTTCTGGACTGTAGAAATAAAAAACCATGAGAATGAGGACGATTCATGTCCACAGTGCTTCTACCAAGCCTGCTGTCATCAAGACAAGAAAGGCAAGAAGAGATCTCATGAATCAGCGTACATCAGTTTCCTTTCATGTTCATGTTCGCAATTTGCCCATGTGTTCAACTAACGTTAACTGCCCTGTTCTCTAGGGCGTCATACACATTGCCGAAGCAAATTCTGGACAGCTTCAATGATAGTCTCCCTTCGTCATAGCGTCGTTTGCTCCAACCATCCCAACTAATCGCGAATATTTGGGGGGTAATTCCGACATTGCCTCCTGACAGAGTCACCAACCCATTCCCCTATATCATCTCGTTCTTTCATCTCTCGGTACATAGTCGCTAACTATTTTCGGTTAATCCCCAATATAACCTAAAAGGCGTGGATACTGGCAAATGAATGACATGAAAAATGGATGAAACATAGGATCTCCTTGCAATATGTCTCCTGATCACGTACTGTTTCGCCTCAGCGATAAATTTCCTTTCTAGTCAGTTCACCATTTGCGTCTTATCGATTCCCTCATATTCAAAGGAATCTTTCGATTGACACACCTCGACAAAGATTTCGCCCCTAGATGGTACCATCAAGGGTAATGGCCAGGCGGCCAATGAGACCCTCTGCATCGCCACAAGTGTAAGATGAGAGAGGGACATCTTTAATATGATTTTTTGGACTCCAAGCCCTGTCGGAATTGGGTGCTTCGGATCCCAAGAGCATGGGAATTTACTTCGAAACAAAAGTTCCGATAACGCCATGATTGCGGAACTGTCTTCGTGGAGTTACATCCAGAGAGAGAGCTTAAGATCGACCAACGCAATTCGAGCAAAGGAGAACATGTCTCAGATGAATGGACATCTCCCAGTTGAATCCCAGTGGAGGTATGATTGACTGTAATCTGAACTCTTCAGTCCTCAAACAAAGATAATATCAGATGAACGACCCTAAAGGAAGAACCAGACGTTTTTCAGCACTTTTTTTGTAGAGATGGTTGCGACAAGGTAGTCAGAGATGTCGCCGCGGCTTTTTGCCGGACGATCCCCAGGACTCCAACTGATCACACAAAAACTATCCGCAATCCAACCAATATCAAAACGGCCACAATAAAAAGGCCATCGACCCCTCTACCCCTTCCAACTTTGTCCCAAATAAAGGACGGGCTGATAAAGGAAGTTGATCGACGAAGAGGAAGCTGAATCCGCCTCGACAGCATCGACAATCTCCCAGGGCGTCCCAACCACCATGCTTAGCCATCTGCAGACGTTGCCGTCGACTGCATTGTTAGCCGGATTGGCTGTTGCTGTGCGTGATTTCGGACTCTCTCAGGGCGAGACAGCATAGATCTCAATTGCAATCAGTCTTTCCTCGGGAAGTGCCCCCTTCTTGGACGTCGGTTAACGGCCGAAAATTAATCCTCATCATTGGCTTGTTAATTTCAGCCGTATGGAGTATCGTCGCGGGGTTCCTGCACAACAGATACCTCTTCTCCGTGGCGAGAGCGTTTCAAGGTCTCGCTGCCCTGGGCATTCTACCGTGCTAATTATGGCCCCAGAAAGTGGAAGAATAAAATCTTTGCGGCATTTTCGGCGGGAGATCCTGTTGGTGCGGCGTTTGGGCTTGTTATTGGTGGGGTATTGACATGGTATGTTACTTGGCGGTGGATGGATATTTGAGACTTTTCAGGTTATCGTGACAATTACCCCGGTTTTTATGATTCCCAAGGACGTCAAGAATCCTGACCCGCCGGAAAAGGATTGATATATTGGGGGCGTCTTTTGCGACGGCCGGACTTATTCTGTTCTGTTTTGTTCTTACTTATCTTTGAGGGGAGAGTAATACTGATTCGCTGGGATGCGAATAATGCATCTGATCAGTGGAAGACGTAGTGGATTATCTTTTGACTTGTCATGGACGTTGTCCTCTGCCTACTATTCGTCTTCGTCGAGTCCCGCGTTCCAAATCCATTGATGTCATTGAGTATTTGTCGGATCCCCTAATTCGGAAAATTAATGTTGGCGTGTGGACTTGGATTTGGTACCGTTGGAGGATCGGACTGTAGTTATATTTTCAAAAAATCTAGGGCGACACTCCGGTTACTGTCGCCCCCGCTTCTCCGGTTTTTTTCCTTCCGTGGCTGATGGGGAGACGGCCTTGGACTTTACTCCCCAGTTTTTATCGGGGTTGATGACGAATGTGGTTGTTGCATTTTTATTACATCTTGTACCTGGAAATGTTTAAATGACGATTGGGCTTTCTTGTTATGCGATTGCATCCTTACTCGGTGCTCTTCAGCCTCTTGGACTGCCGTATTGGACCATGTCATTCCCTGCGATATGTATTTGTCACCCTATATGCAGTGGCTAATCGGGAGTAATTACTGTTATCGAAGCAGACGTTTCATATCTTGTGGCAAGTTTATTTGCCTTGACTCAAGACGCAGATTCACAACAGACTATCGCCTCAGGGATAGTCGGCACAACAGGGAGTATCTGGGGTCCCACCTTGAACGCCATCTCTGCTGTTCTCATTTCTAGTCCCGCCCCCTTTCCTTCTGACCCACGGCTAACGAACTTATATAGGCATCGGAGGCAATCAAATTCAAGATACGAAGCCTACGGAGGCCGAACTCGAACAACCCATCAAGCGCTTCCAAGCGCAATTATGGTTTGGTTGTGCGGCTACGGTGCTCGCAGCGATTCTTATTGACGTTGAAACGAGGGAAACGAGGAACACGGGATGAGATAGGGCATGGTAGACTTGGTAACAGGGCGGAGATGCAGGGGCGACAGCAACGAGAGAAACAAGCCGCCGAATCACGCTCGGAATCCCAGGGATCTAAGTCGGCTACAGGAACTCCAGTAACCTCGTGAAAAGACTTTTGTGAAGTATGATTAGAATACTTTATTTTTGCATGGATGTATGCATATCAGTGCGGATCGCGGGGGTCTGCATGGCATCGCATAATGGAGAGGCAGATGCAAATCTTGCCAGTACCGATATTCGCGAGGTGACGTCCCGTCTTTTCAATATTACGCCTGCCAATCCCATGGAATTCAAAATCTTTCTTTTCTTTATAGCCTGCAACGTAAGTTACACGGTTGCATGGAGGGTGCTATTCGGCGGCGTTTTAACAGCGCTAGCCCGGCGGTGAGACTAGTCGCCGATTGGCCAGCCCACTCTATCCCAAAATCTGCTCGGCAGCCCACGTCCCCGTTTCTCCTTTCTGTGTTGCCCAGCCGTGGTTCGCCGGACCAATTCTCAGGGAATTAAAATTTTCGGGTCACTAAGCCCCCCTTTCAAAGCGGATTTACGAGTCGTCGACTTGAGACAGACAAATCTCCCGCACAAGAGGAGAAACACGACGGGACAGAAACACATCTGTCCTGTTTCGTAAATAAGTTGTGGGCAGTATAAAGGGGGGAGCGACCTTAGTTTCAGGACCAAACGCGCGCGATCTTCAATTCGCATTCCGTTCTCTCAACTCTTATTCGTTTGGTGATTGACGCGATTTCCCCTGCGATCCGTCCCCTCCTTCGATCTTCGTTTCGAATCACCGTCCTCGAGCTTCGAAGAAGCACACCGATTTTGGTTTTCACTTGAGAGAACATGGGACGAGACAGGGATATTGAAGTTGCTGCGCCAGCCTCCAATGGCGAAACCGCTTCTCAAGACCCAATGCAGAAGCAAACTCCCTCTACAAACAAACTTGAAATGCATCCTGCCTTCTACGTCGGGTAATTACCACCCCGGTTCCTATGACATTGGCGAATTCTAACGTACTTGTAGCATTTGGATCTTCTTCAGTGGATCTGTCATTCTCTTCAACAAATGGGTCCTCGACACCGCTGGATTCCGTACTCATCGCCTCTGCTTTTCACGTCTAATGTTGTGATACAGGTTTCCCCATCTTCCTGACGACATGGCATCTCGTATTTGCCACGATAATGACCCAAATTCTCGCCCGAACAACAAACCTCCTCGACGGCCTCAAGACCGTGAAAATGGACGGACGAACGTACCTCCGCGCAATTATCCCCATCGGCGTGTTCTTCTGCCTCTCGCTCATCTGCTCAAATCAAGCATACCTCTACTTGTCTGTAGCCTTCATTCAAATGCTCAAGGTACCGTCTCCCTCCCCTCAATTCCTACTCAGGCTTACCCCTTCCCCTTTGTTTTAGGCCTGCATGCCCGTTGGCGTTCTCCTCACCTCGTGGGCAATGAAAGCGGAACAACCAAACATGCGTGTCCTGGCCAATGTCTCCATCATTGTCCTTGGCGTCATCATTGCTTCATACGGCGAAATCGCATTTGTCCTCATTGGCGTGATTTTTCAGGCCGGCGGCATTTTATTTGAGAGTATTCGCCTTGTCATGGTGCAGAAATTGTTGTCGGGGTCAGAGTACAAGATGGATCCTCTTGTGTCGCTGTACTATTTTGCGCCTGTTTGTGCGGCTATGAACGGGCTTTGTTGTCTTATATTTGAGGGGCCGAGGTTGAGTTTCCAGGCTATTTTGGATGCGGGCCTGATTATGCTTTTCACGAACGCAGCTGTGGCCTTTTGTCTCAATGTCGCTGTCGTCTTCTTGGTATTATCTCCGTTCTGTATAGTATTGACGGGCGGGGCAGATTGGCAAAACTTCCTCGTTAGTTTTGACGCTTTCGGGTATTCTGAAGGATATCCTTCTCGTCTTCCTTTCTGTCCTGATCTGGTCCACCCCCATCACCGGGCTCCAAATGTTCGGCTATACCATTGC
>Ga0335076_10004268_pt1 | contig 14450 bp, 10 predicted proteins | sample Lox_Sample_25_FD_206717 | JGI IMG/M metagenome (GOLD analysis project Ga0335076, IMG submission 206717) | Soil microbial communities from Loxahatchee National Wildlife Refuge, Florida, United States - Lox_Sample_2.5 | ecosystem: Environmental > Terrestrial > Soil > Wetlands | place: USA... | reverse complement strand
CGACACCCCATGGGGCTCGCGCGAGCTCGCGGTGAAGGATTGCGCCGGCCGCCTCCCGGCCTTCGGTTCCAGCCTGTAGGCATGGTTAGTTGTCCGATGCCGGATCCCGCGCAGATCGTCTGGCGGAGAGCGTCTTCAGCGAAGGCGACACGTGGACCTTTCCGGCTCGCGGCATGCTGCACCTCGCCCTTGCCCACTGGCCTCGCCCGAGGCCGATCGATTGATTGCAGCGCTGAATTCCGGGCTGAAGGCGACCTTCCCCGAAACCGGCGCCAACGCATTTCTCGCTCAGCGTTCGGCGGCTGGATGAGGCAACCGCGAAACTCAAAAGGATGTACGTGTCCCCGTCCGTTCGCGGCCGAGGCATTGGACGGTCCTTTGTCACAGCCCTCGAACACGAGGCGCGGCTACTGGGGGTCATGAGGGTTGTTCTGGAGACCGGCACGCGTCTTATTTCGCCTGACCCAGCCCCGCAACCACTGCGGCAAATTTATCGAGTATCTCGTTCCAGCCCTCAACTTGACCGCTATTTTTAGCGTTCTCCATGGTTTCATTTCCAATGAAGGTGAGTCTCGTCTGGCCGTTTCCAAGATCCTCAAAAGTAGTCACATCGTACGCACCGTCTATGGCCTCATGTTCTATTCCATACTGCGCCGGCTCAACCTTGTTTCCCTGCGGGTCGGAAAAGTACATGGAGGAAACGATCTTTTCGAGCGGAACAATCTCGTGGTATTCACCGGCATTCCAGAACTCCTGGCCATCCGGAGCTCTCATGCAGCACAGAAATTTTCCTCCCACGCGAAAATCCATCTTGCAAAAGGGCGTGGTAAAACCCTTCGGGCCCCACCACTGCATCACATACTTCGGGTCCGTCCACGCCTTCCAAACCAATTCGCGCGGGGCATCGAAAACTCTCGTGACAACCATCCGCTCTGTTTCGCTAACCGTGTTTTTTGCCATCGTTGAGCTCCATGTTTTTCATTTGATTCACAACCACATCCAGCTTGTCGAAACTCTCTTCCCAGAATCGGCGATAATAAACCGCCCAGTCGCTGACTTTCTTAATCGCCTCCGGCCTGAGCGTGCACACACTCTCTCGTCCGCGCTTCGTCTTCGTCACAATCCGCGCCCGCACCAGGCAGGCAACATGTTTTGAAATCATCTGCTGCGAAATTGCAAACGATTCCGTCAATCCATGCACCGAGGCAGGACCATGTGAGAGCCGTTGGATCATCCCCCGCCGGGTCGGATCAGACAACGCGGCAAATGTTGTACTTAATTGATCCACAACCATATGGTAGTGGATTATCTGGCAATGTCAAGCGCGAATTTTGCCATTCTTGAGTTCTGACACCCGAGCCAATTCACACTTCCCATGAGCGCCCTGCCGGAACGCGAGCCGCCAAGGTTGAGGCGATGGCATCAACCGGCCGGGGGGATTACCTCGGAGCGGATTCTGGCTGGATTACGCGCATTCGTACAACGGCACGAGGAACGGGCCGCCGGACGGTACGTGCAACGAGCCCGGTCGGGACGGGCAATGAGCGATGTCCCGTGATATCGGTACCTCCTCCCGGTCTGGCGCGCCCGGCGCCGGCCCAAATCGTTTCTGCAGTGGCGGACGGGTATCGTCGTTTTTCGATCTGGAATCGTCTGAAGACGTGAACTTTGAACTGCACGGCCAGTGTCGCAGGATCCGCCGTGACCTTGTCAGCGGCGTTCGACGCTCAGCTTTAGTTCTCCGATTCGCATTTCACCGCCGGCACCCACCTTTACTGGTCTGGTCTGCTCGATCAGTAATCCGTGCGTCCGTTGTAGGGCCTCGCCCCATGGCGCGTCGGCCTCGCTTGGCGGAGTGACGCGCAGCGTATAATTTCCGGCCGCCACGTGGGCAAAGCGAAACTCGCCGCGATCGTCGGTGGCGCCGGCAAGAGAGAGTCCATCATGGCTGAGCGCGACGTTCGCGCCGCGCAGGGGGTCGCCATCGCGATCTACGACACGTCCCGACACAACTGCGCCGCCGGGCGCGATGGCCGCGCCTGCCGCGCGCGATACGCGGATATCCACACCTTCCTGCTGTACAACAGTCCGCATATCGATCGGGTCGGTATTCTGCGGCTCAAGATCGCCACTGAGCGGTGACACCTGCAAGAAGTAGCGCCCGACGGGCAAATCCACAAGGCGGAACTCGCCGAGATCATTGGTACGCGCGCTCACGGTGGGGCGCTGCTCATCGGAATTGATCGCCTTCACTTCGTAGCCATCCAGGGGCCTTCCGGCGGAGTCGAGGATTCTGCCGAGGATTTTCCGGTACGGCTCGAGCTCAAGCGGGGCGATTGTGACGTATGGCTCGTCGCTCATCGTCACCAGGCTTGAATCGTCCCAGGCATTAATGAAACCGTCGGCAACGGCGCGCAAGGCTGCCTTGGCATCCGCGACGTCGTCAAAGTGGAAGCGACCGGCAGCATCGGTGACGGCCGTCCTGGCGCCGAGAAACACAACGGCCTTTTTCACCGGAACACGGGTCGCGGCATTGATCACGACGCCTTCAACCGTGCGTGGCGCCATCTGGCTGTGAAGAATGTTTGGGGCGAAAGCGGCTCCCATCCCAAGCGCGTGGATGACCAAACGGACGATCCTCGTGGTTCGTCGTGGTTTTGCGTTCCGCTCGCGGATTCGCGCCGGCCGTGTTTGCAAAAGCAGATTCTCGTCAACCAGAGAACTTCGCATGAGGAAGAGCCGGCGGATCAGAATCGGCAATTCTGTAGTTTACATCGCTCATGTATCACAGATCGAATTCGCAAACCGGACTGTGCCCGGTTCCGCCGGACGCATGATCTGCTCGGGGCAGTGGGGGCCACGTGTCATGAACCGGCCCCAACCATCGCAGGTATCATAGGGGGCAGCCATGCGATCGATCTGCCTTGCGCTGCTTGCGGCCACACTCGCTTCGTCCCAGACGCTCAACCTTTCGCACGACCTCATCTCAAATGGAATCGCATCTGCCAATATGACGCCCAATCAGCCCACGCTTGACTCGCGTCCTTTGATCGAGGCGGCCATCGCGTACAGCCAGAAAAACGGCGTGACAACGCTTACGGCCGACCCCGGCGCTTACTACTTTCTGACGCTGCACAGCAACCTTACACACGTTTTATTGAACACGGTTTCCAATCTCACGATCGACCTTCAAAACTCCGACCTGTATTTCAAAATGCCGGGGCACGGGGCGATCCTCTGCGAAAGTTGTACTGGTGTGACGTTCCAGAACTTCACGGTCGACTACATCAGCCTTCCATTTACTCAAGTCACCGTCACCTCCATCAACAGTGCGAATCGAACGATCGGCTTTACGCCGATGGATGGCTACGCGCAGCCGTCCACCTTTAATAACGGTCTCGCCGCCAACGGCGGCGACAGCTTCGTCGGGTTCGTCTTTCGCAATGGCGTCCCGATTTCCCAGACCGGGCGGATGCCGGTGAATACGCCGATCGCCGGTTCGACCATCGCTTTTACGGGCGCGGACCCGTGGGCGACGTCGGCGGCAGTCTCGTCCATCGAACCCGGCGATGTCTTCGTGTACACCGATCGCGGCGGCCCTCATACCGTTCACTTCGATAACGCCGTCAACTGTACGGTCCGCAATGTCGCGATCTACGCCGGAGGGGCCATGGGTCTGACGTTTCCGGCCGGGGTGAACACTGTCGTGGATCATGTCGAAATTGTTCCGCGCCCCGGAAGCACCCGGCTCATCAGCACCAATGCCGACGGGATTCACGGCACGTTCGCCGGGCCGAACAACAGCATCACCAATAGCATCGTCAAGCGGACGGGCGACGATGCTTTGGCCTATGACGCGCCGTGGGTCGCGACCATATCCTCCAAGCCTGACGGGTCGAGCATCGCGGTTCAGCGCTACGCGACTGTGGCTATACCCGTCGGCGCGTCGTTGTCGTTTGTCGATCCCAACACGGAAGCGATCATCGGGACGGCGAACGTCGTATCGGAGACCCCCGCCCTCGCAAGCCAGACACTGGCCGCCGGTGAGACCTTTTCGCTCACGCTGGACACTCCTCCGAACGGCCTGGCCAACGGCATGGGAGTCGTCGCCAACGATCCCACTCAGCATGGCAGTGGTTCGGTGATGCAGTACAACCTGGTCCAGCAGGGCGTGTTTTCGCGCGGCATCTGGCTGTCGGGCGTAACGAATATCGCCGTGCACGACAATTTCGTTCAGCAAACCAGCAAAACGGGGATTTTCGTCCAGCAACTGAACGGCGGCGGCGCGCAGAACGGACCGTCTTCGAAGCTCACAATCAATAACAACGTGGTGGATAATGCCATCAACTACGGCGGCCCTTCTATCGGTCCAATCGTTACGGCGGCTTCGATTCATACGATCGCCGAGAATACGGCCGCGGACCAGGTCACGGCCAGCCCGCACGCCGGTATTACCGTCACCGGAAATCGCGTCACCAACTCCAACCGCAGCGCCATACGGCTCGAAAACGTGAATGGGGGAAGCATCAGCAACAACGTCATCCAGGGCTCCGGGCTGAACCCGTCGCTCAATCTTTATACGCTTCCCGGATGCTGCGAGACGCAAGCGCAGTACCTCGCTGACTTCGGTATGCCTGTGCTGACAACCAATACTCAGGCCGTTACCAACTCGGGCAACTCCATCACAGGCAATCTCAGCAACCTGATTTCAATCGCTTCAACTGCAAGTGGCAGCCCCAAAGTGGCACAGGGTTCAATTGTGGCCGCATATGGCGCCAACCTGGAACTGACATCGTCGGTAATGGTGACGGACAGCCAGGGGAATACGCAGTCCGCAACGATCAATGTCGTGACGCCCAACCAGGTGAATTTCTACATTCCCAACAATGCGGCTCCCGGTATCGCGACTGTGACGATCGGCCAGCAGTCCGGCGGCGTCCTGATCGACAGGGTGGCGCCGGGACTTTACTCGGCCGACAGTACCGGAACCGGTGTGGCGGCGGCCGGGGCTGCGATTTATTCCGCCAACGGGACCATCACACCGCAAAACGTCGCCACGTGCAATTCGAGCGGTTGCGCGCCGGTTCCGCTGGCGTTGGGAGGCCCATCGGACGAACTCATCGTCACTCTGTACGGCACCGGACTGCGTGGATTCAGCGGTCTCGCGAATGTCTCCGCGGCCATCGGTACGGCGAGGGCGCAGGTGCTCTACCTAGGGCCGCAAGGCCAATATGCCGGCCTGGACCAGGTCAACGTGGTGGTACCCGCATCGTTGGCCGGCTCAGGTGTCGTGCCGATTATTCTGAGAGTCGACGGACAAACCGCCAACGTGGTGACCATCAGCGTGAAATGAAAGGTCCTTGTCAAAGCGATAAATCCTGCTCCTACGCCAGGTTTCGGCTGGTCTTCAAACTCCTCGCATACGTCCGCAGCACATCCCGCCGCGCCATCAGATCCGCGAACTTCCCCTTCCGCTCGATCGTGATCAGCCCCGCATTCTCCAGCTCTTTCAGATGATGCGACAAGGTCGCCGCCCTGATCGGCTGCCGCTCCCGCATCGCGCTGCACGAAACCCCGCCTTCACACGCCCCGATCTCGCGCAGAATCTCGTGCCGCCGCGGATCCGCCAGCGCCTTCGCAATCGGCCCGATCTCTTTTCGTAAGCGTCTTCGCCATACCCTCTTGCCCCGCCGGCCCTCCCGCCGGCTACTTCCCCTTCGTCTTCGACCCCGTCGGCGTCCCGCCCGGACATGCCTCCCGCTGCGACTTCCCGCTCGCTGTCGTCTGCGCCGCGTGCGCGGTCACCCACTGGTCGTACGGCGTCCACATCGCCGTGCTCGCGCTGTTCACGTCGCATTGCGCCGCCGACGTGCCCGCGCACACTTCCAGTTGGTACACCGGGTGAATCTCCCACAGCGACGACCGCGCCGGCGTCTCCCGCTTCGTCACCGCCCCGCTCGACGAGAACGTGCACACGTTATGGCTGTCGTCGAAAAACAGCGGCCCCGTCAACCGCACCGGATTCATGGTCGGCGTCTTCAAATCGATCGAATTCCACGCCGCCGGCCGGAAGTGTGGAATTATCTCCGCCGTCACGCTGGTGCACTCGTCCTGCTGCTGCGCGTTCGGCTTCGATGGGTCCAGCAGCGGGATGTGAAAGTCGTTGTGGTCGATCCCCAGCAGCTTGCAATTCACTTCCTCGCCCGCCGATGCCGAACTGGTGCAGTCCGAAATGTGCGCGTCTTTGATGAACGCCATCAGCCGCACCACCGTCCCTTCCCCAATCTTCTGCTGCCCCAGAGTAAAGAAATTCTTCAGCGACGCCCGGCTCGGATTCGTCTTCGCTTCCAGCGGCGTCTTGCTCGGCGATTGGGCCTGCATGTTCCGCAGAATCGTAAAGTCCACCGTCACCGGATCCGCGAACGGTTCGCAGAGGTCGTTCTTCGCGTGGTCCTCCAGAATCTTCGCCGCCGGCGCCGCCACACCCCCCTTCTCCGACCCGTCGATCCCGCAGGCCGCGTGCGCATCCGTCGCCGGCGCGATCGACCCGAACGGCAGCTTGCACGTCAGTGTGAAATCGGCGCACCAAACCGGTCCCGAAGCCAGCAGTAGAAATATCCATCGCCGTCGCATGGGGCCTCCTTTTGTCGTACCATCCTGCCACAACCAGGTGCGGGTTGCCATCCGTCGATTGCATCCGGCCAGGGCGAGGCTCAGCCTCGCGCGGGCTTAAGGTCCGCCCTCCTGGGCTACTAGGAAATTAGTAGACTTTGGCGCCGGCTTCGTCTATTCTTGACTCAGGAACCGCCATGAAGAACCTGGTAATCGCCGCACTCCTTGTCTACCGGGCCGGTTGGCCGGCATTCTCGCAATCCGCCGGGCCCCCGGCGAAGTTCCTGGCGGCCGACATTCACTCCAGCGCCAAAGTGCCCAATCCGTTCTTTCGGACCGCGCCGGTGCAAAACGGCCGCTACCAGTTGACCAACGCCACCATGGTGGACCTGATCCATACAGCCTATGGCTTCGACCCCGACAAGGTTCTTGCCGGGCCGAACTGGCTGGAGATGAACCGCTACGACATCGTCGCCAAGGCGCCGGCCGACTCCACGCCGGACTCGCGCAAGCAGATGCTGCAAACGCTCCTCGAGGAACGCTTCAAGCTGGTGGTCCACAAAGACACCAAACCGCTGCCTACTTACGCCCTGGTCCTGGCCGGCAAGAAGCCGCAGTTGAAGGAAGCCACTACTGGCGACCCCGGATGCAAGCCGCAAACCGCGTCAGGGCCGCCGGAGCAGGGCGGCATTCGGCTCATGATGAGCATGAACGGCACGCCCATGACCCTCAGCCTCGGCCCGGGTATGACCATCACCTACGAGTGCCGTAACATGACGATGGCCTCCTTCGCCGACAACCTGCATACCATGCTGGGCGCCAATGTCGGAACCAACCCGATCCTCGATCAGACGGGCCTCGAAGGCCGCTGGAACTTCGATGTCCGCTGGTCAATGGGAATCATCGGGCCGATGGTTCAGCAGGGTGACCGCATCACCGTCTTCGAAGCTTTGGAGAAACAGCTCGGCTTGAAATTGGAAGAGCGCCAGGTGCCTACGCCGGTCATCGTCGTAGACAGCGTCAACGCCAGGCCCACCGACAACCCGCCGGATACCGCGACGATTCTTCCCAATACTCCGCCGCCCACCGAATTCGACGTCGCCAGCGTCAAGCCCAGCGATCCCTCAGGTAGAGGCGGACGAATCCAAACCCTGCCCGGAGGCCGTTTCGTTTCCGAGGGCATGCCCATGCGATTTCTGGTTGCCCGCGCCTTCAATATGACCTTCAATATGTCGATTGTCGGACTGCCGTCCTGGGCGGATACCGAGCGCTTCGACATTCAGGCCAAGGCTCCGGCCACGGGCCCTGACTCGCCGCCCATCGACGACAGCGCCGCGGCCCCCATGCTGCTCAACCTGCTCAAAGAGCGCTTCAAGCTCGCGTATCACAGCGAAGAACGTCCGGTCACGGCGTACACGTTGACCGCGGTGAAGCCCAAAATGAAGAAGGCCGATCCCAACAGCCGCACCTTCTGCAAATTCCCGCCGCCGACGGCCGGCACGCCTTCGGGCTCGCGCGTCCTGCAATGCCAGAACGTCACCATGGAGCAGTTCGCCGACCGGTTGCAGAATCTCACCTCCGAATTGAACTGGCCGGTCACCGACACCACCGGGCTCCAGGGCGGCTGGGATCTCACGCTCACCTTCAGCATCGCCATGGCGATGCCCCCCGCTCCGCCGCGCGGGGGCGATGCCGGAGCCGCCCCCAGCGCCGCCGAACCCACTCCCGGCGTGACGCTCTTCGAAGCCGTGGAAAAGCAGCTCGGCCTGAAACTGGTTGCGCAGAAGCGCCCGATGCCGGTGATCGTGATCGATCACATCGAGCAGAAGCCCACCGACAATTAATGCTTGCAGCGGAACTTGTGGGGCAGGTTTCCCAAGCCAGCTTCAGCTGAGTGTCCAGAATCGTTCTGGCCCGCACCGCCAACTGGTAAACCTGGGGCCATATCCTGCCGGAACTCCTGCCCCACAAGATACGCATACTGCCTGCGGGCCGGAAAAACGAAGCGGCATTCGGTTGTCAATCGCCGCCTGGACGACTTTGGGACTCGCCGGCGCCGTCATCCGAGCTGGCGCGCAAATCGATTTGCGCCTCTTGCGTAACGCCCTTGGTATAAACTGTCTGGGTGCACCCAGCCAAAACTTCCGAAACTCCTCTGACACCCGCGGTCGTATTCGAGATGCTGCAAGCGCATCAGCGCACCTCGGCATTGAAAGCCGCCATCGATCTCGATGTCTTTCGCGCCGTCGGGGAAGGACCCGGCGACGTCGCCTCCATCGCGCGCCATTGCCAGGCCTCGGAACGCGGCATTCGCATCCTCTGCGATTTCCTGACGGTCAACGGGGTCCTCCTCAAAGAGGATGGAAAGTACCGGCACACGCCGGCCAGCGCCGCGTTTCTCGATCCGCGGTCGCCGGCGTCACTGGCGTCGATCGCGCAATTCCTGGGCAATGCCGCAATGCACGAACCCTACCAGCATCTCGCCGATATCGTGCGCAATGGCCGCACGGTCCTGCCGGGTCAAGGCAGCGTGGAACCGGAAAATCCCATCTGGGTGCAATTCGCCGAGAGCATGGCGCCGATGATGGCGCCCATGACCGGCCCTTTGGGGAATGTCGTCCTGGACGGGATCAGCGGTCCGGTCCGCGTACTGGATATCGCGGCCGGCCATGGACTCTTCGGAATCGAGATCGCCAAACAGAATCCGCAGGCGCACGTGACCGGCCTCGATTGGGCGCCGGTGCTCCGCGTGGCCATGGACAATGCCCGCAAGGCCGGCGTCCGCGAGCGATACGACATGTTGCCCGGCAGCGCCTTCGAAGTCGATTTCGGCGGCCCCTATGACATCGTGCTGCTCACCAATTTCCTGCACCATTTCGATCCGCCTGCCAATGTCGGTTTGCTGAAGAAGGTGCACCAGGCGCTGCGGCCCGGCGGCCGCGCCGCCACGCTCGAATTCGTGCCCAATGAAGATCGCGTGTCGCCGCCCATGCCGGCGGCATTTGCCATGACGATGCTGGCGTCGACGGTCGCCGGCGACGCCTACACGCTCAGCGAGCTGACCGATATGTATCACCAGGCCGGCTTCGGCGCCATCACCGCGCACCCCATCCCCATGAGCCCGCACACCGTGGTGATAGGCCGATCCTGATCTGCGCGCGGTCGGCACGCCGCCGGCCTGCGCCAAATGATCCCGCACGTGCGGGATTACGCCGCCAGAACTTCGGCGATCGTCTCGCGCAATTTTTCCACGTCGTACGGTTTCGGCAGGAACGCCGCCACCGAATCACCGGGAGAGTGGCCCGCCGGCGTCCTTTCCGGATAGGCGCTGCTCACCACGACCTTGATGCCGGGGTACCTTTGGGCGAGGATCGGCAGCAGTTCGTCGCCGGTCATCACCGGCATGACAAGGTCTAGCAGGATGATCTCCGGAAGCGAGGGAGCGGCGGCCAGTACCTGAAGCGCCTGCGCGCCGTCGCTGGCTTCGAGGACCTTGAATCCGCTTTTGGTGAGCATGGCGGCCGCCATGCGGCGCAACATGGCTTCATTTTCCACTACGAGCACCGTCGCCGGCCGGCCTTCCGCCGCGGCGGCCGGGGAGGCGGCCGGCACGCGATAGTGCCTTTCCAAGACCGGCCAGTAGATGCGAAAGGTGGTTCCACGCCCGGCCGCGCTTTGCACATCGATGCATCCTTTGCCGCTGCGCACAATTCCATCCACCGCCGCAAGACCGAGACCGCGGCCGGTAAATTTGGTGGAGAAGAACGGATCGAAAATTCGCGCCAGCGTAGCGCTGCTCATACCGCTGCCGTTGTCGCGCACCTGAAGCCAGACATACGCGCCGGGCTCCGCGTCATAGCGGCGCATTCTCTCGCGGATCTGCCCGGCCGTGATCTCGCTGACGCCGGTCGAGATTTCGACGGCGCCTTCGCGGTCCGCCGGAATGGCTTCGTTGGCGTTGATGACGAGGTTCATCAGGACCTGCTGGAACTGCCGCGGATCGGCTTCGACGGATGGCAGTTCCCGATCGAGGTCGAAGGTGAACCGGGTCTTGGAAAGAGCAGCGGTGGCGAGGAGATCCTGAGAATCCGAGACGAGTTGGGTGAGGTTGACCTCTTGCACTACGGCCTGCCCCTTTCCGGCGTAGGCCAACAATTGCCGGGTAAGGTTCGCGGCGCGCTCGGATGCGGTGACGATGGCCTGCAGGTACTCGCAATCCGGACGATCGGCGAGACCGGAGGCGGCGTTTCCCAGGATGACCGTGAGGAGATTGTTGAAATCGTGCGCCACGCCGCCCGCCAGGGTTCCGACGCTCTCCATTTTCTGGGCGTGCCTCAGACGGTCCTCGGCCAGCATCTGCTCGGTGACGTCGGTGAAGACCATGGCTGCCTGTTTCGGGGCGGGCGAAAACGCGATGACATCCAGGTACCGGCCGGCCGCGCTTTGCCGTTGACGGACACGCGCGGGACGCCCCTTCAAGGCCACTTCGCCCAGGTCACGAATCCAATGCTCCCTGGCCGAGGCTGGAAAAACTTCGCGATAGGTTTTGCCGACGATTTCCTCACGCCTCCGGCCGATCATCGACTCCCCGGCAGGGTTGACATCCAGATATCGCCAATCCACCGGCTTCTCCGAGTCATCGCAGACGACCTCGATGAGCATGAAGCCTTCCTGCATGGCTTCGAACAGGCTGCGGTAGCGCTCCTCGCTCTGGCGAAGCACGGCTTCCGCGTGTTTGCGGTCGCTGATGTCGCGGTTGATCTCCAGAATCGCGGTCTTCGCGTCCAGGCCTTCAGCAAAGACCTGGCGGCTGTCGACTTCGATCCGGCGCCCGTCGCGGGTGGCATGCGACAGTTCGCCGTCCCAGCGGCTTTCGCGCCTGAGGATACGATCAATCTCGCTGACGGGCTGATGATTACTGCTCTGAAGCAGATGGTGGATGACGCGTCCGATGGCTTCGGCTTCGGTCCATCCGTACATTTCCCGGGCGCCGGCGTTCCAACCGGTAATGACGCGGCGGGAATCGGCGGTGATAATGGCGTCGTGGGAAAGATCGACCAGCCGCGAAAGGCGATGCAACTTCTTTTGCGCGGCTTCCAGCGAAATGAGGGACTCGCGCATGCGGCCGACGAATACGCTGACGAGGACGCCCACAACGGCAAAGATAACCAGTTCGGTGGCGCCGCCGGGCTCCGCAATGGCAAACGAATGTCTCGGCGCCACAAAGAAATACTCGATGCCGACGGTACTGGCTGCCGTCGCCAAGAGCGCCGGACCCCGCCCCGCGAATCGCGCCACCAGCATCAGCACCAGGGCGAAGGGCAAGAACGTGGCGTAGACGCCGAGATAAGGATCGAGCGCGAGGCGAATTCCCACCGCCCCCAGTGCGCTCAGAAAGCCCGTGGCGTACCGGGACAAAAGAGACGATTTCGACAATTCCCCGTTCATAGCTGGACGGAAGGCCGCCACATTCCTCAGAACCTGCAAAAGCTACAGTCACGGATCATTCGATTGGGACTTCTCCGATCCGTTTAGTTACAATAGGATTTTAAGGGTTCAAGATCTTGAGATCTGTCAGTGTGGTCTGATAAATAGGCAACTGCTAGTGGGTGTACAGCATAGAGATGGCGGGGGAATGGTGTAGGTTCAGGACTACAAAGACGCGGGATACGGTATGATTTGGTACATCCAAGGATGAGCGCCCCTCGGATTTTGTTGGTGGACAATCATCCGGCGCTGCGGCGGGGGGTCCAGGAGATCCTCGCAGACTACCTTCCTGATGCCGAGTTTGGACAGGCAGGGGACGCGCAGCAGGCGGTCGAGCAAGTGCGGAGCCAGCCGTGGAATCTGGCGATCCTCGGGCTGAATCTTCCAGGCCGAGGCGGGATTGAGGCGATCCGCGGTCTGAAGGAGGCGCAACCCGGCGTGGCCATTCTTGTTTATTCGGCGCAGGCGGAGGAACACTTTGGCCTGCGCGCGGTCCGCGCCGGGGCAGACGGATACCTGACGAAAGACCGGCCGTCGGAAAAGCTGGGCGAGGCGGTCACGGTGATTCTCAACGGCGGCCGGTACGTGAGCGCCGACCTTGCCTCCGCGCTGATGAATAACCTGAAGGGATCTCCGCAGAACCGTTATCAATTGCTCTCGGACCGGGAGATCCAGGTCCTGCGACGGCTGGCGGCGGGCAGGACGCCATCCGAGATTGGCCGGGAGTTGTCGTTGAGCGCGAAGACCATCAGCACCTACCGCGCGCGAATCCTGGAAAAACTGGAGTTGCGAACCAACGCCGACCTGGTCCGCTACGCAATCGAAAACGGCGTGACTGGCTAGAGTACTACGCTTCTTCGCACGATGCCGGAGACGGCGCAAGCGGTTCGGCCATTTCGCGGCGATGGAGGGCTACGGCTGGGTAGCGCGCCAGCGATCCCTTGTCGAACGACAGCGCAAACTGGATCAGCCCGGCCGTGTGAGTAACATCCAGTTTTCGCATGATGGTCTTGCGGCAACTTCGAATGGTGCTGTGTTCGAGCCGCATGGACACGGCAATTTCCTTCATGCTCTTTCCCGCTCCGACCATGCGAAGGACCTGCAATTCGCGGTCCGACAGGGCGCCGATGGAACCTCGTTTGATCATGTCGAACGAACCGGTTCGCACCGCCGCCAGGAGACGGTCGGAAACCCCGGCGGTCCAATGGGTTCCCCCGGCCGCCACGACTCGCAAGGCGGTAAGTACCTCGGAGAAGGAAGACTGTTTCAGGACAAAACCGCTGGCTCCGGCGCCGATGGCGCCCATGACGCTGCCCTCGTCGTCACGCATCGAGAGCATGACCACATCGACGGCGGGACATTCGCGGCGGATTCGAGCCGTGGCTTCAATTCCGTTCATGCCGGGAAGGCTTACGTCCATCAGGACGATCCGGGGTCGCAGCCGGCGGCACACCTCGATCGCCGCCGGCCCGTCGCGGGCTTCTCCCACGACTTCGAAATCCGGTTCGCGAGCTAATACTGCCTTCACCCCATCGCGAACGACCTGATGGTCATCCACCAGCACGATTTCCACCAACATCTTCAAACCTCTCTTGTATTGGCAAGTGCAAAATGAAGGGGGAAACTTCTCAATTTTAAATAATAGGACTCTTATATCCTCTATTACCGTGGTCACGGTCGCGTTCCGGGGCGGCAGCCCTCGGCGCCGGCCATACCCGAAAATGTGTCAAACATTTCAGCAGGTTGCGCCGTCATAGTCTTAGATAAGGAGCATGCATGCGACGCGCGGCAGCCGGTTTCCTCCTGATGATCTGTACCGGATGGCTGGCCTGTGGCCAGACCACGGAAACCCGACAGGGATTTGAAGCGGCGGATGTTCACATCAGCCCCAAAAGTACTAGTTTGTTTTCCCGGTCTTCGACCTCCGGCGGCCGCTATCAGGTCAAAAATGCCACCATGGTGGACCTGATCCGCGCGGCGTATAACTTCGACGCCGACAAGATCCTGGGCGGCCCGAACTGGCTGGAGTTGGACCGCTTCGATGTAATTGCCAAGTCGCCGCCGGACATCACGCCGGATGGGAGACGACAGATGCTGCAGAAGCTGCTGGCGGAACGCTTCAAGCTGGTAGTCCACGAAGACACCAAACCGATGCCCGCCTGGTCGCTCACCGCCGGAAAAAAACTGCAGATGAAACCGGCCGAGGCCGCGGGCGAAAACCCGAAACCGGAAGACATCGGCTGCAAACCGCAATCGCAGGCGCCGGTCGCCGGTCAGCCGATGGGCCGCGTCATGATGAGTAATTCGAGCGGCGCCGTCACAACCTTCGACATCGGCCCCGGCGGGACGGT
>Ga0335076_10004267_pt1 | contig 14451 bp, 11 predicted proteins | sample Lox_Sample_25_FD_206717 | JGI IMG/M metagenome (GOLD analysis project Ga0335076, IMG submission 206717) | Soil microbial communities from Loxahatchee National Wildlife Refuge, Florida, United States - Lox_Sample_2.5 | ecosystem: Environmental > Terrestrial > Soil > Wetlands | place: USA... | reverse complement strand
GTCCACGTTCTCAACGGTCAGGCTCAGAAGCAGGGTCACCAAGGGACCAGGGTCGCGAGCCGCCGGGCTGGCCATGGTGTTCAAGCTCATCGAGGCCGCCAGCGAGCACTGGCGCTACGTCAACGGCCCGCACCTGGTCGCCCTGGTCCGGGCCGGCGCCAAGTTCGAGAAGGGAGTGCTCATCGAGCGGCCAGACGAGGCCGAGATCAAGGACGCCGCGTGATCAATCAGGACACGCCGTCCACAACTCTTGACCATTCCTCGCCATCGGATCACCGAATGGCTGCCTGTTTGGCTGTCCAAGAGCGAAGGCAGCGACGCCGCCCGTTCCCGGCCGTGCGGTGCCCTTCTCACCTGCATCGGCCTCAGGCCTGGCAGGACCCTAAACCTCTGGGAAGTTGCGGGGTTGCAAGCACTCAAAGATCGCTTTTGAAGATCGCAACAGGCCCTTGACCTGCAAGAATGTGGAGCTAAGGGGATTCGAACCCCTGACCTCTTGCATGCCATCCACAGGCAGCACGTCCACCGCAGTACGTCTGTGCAGGTCACCGTCCCAGAACGTTCGCAAGCGTTCCTACATATCCGCACCGGTTGCTGTACTTTCCCGCTGTACCGGCCAGCCCGCCCGGCCAGGCTCCCAAACGAGCGCCTGACCAGCCAGAACTTCCAAGAACTCTACCGCGCCGCTCCCATGGAGACCAGCATCCGATCGCACCAGATAAGTGCCGCAAAGCACCGGAGGGCGGTCCCTGGCTCCCGGCCACGACCACCGCCTCTCCCCACAGCCGCCAGCCCGGGATCCGAACTGCCAGAGGCCGGGTGGCCGCAGGACAATGCTGCCGTGACCGAGGGCAGCCTGGCCGCTGCTGTGTCCGCGTGCCGGGGAAGCGGCGCCGCCGGATGGGACCTTGTCGACCAGGCCTCGCGGCTGGTGCACGACAGATTCACGACATATTCGGTGCTGCATGTCTGGGAGCGGCCGCAGACCGCGTTCCGGCGAAGGCGGGGGTACTGCACCCAGTACAACGGTGCGCTGGCCCAGATCCTGCGCCGGCTGGGATTCGACGCATGGCTGGTGTACACAGCCTGCGTTCGCTTCGATGACAGCCCGCAATGGGCTTTGGGCCACACGTGGGTCCGGGTGAGACTCGGCGGTGATGTGCGCGACGTGTGCGCACGTTCGGCCGGCAATCGGCCCGGATCGGTCGGCTTCACCTGCCTGGGCCGGGTGCGTCGCCTCGGCCCGGTGGCCCGCCTCGCCTCGGGCGCGGGCACGGCCGCCGCTGCCTTGGCGGCCGTGCTCGCAGCGCAGCTCCGGGGCCAAGGCCGGCCACGCTGGGTTGAGCACACCCGCGCCGGCAACTGATAGGGTCCACCGCCCCCGGATACCCGCAATTGCCGCATTCGGATCTTCAGAAGAACCGCAACTGTGCCCGCGCCCGCGTCAGCGCGCGGCGCTTGGGCATGCGAAACGGATCAGGTTCTCAGATCGGCGACGACCTCGCGGAGCATGCCCACTCCAGCAGCGATGTCCTGCAGGCTGGCCGCGAGCGCAAGGGTGGCATGGACTTGGGCCTCAGCGAGCTGGCGGTGTTCTACGGGGTGCACCGGTCCACCATCACCCGGGCAGTGGGGGAGATGCGGCCGCTGCTGGCCGCCCGCGGGTTCGCCGTGCCCGGCCAGCCCGGCCTGCGGCTGCGCAGCCTGGCCGATGTGTTCGCCTACGCCGCCGCCGAGGGCGTGCGGCTGCGGATCGATGGCACTGAAGTGCAGGTCCGCCGGCCCGCCGCGAACCGGCCTGGCGGCTGGCGTTGGTGTCGGGCAAGAAGAAGCAGAACACCATCAAGGCCACCGCTGTCAGCGACGGGGCGGGCCGGCTGCTGTGGCTGGGCGGGTTCCGGCCGGCCGCATGCACGATGTCACCGCGGTCCGCACCGAAGGCATCGAAGAGCTGCTGCGCGCCCATCCCGATGTCGCCGCTGAGGTTGATACCGGCTATCAGGGCCTGGCCCGTGACTTCCCCGCCCAAGTCAGCGCCCCGCCGAAGAAGCCGGGCAAGGACGCCTCACCCCAAGCAACCGTCCGCTGGGAACAACAACGCCAGCAGCAGTCCTCGCAGCGGATCTGCATTGAGCACGCCATCGCCGAACCCAAGCAATGGCGGCCCCTGCAGCGCTACCTCGGACGCCGCGAGCACTTCCAGGAGACCGCCCTGGCCATCGCCGGGCTGGTCTCCGACCGCGCCGCCGCCAGGTGATCACCTGCGAGCAGGCCCGCCGGGCAGGCACAGCCTGCTCGCAATCGCGCACCTACTCGTAAACGCCAGACACCAGAACACCCGGATCTGCCGAATAGAGGGCGTGGCGTGTACGCATGCTTATGCACTGATCGACATATTTACTGGCCAGGTCGGAGGGGAGGCCAGAGGCCGCGACGATCGCCAACTCAGCATCTTCATTTGCATCCAGGGCTGCCGAGTCTCCCGCACCCGGGCCCAGGCTGCACCGGCTGTTCCTGGAGTTGACGCCGGGTTGGGGGCCGGTGAAGAAGCCCACAAGCCGGTACAAGATGCTGCTGGCCGCGTTCTGCCCGAAGGCCCTGGCCGGCCAAGACCCGCCGCCGGATGGCCGCCGAGGAACTCGCCGACCTGGAGCGTCTGGACGCCAAGCTCAAGGCGATGAAATCCGAGCTCAAAGCCGGGGTCCAGGCCTGCGGCTCACCCTTGATGGACATCAACGGAAGCGGCGCCGCCGGCGCCGCGTGGATCATCCAAGCCAGCACCCGTTGTACATCCCCGTTCACCACACCGATCGCCGGGTGCCTGTGGCTGGCCTGGCCGCGAGGACCGCCGGCCTTAGCGCGGCACGAGGGCCGCGGGGCTCCAGGTACTTACGGCCCATTCGTATCGGGCCGATGTGCCCTTCCAGGCCAGGGCGGCCGACTGTCTCATGGACAGCAGGCCGGGGGCGACGAGAGCTAGGTGGCAGAGATGACGGATACGACACGCCGGCGGTTCCTGCAGTACGGCATGGCTGCGCGCCGCGCTGGCCGTGCCTGCTGCGGCCCGGCCCAGCTCAGCAGCCGTCCTGACCGGCGGGCCACTCAAGAAGTTCCGCGAGCCGCTGCCGGTGCCGGGCCAGGGGATCGTCGTGGCGACCCCGAGCGGAACCAACCGGTATTCCTTCACCCTGCACGAGATCAGCCGGAGGTTGCACCCTGACCTGCCGGCGACCCCGGTCTGGGCCTACGACGACGGCTCCGGGCTGGCCGGCCAGGCCGGCTCGTTCGGGATGGTGATCGCCGGGCAGAGCGGCACGCCCATCGACGTGAGCTACACCAGTCACCTCCCCGAGACATACCCCGACTGGATCCCCGTCGACACCAGGCTGACCCCGCTGGGCAACGAGGTCCGGACCATGGCGCACCTGCACGGCGGGTTCGTCGCCGCCGACAGCGACGGCAACCCGGCGGTGACGCCCGACGGCTTCGGCCACGGCCAGACCCAGCATGTCCATTACACCAACCAGCTCCCGGAAATGCCGGCATCGCTGCGCTGGTTCCACGATCACGGCTTCGGCACCACGCGGCTGGACGTGTTCGCCGGCCTCGCCGGCGGCTACCTCCTGCACGACGTGCACGACACCGGCACCGAGCCCAACCCGATCGGCGTTCCCGGCCGGGCCTACGACATCCCGCTCGTGATCCAAGACCGCCAGTTCAGGCGCGACGGGAAGTTCCTGTACCCGGTCAGCGACATCCCGGGCATCGTCTGGATCGGCGAGTACTTCGGCGATCACATGCTGGTCAACGGCAAAGTGTGGCCGTTCCTGCACGTCGAGCCGCGGATGTACCGGTTCCGGATCCTGAACGGATGCAACGCGCGGATCATGAGCCTGGACATCGGCGGCTTGCCCCTGTGGCAGATTGGCGCCGAGGGCGGGCTGTTCGACCGGCCCGTGCCCCTGCGGCGGCTCGTCCTGGCCTCAGCCGAGCGCGCCGACATACTGGTCGACTTCCGCGGGCTGGCCGGCCGGACCCTGAAGCTGACGAACAGCACGCCCGCGGCGCCGGTATCGACCCCGGCCCCGCCCCTGCCAGCCGTGATGGAGATCCGCGTCGGCACGACCGTCACCCACCCCGGCCCCAGGTCGGTGCCGTCGAGCCTGCCCGGAACAAGGGCGGACCTGCACCACCCGGTCAAGACCCGGTACATCACGCTCAACGAGATCGCCCCAGAGACGGCTAAGTGGTACCTGAACCTCAGCGGCCTGCACTTCGATGCGCCGGTCACAGAGTCGCCGAAGGCCGGCACGGTGGAGGACTGGGTCTATATCAACATGACCCCTGACACCCACCCAATGCACGTTCACCTGGTCACCTTCCAGGTGGTCGGCCGGACCCCGTTCAACGTAAGCGCCTATCAAAAAGCCTACGGCACCGCCACCGGGGTCCCCGGCGGTATCGACCCCACGCCGTTCGCGACCGGGCCAATGGAGCCGCCCACGCCCGACGAGCGGGGCTTCAAGGACACCGCCAAGGCCAACCCCGGCTACTTCCTCACGATCCGGGCGAAGTTCGACCTCCCGGCCGGTGTCACAGCACCGCAGACCTACGTGCACCACTGCCATATCGTCGAGCACGAGGACAATGACATGATGCGGCCATTCACGGTCACGCCCTGAGGTGACGGACCACGATCAGCGACAGGTTCTACCGGACCGAACTGCACGGCCTTCTACAGCGCACCAGCACCAACCTGATGCGCTGGCGCCTGGTCCCCGCCGGCCAGGCCGACGGATCAGCAAACAAGACGAGGCACGTGCGCCGCAGCACGGATCGCGGCACGGATGGACAAAATATGCGGCACACCCGCCGTACAGAAACGTCCGCTATTGCATGTTATGCCGGTGACAGCACGTCGTCTGAGCGCATATCGATGCGTGTTTGCGCATAGCTATGCCAGATCTTTGTCCGCGAGGGCAGTCCGTGGTAGGGACGGCGTCGGGATCATCTCCTTGGCCGGGCGTGTCAGGGACCATCGGCCCTCCAGGCCCGGGCCCTTTTCCCCTTGATCTGACCTGGCAACGAGCCCACGGTGAACGTGGCAGGACGGCACCGGGGAGGTGATCCGTCATGGCCGTGCAGGACAAGCTGGAGAAGGCTGGCAGGAAGCCGTCGGTGGCCCACGCGCCGAAGTTTCCTGCCATCGTCTGCATCGCGGCGCTCGTGCTGATCTGCCTCTATTCGGCCTTTTCCATCCATAGGGTCATCGCGGCGAACGCGCCACCCGCGCCACCCAGGTTCACGCTGGGGACCGCCTACCGAGACGTGACCTACTGCAACTCGCAAACTCTGGACGTGTACGTGCCGGGCAGCGCGGCCACCGGCCCGCTCCCTCTTGCGATCTTCGTCCATGGCGGAGGGCTGACTGGAGGCGACAAGGCATACCTCAATCCCACTTTCCTCAACGCACTCGCGGGGGCGGGCTTTGCCGTGGCCAGCCTGAACTACCGGCTCGCCCCGGCCAGCCAGTTTCCGGCGCAGATTGAGGACGTGAAGTGCGCGATCCGGTACCTTCGCGCCCACGCGCAGACCTATGACGTCAGCCCCAGCAAGATATTTGCTTTCGGTACCAGCTACGGCGGGATGCTGGTGGCGCTGGCCGCCCTCACCGGCGGCCACTCCAACTTCGACGTCGGGCCGTATGCCACCACCTCCAGCGCGATCGCCGCGGCGGTGGACATGTTCGGCCCGGCCGACCTGCCCGGCTGGGTTTCCCCCCAAGACTTCCACGTAGCTTTCGGGGGTAACCGCGCAAACCTGGTGCTTGCCAGCCCGGCGCACTACGTCAAGGCGAACGCCCCGCCCATCTTGATCGTTCAGGGCACGGCCGATACGACCGTCCCCCAATCACAATCGGCTGAGCTGTACCGGAAGCTCAGTGCCGCCGGAGACCACACTCAGCTCATCTTGGTCCAGCACATGGGCCACATGTTCGCGCAGGTGGGCTCCCAGCCCATCGACCCGGGTATGACGCGGATCGCAGCGGACATGGTGAGCTGGTTCCAGCGATACGGGGCGGAGTCGAGATGACCAGCTCGAAGTCATGGGCCCTGGTGGTCGCGGGCTATTGCATCCTGGCGGTGGCGATGCTCGCGTTCCTCACCATCAACGGCGTATCGAGCACTGCGGCCGGGACGATCACCACGGCCACCCTGATCGGCCTCGGGCTCCTGCTTCCGGCAGCGGGAACGCTGGAGATGGCACGACACATGGATCCACCGCACGGCAGCGCAAGGAAGGGCCTGCTGAGTCTGAGCCTGACCGGCCTTCTCATCGGGCTGGTGGTGAGCTTTGCCGCTTCTTCGCTGTCCGGCCATCTGGTCTCGGCCGTGTTCATCGTGCTGGGCGGGGCATCGGGGCTGGCCGGGGCGATCTTCATTGCGAAGCAGGCGCGGGCCCGTCAGCTGGTCGCCGGCGCGGCGCTGATCGCCATAGGCGCGGCGCTGATCCCGGCGTCGAACATCGCCCTGTTCGCGTACCTGATTTCGGACATGGGCAAAAGCATCTATCAGGACATCGGCGCGGCACTCGCCGCGTGCGGAAGCGTGGTGGCCGCGTACTCATTCTTCGTTCTTCGCAGCCGAGCCAAGGCGCCGGCCGTTTCGCGGTCCTAGACCACCAGGCACGCTCCAGAAGGCGTCCACCCAGAACCGCCGGGAGCGGCACTCACAGATCGGCAGGAATGGGCAAGTCGCCCAGGGCCGTTCGTTACTGGATTTGTGCCGCTGCCCCTGCTTTCACCGGGCCGCCGCCAGCGGCTGCGGGCCAAGATCATCCCGCGTATGGGCATGGATCACGGCACCCCGGCCCTTAAGTCCCGGCATGGCAGGACATCCGGCACTGGCGGCCGGGCATCTCGCGGCTGCGTCATGAATCAAAGGGGGCGGCCTCGCCTGGCAACAGCCCGATGCCGGGTGGGCGCCTCCGGGCCAGAAGCGGTTCCTGCGGAGGCCTTGGACGGCGTCGCCGCTATGAGGACCTGCCCGGCGGGAGCCTCCTCGGAAAGGAAGGCGTCATGAGGCCCCGCAACCCAGCCTTTCCGGGCGGCGGGGCTGAGGCCACCGCAATCGTGACCCCACCTCGCCGCAGCCGCTGGCTTGCGGCGTTTACCACCGCCGCCCTCGCCGTTGGGGCACTGGCGGGCTGCTCCTCGCTCTCGCCGGCGAACACGCAGCCGGTGCACACGCAGGGGGCGCGGGTCGTGCATCTGAGGATTGACAGCCGGTTCGTGCATGGCCCGATGCCGCTGACCCTGGTGACGCCCGCCGGGGGCGGTGCCCACCGCCCGCTGCTGGTGTTCCTGCACGGCCTGCACAGCCTGGGCTACGACAACAATTCCCAGCTCACCAACCAGATGTTCGCGGCGCTGCACGCGCTCGGCCCGCGCGCCCCTGACATTGCCTTCCCCTACGGCGACGACTCCTACTGGGTCAACAGCGCCAGCGGCGCATGGTCGTCCTACGTGCTGTACGAGGTGATCCCGAAGGCACTGACGGTTCTGCACGCCGATCCGCGCCGGGTGGCGATCGGCGGTATCTCGATGGGCGGCTTTGGCGCCTACGCGATCGCCGGCCTGGACCCGGGCCGGTTCTGCGCCGTCGGCGGCCACTCCGCCGCCATCAACGCGGGAAATCAGGGCGCCTTTGGCAACCCGAAGCGGTACGGCCACGCGCAGCTGTGGCTGGACATCGGCGCACAGGATCCTTCCTTCATCGCTGGCGACGAGCAGCTCGCTAACGCCCTGCACATCCACCTGCACATGTGGCCAGGCGGCCACGATTTCGGATACTGGAACGCGCACTGGGGCGCCTACCTGCGCTTCTACGCACACGCGCTCGCGACCTGCCGGTAGGTCACGTGATTACGCTCGGCGCCGCATGAGTATCCACTGGTGCTGGGCTCGGTGAACGCCCGGTTCTGCCGCTGCCTGCGCGTTCCAGTCCTTGAGTGCGGGCAGGGAGAGAGAATTATCCTGGCCTGGTGCTGGAGCTGAGCAACATCGATCTAGAGGAGATCGCCAACGCGCTGGCCGACCGGATCGACTACGAACACCGCTGGCTGATCAACCCGGGCACGGGAGAGATCGCGTTCTGGACGGCCGACACCGGCATCGACGGCCAGACGCCGGTCGACCTGGACGAGCTGGACCTGGTCGTGATTGATCCGCTGCCGTCCTGGGTCTGGTACCGGGACATGGCCGACTTCGCCGATGGGATAACCGATGACCGTGCCGGGCGCAGGCTGGCCCGGGCGATCCAGGGCAAGGGAGCCTTCCGCCGCTTCAAAGACGAGCTCCACGAGGAGTACCCGGACCTGCTGCCAGCGTGGTACGCGTTCCGGGACACCCGGGCCAGGCGCCGGGCCGTGCAATGGCTGGCTGACAACTCCCTCATTGACGACGCCTCTGCGGACCGCTTCCTGTCCGGGCACCCAGATCCCGCCCCGCCCTGAGCCCGTGGATGCCGTGACCGGCGCACTATGCCGCGACTGGGTCGAGTGTCCTTTGCGTCAGTCCCGCCTCACCGTCTGCTGTTCCTGTCGTGCAGCCAGTGCTCGAAGTCGGCGGCGATGATGCGCTCGTCGTGCACGCCGACCGCCTCGTCTGAGGCCAGCCAGACGATTGGCGGGCCCATCACGGCCGGCTCGAGGAACCGCTGACCTCCGGTCAGGGCGCCCGGTGGCAGCATGCCGGTGACGGTCGGGCCGCCGGGCAGGAGCAGGTTGACGGTGACGGCGGTGCCGCGCAGGTCGGCGCCCATGATCCGCGACAGCGCCTCGCTGCCCGCGCGGGACGGCCCGTAGGGGGTGAACCCGGCCCGGTGCATGGTCGAATGGCTCACCGAGATGTTGACGATACGGCCGCCACCGGCGGCCAGCATCCGCGGCGTGACCTCGCGTGCCACCAGGAAGTAGCCGGTCAGGTTGGTCTCGATCACCGCAGGGAAGCCGCCGGGCGGCACCTCCCAAAAGCCCTGCGGGTGGGTCATGAAGCGGGTTGACCGTGCGCATGCCGATCCCGGCGTTGTTCACCAGCATGTCGATGCCGCCCAGCCGCGACCACGCCTGATCGACCGCGGCGGCCACCGAGGACTCCTCCCGCACCTCCAGGCCAATGCCCGCCGCACCCGGCAGCTCCGCAGCGACCGTCCTCGCACGCGCAGCAGACCGGCCGGTCAGCACGACCGTCGCCCCCGCCGCGACCAGGGCCGAGGCCATCGCCAGACCCAGACCGCTCGTCCCGCCAGTCACCAGAACCCTCAGCGTCGAACCACTCATGACCGCGACCCTAGAAGTTGGATCGTGCCCGAAGTCAAGCCCGCCGCCGGTATCCGGGCCCGGCCGCCGCAACCCCAGGCGGCCCTCTGCATCGCCCGCGCTATGGCACGGACGACAAGGCCAACACCCATCTAGCCGATGAGCGTGCGTCTTGCCGCCAGCGTCCGAGGCGCACCGTTGCCGAATCCGTGCGGCGTAGGCTACGACAGGATGGGCAGTGACCGCGTAGCGGCGGTCAACTAGAAGCGCGAGCGTCATCACTATGGCTGAGGATGTCACTCACCATCTCGGCCCTGTCGCTCGGCAACTGATTGCGGACGGCCAGGATGAATGATCCTTCAGCGTTGTCGGTGTTAATCACTGGGATCCAGCCGCCGCCCGCCCAGATCGAATCCTCTTCGCGCGTACGAACGCAGTCTCATGCCGCCGACCGGCGATCCATCCAAGCCCGAGGTTGACGACGCGCTTGGGCAGTGCCCGTGTGGGCGGCTTCGGGCTCAGGTTCGGTAGCCCGGTGCGAGCTTGTGCGGCACCATGGCTGTCATGGCGGAATCGGTGGGGGCTGGGTATTCAGATCTTGGGCGGCTGGAGCCTGTGGACCCGAGGTCTATCTGGCCTCATGAAGTGTTGAACTTTACTCCCTGGCTGGCGCTGAACGCGGATCGGCTGGCTGAGGCGCTCGGGATCGAGCTGGAGCTTGATGCCACCGAGCACCCATCGGCGGTTACTCGCTCGACATCATCGGCAAGGACCAAACCAACGGCGTCGTCCTCATCGTGGAAAACCAGCTGGGCGATTCCGATCACAGCCACCTCGGCCAGTTGCTGACCTACGCCGCCGGGACCGGGCTTCCACGATTGTGTGGATCACCACCCGGTTCAGGGACGAGCACCGCCAGGCCCTGACCTGGCTCAACGAGCACACCGATCAAGACACTCATTTCTTCGGCGTCGAACTGGAAGTAGTCAAGATCGGCGGCTCGGTTCCAGCGCCGCTGTTCAGGGTTGTTGCCCTGCCCAACGACTGGCAGAAATCCGTGCGGGCATCAACGGCTGGCGTGGCGGCAGGGTCGAGAAACGAGCTGTACCGCCAGTTCTGGGCAAAGCTCTTGGAACGAATCAGGGCCGAGCACCCATCATGGACTCGCTCAACGACGTCGTCGCAGAACTGGTTGTGGATCACCGCGCCGATCCGGGGCTGCGGCCTTAACCCGGTCTTCGCCGGCAAGGGCAACATCCGTCAGGAGCGTGTGCGCCGTGGTTGGTCAGCTGGCCTTGCGCAGCGCGGCCTCGACCTGCTCCCGCACGATCCGGGCCAGCTCGTCCCGGGAGACCAGCAGCTCCTCGCCGGTGGTCTCCTGCCGGAGCCGCTCCAGAACCCATCCGCGGATCAGCACGCTCGGAAGCTGCCCGCGTGCCTCGGCGAGCCGCCGTAGCGCGGCCAGAGCATCCGGGGGGATGCGCACGCTGTAGACCTGCGCCCGGCCACGCGGCGGCCGACCATGCGGGACAAACCCCGCCAGGTCATCAGCGGCAGCCCGCCGCTCAAACTCCTCATCGGCCTCCGCGATGATCTCCTGCTCAGTCCTCCCGGTCATCGCCCTGCCCTTCCCAGTACGCTGCCCGCAACCTGCGGCCCGCGACTATCGCGCTGCCACCCTGCCAGACCCCAGACGGCGGATGCTCAGTCGTGTAGATCCACACCAGCAGCACCCGCCGCGCCGATGGCGAGTAGCCCAGCACCTCCACCGACTCCCGGCCGCTGCCGCGGCGCACCAGCCGGTTCGGGTCCAGGGCCGCCTCGCTCGCCCACAACGGCTCAGTGTTGATCTCTGCCGGGCCCTTACGCTCGGCCCGGGTGCGGATGTGCTTGGACCGCTCCTCCGACCAGACCACCTCATCGATCGCCAGCTCGCTGAGCGGAATGCCATCGAACTCCTCACCCGCCACACCTCCAGTGTAATACCTGGTAAGACAGACTTCGTGCCCGCTTACGCCGGAACCGGCTGCGTTAGCCACCTTGAGGTGGCGTAGAACCGGCCCGGCGGGGATCGGGGAAGCCGAGGTGTGTGTAGCCAGGGGCGCGCCTAGCCAGGCTCGCGGCGAGCACGGGTGTGCGGATGTCGTGATAGTCGTGAATCTCCGCGGTGGTCTTCCCGGGGTGGGCGCGCAGGATCCGCCCGGCCCACTGGACGATGCTGCCCTTGTAGCCGACCGGCGCGGCCAGGAACAGTGTGTCCAGGGCCGGGCAGTCAAAGCCTTCTCCGATGTACGGCCCGGTGGCGACCACTAGCAGCGGCGGGCCGCCCGGGTGGGGGTGGAGGCGGGCCAGGGCGGCGGCACGGGCCTTGGCGCCCATCCCACCGCGCAGTATCACCGGGTCCTCGCCGCGCTCGCGCAGCACGTCGGCGAGCCGGTCGAGGTGGGCGACCCACTTGGTGAGGACCAGGCAGTGCCGACGCCGCCGCAAGATTCGGTGACATCGTCGGCGACCTGCCTGGTGCGAGCATCATCGGCGAGCAGGTCCCGGTAGACCGCGGCGATCCCGCCGGTGCCGAGGGGTCGGCGTCACCTGTGTAGCAGAAGCTGGTCGGGTGCACGCGAAGCACCGGTGCAGGCCGGGAACCGGCACCGTCGGCTGGCAGGTCAAGTTCCGGTAGTTGGATCGCCGAGCCGTCTGTTGCCAGCTTGCGGCCGCCAGTGGGGTAGGAGATGGTGTGCCGGACCGGGCCAACCTGCAAGGCGATCAGGTCGTCAAGCTTGTCCCGCCGGTAGGGAGTGGCGGTCAGGCCAAGCCAGCGCCGGGCCGGGATCTGCTTGACCGCGTGCTCGAACGCCGCCGCTGGGACGTGGTGGCATTCGTCGGCGACCACCAGCCCATACCGCGCAGTGAGCTCGGCGATGTCATCGCGCCGGGCCAGGGTCTGGAGGGTGATGATGTCGATGACTCCGCCGATCTTGGTGCGGCCGCCGCCGAGCTGGCCAGGTGTCACGCCGAGATGATCGCGGATCCGGACCCGCCACTGGTCCGCCAGCGTCTTGCGGTCGACCAGCACCAGCGTTGAAACGCCGTGCGCCGCGATCATGGCGCAGGCGATCACGGTCTTGCCCGCTCCCGGTGGCGCCACCAGGACACCCAGGTCGTGCCCGGCGAGTTCGGTGGCGGCTTCCTCCTGCTCGGGAGTCAGGGCCACCGCGAACGTGAACTCCTGCGCCGTGCCCATGGCGCGGCCGTCCGTGACCTCCAGGCGGCTCCCAGCCTGCTCAGCCAGTGAGGCCACAGTGTGCCGCAGGCCGCGGGGCAAGATCAGCCCGCCATCCAAGGTCTCGTCGAAACTCTGCAGGAACCGGGGCATGGCCCAGGTGGAGATCCGCCGCCGCTGCCGCTCGTAAAACAGCGGGTTCGGCATGGATGCAGCGTGCTTGAACGTGGCCAACAGCGCCGGAGTCAGCTCAACCTGATCAAGCCGGATGCCCGCGCCCAGGTTGGCATGGATCACCGCCGGTGCCAGGGGGCGGGTCTTGGTGGAGCCAGGTACGCCGAGCCGGTCCACCGCCGTCCCCAGGCTGACCTGCCCCGCCCGGTCCGCGGCACGGGCGACCTCCCGGGGGCTCATCCGCCCCAGCGAGGACAGGAACGCCCACTGGTCCTCATCCGGCTCCAGGGTCGCCAAATCCAGGAACACCGTGGTGTTGCTCTTCCGTGCCTTACCGTACAGCGGGCCGGCGATCAGATTGCCAACCCCGCCGGCGGGCAGCACGTCCTGGGACGGGAACAACCGGTCATAGCTGGCCAGGCTCATCTGCCCGCGCAGCGCCATCGCCTCCCGCAACAGCCCGGTACCAAGACGGCGAGCGGTCTCGGCCGCCACCGGAGCAGTGAAGAAGATCCACGCATGCGCACCGGTGCCGGACCGGGACAGCTCGAGCGCGGCAGGCACCTGCAGCGCTCGGGCAGCTTTGATGTAGTTGATCGCGTCCAGCAACGCCGCGGGGCCATCGAAGTCCGCGGCAAGCCAACAGCACCGGTCCCCGTCCAGCAGCGGGTACAAGCCAACATGAGCCTTACCGGACAGGTGGGCGGCCAGCACCTCCGCGGTCAGCGGCAGGTACTCCCGCTCGGCGTGCGGGACGCCCTTGCGCCACCCGCCCCGCACCGCAGGCAGCCACCCGGCCCGTCCCGATCGCGTATTCTCCCAGCGCACCGCGTAGATATCGGTCCGCGCTGCAAAGAGCGCGCCGAACAACGCCACCTTCGCCTCCGGCGGCGACCCTGCATGCACCGGCCCTGGAGGCGCGTCGAAGAACCCGGTCTGCGCCGGGCGGAGCCGCCTCCGCCCGGGTCAGCTTCAGCAGTCGGCGCAGCCGGGCGTTCTCCGCCCGCAGCTCCGCCAGCTCCCTGTCCACATGCGCCGGGATCGCGCGGTCCGCAAGCCGTTCCTGCACGCTGATCAGCCTATGGCGTGCTGCCGTCACCAAGTCGCACACCGATATCCCGGGAGCCACGTCTATTCGGCAGCCTCGAAGCTGACCGGCTCTGGAGACTTCCAAGTTCACCTAACCCAGCGAATGCACCGCTGCGCCGGGCGGATGCCATCCTCGCCAGGGAGGCTCGGATCACCCATTGGCAGTCAGTTTGGCTGTCCGAGAACGAAGGCAGCGACATAGCCGCGCGGCAGCCATGCAGTACCCTTCTGACCTGCATCGATTTCGGGCCGGACAAGGAACTGTAGCTTCGGGCAACTTGCTGGGTTGCAAGCGCTCAAAGATCACTTTGAAGATCACAACAGGCCTTTGAGCTGGGGAAATGTGGAGCTAAGGGGATTCGAACCCCTGACCTCTTGCATGCCATCTCAACACAGTGTGACCGGCATGGTGCGTGACGTGCTGATTCATCATGACGGCGTCCAGGTCGGGCCGGGGCGACGCGGGATGGTTGCTACAGGAGCCAGCTACAGACCCCGGCCACGCTCGGACCTGGCCATCCCTCCGACTGGCGCCTGATGAATCCTTGCCAAGACTCGCGGGCCAGGGTCTGCGCTTGCGCCAGCAAGCGACGCGCCGCAGGCGCGCCCTTGCCCGCGATCTTGCAAGGCTTCAGGATCGGGCGCCG
>Ga0335076_10004266_pt1 | contig 14455 bp, 15 predicted proteins | sample Lox_Sample_25_FD_206717 | JGI IMG/M metagenome (GOLD analysis project Ga0335076, IMG submission 206717) | Soil microbial communities from Loxahatchee National Wildlife Refuge, Florida, United States - Lox_Sample_2.5 | ecosystem: Environmental > Terrestrial > Soil > Wetlands | place: USA... | reverse complement strand
GTCCATGACCCGTTCCGGCGGGAAGGTGACGATCACCTCCGTCCCGAAGCGCAACGTCGAGTTGAGACGGAACTCGCCGCCGTGCAATTTCCACGAGCGCTCGCCCAGTCCGCCCGTCATGCACAGGGGGCAAATAATTTGGTGCCGGCCTGCTTCCGGTTTTTCAGCCGAACGTTGCCCGGTTGCCAGCGCGCCCGCTCTCGATGACCAGATTGGCGGCGCGAGGAAGATCTCCGAATCGGCGGACTTGAGTCGCGAACGCGCGACACTTGGCGCGCAAGGCCTTGTCGGCGAGCAACGCGGTCACCGCTTCGGCGATTGTCGCCGGGGCCGCTTCGTTGGAAAGCGCGCGCCCGAGCCCGAGCGCCGCCACGCGCTCGGCGTTGTCGTTCTGGTCGCGCCCGTTTGGCAGGCAAAGCACGGGCGCGCCGGCGCCGGCGCTGAACATCACGGTTCCGAGGCCTCCATGGGTGACGACGAGATCGACGGACGGCAGCACGGCGTCGTGCTGGACAAACCGGCGCGCCTCGAGGCCGCCCGAAATCGGCAGCGCCTCGGGGGCGACGCCGCGCCCGGTGGTCACCAGAACCTCGAGCGGCAGCGGCGCCAACGCCTCGCAGACGCTGCGCAGCGTTCCCTCCTGCTCCTGATAGATGCTGCTGAGGCTGACGAGCACGAAGGGGCGCTCGGGAAAGCGCCGCGGCCAGGGCGCCTCGGAGACCGGCTCGCGGATCGGGCCGACGAAATGGACATGGGGGGCGACCTTCTTCGCCGTGCCGAATTCGGGATAAGTCGTCGCCAGCACCATCGGCGCGCGCTCGGCGAGTTCGAAGAACGAGTAACCCGTGTGGTGCGTAGCGAGCCCGCTGAGCAATCCGGCGACGCGGGCTTCAAGATTCCAGGCGAGGTGATTGAGCGCGACATAGGGCAGCGCGCGCTCGGCGGCCGCCTTGAGGGTCGTAAACAGCATGACGTCGATCACGCCGATATCCGGGCGCAGCGCGTCATTGGCGGCAAGAAAGTCCGAGGGGAACGCAGCGGAGCCGCCGACGTGATGGACGATAAACTCGGTCTCGGCGCCCGGCGCGTGCGGCCGGGAGCCGTCCCATTGCGGGGCGGTGGCCAGCGCGTGGAACGCGGCGCCGTCCGAAGCGACGGCTTTGCTAAGCGAGTCATGGGTGAGCACATGGACGTCGTGCCCGCGGCGCGTCAGCTCGCGCGCGAGCGCGCGTTGCGGCGGGACGTTTCCGCCGCCGTCCCAATAGGCCATCAGGACCCGCATCCGCTCGCCGTCCTTCCCCAGCGCTTTCGAAATGTCATCCCTCATTGCTCGACCCCTTTGGCTATGCAGTTGACCATTCCCGCGATCAGTTCGGCGGCTTCATCCTGGCTGTGGCCGAAGTCGCGCCGCACGAGTTTCCAGGTGTAAAGGTCGGTCGCGACGACGAGCCGGGTGATCTGCCGTTCGCGATGTTCATCCTCGAGGCCCTCGAGTGCGGCGGCGAACCGATCGGCGATCCAGGCGCGGTGTGCTCGCCGGCCGAACTCCAGCGGCGAACGCAGCGCGGGATGACGCTCCTCCTGGGCCAGAAGCCGGAACGTCATGTCGCCGACGTTTTCGTAGTGCTGAACGACCGCTTCGATCGCGGCTCGCCAGGAAGCGTCGCGCGGCAACGAAATGCGGGATGCGGCTTTAGCCCAGACGAATTCGACCACGGCCTCGAGAACGCCTTCCTTGCCGCCGAACAGGCGGATTACCGTCTGGCGGGTCGTGCCGGCCGACGCGGCGACCTCATCCAGGGTGATCTCGTCAATCCATCTGGCCAGCAACAGGTCGTGGAAAGCGAGAATGATCTTTTGCCGAAGGCTTTCCGAAGCGGCGGCGCGGGCGCTCTGGCGATAGCGGCGTTTGACCGCAGACATTGTGTATAACTGTCAGTTATTCAGATAACTGTCTGTATCACTAAAATCGGCGAATGCAAGCGGCAATCTAACGGACCGTTGGCCGCGTAACCGGGCGACTGGAATCGGCCTCCTTGCGCGCGCCTCTCGGCGAACCGGGGCCAACAGGGGCGAGAGCGGTTGCAGCATAGGGGCGATAGATCGGCTGCAATGTTGCTCGCTGCGAACAGCCGCTTTCCCGTCACAGCTTTAGGAACGCGATGGAATCCAACGCGCGCGCTTCACGCCGCGCGCACCGGTTCGCGACCCCGGCGCGAGCGCCGCCTGCGCCGTTCGGCGGGCTCGGCGGTGGTATGCGGATCGAGCGCCGGCAGCGCATCCATGACCCGTTCCGGCGGGAAGATGACGATCACCTCCGTCCCGAAGCGCAGCGTCGAGTTGAGGCGGAACTCGCCGCCGTGCAGCTCGACCAGCCCCTTGACGATCGGGAGCCCGAGTCCCGTCCCTTCCTCGGCGTTCTTCTGCGCCAGCGTCCCGCGGCCAAACGACGACAGCACGATAGGGATTTCCTCCGGCGGAATGCCGGGCCCGGTGTCGCGGATCGACAGGTATTGGCCGCCGGTCCGGGTCCATCCGACCTTGAGGACGATCGCGCCCCCGGGCGGCGTGAACTTGATCGCGTTGGTGAGCAGGTTCAGCGTCACCTGGCGCACCGCGCGCTCATCCGCCCAGATGCGCGGCAACCCGGGCTCCATGGCTTCTGTGATGTCGAGATGGCGCCGTTCGATGCGGATCGACATGAGGCGCAGACACTCCTCGACCACGCCGGTTAGCGAGACCGGCTCTTCCTTGAGATCATAGCGTCCGGCCTCGACGCGGGAGAGGTCGAGAATTTCGTTGATCAGCATGAGAAGATGCTGGCCGCTCGAGTGGATGTCGGCGGAATATTCCTTGTAAGCCGGCGCCGAGTGAGGACCGAACAGCTCGGCCTTCATCACTTCGGAGAAGCCGAGCACGGCGTTGAGCGGCGTGCGCAATTCATGGCTCATCGTCGCGAGAAAGCGCGATTTGGCCAGGTTCGCGCTCTCGGCCCGCCGGCGCGCCTCGTCCGAGTTGAGCTTGGCTTGCTCGAGCTCGGCGATGAGCGAATCCTTTTCCGCCTGGAACGAGATGTTCTGCGCCGCGGCGGCGTGCAGGCGCCGGGCGACGACGAGAAAATAACCGATAACCCCGACCGCGACCGCCGCCGTCGGCAGCGCCGCCCCGTGCAGACGAGGGGCGTAGAGGATGATGACGCCGATGATCATCGGCAGCATGCCGGCGACGAACGCGGCGGGAATGGCCGCCGCCAGGAGCGACATCACGGTCGAGACGAGCAGCATGAGGACGATGGCGAAGGCCTGCGCGTTGGGGTCGATCGAGCGAAGCAGCGCAATGATGAGATAGGCCCAGGCCGATCCGCAAAGCGCGGTGGAGAGCACGAACTTGCGCCGCCATGCGGCAGCGGTCTTCTCCCTTTCGCTGCTGTCGAGAAAGGCGATCGGCAGCGCATAACCGATCGCGATCGCGCAGGCGATGAACGCGATCCAGGTCGCCAGAGGACCGGCGTCGAGCCACGCGAGCGCGGTCGCGCAGACGCCGAGCGCGATGATTCCGAGCATCGGCGAGGCGCTGCGGTTGATCTCGGCGAAGAGCCGCACCATCGCCGCGGAATGGCTCGGGATCGCGTCGGGCTCGGAGAGCGAGCGGCGCGCCTTGCGGAGCTGAACCGTCATCCTGCGCCGGCGCGCCGCGGCGTCGGATACGCTTCCCGGCCCGCTCTCCGCCAGATCGGCCCCGCCGTCACTCATGAAAGCCCGATACGCACGCCGTTACTCGCGTCAATCATGCGGCCGAAATGCTTAATGAGCAACTGACGCCAGCGCGAGGAATTGAGAGATTATTGAGGATATTTCGATTAACGTTGTTAAGGCCGCCTGCACGAATTACCGGCCGTCCGGCTTGAGCTTGGGGATTTGTTAATGCCGCGGGCGCTTGCGCCCATCAGGGCGGAGACGGCATGAAGCTTTACAATTCCAACCTCGCCCCCAACCCCCGCCGCGTCCGGGTGTTCCTCGCCGAGAAGAGCGTCGCGATCCCGCGTGTGGAAGTCGATCTCGCCAAACTGGAGCAAAGGACGGCCGAATTCTCGGCCCTCAATCCGTTCCAGACCATCCCCGTTCTCGAGCTCGACGACGGGACCAGGATCGCCGAATCGATCGCCATCTGCCGCTACATCGAGGAATTGCATCCGGAGCCGAATCTGTTCGGCTCAACGCCGATCGAGCGGGCGATGATCGAGATGTGGCAGCGCCAAATCGAATTGCGCCTCCTCCTGCCGATCGCGCAGGTCTTACGCCACAGCCATCCGCATATGGCGGAAATGGAGAACCCGCAGCTTGCCGACTGGGCGGCGGCCAATCGGCCCCGCGCGCTCCGGGCGATGGCGATCGTCGACGAGGCGCTGCGCGACCGGCCGTTCATCGCCGGCGACCGCTTCACGGTGGCAGACATCACCGGATTGGTCGCGCTCGATTTCGCCCGGCCGGCGCGGATCGCAATCCCGGCCGAATTCGCCAATCTCAACCGCTGGCGCGACGCCTTAAAGGCGCGGCCGAGCGCGGCGGCTTAGGCGCCGGGCCGTACCCGGCGCCCCGAGGCTCGCTCAGTTGCAGACCCGCACCCCGCCGCGCCACCAGCAGCGGCGGCCATAATATGCGTAGGGATGATAACCATAAGCGTACGGGCGGTAGCCATAGGCGTATGGGCGATAGTAGCCGCCGTTCGGCCGGCACCCGCCATAGGGCCCACGATGCATGCCAAGGCCGCAACCGCCCGCTGTCAGGGTAAGCGCGGACGGCGCCTCATCGCCGAGGGGAGGAAAGGGCATCGCTTGCGCTGGAACGGCGGCCGCGAGGCCCAGAAACGCAAGCGCGGACGCAAAGACGAGTTTTCGCATCAGATCACCTCTTGGTTCGTAGATGGCGCAAGTCTAGCGGGCCGTCGTTGAATGGCGGCTGAATGGCCGGTCATATCCTCGCGACATCAGGGCGTTAGGCCGGCCGAACCTTGCCGCGCTGCGTTATGGCGCGGAAACGAGGCCAAACCGATTGAGGAGGGCTCAGCGCCGGGCGCGCGGCTTGCGGTTCGGCCACTTGACGATCCGGTCCGGCCAAGACTCGGGAGCAAGGTCGGTCTCGCTGAACGAGACGCGGCCGCGCACCGAGACGCCGGCCTCATGCACGCTGTCGGGGGAGCCGGACACGAGCGGATGCCAGTCGTAGAGGTCGCGTCCCTCGCTGACCAACCGATAGGCGCAGGTGACCGGAAGCCAGCTCAGTTCGCGCACCGCGGCCGGAGTCAATCTCACGCAGTCGGGAACCCGGCTGTGACGGCGCCGGTAGTCTTGGCAGCGGCACGTCCTGCCGTCGAGCAGCTTGCAGCCAACGTCAGTGAAATGGATTTCGCTCGTGTCGTCATCCTCGAGCTTGACGAGGCAGCAGCGGCCGCAGCGGTCGCAGAGGCTCTCCCATTCCGCCGCGCTCATCTCGTCGAGCGTCTTTGTTCGCCAGAACGGCAGGGCGGGCTCATCCTTCGCCGTCATCGGATAGGCGTCAAACCTTTGGCGTTGTTGGCTGGGGCGCGAGCACCCTTCCCGACACTAGGCCAGGTCGTGCTCACGCGCCAGTGCGGACCTGATCGCGAATGGACTTTCCTCGAACGTTGGCGCATGAGTGCGGCGCAAGCGGGGAAACGCAAATCGTCAGGCAGGACATCAAGCCCGTGACCACGCTCGTCATCAGTCACCCCGCCTGCCTGGCGCACGAGATGGGGGACGGCCATCCCGAGCGGCCCGACCGGTTGCGCGCGATCGAGCGCGCGCTCGAGAGCGAGGCGTTCCAGATGCTGGCGCGCGATCTCGCGCCGCGCGCCGACCTCGCCGCCATCGCCCGGGTCCATCCCAAAGACTATATCGAAGCGATCCGCGCCGCGACGCCGAAGCAAGGCCTGACCGCGGTCGACCCGGACACCTCGATGTCGCCGGGCAGCTATGAAGCGGCTCTGCGCTCGGCCGGCGGCGCGCTCTTCGCCGTCGACGAAGTGATGAGCGGCAAGGTGCAAAACGCCTTCGTCGCCACCCGCCCTCCGGGCCATCACGCCGAGGTGGCCAACACGATGGGCTTCTGCTTCTTCAATAACGCGGCGATCGCCGCCCGCCACGCCCAGGCGGCGTACGGCGCCGAGCGGGTCGCGATTGTCGATTTCGACGTCCATCACGGCAACGGCACGCAGCACATCTTCTGGGACGACCCGACCGTGACCTACGCCTCGACCCACGAGATGCCGCTCTATCCGGGCACCGGCGCGGTTGGGGAGCGCGGGGAGCACGACCAGATCGTCAACGCCCCCCTCCGCGCCGGCGACGCGGGGGAAACCTTCCGCGAGGCGATGGACACCGTGATCCTGCCGCGCGTCGAGGCGTTCTCGCCCGATCTCATCATCATTTCGGCGGGCTTCGACGCCCATCATCGCGATCCGCTCGGCAACCTCAACCTGGTCGAGGCGGACTACGGCTGGGCGACGCGGCGGCTGATGGAGATCGCGCGCAGGAAGTGCGGGCAGCGCGTGGTTTCGGTGCTGGAAGGCGGCTACGATCTCAACGGGCTCGCGCGCTCGGTCGCAGTGCATGTGACGACGCTGATGGAGGGGTAGGGGTCGCCTGCGACCGGGCGCCGGCGTTACAGGCCCGGCTGATACTCCCGCTGGGCGACAGGGAAAGCTCCTGCGTGTTCGAAAGACCCGTTCTTCCCTTCCACAATTTGATCCTTGGTGATCAGCTTGTCCTTTATCCCGCGCATGATGATGTAGGGTCTCAAGATCGGATTCGAGATGCGGTAGCGCAGGCGGAACGATTCTCCCACCCGCTGAAGGACGCGGCCGCGGACCGGCTCGCTGAGCTCCTTCAAATGACGTCCGTAGTTGAAAGCGTCGAAATCCCTCTTGGCGATCTTGGACAAGGGCCGCCGGACCGCGGCGGTGGTGAAGAAGCGAAGCTCGTCGACCTCCGCCAACGCGCAGGCGAGCAGCACCTCCCTGTAGATGTGCCCCGGCCGCGGACTTTGGATCGCCTCGTTGTAGAGAGCCTTGATCGACTGCTGCCATTGATCGAGCGACCGGTTCATTCCCTGCTCGACATGCGAAGCGTAGATCGTTTTTCTCCCCGTCGCGAGCGCAGCGCGACAGGCATAGATGCACAAGAGATGGGCGATGTACGGCACGCCCTGCGAGAACAGCACCAGGTCTTCGCGCGCCGTGTCGTCGATCGCCATCGTCAATCGGGCGAGGCCCTTGTCGATGATGGTCCTGATCTCGTCATCGGACATCCGCGGCATCGGGATCTGGACCAGCGCTCGTTCGATCGACTGGTGCTCGCGGATCAGGCTCGTTGACCGAATCCGCGACGCCGATGATGAGGATGGTCGCGTTGACGGAATTGTCGGAGAGAGCCTTGATCGTGTCCGCCATGGCGGTGATAACTTCGACGTTCTTGATTCGATCAAACTCATCGAAAATGACAATCAGCGACGCCAGCGTCGACAGGTCCTGCAAGGCGCGCCGCACGCCATCGGGAGTTAGCGCGTCGTAAGCGGGCGCCGCGAGCGGAGTTGCCTGCCGTACGGGAAATCCGAGCTGGGGTTGGCGTTTCGACGCCTCGATGTCCTTGAGCGCCTTGGCCCACAAGGACGAATAAGAATCCGATATGTCGCAGTTCGTCCGGGATATCACGAACGACAAACGGTTGGCGAGAAACGCCGAAATCATGTTCGACAGGGACGTTTTGCCGACTCCGCGCTCACCGTAGAGGATTGCGTGGCAGCCGCGCTGCGATACGGCGTCGATGATCTTCTCGACCTGCTCCGACCGTCCGGCGAACAGGTCCTTTTCATTGATCGGCGCGCCGGGGGTGAAGATCGATCCGGTCTGGAACGATAGAGCCTGAAGGTCTGGCGGCATGGGAATTGTCACTCCAAAAGCGCACTATCCCTATCACACTGGAAGTATCAGGACCTTAAAGAGCACGTCATGAACACGTTAACGAGCGACAGGAGCAGTCGCTCATTTTCGCTGTTCAGGTATTCTTGCTTGTTCGTAGGGGCGGCAGCGAGTTTAGAAATAGACCGTTTCAGGGTCCACTGTCTACTCAAATCATGGTTTCAGGGCTCGGCCCGGTCTTTGTCGACCTCGCCGTGTCAGCCGTCGATCGGCTCAACCGCCGCGATCTCAATGCCGAAGCCGGAAAGTCCGACATAGGTGCGCGGATTGTCGGTGCGCAGCCGGATCGACGTGACGCCGAGGTCGCGCAGGATCTGGGCGCCGAGGCCGATCTCCCGCCATTGGGTCGCACGAGCCTCGTCGGAGCCTGTCGCATGGGCGCCGCTGAGGTTCGCCGGCACCCCCGCCGTGCCCTCGCGCAAGTAAACGAGCGCCCCGCGGCCTTCGGCCTTGAAGCGGTTCAACACCCTGGGGATGGGCCCAGCGCCAAAGATGTCGCTCAGGATGTCGGCCCGATGCAGGCGGGCCGGCATGTTGCGTCCATCGCCGATGTCGCCGTGGACGAAGGCGAAATGCAGCACCGGGTCGAACGGGGTGCGATAGGCGTATCCCTGAAGTTCGCCGAATGGGGTCTTGATCGGAAATGAGGCGACCCGCTCGACCAGCTTCTCGCGCGCCTGGCGGTAGGCGATAAGGTCGGCGACCGAGATGCGCTTGATCTTGTGCTGGTCCGCGAAGGCCTCGATCTGACGCCCGACCATCACCGTGCCGTCGTCGTTGGCGAGCTCGCAGATGACGGCGACCGGCGGCAGGCCGGCAAGCTTGCAGAGGTCGACCGCCGCCTCGGTATGGCCGGAGCGCATCAGCACGCCGCCGTCCTTGGCGACGAGCGGAAACACGTGGCCGGGGCGGACGAAATCGCTCGCCCCCATGTTGTGATTGGCGAGCGCGCGCACGGTGTTGGTGCGCTGCTCGGCCGAAATGCCGGTGGTGAGCCCGTGGCGCACATCAACCGAGACGGTGAAGGCGGTGCCGAGGGGCGCGTCGTTGATCGCCACCATCGGGTTGAGGTTCAGCCGCCGCGCTTCCTGCGCGGTCAGGGGCGCGCAGACGATTCCGCAACAGTTGCGGATGATGAACGCCATCTTCTCGGTGGTGCAGAGCGAAGCGGCGACGATGAGGTCGCCTTCGCCCTCGCGGTCGTTGTCGTCGGTGACGGCAACGATCTCGCCATGGGCGAAAGCCTGGATGGCGTCGGCGACAGGATTCAGCATGTCGAGCCCTATGGAGGCCGGCGGGCCGGCGGAGAGAAAATCGTTCGGCGTCACCGCGCCCATGGTCTCGGCGACGATCCGCTCGGCGGTCTCCCGCGACAGCCAGGAGCCGTGCTCGCGGCAGATGAGGGTGACCGCGCCGGGCGACAAGCCGATCCGGCGGGCGAAATCCGCGCGGGTCACGCCGTTCCGCTTAAGCCAGTGACCGAGCTTCATGAATGCTAAATAGGTGGAGTGCGCCTTTAGTGCAACTCAATGAAGAGGTAGGCAGCTCTTGCAGTTACGAGCATTGACTCCGCGTCGATCAAGGAGGCGCTCCCGAGGCGCAGGCGCAAGTTCCCGGCTGCACTTACAAGGGCTTCTGCGCCAAGGTCGCAAGAGCGGGGTGCGCCGGCTATGTAGTCTCGCTTCCGGGCAAGCGGGTGCTCTACTACGGCCGCACCGGCGAAACCCATACCGAGTACTTCCCGGCCGCGCAGCCGGCCGGCAAACAATGAAGCGCAGACTGCGACGGCGCGGCAACGCGCGGATCAGTCGACCTTGACCAGCATCTTGCCGAAATTCTCGCCATGAAGCAGGTCGACGAGCGCCTGTGGAGCGCTTTCGAGGCCCTCGCGGATCGTCTCGCGCCAGGTGAGCTTCCTGGCTGCAGCGAGCGCGGCCAGTTCGCCGATCGCCTGCGGCCGCAGGTGCAAGTGGTCAGATTGGATGAAGCCCTCCATCTTGAAGCGCTTGACCAGAAATAGGCGCATGTCCGGCAGCACAGTCGGCGCGCTTTCGTAAGAGGCGATGAGGCCGCATACGGCGACCCGGGCGAAATCGTTGATCCGCCGCATCGCCTGCTGGAACGGCTCGCCGCCCACATTCTCGAACAGGCCGTCGACCCCGTTGAACAGCGCGTCCTTCAAGTCCTCGGCGAAGCGCGGCGACTTGTGGTCGACGCAGGCGTCGTAGCCGAGCTCCCTCACCGCGTAGGCGCATTTCGCCGCGCCGCCGGCTATGCCGACCGTCCGCGCGCCGGCGAGCTTAGCCAGTTGTCCGACCACCGAACCGACCGCGCCGGTCGCCGCCGAAACCAGCACCGTCTCATTCTTCTCCGGCGCGATGATCCGGTTCAAGCCGTACCAGGCGGCGAAGCCGGGCATGCCAAGCGCGCCGAGGTAGGCCTGGATTGGAGCTGACTTGGCGTCGACGACCTCCAAGCCCTCGCCGCCGCTCAGCGAATAACGTTGCCAGCCGCCATTGCCGACCACAGCGTCGCCCGGTTTGAAGCGCGGATTGTTGGACGCTTCGACCACGCCGACCGTCCCGCCGCCCATCACCGCGCCGACCTCCTGCGGCTTGGCGTAGGACTTAGCGTCGCTGAGGCGTCCGCGCATGTAAGGGTCGAGCGACAGGAACACATGCCGCACCAGCACCTGCCCTGGACCCGGCGCCGGAACCGGCGTTTCGACGATGCGAAAATTGGCGGGCGAGACCTTGTCGGTCGGACGATGGTCGAGCAGGATCTGGGTATTGGTCGGCATCGGCGTTTCCCTCGCGACTCTTCGACGTGGTTCGTCGTCAAAGCCGCCCCCATTGTTAGCCCGAATGGCGCTGGCCGGGAACGACCGCACTCGCGAAATGACAGGCGGCAGGTCGGCTGCGCTCAACGCTTCCTGTTAACCACGTCAATCGGGTTGTCGGGGTGGTGTCTCGCTTTTGAAGATATCGGCCCTTGACGCGCGCTCGCGTCCCGAGCTTACGTGAAAGAACCCAGGACGTTGTCATGCATCTCAGCCGAGTGATTCCCTTCGTCGCCGCAGCTTTGCTGACGGCTTCGGCCAATGCGCAGAGTCTCAGCGGGTCATTTTCAACAGGTCCCTTTGGCGAGACGTTTACCGTTCATGGCAATGAGGACGGCACGGCGGATATTTACGATGCGGAAGGCCGCCGCATTGGCCAGGCGGAGGATAACGGCTACGGGCACTGGGATATTCACGCGCCGGGAGGCGGGCTCATCGGCGCCATTCAAAAAAAGAGGGACGGCAGTTTGCAAGTCAATGATTTCGATGGCAGGCCTTGGGGATCAGGGCGCGTCGACTCGCTGCAATAGCGCCGACCGGACAGCCCTCAAGGCGAGGGCGGCCCGCCGGCGTAATCGGGTTCCGATCGTCATGGACGCCGAGCCTCCGAAGCTCGGTCGCGCGGCCCCTTCGGATTTGCTGCTCAGGGATCCGAGGACATTGGGGTTTCTGCATCCTCACCCGGAGACCGTCCCCACGATTTCAGGGAAAAGAACAAGAGCGACGCCGAAACGGTCATGAGGCCAACATAGAACATCAAGCTGACAGCAAAGTGCAATTCGGGGATCCAGCGCGACAGGGCAAGGGAAATCAAAGCGGTGAGGGCGGGGATCAGAAGAAAGAACATTGTGACGAAACCATTGTCGTTTCCGGTGACGCTGAGCGCGATTTGATAGACGACGCGACCAATCGAGGCGGCGACGACAGTGCCTGCAATCATAAGGACGATCGGCAAAACCTGATCAAAGTGCAATTCCGAGCGCAGATATAAGAGAAGGCCGGCCGCGGGGACCAGGAGCAACGTCGAGAACAGGAAATTGGCGGCGATCGCCGCCGATTCATCGTATTTTGTGAACCATTTGCAGACCAGCGTCCCCCCCAACGCCGTGCAGATCGGCACCGGAACCGCGTAGAGCCAGGTGCCATGCAGGGCGCTGTCCGCCAGTTGGGTCAATTCGGGCCGGTCCGCCTCGCCGATCTGGCTCCAGGCGACCGCCATCGCGCCCAGAAACCCGGCTGTCAAACAGACGAAGAAGATAGGGGGCGAAACGGGAATCGGGACTCTCGCAATGAGCAGCGCCGCCAAGGCCGCCCAGAACGGCTGCAGGTTGATGACCGCCGAGATGATGATCGGATGCGCATTGCTCAATGCGAGCTTGAAGAGCAACAAGCCGGCCATCCCAATAGCAAACAGGACTGCAAGCTTTCGGTAATTCGAGGCGCTCCCAACCAACGCCATCAAATCGCGCCGGCTTGTTCTCCGCGTAATCAAAAGCGGAATGGATATCAGAAGAGCGACCTGGGTCAGGAAGACGAACTGGGTGACGCTGAGCCGCTTGGCGGCGAGAAAGGAGAGCGGCTCCTGGGTTGACAGCAGAAAGGCGGTGACGACGGCGTAGAGGCTGCCAAGCTTGTAGTTGATCCGATGTTGCAACGTGGCTTCCAGTGCGCCTCGGAGGCGAGTTGTCGCTGGATCGGATGGCTGCTTCCGGGCTTGCCGCCCGCATGATCGCCAACCTTTCCGGCGTAGGCCGACGGCAGGTCGAGACCAAAACCGCAGGTCAGGCGGTTCGGTTCCCTCATTGGCGCCTGCCAACTCTGGCCGCGCCAGGGACGAGCGCTAATGCGCCGCTCCCGCCGTCACCAGCACGAAGCCGCGGCTCTTATCGCCGTTTGAGGCGTCGGGGGTGTTCATGGCGGCGAAAAGGTCGGCTGTCTTGACCCAGACCGGCGGATATTTGTAGCGGGCGACGTCGAGGATGAGGAAGCGGTCGGCTTTCGCATCATAGGCCGCGAGCGGCGAGATATGGCCCCCGATCTGCTCGCCGATGGCCTTGCGCAAATAGTTGACGAGCACGAAGTGGCCGGGCTCGCCAAGAGAGGCGCTCGCGAGCTTGCGGAATTCGTCGACCGAGCTGTCCGACGCGTGATGGACTTCGGCCGCGACCGGCACGGTGGCGAGAATGCCCCCGATCTGGTCGAGCGTCATGCCCTGCTTTGCAAGCGTCTCGCGCGGGAGCACGACGTCCGTCCGTTCGCTCAGCAGGTTGTCCTGCGTGAAAGTACGATAAGGCTCGTATTCGGGCACCGGCGGCGCCGGGACGCCGAGCGCATTCAAGACCATCACGATGCTGGCGACGCCGCAATAGGCCTGGGTCTTTTGCGTCACGAATGCGTCGGCCAGCGGGAAATAGGCCTCCCGCGCGTCGCTCTCGGCGAAATAGAGTTCGCCGTCATGGGTGCTGAAGCCGGTGAGGTTCTCCGGCAGCGGCAGCGTGTCGGCATGCGCGCCGACGACCGAGAGCCCCACGATCAACGCCGCCCACGCGGCGCGCAGCTTCGCCATGATTCTCACCCGCCGATCGGTTCGGCCAACCTAAAGATTGACCCAACCACCCTTGATCGGCAAGCCCATCAGCCCGCGCCGGGATATTGATCGCCTCGCCCCGACGCCGGGAGCAGATTGACTTTGAACAGCCCGAAGTGGATCGAAAGGGCCGGAGAGGGACAAGAATGCTTCCTGGGTTGAATTCGCTGTGGATCGGAGGTGAGCTTGGCTACATCGAAAGGCTCTCGCTGGCCTCGGCGCTGTCGGTCGGCCACTCGTTTGCGCTTTACTCGTATACACCCGAGAAGCTTGGCGGAGCGCCAAGCGGGGTGGAAGTTCGCGACGCGAACGAAGTTGCTCCGTATCAGACGCTTGCGCATTATTTCGAGGGCGGCTCCGCTGCGCTCGGCACCGATTTCTTTCGCTACGCCATGCAAGCGAAGGGCCTGGGCGCCTGGGTCGATCTCGATCTCTATTTCATTCGGCCGATCGACTTTGATGACGAGTACCTCTTCGGGTGGGAGCACCGGACGTCGATAAACGGCGCCGTTTTGCGGCTCCCCGCAAACTCCGACATGGTCCGCGAGCTTTGCGGGATTCCTCAGATGAACTGGCGGCCGCCTTTCTACGGGCCGAGAAAGACCGCCATCTTCTATTGGAGGAGGCTGACCGAGGGCGATCTCCGGCCTGAGAACTACCGGTGGGGCACATTCGGACCGATGTTCCTGACGTATCTGGCGCGGAAGTACGGGGTTGCGAAACGGGCCAAGAAACGCTCCGTGTTCTATCCGGTCACCCACCGCGATTGGAAATTGCTGTGCGGGCCGCCGGAGGGCGTCAATGCCGAACTGACCGAAGAAACGAGAACGGTGCACCTCTGGCGCTCGGTTTTGAGCCGGAAAGTGGGAGATGCGCCGCCGCCTGGATCCTACCTCGAGGCGATTTGCCGTGCTCATGGCTTGGCCGCGACGATCCCGCTGGGGGAGGGGGGTCGCAATCGCGAACATCCCGCGCCGACCGCCGATCTCTCCCGAGCCTAAAGGGAGACCTCCTTAGAGAAGGGCGACGACCCG
>Ga0335076_10004265_pt1 | contig 14456 bp, 9 predicted proteins | sample Lox_Sample_25_FD_206717 | JGI IMG/M metagenome (GOLD analysis project Ga0335076, IMG submission 206717) | Soil microbial communities from Loxahatchee National Wildlife Refuge, Florida, United States - Lox_Sample_2.5 | ecosystem: Environmental > Terrestrial > Soil > Wetlands | place: USA: Florida... | reverse complement strand
GAGATTCAAGCGGTTGAACTCCGCGGATTTCACCACCACAAAATCGACTTCCATGTAGCTGCCGAGTCAAGTGACTTTTCCTCCTTAATTGGAGGTTTTGCTTTTGCTGTTGCCTTTGCATCGGCCGCCTGTCCGTACTCCTGTGCCTCGCTTCCATCCGCACTCTGATTGGGCTGTCTGGAGCCCGGGTGCATGTAGAGGTTCCTCTTTCCAGGAGTTGGGTGCTGCTATCTACAGAGCGATCTCCGCGAGGCCAAGGGCCATCTCAGTCTCGCGGGATCGGGCGATTTTCCGCAGTCACCCGAACGCGGCTTCAGCTCAGTCAACTTCCTGCCCTATACAGCCTGGGTGGTGATTCCGTACAACGGTTCATAGACCTCGCCCGTCACCCACAGGCGGTGCAACAACACAGCCAGTTTCCTAGCCACGGCCACCACCGCCCGTCGCTTTGCATTCTTGCCGCCTCGATTTGCCAGCGCCAGTCCCCATCGTCGCAATCGGCTATCGGGTGCCAGACGACTCAGGGTGTACTGAGCGGCCTGCACCAACAGCCAGCGCAGATGATTGTTCCCGCATTTGGAGATTCCCAGTTGAGGTGCGATGTCTCCGGATTCGAACTGTCGTGGCCTCAGCCCGAGGAAGCTGCCCACCTGCCGGCTGCGCGGGAATCGTACGGGATCACCGATCGTCAGCACGTAGGTCAACGCGATCAGCGGACCGACGCCCTTCACCTGCCGCAGCAATCGGGTTTCCGGGTACTTTTTATCAGCTAGTCGCTCCACACGCTCGTCGTAACAGCAGATCTGTTCGCTGAGGCTGCGAATGCTGCGCACTAAGGGCTCCAGCGCCGCCTTCAACTCCGCCGGAATCAGAATGCCGACCTTGCCGGCAAAGGCGGCCGTCGTGCTCCGAGGAAGATGCCCTCCCATGCTCTTCACCATGCCGCGTACCGTGTTGATCAGTTGCGTCCGCGCTGCAACCAGCGCATTACGGCTCCGCACCACCGCCAGGTCGGCTTGTATTTCCGAACTGCGGTGCTGCACCGGCGAAAGCAGGGTTACGTCCACCCGGCCCAGCCGAGCCAGCATGCGCGCGTCCACCCGATCGTTCTTGCGGTCGCTTTCGTAGATCAACCGAACCTTCCGGGGATTTGCCACGATCACTTCGTGCCCTTGGGCCTGCAGTAGGCGACTCACCCAAGGAGAGTGTGCTCCCACTTCCATCACGATCCGCGTTGGAGGCACGCTTCCGAACTTAGCAGCCAATGCTTCTCCCGTCGTCCGGACGCGGTCCTCCTCGATTACTGTGCCCGCCTCGTCCAACACGCAGAATCGTGACCAGCGGTCACCAAGGTCGATGCCGATGACTTGTCTGGGCTGAGTTTGTGGGGAACAGATCGTTGCTGCTTCGAGCGCCTGCTTCATGCTGCCAATCCTCCCTTCAGAGTTGGTTTCTGTCAGCGGATGATACTTGCCGTCCGCTGCGGAATTGGCAGCTACATTTCTATCTACAGCTACATCATCGAAATCGCCCAGTTTCTCATCGAGCGACCTCGGATAACTGGAACCGTCGTGGACGCCCAACATTCGGTGCGTTCCGATGATCCAGATTCGGCCTGTCGGATTCCCGTTCCACACTGATAACCGACCGTGCACGCTAAAGCATGCGGCGACTACGAGCTTGTCTGCCTTGCAAGCAGGGTTCGTGGAGTCCTGCGCGAACACGATTCCCGGTATCATCAACAAAACCAAGATTGTCCGATGGAACATACGCGGATCATAGCTCCACGCCCCTTAGCACACTAGGTATAACCGTCGAGACCGGGACATCCCACAGTCGATCCTGCTCTTCAAGCCGGTCGAGGGCGACCGGCCTCCAGCCGTGTTGAGTTTCCTTCCCTCGGTGTTCTCGGGGTCTCGGTGGTGGTCTTTTTGGTCCTTGTGACGCGACTCACAAGTGCTGGTGCGAGGTATCACAGCCCCTAACGGCTACCCCTGCGAGGATGGCATAGATAACCGGGGCCGCTTGTCCGCTCCGGGTGGGCGCAGCGCGCCAATCATGATTCATAGGCCCGGGACCACACTCGCTGGGGACTCATACGACAAGCAATTCATAACCGCCCAGGAGCTGTGGCCCGGGGCCCCGAACTCCGCGATCCGCTGAGCCATCGATTTTGGCAGGCGGGAGAGTGGGAAATGGAAGCAAAGCGATGACAAGAGCAAAGGTCACCATCGACGGCAACGAAGCTGCCGCATATGTCGCGCACAAGATCAACGAAGTGATCGCAATTTACCCGATTACCCCCTCGTCGCCGATGGGCGAGTGGTCGGACCAGTGGTCGTCGGAGAACAAGCCCAACATCTGGGGCACGGTGCCGCTGGTGATCGAGATGCAGAGCGAGGGCGGTGCTTCGGGAGCGCTGCACGGAGCGTTGCAGGCGGGAGCGCTGGCCACGACGTTTACGTCGGCGCAGGGCCTGCTGCTGATGATCCCCAACATGTACAAGATTGCCGGAGAGCTGACGCCCACGGTGATGCACGTGGCGGCGCGCTCGCTGGCGGCGCAGGCGCTGTCGATTTTTGGCGATCACCAGGACGTGATGGCGGTGCGCCAGACCGGCTGGGGGATGCTGGCGTCGAATTCGGTGCAGGAGGTCATGGACCTGGCGCTGATTGCGCAGGCGGCGTCGCTGGAGTCGCGGCTGCCGTTCGTGCATTTCTTCGACGGCTTCCGCACTTCGCACGAGGTCGCGAAGGTCGAGCAGCTCACCGTGGAGGACCTGCGCGCCATGATCAGCGACGAACTGGTGCAGGCACATCGGGCGCGCGCGCTCTCGCCGGACCGGCCGTTTATTCGCGGCACAGCACAGAATCCCGACGTGTACTTCCAGGCCCGAGAGACGGTCAATCCTTATTTCCTGGCGGCGCCGCAAATCGTGCAGAACGCGATGGACAAGTTCGCGTCAATCGTGGGGCGCCAGTACAAGCTGTTCGAATACATCGGAGCGCCGGATGCGGAGCGTGTGGTCGTGCTGATGGGCTCGGGCGCCGAGGTGACGCAAGAGGCGGTCGAGTACCTGGTGGCCAAGGGCGAGAAGATCGGCGCGCTGAAGGTGCGCTTGTACCGGCCGTTCTCGGTCGAGCACTTCATTCAGGCGCTTCCGGCGACGACCAAAGCGATTGCAGTGCTGGATCGCACCAAGGAGCCGGGAGCGGCGGGCGAACCGCTGTACGTGGACGTGGTCACAGCGCTGGTCGAAGCGACTTCGAGCGGAGCGACGCCATTCACGGCGATGCCAAAGATCATCGGCGGGCGCTACGGGCTGTCGTCGAAGGAGTTCACGCCGGCGATGGTAAAGGGCGTCTTCGACGAGCTGGCGAAGAAGAGCAGCAAGAATCATTTCACGGTGGGCATCGTGGACGACGTGACCCACACCAGCATCGACTACGATCCACAGTTCTCCACCGAGGACCCGCGCACCATCCGCGCCATGTTCTACGGCCTGGGAGCCGATGGCACGGTGGGCGCGAACAAGAACTCGATCAAGATCATCGGCGAGGACACCGACAACTACGCGCAGGGCTACTTCGTTTACGACTCGAAGAAATCGGGCTCGCTTACGACCTCGCACCTGCGCTTCGGGCCGAAGCCGATTCGCTCCAGCTACCTGATCACGCGGGCCAATTTTGTGGCTTGCCACCAGTTCAACTTCCTGGAGCGCATCGACATGCTGCGCAGCGCCGACCAGGGCGCAACCTTCCTGCTGAACAGCCCATTCGGGCCGGAGGAGGTTTGGGACAAGCTGCCGCGCCTGGCGCAGCGGCAGATCATCGAGAAAAAGCTGAAGTTCTATGTGATCGACGGCTACCGCGTGGCCAAGGAAACCGGCATGGGCGGCCGCATCAACACCATCATGCAGACCTGCTTCTTCGCCATCAGCGGCGTGTTGCCGCGGCAGGAGGCAATCGACTCGATCAAACATGCCATCGAGAAGACTTACGGCAAGCGCGGCGAGGCGGTGGTGCAGAAGAACTTTGCGGCCGTCGATCGCACCCTCGACAACCTGTTCGAGGTGAAGGTGCCTGCGGCGGTAAGCAGCAGTTTCGATTTGCATCCGCCGGTTCCGGCAGCGGCGCCGGAGTTCGTGCAGAAGGTCATCGCGCCGATCGTCAAGGGCGACGGCGACCTGCTACCGGTGAGCGCGTTGCCGATCGATGGAACCTTCCCCAGCGGGACGGCGATGTGGGAGAAGCGCAACATCGCGCTGGAAATTCCCCAGTGGGATGAGCAATTGTGTATCCAGTGCGGCAAGTGCGTGCTGGTGTGCCCGCACGCGGTGATCCGCGCAAAAGTTTATGAGCCGGAGAAACTGAAGGGGGCGCCGGCGGCGTTCAAGGCGGTGCCAGCGCGCTGGAAGGACTTCAAGGACCTGAAATACACGCTGCAAGTCGCGCCGGAGGATTGCACCGGCTGCGCGCTGTGCGTGGAGATCTGCCCGGCGAAGAGCAAGTCGGAGGTCAAGCACAAGGCCATCAACATGGTGGCGCAACCTCCGGTGCGCGAACGCGAGGCGGCAAATTGGGATTACTTCCTTAGCCTCGGCGAAATCGACCGCACCAAGCTCAGCACCGGACAGGTAAAAGACGTACAGCTCCTGCAGCCGCTGTTCGAGTTTTCGGGCGCGTGCTCCGGCTGTGGCGAAACGCCCTACATCAAGCTGATGACGCAACTGTTCGGCGACCGCACGGTGGTGGCGAATGCCACCGGCTGCTCATCGATCTACGGCGCTAACTTGCCGACTACGCCGTACACGTTCAACCAGGATGGACGCGGCATCGCGTGGTCGAACTCGCTGTTTGAAGACAACGCCGAGTTCGGGCTGGGGATCCGGCTGTCCCTGGACAAGCAGAGCGAATACGCGCGCGAACTGGTCTCGCGGCTGGCAATCCAGATTGGCCGTCCGCTGGCCGATGCGCTGCTCAACGCGGATGAGAGCAACGAGACCGGCATCGGGGAACAGCGCAAGCGAGTGGCGGAGTTGAAGGATGTTCTGAAGACGCTGGATTCGCGCGAGGCCTGGGACCTGCTGGCGATTGCAGACATGCTGGTGAAGAAGGCGGTATGGATCGTCGGCGGCGATGGATGGGCGTACGACATCGGCTACGGCGGGTTGGATCACGTGCTGGCGTCGGGGCGCAACGTCAACATCCTGGTGCTCGACACCGAGGTGTACTCGAACACCGGCGGGCAGATGTCGAAGTCCACGCCGCGTGGCGCAGTGGCGAAGTTCGCCGCCGCGGGCAAGCCGCGTCCGAAGAAGGACCTGGCGCTGATGGCGATGAACTACGGCAACGTGTACGTCGCGCGGGTCGCCATGGGCGGCAGCGACATGCAAACGCTGAAGGCGTTCCTGGAGGCTGAGGCTTATGACGGACCATCGCTGATCATCGCCTACAGCCACTGCATTGCGCACGGCTACGACCTGGTGCATGGGCTTGACCAGCAGAAGCTGGCGGTTACTACGGGATACTGGCCGCTGTTCCGCTACAACCCCCATCTGGCGCAACAGGGCAAGAACCCGCTGCAGCTCGATTCAAAGGCTCCAGCGCTGCCGCTGGAGAAGTACATCTATAACGAGACCCGCTACACCATGCTGACGCATAGCGATCCCGATGCGGCGGCCAGGCTGTTGAAGGAAGCTCAGGAGGACGTGATCCAACGCTGGAAGTTGTACGAACACTGGGCCAGCATGCCGGGTAACGGCAATAAGCCGGGAGCAGCGAAGGAAGCCGCGCCGGAACCGGCGGCCACAACCAAGGGAGCAGGAGACTAGCCATGCCCGATCTCTCAACCAAGTACCTGGGAATGACACTGAAGAGCCCGCTGGCGGTGTCGGCGTCGCCGCTGTCGAAGGAAGTCGGCAACCTGCGGCAGATGGAGGACAGCGGAGCCGCAGCGATCGTGCTGCACTCGCTCTTCGAGGAGCAGATCAATCTCGAAAGCCATGAGCTGGACCGTTTCCTGTGGACCGGAACTGATGTTTCGGCGGAGGCAGCGACCGTCTTTCCCGAGATGCAGGCTTACAACATCGGGCCCAATGGATATCTCGAGCACCTTCACAAGTGCAAGCAGGCGGTGAAGGTGCCAGTGATCGCCAGCCTGAATGGGGTCTCCAGCGGCGGGTGGACTCGCTATGCGCGGGAGATCGAGCAGGCCGGAGCCGATGCGTTGGAGTTGAATATCTACTACCTGCCGACTGATCCGCGCATGACCGGCGGCATGGTAGAGCAGATGTACTGCGACCTGGTGGAGCAGGTGAAGGCGACGGTTAAGATACCGGTCGCGGTGAAGCTCGGACCCTACTTCAGCGCTATGGCCAACATGGCCCGGCGGCTCGACAATGCCGGCGCCGATGCCCTGGTGTTGTTCAACCGTTTCTACCAGCCGGACTTCGACCTTGAAAACCTGGATGTGGCGCCCAGCCTGATGCTGAGCCGCTCGAACGAACTGCGGCTGCGGCTGCACTGGGTAGCTGTGCTGTTCGGCAACGTCCGCGCCGATCTGGCAATTACCGGCGGTGTGCACACCGCCGAAGATGTACTGAAGGCCATGATGGCGGGCAGCCGAGTGGCAATGATGGCCTCGGCACTGCTTGAGCATGGGATCGGGTACATCAAAGTGCTGGAGCGCGAGCTGCGCGAGTGGATGGAAGTGCACGAATACGACACCATCACCGAGATGCAGGGCAGCATGAGCCAAAAGTCGGTGCCGCATCCGGCGGCGTTCGGGCGCGCCAACTATATGAAGGTGCTCAGCAGCTACACGCAGCGGGCGCCGATGGTTTAGGAACGATTGAAGAGTGCTCAGGCCTGGCGGGATTCCGAATCCTCGCCGGGCCTTTTTTCATATCCACGGCAGCGCAGGACGGGAAGGCGAGGATACTTTGGAAATTGGGAATCGGTGGCGGACAGCTCGCAGAGATAAAAGGTCGAGCCACGGTCGGAGGTAATAGTCCGGGAGTGAACGCAGTCGCGACAAAGGCCGGGATCGATCTTCGATTCCTGCATCAAGGTTGAAAAAGCCGCCGCCGGCTGATCAGGTAGGCGAGCATGGCGCCAGCCACCGGGATTCCGATCAGAGTCCGCCAGTCGCGCGCCAAAATCGCGTTCATCGTATCGCCGGACATGTTCACCGCCAGGATGAGGAGCGCGGTCCAGAAGCCCCAATGCTTTCGAAACCATAAGCCGAGTGCAGCAGTGGCGCATGCGGCGCAAACGGTGGCCATCAGCAGCACGGCCGGCCAGCCCATAAAAGAAAGATCAGCGTGGGCTCGCAGATTCAGTTTCCAGACTCTATCGAGTGCGGTGCCGGGAGCGAGCAGAAGAAAAACGGTAAGACCGCTCATTGCGGTCCCGAAGAGGAAGAAGCCGGCCAGGAGGGCGATCCCTGCTGGGCGGCTTGCGGGCGCTGGCTCTGGTGGTTTCAAAGCTGACGCTTACGATACCACCCGTGGCCGAAGTCCGGTCGGGCGGTCCGCCAATCGCATCGGGCCGCCCGGCGCGTCGGGCTAAGACGACGACTCGCTGCCGCGCAGTTGCTGCGACAGATAGTTAGCGATGCCCATCTCTTTGATGGAATGCAGTTGCGCCTCAAGGAAATCGACGTGGCGCTCCTCGTCTTTAATCATGCCCTCGAACAGCACACGGGAACCATCGTCCCCCGCCTGCACGCAGACGGCGATCGCGGCATTGTACTGGCGCACGGCATCCAGCTCGTCTTTGTGATTGATCTCCATCTGCTGCTGGACATTGGCGCCCAGTTGCGGCTTGAGGCCGACCTCAACGGCAGGGGTCGCGTCGAGAAAAATAATGCGCTCGATCAGCCCTTCAGCGTGATGCATCTCTTCCATGGCGCGCGCCCTGGTGAGCGCGCCCAGCCGTTTATAGCCCCAGTTCTGGCACATCTCTGAGTGCGTCATGTACTGCACAATGGCGGTCAACTCTGAACTCAGTGCCGCATTCAACTGCGCAATGACCTGTTCGTTTCCTTGCATTCGCCGGCCTCCATCCCATCATCGTGCGCCACGGAGTTGAGACGGCGCTGTGACCTGGAGCACACGGCGGTCCGGCAGGCGGATCGCTGCGAAGGTGACATTCCGCAGATCGAAAACTTCCCCCTAACCGAATTGCTTGGCCCGCGTCAAAACTGTGTTCAAGGAGGATGAATGCTGGCCGATTTGCGGGATGCGACGCGACAGTTGCGCAAGTCACCTGGGTTTACCGCGACGGCGCTGATCACGCTGGCTCTGGGAATCGGAGCAACGACGGCAATTTTTACGCTGGTGCACCAGGTGATGTTGAAGTCTCTTCCGGTCACGAAGCCGAGTGAACTGTGGCGAATCGGAGACAAAACTCGCTGCTGCAACTGGGGTGGCTACACACAGAACGGCGATTTTGCGTTGTTTTCCTGGGAGGCATACCAGTACTTTCGGGCGCACACGCCGGAGTTTGTGGACCTGGCCGCGCTGCAGGCAGGCAATGTCTCTCTGGGCGTTCGACGAACAGGATCACAGGCGCCGGTGGATACCCGTAACGGTGAGTATGTTTCCGGCAATTTCTTCCGCACGTTCGGGGTGCAGCCCTGGATCGGCCGTGTGTTCGCCGACGAAGACGATCAGGAAGGCGCTCCGCCGGTGGCAGTCATGAGCTACCGCATATGGCACGACAAGTACGGAGCCGACCCTTCCGTTGTCGGCGCCGGCTACCAGATCAATGGGCATCCGTTTACGGTGATCGGAGTGGCCGCCCCGGGGTTTTATGGAGCAAAGCTGGCCGGGTGGGGCATGCCGGACTTCTGGCTGCCACTGAGCAACGAAATATTGTTAGCGACAACGACCCCGCGGGTGAAGCGGCCTAGTACCAACTTCCTCGACCTGATCGGAAGAGTCCGCCCGGAGGTCAATCCCAAGTCGCTGGAAGCGAAGTTAAAAATCGAGCTCTACGATTGGCTGGCCAGTCACGTCCCTGATATGGAGCCAAGCGAGAAGGAGCTGTGGAAGCAGCAGACGCTGCACCTCATTCCCGGTGGCGCCGGCACGGCAGCGTTGCGAGATCAGTATCAGGATGGACTGAAGCTGCTCCTGATTGCGGCTGGATGCGTATTGCTGGTGGCGTGCGCGAACCTGGCGAATCTGATGTTGGCGCGCGGTTTAAAAAATCGCGGGCAAACTTCAATACGAGTGGCGCTAGGCGCTCCCCGGGGCCGGCTCATTCGCAGATCCCTGGTCGAATGCGTCATGCTGGCGGCCATCGGTGGAGCTCTTGGCATTGGTGTGGCCTACGCTGGAACCAGGCTGATCCTGCATCTTGCCTTTCAGTCGGGTGGCCCCAATCACTATGTGCCTATCAGCGCGACGCCGTCGCTCCCGGTGCTGCTATTCACGTTGGGCATCTCCGTCCTGACCGGGATCATTTTCGGGATTGCGCCGGCATGGATGACCTCGCATGCCGATCCGATGGAGGCGCTGCGCGGCGCCAGCCGGACGGTGGCTGGCGGCGGCTCGTGGGCACAGCGCTCGCTGGTGATCGCGCAAGGAGCCATGTCGCTGGTACTGCTCTCGTCGGCGGCTCTGCTCGACCAAAGCCTGCGGAACCTGCAGCGCCAGGATTTTGGATTCGAGACCCAGTCGCGGTATGTGGCGACGATCGATGCCAGCTTGGGTGGCTATAAGGCGGAACAGATGGACATGCTGTTCCGGCAAATAGCCGAGCGCCTGCGGCAGATTCCCGGCGTGCGCATGACCAGCGCCGCGCTCTATGCGCCGATGAGCGGAGATAGCTGGAACAACAGCGTGCGGGTCGAAGGCCAACCTGAGCCAGGCGCCAAGGAGGATACCGGATCGGGATTCGCACGAGTAACGCCGGGATTTTTCGAGTCCCTAGGAGCCAAGGTCCTGCGCGGCCGTGTCTTTACGGATGAGGATACGGCGGCGACTCGGCAGGTAGCGGTGATCAACGAAGCATTTGCCAAGAGGTTCTTCAAGGATCAGAACCCTATTGGGCAGCATTTCGGGGAAGGCAAAATCAAGTATTCCGCCGACTGGGAGATCATTGGGGTAGTGCGCGATATCCGCTACATGACCTGGGGCATAAAGGACCCGGTGCGCCCGATGTACTGGCTGCCGGAGGCCCAGACCACACCACATCCGGACGATCCCTCGTACATGAGCGGCGAAATAGGGTCGCACGATTTAGACAACATCGTGATCTGGGCGCCGGGTGACCCGCCGGGCATAGAAGATCGCGTTCGCAAGGCATTGGTGAGCATCAATCCCAACCTGGTTATCTACGGGGTTGACCCGTACGGAAAGCTACTGAGCGGCGATTTCCAGCAGGAAGACATGATCGCAACGCTCACCAGCCTCTTCGGTGTGCTGGGGCTGCTGCTAGCGGCCGTCGGACTGTACGGAGTTATGGCCTACGCGGTGGAGCAACGGACGAGCGAAATTGGCCTGCGCATGGCGTTGGGCGCGGATCGCAAACGGGTTCTAACCATGGTGTTGCGCGGTGCCTTCTCGCAGATTGGGATCGCGGTGGGGCTAGGGATTCCGGCAGCCATCGCAACCGGCAAGCTCATGAGCGATCAGTTGTACGGCGTGAAACCCTGGGACCCGATCATGCTCACGATTGCCGCGCTGATCCTCGCCTTGGCTGCATTGCTGGCGTCGGCGATTCCGGCGCGCCGGGCTGCAAGCGTCGAGCCCATGGTAGCGTTGCGCAACGAGTGATAGCGTGCGAGCCTAAAGCAAACAGCGGCTAACCAATCATTTTGCGTTGATCGCCGATGCGGCGCTCGCGTTCGTTGGCGAACCGCTCTACGCCTGCGAAAATCGAATCGGGATCGAGGTGCGCTTCCGCAATCACGTCCGGTTCGAGGCCGCCGCTTCTCCAGCCATTGTCGAAGTCGGAGGTCAGTGAATATTCATCCGTCAGCGGACCAAGGTTGCGTAGCGGCCACACACGCCGGGTGCCGGTGGACACGACCATCAGGTCGTAGCGAGCCTCGGGTGGGAGCACGGAATCTCGATACGCTTGGGGCTGACGATCGAAGAGTTCCTCGCTGATCGCCGCGATTACCTTCACGTTCACGCCGGCCGCTTCGAGCTTGGGCAGCGCTTTCAGCAGATTCACCGTCGAACTCGATCCCTGCGCGATCACGTAACCGTGGCGCGGCTTGCCGGGCGCGAAATCGCGGATCACGTACAAGCCCTTGGCCGCGGCGCGCAGGTCAGGGTCGGCGAAGTGGCTGCGGTCCGCCACCGGGAAGTCGGGACGCGCTACCTCCAAAGTGATGATGCCAACGTGCGGTTCGCGCGCGGCAATTTCTGCGGCCGCAAAATAGCCGGGCGCCACATCGTTGTAGTCCCAAAAACTCAGGTTGATCACATGACCGCGGGGGAAAAGTTTCCACACCTGCGGCGCGAAGATGCCGAAGTGGGTGCGCGCATCGGCGGCGGTTTCCGGGCCGGAGTGCCCGGCCAGGATGTGAAGCACGCCCATGCGAAATTTGCTGTCCTGAGTTTGCTGGCTCCAGACACGCGCCGGAGTGTACATCAGGGGCGTGAAGGCTCCGTAGGTGCCGCTCAAAGCCCAAACGCCGGCAAATTTTTCGGGATCGACGGAAGCGCTTTGACTTACCAGCCCAATGGCGGTCGAGACATTGCCCGCCTCCTGAATGGGCGCTTTTAAGCGCGTGCCGAGAGGATTGTCCCTGGGACTGTAATGTCCCCACAAACTGCCGTGCTCCACGTTGATCGACTCGGAAAGATCGGCAGCGACGGTAAAGAACCGTCCTTCGGTGACGTAGTTCATCCACTTGATAATTTCGGAAATCGCGCGCCGCGCGCCGGCCGGCTCGCCCGGTTTCTTGAACAGCGAAATGCTGACCTGCTTCTCCGCACCGGAAATGGCATTGCGAATTGAGACCTTCTGCGGTTCTTCCGGCAACGCCTTGACCCGCAGGCGATCATCGAGGAACGGATCCTTGGTGGCGGAGATGCGCAGCTTCACGTCGTCACGGACGGTGTCGCCGATGGTTACGAGGCGCTCGGCGAGACGATCGCCCAATCCGTTGCGGTCGAGGAGCGACATCACGATGTCGATGTTGGTCTTGAACTGGATCAATCGCTCGCGGTTGTTGGTGACCGGGCCCTTGCGAATCCCTTCGAACTCGACCCCGTAGTGTTTTTCGAAACTCTGCGCCAGCGCGAGGAAATACTCCGAGTTCATCTTCAGCGCGTAGGGATGGCTGGCATAACTCACCAATTGGTCGCCGTAGCCGGCGATTTTCCCATCGGCGGCCGTGGGCCAGTAGCCCTTGACCGTCTTACCGATGGCGGCGACGGGACGGCGGTCCTGCGAGTCCACCGCATCCATTGCCTTCAACACGGCGGCCACCTGGCCGTAATCGTTACCGTTCTGCAGGGTGAAGACATTCCATCCGTACGACGTCCATTGACTTACGAGGTCGTAGCCTTCGAAGCAGGAGGCGATTACGCCACCAATCTTGCCGCCAATCAGGCAATCGTCGATGCCGGCGTTGTTGTCGGAGATCATCACGCGCAAACGCTTGCCCACTTGCAGCGCCAGCGCCTGCGTTTTCAGTTCCTGTGCGTGACCTTCGGTAAGCGCGAATTCGCCTTCCAGGGCGATCACTTTCGGCGACTCGGGAGCGCCTACCACATCCCAAAACGCCGCTTTGCCTGCAGCCGTTGCGATGCCGATCCCCGAAGGTCCGCCGTTCACGTCGTTGGTGACGTCGGTGCTTTCGGCATGTCCCGAGAGCGCACGAATGCCACGCCCTTTGGCCTGCGCGAATAGGGGATGGTCTTCCAGATCCGTATCGCGCAGTAGCGTTTTCAGCGCGCCAGCGCCGCGCCGGAATCCCAAGGCGTCGATCGGCAGCATGGCAACGTGCGGGTCGACGTGATAACGCGGATCGCGGGTCTGCTGATACTTGCGAACGAGGGCCTGGCCCATGATCATCCACAGCGCGTAGCAGGTGGGAATCGAGTGGCCCGCGGCGAGCATGAATTTGTCGCAATAGGGATGCTTCGGCCGGCGGTAGTCGTAACGGAGTCCGCCGTTTTCAGGACCGACCAAGTGCGCGGCCACGTTGTAGGGCGTGTAGGCGAGCGGTCCGCCGAGGTGCCCGGTCTGCGCGTACTTTCCGAGCAGCACCAGGGTCATGCAGGTCATGAACCCGATGTCTTCCAGCAGCGGATCGTGCGCCAACGCTTGCTGCTGAGAAGACGCAGGAATTTCGTAGATGGACGATGTCATAGAGGATCTCAAACGGAGCTACATCTAGTATCGCTGAAAAAGCGGAAAAATGGGACGGCTAGCGGAGGGCGGCGAGCGTTGCTGGTGCCGGGAGGGGGAATCGAACCCCCAAGGGCCGAAGCCCGGCGGATTTTGAGTCCGCTGCGTCTGCCAGTTCCGCCATCCCGGCAATCGAGTGGCTTGATCAGGTTAGCACAGGGAGGAGAGCAGCCCAAGCCTGGCCTCGCAGCCACTGAAGGTCATGAAACGGAGGTTTTTGCGCTCGCGGAATTGACATGCCCTGGCGCGAGATTCGTTTGCTCCGGCGTAAGTGACCCAACCGCAGCAGGCGGAATAAGGCGGAATAAAGTTGACGCCGGTCTGCCTCTTGCTAGACTAAGCGTGCAGCAAGGGTGATGGAGTTCACCCTAACCGCTGTCCCTCCCAAGCCGGGGCAGATGATGACTCCTGACTGGATTCTGGTCGCGGAGTCATGGCCCGGCGGATTCCAGCATTAGTCAAGCGACTCGGCGTGGAGACGTTGACCCTCGCGCGTTACCTGGGCTGGAGAAGAGCCCGCGGGGCCGACATTTAGAAAGGACACACAACCAGCTTGATCAAGTACTTCATGGTTGCGCTCGGTGGTGCGGCGGGAGCCATGGCGCGGTTTTGGCTCGGAGAGTACGTTGGCGAGCGAATGGGCACGCGCTTCCCTTATGGGACGTTCCTGATCAATATCTCCGGCTCATTTATCGTTGGATTGATCATTACACTGCTGGCGGAGAGAACTCACTGGAATTCGAATCTCAGATACCTGATCCCGATCGGCTTCGTCGGCGCGTACACCACGTTTTCGACATTCGAGTACGAGACTCTGCGCGCCATTCAAGATGGGCAGGTGTTCGTCGCCATCCTGAACGTGGTGCTCAGCGTGGTGGTCGGATTCCTGGCGGTGTGGGGCGGAGTCATTGCGGGGAGGGCGGTGGCGTGAAGCACGGTTTCAGAGCAGGCGCCGTTTCCGGCGGGCACGGAGGCCAACCGGCGCAAATTCGGCCGCTCGCATCCCAACGAGGTCTAAGTTAGGAGGACGTGTGCTGCAGTCTGGACCAGCGAAAAAAGTCTCCATCTACGTCGGTG
>Ga0335076_10004264_pt1 | contig 14457 bp, 16 predicted proteins | sample Lox_Sample_25_FD_206717 | JGI IMG/M metagenome (GOLD analysis project Ga0335076, IMG submission 206717) | Soil microbial communities from Loxahatchee National Wildlife Refuge, Florida, United States - Lox_Sample_2.5 | ecosystem: Environmental > Terrestrial > Soil > Wetlands | place: USA... | reverse complement strand
GGGCCCCGGCCCGGTCCACCCAGCCGGTCATCTCGTGGCCGAGCACCCGGGGCCGCACGACCGGGATCTCCCCGGCGGCGATCTTTAAATCGGTTCCGCACAGGCCGGCCTGCGCCACCCGCACCAGCGCGCGTTCCCCGTTTTGTGGCGGTGCTATTTCTTGAACGCCCACTCCGGCCTGGTCGAGCACGACTGCCCGCATGGTGTGGAGTGTCTCGGTGCCCTGGCGGGCGCGTCAAGGACGGCGGCTGGTTCCTGACGGGCCGCCGGGATGTGCTGCAATGTCCGCGGGGCGGACGTCGGCAGGGAGGTTGCCGTGACGCAGCCAGCAGGTGTCACCGGGCCGGTCGGGTTCATCGGCCTGGGCGTGATGGGCTCGGCCATGAGCGCGCATTTGCTCGAGGCAGGCCACCAGGTCATCGGGTACGACGTGGCCCCGGCGGCGCGGGACGCGCACGCCGCGCGGGGCGGCATCGTGGCCGGTTCGCCGGCCGAGGTGGCCGCGTCCGCGGGGCTGGTGGTGACGTCGCTGCCCAGCGCGGCCGCGCTGGCCGAGGTGCTGGGCGGGCCGGATGGCCTTATCGCCGGGGCCGCGGGCGGTGCGGGATCCGCCGGGATCGCTGGCGTGGGCCGGCTGATCGTGCTGGAGACCAGCACGCTGACGCTGGCCGACAAGACGGCCGGGCGGCAGGTGCTGGCCGAGCGTGGCGGCACCATGCTGGACTGCCCGCTGAGCGGGACCGGCGCCCAGGCCCAGCGCAAGGACCTGGTCGCCTACCTCAGCGGGGACGCGGCGGCCAAGGCCCGGGCCCGCCCAGTGCTGGCCGCGATGACCCGGCAGGTCTACGACGTGGGCGCGTTCGGCACCGGGATGAAGCTGAAGATCGTCGCGAACCTGCTGGTCACGGTGCACAACCTGGCTGCCGCCGAGGCGCTGGTGCTGGCCGAGCAGGCGGGCCTGGACCTGGCCATGGTGCTCACCGCGATCGGCGACGGCGCGGGCACGTCCCGGATGTTCGAGGTGCGCGGCCCGGCCATGGCGGCGCGGGACTACGCACAGCCGGGCATCCGGGCTCAGGTCTACGACAAGGACATCGGGATCATCGCCGCGTTCGCCGCCGAGTTGCGCAGCCCGACTCCGCTGTTCAGCCTGGCCGCCGCGTTCTACCAGGCCGCGCTGGCCCAGGGGCACGGCGACGACGACACGTCCAGCGTGCACGCCGTCCTCCGCCAGCTCGCCCCGGGCGGCTAGGGACGGCCCTTGCCCGGTACGCTTGGCTGACGCCCGGCTATACATGTCTTTCGATAGCGCTACTGGGGGCCGGTGGACCGGCGTGATATCCCGGGTATTGGCCGGAAAACGGCCTCGCAGGCTATACGGGGAGCCGCGATAACAATGGTGGGAACTCCTGGCGCCTTACCGATGCATGCTGCGCCTGCCCACCACGGCTCGACCTCGGCCGGCGATCTCGCACCACGCCACCTGCCGAAGGGGATCTTCCGCTATGAGGCATGCCAAGCTCGCAGTGTTCCTGCCCATCGCCGCCTTATTCGCGATCGTCGTACCAGCCACGGCCGCGCAGGCTAAAACTGCGGCCACCGCCCAGGACGCGACGACGTACACCTGCTACCCGAACACGCCTGCCGCGTTCAACGTGTCCAGCACCGACGTGGTGAACAAGCAGGTCACCACCACACTCGCCGACGGGACGCCGATCCCGGGGGGCTTTGCCGCGCAGAGCGATCCGCCGTACTACCCCACCAAGACCTCAGGCCTGCTGGTGGACAGCTTTACCAACGAAACGACCGGAAAGACCATCGTCCGCAACGTCAGCGGGCCTAACTGGTTCACCTACGACCCAGCGCCGCGACTGCCAGGTGCGCTGGCCACCGGCACGTACGTGACCACCGGCACCAACGCCCAGTTGTTCGGGCCGATGAGCGAGGCAGCCCTCCAGGCGGCCGGCATCAGCGAACCCACGCTCGTCTTTACCACCGGCATCCTCGTCATGCGTTTCGCCATCGACGCGTCGGGCGCGTACGTGACCAGTTTCTCGCTGCACGGAACGCAGCAGAACGGCTGCGCGCTCCTGGCCGGGCGCTGACTGGGGAGGCGGCGTGAGCGAAGAAGACCTGATGGCCCGGGTGGACACCTCGGTGCCCGTCTCGGCCAGGATCTGGAACTACTGGATGGGCGGGGACGGCTATTACCCGGTCGGCAAGGAAGCCGGGGACGCCTACGCGTAGTTGTCTCCCGGCGTCTTCGACCTGGCCCGGTCCAGCCGGGACTACCTGGCCCGCGCGGTCCGCTACGTGGCGGCGAGGCGGGAGTCCGCCAGTTCCTGGACATCGGCTCGGGCCTGCCGAGCCACGAGCGGCGGTACCGACTACATCGAAGCCGATCTCTACGATCCGGGTGCGCCGGTGAGCATCTCGCGGACGAAGCTGGATTTCGGTCAACCGGTAGCCATCATGCCCTGAGCTCATTGCCCAGCAAGAAAGTGAGCCGCAATCATCACCACAACGACCGCCAAGCAGGCGCCGAGCGCTATTGCTATCAGCAGACCCTTCACCCTTTTATGCTGGCCAACGGCCTGGCCCGATGTCGTCAGCCCGGCGCAGCGAAATTCCCGCTAACCGTGGCATTAACGGTACGCGGCGACTACACCTGCAGGCGGAGGCCGCCATACAACCACGTCACGTCGCCCAGGTTCGCACCGCGTGTCCCGACGTTAACGCGCTCAGAGCGGCATGGGACCGCGTTCGCGGGCCGGTTGTCCGCATACTTGCATCATGCGTCAAGCCTTTGCTCATGAGGCGGTCCTGGTCATGGAGCCGGACGCCGACGTGCGGGCTCCTGGGGCGGCAATCGCGGTGGCGCTGTGCGGGCACTGGGATCACCAGCCGCCGTACCCGCCGGCGCCGCACCGTGTCAGCGCGGACGAATCCGGCGGCGAGCTGCGTGTGCGGATCTTGTTCGCGGCCGAGCCAGACGCTGAAGGTGAGGTCCTGCGTCTCATCGACCAGGCACTGTCCGGCCAGGGGAAATTCCCGGATGGCTTCACTCCCCCGTGGCGGCTGCGCACCAGCCGGGCCAGTGAGGTATCGGCAGAAGAGACAGGCGACGCCGAGCGCCTGATCCGCAGCTAGCACTACCCGCGGCTACCTGAGAATGCGCGTCTTGACGTGCGGCTGGCAGGCTTCCGGCCTGGAGCCGCGTCCCCGGCGCCTGGGCGCATCTCCGATGATGGGGGCATGGAGTGGACCTTCACTGGCGAGGTGATCGAGTGGCGTGGCCCGGCGCCGTACCTCTTCGTGGCCATGACGGCGGAGGAAAGCGAGGATCTCAAGGAGGAAGCCCGCGGCTTGATCTACTGGGGCCAGGTGCCGGTCCACGTCACCATCGGCGGCACCGAGTTCACCACTGCGCTGTTTCCCAAGGATGGCCGCTACCTCGTGCCTGTCAAGGTGGCGGTACAGCGGGCGGAGGCGATCGGGGAGGGCGCGATCGTCGAGGTGGTCTTGCGTCTGAACGCCGCGCACCGGAAATGACGAACGGATGGAACTCCGGCAGCAGGTGAGTGCATGTGCGTCGCCAGCGGCCACCATGGACCGTAAAAGTGATTCGACTTTGTCTCTTGCCGACCGCCAGACTCCGGCCATGATCATGACGGTCTGGGTGGACAGTTGGCAGATGCAGTGCTCTGGCGACCCGTTTCGCCGCGGCTCGAAGGCGGCAGATGCGGGCCTTGCGGGGCTCAGCCGATGCGCTCGGCCAACGAGACGATGATCCCTTCCGGCCCCCGGACGTAGGCCATCCGCCAGGCGCCCTCGTACTCGCCGATGCCACCGACCAGTCCATAGCCCTCGGTAGCGGCCCAATCGACAGCCGCCTGCAGGTCGTTGACCTCGAAGGCCACGTTGCGCAATCCCAGTTCGTTGGCCATGGCGGCCGGTGAGCCCGGCACGGAGTCGGGCCGCACGAAGCTCGAGAGCTCCAGGCGGGTGCCATCGCCGGGCGGCTTCAGCATGACGATCTCGGTGCGGGAGCCGGGAATTCCGCAGACCGTGTCCAAGAACTCGCCCTCGACGAACGTCCTGCCCTCGACCTCCAGGCCCAGGGCCACGAAGAAGGCGGTCACGACGTCGAGATCTGCGACCGTGAGGCCGACGTGGTCGAAACGTCGTACATGGGACATAGGACCGTCCTCCCGTCGTCGTATCGGCCGTGCATCCGCCACGGTAGGCGATCTCAGTACCTCTCGTTGCGAGACCTCCGCAAACACGGACTACCAGCGGCTTCTAGTTGAGGATGAGTGTGGCGCATATTAAGGCCGTCTCAGCGGGCTGCGGCAGGTCGTTCGCTGCGCCGGTGGCCTGAGTATTGAATGCGGCCCGCTTGTATCTCACCGTTGTCGATGGCGGCCTGCTCATCGTCTTCGGTCGTGCTGGCCAGGTCGGGGAAGAAGTACGGGCCGTAGCTGACCTCTCCGGGGTCGAAGCGGGCATCGAGTTCCCGCAGGATGGCCTGGCCGCTGTGCAAATTCTCGGCCTGCGCCCAGGACCGGCAGCAGGTACCCCAGGACATGCCCGACTCGCGCCACTGTCCGCACAATTGCTGCAGCCAGCTGGCCTCGCCGCCGGCCTGGGGCAGCCGGGCGCAGCACCAGCGTGCGGTGGCCTCGTCGAACCGCTCCCAGGCCCATTCCACGATCACCAGCCGGCCTCCGGGTACCAGCCCCGCAGCCATCCGGTCCAGCACCTCGCCCAGATCCGCGACGTGGTGCAGGGACGTGCAGGCCACGAACGCATCCGCGGGTCGGGTCACGTCATATCGCTCAAACTCCACCTGGCGGTACCACGGCCCTGCTGGAGCCCCGGGATCCACGCCGACTGCGTCATAGCCCGCCGAGACCAGCACAGGAATGAAGCCGCCCATCGGCCCGCACCCGAGTTCGATCACGCGGGCTGGCGCGGCCGGCAACTGGCCGCGGACGAACGGCCACGCCGCTGCCAGCCACCGCTCATCAGGCGTCATACAGCCCGAGCGTACGCGGCCCTGCCCCCGGCATCCTGACTCTCACCCGGTCTACATCGACGTCCAGATCAAAGCTCGCTCGGCTGGCGCCAAGCAAGCGGGTACTTTCGCTGCGCTCACTGTTCGAGATCCGCAGCCCCAACTTCATGTTGCTTTCTTCTCAGAAGATGCAGATGCCCACTCGGTAATGCCATCGCTTGATCTCGTCAAGGAAGCGACCCGCAACAAGGAAGGGGTAAACGCCGGGAAGTACTCGATCGTATTTACCAATATGCGAAAAGATGGAATGCTCTACCCGCGGCCCCGGTTTGATGCGTGGCGAGATGACTGGGCGGCATTCAACGTCATGGCAACGAATCTTGCTCCTTGACGGTCGAGCGGGATCGCGTGAGCTTCCAAGTTTGCTCCACATGGCATAAAGGACCATGCGGGATCGGTCGGCGGTACTGTTGCCATCGGGATACAGCTGGTGCACAACACGGCAGAAGCGGCCGACTCTGCCACCCACCGCAATGGGGCAAATGAGGGCATTCCCCTTGTGGTATAAGGTGCCGGCCGGCCGGTCAGCGGAGATTGATGACGTTGGCGGTGATCAGGGCGGCGGCGTCGGATGCCAGGTAGGCGATTACCTCTGCTACCTCGGCTGGTGTGGCCACGTGGACCAGGGTGGGGCTGGCGGCGACGGCGTCACGGACGGCCTGGGTGACCCAGCCGGTGTCGGTGACGGGTGGGTGGACCATGTTGGCGGTGATCCCATACGGGGCCAGTTCCAGTGCAGCGGACATGGTGTAGTTCACCTGGGCTGCCTTGGCGGCGCCGTAGGAGACCTCCTCGGGGAAGCCCAGGTCGCCGCCTGAGGTGAGCCCGATGATCCGGCCCCAGCCCGCCCCGCGGGCGATGTGCCGGCGGGCGAACTCGGCGATCAGCAGGGCGGCCGCTCTGGCATCGACGGTGAACTGCTGCTGCCAGCCCGCTGCGCTGACCGGCTGCAGGGACCGGCCGAGCCGGTCCGCGGGGCGCGGGGTGAAGGTGTCGGCCAGCCAGCCAGTGGCGTTGTTCACCAGGATGTCCACCGGTCCCAGCTGAACCTCGGCGGCATCGAACAGCACCGCAGGGCTGGCCGGGTCGGACAGGTCAGCTTCCACGGCGATGGCCCGGCCGCCCACGGCGCGGATCTGGGCGGCCACGGGTTCAGCGTCTTGCCTGCGGCGCTCACGGTAAGCCTGTGGTGTCCCTGGATCAGGCGGGTCGTCCATCCGCAGGAAGGCGCACAGCACCGCGCATCCCCGCTGCCCGAGCGCCAGCGCGGTGGCGGCCCCGATGCCGTGATTGGCGCCGGTCACGATCGCCGTGTGCACGCCCAGCGCCCCGTCCGCCACCAACCCGCCTCCCGGCACGGCACCCGACTGTAGCTGCCCGCCCTCACGACGGCCAGCCAATAACTGTCTGCGGCAGAAGCTGGCGGGTCTGATGATTCCTGGCAACGGCCTGGCGCTAAGGACTGCGGCCAGGTGTCTGGCGCGACAGACGGGCAGGATGCCCATGGGTTGCATTTTCGAAGCAGGCTGCAGGGATACTGGCCGCATGGTTGACGACGCCGCACGGAACCGGGCCATCTACCATGCGCTGAAGGCGGCAGACGAAGTCGCTGCGGCACTTCAGGCGCACCTCATCGGGGAGCACGGCGCTGATCCGGATCGCGCCGCCGCGCAGAGCCCCGCCACCAACCCCCTCAAACTCTTGCGGCAAGCCCGCGAACGCCTGGGTGAAGGACTCCGGGCCGTCGAGGCCGACAACATCGCCGAGTCCGACCAGATCTCACTGCGCAACCGCTGACACCCCGGTATCTCCATCCTGAGGGTCAATAGGCCGCGGGAGGTGCCTTCCCGTGTTATGAAAGGACGCTTTCCATGTCATGAGACCTGGCCGCAGCGCCCGATGGCTCCCGTGCTGTCGGTGCTCGCGCTGATCCTGGCAGACGGGTCCCGGCAGTAGTCCCCTGGCCCTTTCTGGGCTGCCGGGCGAGTGTCCGGTTGCTGTTGCGCCGGGGCTGCAGTGGTGAGGCCATGCAGGAGCGGGCCTGGCAAGCGCCCCGCTGCCCGTGACGGGTGGCGGGGCGCTTGCGTGTGGACGCGGCCGCTGGCTGATCGGGCCGGGCAGCCCCCGGCCCGCGTGGCCGGCCGGGCGGTGACAGTGTCATCGCTGCAGTCCCGCGCGCAGCCGCCGGGCCTTGCGGACGGCCTGGCGCAGCCGCCGTTCGGCTCGCTCGGCCCGCCGCGACGCCTTGGCCAGCGCGGCGAGGTGCCGCGACTGCCGGTACCGGTCGGCCTGCGCCAGCAGCTCGCGCTGCCGTTGCTTGGCCAGTTGACTGGCCAGGTATGGGTGCTGGTACACGTGACTCACCTCCTTTCACGGGGCGTGAGGAATGAACCGGATGGCGCGTGCCCTGCGGGCACGCCAGTGGACGGAAGACCCGCGCCTGGCCCAGCGGGCCCGCTGCCCGCCGTGGCGTGCTGGGGGTCAGGCGCAAGTCACGTGTGGCTCATCACGGCTGCGGACCAGCCGCAAAGGGCTGATTACCTGGCTGCTGGCATAGCGACGATGGCGACACTCAGGCCCGTGCGCGGTGCGTGCCGCCCGTGCGGACCACGCAAAGCGGCCGGCTGGAACCGGCCCGCTGCACACGCCATGACGACACCTCCTCACCGCTGATAGATACGGCCTGTTATCTTGACGGAGCCCGCCCAGGGCCACCTGATACATACGGCGCGGCCAGCCGCAGCTGATCAGTGAACGGCACCAGGTGACCGAACGAGACACGTCAACCTCCCGGCGAATTGAGGCGTCAGCATGACAGGGCGCTTGGCGTCCGTTTTCTGGGGAGGGCCGGAGGGTGGGATTTCTGTCCAGGCTGTTTGTGCCTCGTAGCACGAGACATTCAGCCAGGGCCTGGTTCCTGGCCCCGCGCCGTCTCTCCAGCCCCAGGCAAGCACGGCCCCGCCGACGGCAGGGCCGGTCAGCAACCAGGCCGACGTGAGCGGCTCATGTTCGGCCGGATACGAGCCCGCCTATGCCGACAGCAACGGGAACGTTGCCTACGGCCCGTTCACACCCGGCAAGCCGCATGGGTACGTGGTCATTGCGGGCACGCGGTATGCGCCGGCTGCTTCCTACCAGCTCACGCTGACCAATACCGGCAGCGCGACCGCGCAGGTCACCGGTTTCGTCGTTGCGTTCTACGACGCCGGCGGCAGCGAGCTGGGCAGCGACCAGCAGACCTTCGACACGCCCACCTACCTGACCGCCGGCCAGTCGCTGTCCTGGACCGAATTCTCTGGCACCGACACCATCGGCAATGGTTTGTCCGGTGACGGCGGCACCGGCAACCAGGACAGCAGTATCCCGCCGTCCGGATTCGCCACCTGCCAGCTTGTCGAGTGGCTTCATCCGTAACCTCACTGCGGATCCGGCCGGACGTCTGGTGGCTCCGACGCATCTCATCGCGGGATGACAGTGCGCTCGTAACGCACACCGAGCTGCCGCTATGCGCGCCAACCGAAGGGTGACAACGTGACTCGTTCTGCGCCCTGATCCGGGTGTTCTGCGTCATCGGTTGGTGGCCATGACACCTGGTCTTCGGCTTCACAGGACCCGAGTCGTCCCGCTCAGCGTGTGCGCTCACTCAGCGTGCAGGCGGCCGGCTCACCACGCCCGCCGCGTCGCGGATGCCGTCCGCGAGTTCGGCCCGCTCTGTCCGGTGATCGGCCTGGCGACCTGAGCCCTGAGAGTCCTAGCGTGCTGGGATGCGGCCGCGTACCGGCCGGTATCCGGCGAACCCGGCCTCGAGGACGCCTTCGCCGGCGGTCAGTTCTGGCAGCTGCTCTTGCAGGCTCCTTACCCTGGCCGACGGCAGCGTGGCCGGGATGATCGACAGGTCACCTTGTGGCAGCGGTGTGTCCACGTGGGCGCCGAGCCTGGCCAGCCAGGCCAGCACGGCGCCGGTCCTGGCCGCCGGGACTTCGACGCGGACGCTGGCCATGGGCTCGCAGACGACCGTGCCGGCCTGGCCCAGCGCTCTCATCAGGACCAGCGGCGTCAGCTTGCGGAAGTCGGCGGCCGTGGTCCTGGGGGTAGGCAGCAGGCGCTTGGCCGGGCCGTCGCCGATGTAGTAGCCGCACTTGTTCATCGTGACAATGCAGTCGGTGACCCGCCAGCCGTGCAGGCCCTGGCCGAGCGCGTGCCCAATGTACTGCGTCATGGCGTCGTTGAAGCTGGCCGCGGTCTTGTAGATGTAGAGGGGGAGGAGCCGCGGGTCGACGTCCAGCCGGAACTCGAGTCCCGAACCGGCCAGCCCTGGCTCGACGCGCAGCCCGACCGTCGCCGAGTAGGGATGGTCGTCGGAGGTAAGGACCTCGAGCGCGCTCGCGGCGCCAGCTGGCCGCTCGATGTAGATCGTCGTGGTCTCGCAGAACGTGACCGCGAGGCCGAAGTCGTCGGCGAGTACGGACCCGATGACCTCCTTCTGGACCTCGCCGTAGAGCGACACGTAGATCTCCTGCCGCTCGTCGTCCTGGCGCAGGTTGATGAGCGGGTCCTGCTCGGCCAGCTGGCCCAGCGCTGCCCGCAGCCGCTGCCGTTCGCCGGGATCGCGGGGGACGACGGCCGATTCGAGGGTGGGCGGCGGGAACTGGTGCCCGCCGTCACGGCGGGCCGGCTCACCGATCGGGTCGGCGATCCTGGCCCCGGCCAGGCCCCAGAGCTTGCCGATCTGGCCAGCCCTGACCGACTGCCGCCGGACGGCGGGTCCCCGGTCGAACACCGCAAGCGCGGTCACCCGGCCCTCCAGCCCGGCCCCGAACCGCAGCCGGTCGCGGACGCTGACGGTCCCCGAGAACATCCGGACATACGCGACCTTGTCGCCACTGCCGCTCCGCTCGACCTTGAAGATGCTGCCGGACACCGGGCCGTCCGGGTCACCGGCGGAAGCTGGCAGCAGCTCGGCGATGCCGCCCATCAGCTGCTCGATGCCTGCGCCGGTGATAGCCGAGCCGAAGAACACGGGGTGCACCTGGGCTCGCCGGGTCTGGGCGGCCAGCGCGGCCCGCAGCCGGGCGTAGGGAAGGCCCTCCTCGCCGCGCAGGTACGCGGCCAGCAGGCCGTCGTCTCGCTCGGCCAGGAGCGCGGCCAGGCCCGCCATGAACCCGGCGTCATCCGGGACCGCCTCGACGAAGCGGGCACCTCGCATTCCGGCGCCGTCCACACGCCCCATCGCGATCACCGCGCCCGTCAGCCGGCGCGCGATCTCGTCAACCACACCGCCTGGCCGCGCTCCCGCGCGGTCGATCTTGTTGACGAACAGCAGGGCGGGCATCCGCAGGCGCTCTAGCGACCGCATCAGGATCCGGGTCTGCGGCTGCACGCCCTCCACGGCAGAGACGACCAGCACCACCCCGTCGAGCACGCCGAGCACCCTGTCGACCTCAGCGATGAAATCCGGGTGGCCCGGCGTGTCGATCAGGTTGGCGTCGATGTCGCCGATCGGGAACGAGGCGACGGCCGACTTGATCGTGATGCCGCGCCGCCGCTCCAGCGGCAGAGAATCGGTCAGCGTCGTCCCGGCATCGACGCTGCCGGGCCTGTCGATGACGCCCGAGGTGAAAAGCAGCCGCTCGGTAAGCGTCGTCTTGCCTGCGTCTACATGAGCCAGAATTCCCAGATTGAGCATCTTCCGCGGCACGCGCCACACTCCTCGAACCGGTACCCAAAGGCCATCTCGATGGACGTGAACGCCTCGCGCATCCGAGTCTCCTCGACAATCGGCGTGTACTCGCGGACCTCGACCCTAGGCCGACGAGGCCCCGAAGCCCTAACGGTTTTGCGCCGACCGGCCGCTCAGCGCTGGAGGCTGCCCGGGCATGACCCCAGTTCCGGCGACTCCGCCACCGCGCCCGCCGGGGGAGTCTTCATCCACGCCGACGGTAACCCCGCAAGTAGGTGGCTTTGCCGTCCAGCGCGAGTAAACGAATCCGCCGCTATGGACAGCCAGTCCTCTTCTGAGGTCACCGGCTGGGTGACACAGATCGGGCCGATCTGGGACGGCGGGACCGCAGCCCGGAGCAGCGAGGACGCGCACTCATGAGCGGAAGTCGTAGGGCCGTATAGTCATGCGCCACATGGTCCGCGCGCCCGGCGGATACGGTTGATACATGACTGGGTGGACGATAACCGACATTCCTGACCAGTCAGGCCGAACCGTGCTCGTCACCGGCGGCAACTCTGGCCTGGGCTATCAGGCCGTGCTGCAGCTAGCCCGCAAGGGCGCCCAGGTGCTGCTGGCCGCGCGTGACCGCGGCCGGGGGGCGGCAGCCCTGGAACGGCTGGCCGCCGACGCCCCGGGAAGTCACGCCGAGCTCGTGCAGATCGACCTGGCCGACCTCACCTCGGTCGGGCATTTCAGCGCCGCGTTCCTGGCCGACAGCCAAGGCCTGGACCTGCTGGTCAACAACGCCGGCGTGATGGCGATCCCGCACCGGGAGACCACGGCGCAGGGCTACGAGCGGCAGTTCGGCACCAATCATCTGGGCCACTTCGCGCTGACCGGGCGGCTCTTGCCGGCCCTGGCGCAGCGGCCGGGCAGCCGCGTGGTCACCCTCAGCAGCAACATGCACAAGCGGGCCAGCGGCATCGACTTCGAGGACCTGCAAGGCGAGCACGGCTACCGGCCCTGGCCCGCCTATGAGCAGTCCAAGCTGGCCAACGCTATGTTTGTCCTCGAGTTCGACCGGCGACTGCGCGCCGCTGGGCTGGATGTCGTGTCGGCTGGCGCCCATCCCGGGTTCGCCGCCACGAACCTGCAGATCACCGGGCCCCGTTCGGGGGGCGGCGGCCTCATGGCCCGGGGCATGGGCCTGGCGACGCGACTGTTCGCGCAGCCGGCCCGCAACGGCGCCCTGCCGGTGCTATATGCGGCCACCGCCGAGAAGGTGCACGGCGGGGAGTACTTCGGACCGGACGGCCCGGGTGAAATGCGCGGGCACCATCCCAAGCCAGTGCAGTTCTCCCGGGCTGCGCACGACGAGGCCGCCGCGGCCCGCCTGTGGGCCGTGTCGGAGGAGTTGACTGGCGTCACGTTCGAGCCGCTGACGCCGCCCTGACCGCGCGCCGCGGGAATCCGGCGATGACGCCTCCTTGATAGGCGCCAGGTGGAGGACCTCTGGGGCGAAAGGAGCAGGGTCACGGTGGCGGGCTTCGTTCTTACGGCCATCGCGTGGCTTGTATGAACATACGTATGATCCTGCACCAGAAAGGCAACCGCTCGTAGCCGCTGACCGGCCTATGGTTGGAGTTCGCTAGTGTCGGTCTGGGGTGGTTCATTGTTCGACGTTCAGCGGCTCAACAGGCTTGCTGGTGACCTGGGCGATGGCCTCGAAGTCCTTGTCGAGGTGCAACACGGTGAGTCCCGTCAGTTCGGCGGTGGCGGTAATGATCAAGCCGGGGATGGACGGGGCGGGGTGCTGGCTGCGGTCGGCGAGCAGGGCCAGGACTTCCACTGAGCGGTCCTCAATAGCAGGGTCAGGTATTCCACCGGCATCGAAGCCGGGGGCGGTTGCTGCAGCCGGCCTGCAACTCGCAGGCCGGGCACACCGAGTACGTGGGGCGCGGCGGGCGGACCAACGGCGCGGGGTCCGCCTGCCGCGCGCACTGCTTGCGCCGCTGGGCCTCACCGTGATCATCGGCCAGCTGAGAAATGTGCTGCACCTCAAGTCCGCAGTGACCGTGCTGCCTGACGGCAAGTTCCTGCTGCTGCCGCAGCTGGGGCCAGCGGGCCCGTTCCCGGCGGTCTGAGCCACCGCGGGCCAGGGAGAAAGTGGCTGCCATGTCGGCGCACTGGGCGGGACCGGGTACTGATCGCCGCGTCTGCGCCCCGCACCGCCCAGCTCCTGGACAACCTGGTCTTCACCCCGGTCGTGGCAGACACCAGCGAGTTCGAGAAACTCAAGGGCTGTCTCATCTGTCTGAGCGTGCTGCCACCCATACGGTAACACCGGGGCCCCTAGCAAGCGTGGGAATAAGGTCCCCCGCCTGGCGGGCCATTGGCAGTAGTCCGTGTCCCTGGCCCAGCAGATGATCGGGGTGAAGGCCTTGCGGAGGCAGGTCACGGGTTGGGGTAAGTCCACCCTGCTGACCCCCCTGCCGGGTGAGGCGATCATGGGAGTGGCTGAGGTCACGATCGTGGCGTGATAGGAGGTGGGCCTTGCTAGGACTGGACAAGGTGGCCGCCGCGCTCGTGGCACCAGTGGCGATGAGGGCCTGAGCAGGCATGCGCAAGACTCTGACCCGTTACACCATCGAGTGCGAGCACCGTCATCCCGGTTCGACGGGCGACTTCTCAGGGCTGCTCAATGCGGTGGCGACGGCCGTGAAGATCATCAGTAACCAGGTCAGCCGCGGTGCGCTGGCTGGCGCGCTAGGCAGCGCGGGGACACAGAACGTTCAGGGCGACGTGCAGAAGAAGCTGGACCTCATCAGTAACGAGGTCATGGTCGGGGAGACGGAATGGACCGGGCACCTGGCTGCGATGGCGTCAGGGGAGATGGAAGACATCTACCCCGTCGTGCCAGCCGGGCGGCGCGGGAAGTACCTGCTTGTGTTCGACCCGCTCGACGGCTCGAGCAACATTGATGCCAACATCTCGGTAGGCACGATCTTCTCGATCCTGCGCAGTCCCGACCCGGGAGCTCAGCCGCGGACCGGGCACTTCCTGCAGCCAGGCACTGCTCAGGTGTGCGCGGGGTTCGCCTTGTACGGACCCTCCACGATGCTGATCCTCACCACCGGCGATGGCGTCGACGGATTCACGCTTGATCGCGACATCGGGGCGTTCATGCTCACTCATCCACGGCTGCGCATCCCCCAGGACTGCGGCGAGTTTGCGATCAACGCCTCCAACGAGCGCTTCTGGGAGCCGCCGGTGCGCCGCTACATCCACGAGTGCCTGGCGGGCAGCACCGGACCGCGCGGCCGGGACTTCAATATGCGCTGGATCGCCTCGCTGGTGGCAGAGACCTACCGCATCCTTACCCGGGGCGGTGTCTTCCTGTACCCCAAGGACAGCAAGGAGCCAGCCCGGCCAGAGCGGCTGCGGCTGCTTTATGAGTGCAATCCGATCTCCTTCATCGTCGAGCAGGCCGGCGGTGGCGCCACCACGGGACGCGAGCGTGTCATGGAAATCCAGCCCGCGAGCCTGCACCAGGGCGTGCCGCTGATACTTGGATCAAGGAACGAGGTCGAGCGGATTGAGCGCTATCACCGCGAGCAGGCCAGCGAACAGGGGCCGGCCTTCGATGACTCGCTGTTCAACAGCCGGTCCCTATTCCGGATCCCCTGAGCGCAGGAGGACTGGTGTCAGCCAAGCACCC
>Ga0335076_10004263_pt1 | contig 14460 bp, 16 predicted proteins | sample Lox_Sample_25_FD_206717 | JGI IMG/M metagenome (GOLD analysis project Ga0335076, IMG submission 206717) | Soil microbial communities from Loxahatchee National Wildlife Refuge, Florida, United States - Lox_Sample_2.5 | ecosystem: Environmental > Terrestrial > Soil > Wetlands | place: USA... | reverse complement strand
GGCGAAGCGGGCCCGTTACACGTGGCTGCGCCGGATGGGGTTCAGTCCCGTCGAGGCCATCAAGGAGATGGGCATGGCCTGGCAGGGCCCGGCACCGGCCCGCTACGAGCGCTGGTATGAGCACTACGAACAGGGGAAGGAGGCCCAGACCTTAACCGGCCGCGGCTGACGCGCGCGCCTGCCGGTAACGTTTCCGGAACGGTCCGTGCGTAGCGCGGTATGACGCCGACGCCACCGTGGCTGCGTTCGCGGCCCGGCTGAACGACGCGGTGGACCTGGACGCGGCCCGCGCGGAGCTAGCCGACGTCGTCCGCCGGTCGCTGGAGCCCACCCATGTCTCGGTGTGGATCAGGCGACCCGCGTGAGGCAGGCCCGGCCGTGCGCGCGGGGGGCAGGGTAGCAAGAACGGGCAGGGTCGCCAGGTAGCAGGAGTTCGGCACCCGCACACTGGTGCGGGACAGCGGCCATCCCAGCGCGATCGGCCCGGTGCCCAGATCCCGGAGGAAATGCGCACCGAGCCCCCAGGCCGTGCCGGCGGCGATCCCGGTCATGATCCGGGCACCGCCGTTGCCCGAAGCCCGGTAGCGGTGGCCCGTAGCGGCGGCGGCCGCGGCCGCCGCCCCCATCATCCACAGGGCGTGGGAGGCAGGCCGTGGCATGCCAGCGGCCAGGATGTCGGAGCCGAACTCCCGGGGGAGATGGTCGAGGTCGATCAGCACGGAGGAGGACAGCATCGCGCCGGTGAACCACCCACTGGGCGGGCGGCCGCGCCAGCGTGTGAGGGTCCCGAGGACGATCATCGTGGTGGCCAGGTGGCACGGCTCGTCCACCACGGCGCGCCGCACGAACGACCGCGGCCGCTTGCGGAGACCCCGGTCCGTTGCGGCGACGGCCGCGGCCATGACCAGCGACGCCCCACGGTGCGCGCAGAACCTGGCCAGCCAGCCCGCGGGAGTGCCCTGGTGCGTGCTCGGCATCAGGCTCCCGTCGTGCGATGTCTGTCCAGGTGGCCGGCGGCCCCGGTCCGCCCGTACGTTCAGGAGGGAGCCGGCGGGACGACGACGATCATAGTCAGCAGCAGGCGCTGCGCGCCTTCGTTGGCGTACCCATGCGGCAGGCTGCCGGGGAAACGCGCGCACTGGCCCGGGCCGACCTGGTAGCGCGCACCCGCTACGGTCAGGGTCAGCGTGCCCTCCTCCACCCAGGCCATTTCCCGCGTCGCCGCCGCGTGAGCATCGCCGCCGAACGACTCGCCGGGCATAAGCTCCCACCGCCACAGCTCGGCGGCCCAGGGTGCCTCGGTGGCGGCGATGATGGTACCCGTCCCGCCGGCTGCTCCCTGCCACAGGGTCCGCGCCTGGTCGGGTCCAGTCACCCGCACGCTGGACTCGGTTGGCACGTCCAGTAGGGAGGTGATCGGGACTCCGAACGCGTCGCTGATCCTGGCCAGCGTGGCTAGGTTGGGGTTGGACCGCGCCTGCTCCAACGCGACCAGGACACCCTTGCTCACGCCCGACCGGGCGGCGAGGTGGTCCAGCGACCAGCCACGTTCGGCACGCAGGGATTGCAGGGTGCGGGCCAGTGCGCTGGTGAGGTCGCTGGCTGCCATGGATGCTCACCCGCCCTCGGTGCGGTCATTATGTTGAACTGAACGTTATAATATTCCGACCGCCAAGACGGCAAGACGAGCGGGGAGTCCGGCGGTGGTAATGGCATTCGCGCTGGCCGCGGCGGCGCTGTTCGGCAGCGCCGACTTCCTGGGCGGCGTTGCCTCACGGCAGGCCCGGGCCGCGTCGGTGCTCATCGTTTCGGCTCCGGCCGGCGGGGTGATCATCTTCGCCGCCGCGATGCTCACCGGTGTCCCGTTCCAGACCGCTGGGCTGGGCTGGGCGGTCGCGGCGGGCGCGGCCGGCGGCGCCGGGCTGATCATCTTCTACACGGCCCTGGGCGCGGGCCCCATGAGCGTGGTCGCCCCGGTCTCCGCCCTGGTCTCGACCGTGGTGCCGGTCGGCACCGCGCTGGCCATGGGTGAGCGGGCGAGCGCGGCCGTCTACGCCGGTGCCGCCCTCTGCCTGGTCGCGATCGTCCTGGTCAGTATGGAGGGCCCTGGGCCGGCCCGGGCCACCCGGCACGCAGCCACTCGTGCCGTGGGCTACGGCACCGCGTCGGGACTTGCGTTTGGCATCTTCTTGCTTTTCATCCGTAACGCGGGCACGGCGGGCGTCCTGTGGCCGGTATGCGTGGCGCGGGTGGCCGGGACCGTGGTCGTGCTGGGCGCGGCCGGGTGGCTCGGCACCAGGCCGCCCGGCCCGGGCGCCGGGCGCTGGGTGCTGCCGGCGGCGGTCGGCGCCGGTGTCCTGGATGCCAGCGCGAACGTCTGCTACCTGCTCGCCGTGCGGGCCGGGCTGTTCGGCATGGCGGTCGTGATCACCTCGCTGTACCCCGGCATCACGGTGCTGCTGGCCCGGGTCACGCTGGGCGAGCGGATGCGGGCGGTGCAGCGGATCGGGCTCGTCCTTGCCGCGGCGGGAGTGGCCCTCGTGACCTTCTGAGACCGGGCCCGGGCAGGCTCATGCGGCCGGACGCATCAGATGGTCGTCCGGCCGCAGGAACCCCGGGGAAGGGATGCCCGGCTGACCTGGCCGGTCAGTCGTCGCCTGGGTCGTCGAAAGACCCGTTCGGATTCAGGTTTTCCAGCGGTGGGCCCGGGTAACGGCACTCCCTCGCGGAGTCGTCCCCGCCGCCCCCGCTCGAGCCGCCGCCTGCGCCCGGGAAGAGCAGGTTGCACACCTCGAGGTAAAGCTGCTCGGGGTACGGGATGTAGGGGATGTTCCGGAGCGCCTGGTCCTGGCCTGCCGATTCGATGATGAACTCACCATACCCGAACAGGCGGCCACCGAAGGAGCGCTGGAAACTCATGTCAGTCACTTTGTTCAGCGGCATCATCGCGACCTTGCGGGTCAGCAGCCCCGAGGTCAGGATCATCCGCTGCGACGTGACCACGAAGTAGTCGACCGCCCAGGTCGCGGCCAGATATACGGTCCGCAGGAGCAGCACGCCCCAGGCGATCCAGATGACCGCCATGACGGCGCCGCCCCCGTGCCGGAAGATGCCCTGCAGCACGGCCGCGACGATCAGCCCGCCCAGGGCGAGCGCAATCGGTGCAAACAACACGGCCGGGTGCATACGCACCGTAATCACCTGCTGCTCGTGCAGGAGCAGGTACTTGTTGACCTCACGCGGGGGATTACCCCCGCCGGGGGCGATCAGCCGCATGTGCCCACCGCCGTCATGTGATCACAGCGAGTTGAAGAAGGTGGCTAGCGAGTTTCCGACCCCCTTGAGGGCGTTCAGGAGGTTGGTCATGACGTGGGCCGCGCCCGTCGGGTTCGTTATCAGGTACCACGCAATAAAGATAACGATCGCCCAGGTAATGACCTTCTTGACGTTCATGATCAGCTCCCGGAAGCCCGTGTGCCGGTCAGTTAGCCCAGCTTAGCTTAGGGTGATTGCTTCACCAATGGCCGTGATCAGCAAAGACACCGTACCTCCCCGCGGCGGGCAGTTGGTTCTCCCCCGCCGATCAGTGGCAAATCGTCACCGAAGCGATCACTGACGGGCCGTCACACAGCGCATCTGGACCTGGGCGCTGGCGCTGCCGACCCCAGATCAGCGGACACGGCAGCGGCCCATCTGACAACATCTCTCATGGCGGCCACACCGATGGAGCGGCGATGACGGAGACCGGCAGTGACGACGTTGCCGTCATCGTCTACCGCGAGGAGGAGGACGCCTGGGAGGCGGACGTCCTGCCGCCGTCGCTCACCGAGGACCTCGCGGGGCTGGCCCAGGCGCTGCGCCAGCAGCCGAGCATCGGCGGGACGTTCGGGCTGGTAGCGGTCGGCGACGACTTCTTCGTGGCGCTGCGGGCCATCGGCGGGCAGGTTTCGGTGTTCCTTTCGGATCTCACCGCGGCGGTCGACTGGCCACTCGCCCGCCAGGTACTCGACCATCTCGACATCGAGCTGCCCGAGGACGAGGACCTCGATCAGGTGCTGCCCGCGGGCGACCTGTCCATCTTCGCCGACCTCGGCATCGACGAGATGGACCTGGGGATGCTGGCCGGCGACCTGGACCTCTTCCCCGACGAGGCACTCGCGATCATCGCCCGCAAGCTCGGGTTCGGCCACGCCCTTGACCGGGCCCTGGATGAGGCACTGAGGCGGTAGCCTCACCTCGGTGAGCACCGGTTTCCGCGCCGACTTCGAGCCGGCGATGCGGGCGGCGCTGGCGGAGGCGGCCGCGACTGGTTCTCCGCGCCGCGAGGTGCCGGTCGGGGCGGTCATCCTCGATCCGGCCGGCGCGCTGCTGGCCCAGGCGCACAACCAGCGGGAATCGGACGCCGACCCCACCGCGCACGCCGAGATCGTCGCGATCCGGGCCGCCGGGCGGGCGGTCGGTTCGTGGCATCTGGACGGCTGCACTCTGGTGGTCACGCTCGAGCCGTGCACCATGTGCGCGGGGGCGGCGGTGGCGGCCAGGATCGGGCGGGTCGTTTACGGGGCCGCCGACCCGAAGGCGGGCGCGGCGGGCTCGCTGTGGGATGTCCTGCGCGACCGCAGGCTCAATCATCGGGTCGAGGTGGTGGGCGGAATCCTGGCCGAGGAGTGCGGCGCCCTGCTCCGCGAATTCTTCGCCGAGCGCCGGGCCTGAGGTGTCGGGTAGGCTCGGCGGCGGTGGAGTCGCCTAGTGGCCGAGGGCGCACGCCTCGAAAGCGTGTGAAGGGGCAACCCTTCCGTGGGTTCAAATCCCACCTCCACCGCTCTGAACTGCAAGGACACCAGCCTTGGCGGCCGCCAGCCGGGTGCCAAGGCACCTCTTGTCTCATTTAGTTGTCTCAGTTGCGAGTCGTCTGCGGTCCCGCCACCCGGGTCGGCTGCGGCTGTTGTGCCTGGTCACGGACACCCTGGACTGGCGTGAACGGAGAGGAGCACGCCGCTGAGGCGTGCGCCCTGCCGTTCAGGGTAGGCCGGGACCGTCTGCGCCCTGGATGCCGGCCTGCTGTTGCGCGGCCGGGTACCCGCTTACTTGCAGACCGGATCACACTCAGTGGTCGAGAAGTTCTAGGAGAACGCGCGCCGAGCCGCCGATCGGCGCGGGTTGCAGCTCGTTCGGCATGATCGCGGACATGATGCAGAAGAACTAATCTGCGACACTCGAGCGGTTGTGTCGCTGCATGCTCGATCTTGCCCAATAGGCGCCCAGGTTGACCGCGCCGCGCTTTGTCCGCCCTGTTTAGGGCACAGCTGATCGGTCGCCAGTTAGTGAACCTGTCGCCTTGTTGGCTCCGTGCCGGATGCCAGGGCCAGCACCGGCCCGCGCCGGGTCGCGGGCCGACAGGCCGCGGGCCGCCGTGGCCGGGTGCGTGATGCCACCACTCTGTCCTGGGTGGGTACCTCCCGCGGACTTGTCGTGCCGGCACCCTTGCCGCCGGCCCCGGTGGGCCGTCTACTCATACCCATGGAGGGCGTGGGGGGCCGTGTCCGCGTGAGAGGTCGCAGCCGAGCGGATGGCCAGGGGAGCGGCCTGTGCTGGTGACCGCGACTTGGCTGCGCCTGGACGCGCGCCGGCGGTGGCCGTCGCTGGCCGTCTTGGCCTTGCTCATCGCGCTGGCCACCGCGACCGTCCTGACCTCGGTCGCGGGCGCCCGCCGGGGGGAAAGCGTCTGGAACCGGCTGTGGGCCCGCACGCTCCCCGCGACTGTCACCGTCTTGCCCAACCAGCCGGGGTTCGACTGGGCCAGGATCGCTGCTTTGCCCGGCGTGGCCGCGTTGACCAGGTTCCCCGTCGCGTTCGGGTTTGAGGCGCAGGGCTATTCGGCGGAGAGCAGCGCGTTCCCTCTCGCCGACGACCAGATGACCAGGACCATCGAGCGCCCGGTCATCCTGGCCGGGAGGCTGTTCAATCCGCACCGCGCTGATGAAGTCGTCATCACGCCCAAGTTCGCCGCGACCTCCGGTAAGCATGTGGGGGACTCGCTGACGCTGGAACTGGCCAGCTTGCGGCAGGCCGATGAGGGCTACGACGGGTCCTCAGGGGCACCGGCCGGGCCGAGGATCCGGGCGCGCATCACCGGAGTGATCCGCAGCCCGTGGGATGTCGGCGCCGACGCCCCAGGCTCGCCCGGCGGCGTCGTCGCTACGCCCGCCTTTTTTGCCCGGTACCGGGCCAACATCATGGGCTCGAGCGGCCAGGTCTACATCAACGCGCTGATCCGGCTCAAGGGAGGCGAGGCCGCCATCCCCGCGTTCCGCGCTGCCCTGGCCCGGGTGACTGGGCGGGACGACATCGACGTGTGGGACAACAGTGTGAACTTCGGTGACCCGGTCCGCCGGGTCGCCGCCTACGAGGCCGCCTGCCTGCTGGCGTTCGGGCTTGCGGCGCTCGTCGCGGCCCTGTTCCTCGTCGGCCAGTCCGTCGCCCGGTACACGTCGGCCACGGCGGCGGATCTTCGGGTGCTGCAGTCTGTCGGCATGACCCGTCAGCAGGCTATAGCGGCCGCCGCGGCCGGGCCTTTCCTGGCCGGTCTGGCCGGCGCGACGCTGGCCGTGGCCGGGGCCATCGTGGCCTCGCGATGGATGCCGATCGGCCTGGCGTCGATCGCCGAGCCTCATCCGGGGATCGACGTGGACTGGGTGGTTCTTGGTCCCGGCTGGGTCATCGTCCCGCTGCTGACCGTGGCCGGGTCGGCGGCGGTGGCGGCGGCGGCGCTGAGCGCTGGGCGGCGGCGGCCGCAGCGCCGGTCCGTGGTCGCGGCCGGGGCTGCCGCCGCGAACTTCCCGGTTCCCCTGGTGGTGGGGGCCCGGTTCGCGCTGGAGCCCGGCCAGGGGCGCTCCGCCGTGCCCGTCCGGTCGGCCCTGGTGGGCGCCGTGGTCGGCGTACTGGGGGTGCTGGCGGCGTTCACCTTCTCGGCCGGGGTTTCCGATGCGGCCACTCACCCGGCCCGGTTCGGGCAGACCTGGCAGCTGACCACGTTCTTCGGCTACAACGGGCATGATTTCGGGCCGGCCAGCCGGGTGCTGCGCGCCGTGGCGGGCGACCGGGACGTGACCGGGGTCGACGATGCCCGCATCGGCGGCGCGCAGTCCGGCCAGGTCTCGATCGAGAGCTTCACCTACGCCCCTGTGGGCGGCAAGCGGCCGGCGGTCGTGCTGACAGCCGGGCGGATGCCCGCCAGCCCGGACGAGATCGTGCTAGCCCCGACGACCGCGCAGGAGATGCACGCCAAGACCGGCTCCGTGGTCCAGCTGACCGGCGGCACCCCCATCTCGAAGAGCGTCCGGGTCACCGGCATCGGCTTCGTTCCGCCGGGACCGCACAACGGGTACGCGGATGGGGCCTGGCTCACTCCCGCGGGGTACGGCCGCATCTTCGACGGCGCACGGTACGGGTTCAAGTTCCACGGCGCGACCGTGTCACTGCGGGCGGGCGTGGACGTCCAGGCCGCCGCGCGCCGGCTCGACGCGGCGGCGGCGGCGATCCCGGGCGGCAAGGCCTTCACCTTCACGCCACCGGATCCGATCCCCGCGCTCCAGGAGATCCAGGACCTGGAACTGCTGCCCGTCGTGTTGAGCGCCTTCCTGGCCCTGTTGGCCATCAGCGCCGTCGGTCACACCCTGTCCATCGCGGTCCGCCGCCGGCGTCACGAGCTGGCGGTGCTCCGCGCGCTCGGGATCACCCGGCAGCAGGCGCGGCTGGTGGTCGCGACCCAGGCCAGCCTGCTGGCCCTGATCGGCCTGATCTTCGGAGTGCCGCTGGGCATAGCGCTCGGCCGGGCCATCTGGCGCACAGTGGCCGGTTTCACCCCCCTGGCGTACCATCCGCCGGTGGCCCTCCTGGCCCTGTTCCTGATCGCCCCTGCTGCCCTCCTGGCCGCGAACGCGCTGGCCGCCTGGCCCCAGCGGCGCGCGGCGCGTCTGCACGCCGGGCAGATCCTGCGCAGCGAGTAACTGGCCGCCAGGCGGGGCCTGGCACCCCCGCCGAACGGCGACCAGCTAGGGGAACGGCCTCAGCGGCAGTCCTGAGCGCTTGTCACGCCCGAAACGCGCCCAAGTCTGCCAGCATCGCTGCATTGCGGCTGGTCAGAGCTTGGTAGCTCGGTTCCCTGAAAAGCGGATCAGCGACAGTTCATTCGACCTGAACGATGCGTCATCTGGCTGGCGAGACGAGGCCAGAACTGGAACATCTGCGCGCGGGTGCAACGCTATGGAACCCAGGCGTCAGCTGCAAATATTCGGCGTTATACGGGTGATCGAAGATCGCCCAAGCCCTTCGGGCGTATAACGCAAGATACACGGGTGATCCTCGCTAGTTTTTTCAATCCGATATGCGGAGATGATCACCCGTGTATCAGTCGATCTGTCGCTACGCACGCGGTGCTAACTCTGCGGAGACGCTCACCTTCGGTAGCGGTCGATGTCACGGATGCATGACCGCCAAGGGGTCCAGCTCAAGTGCGTTGGCGGTCTGGGTCAGTATCGACGGGGCGAGAGTCCGGCGGAAGCGGAGCGATCACCCAGAAGGACGGCCTCATCCCGGATTAGAGTACGGCAAGGGTGCGTTCTGCGGGTGCGGACGGGTTCGCTGCGCAGGCCAGGCGGACAGGCGTCCGGCCAGGGCGTCAGAATCGGTATCCGCGGGTCAGGGTCTGCGGGACGTCCAGATTGCCCGCCGTGGTTCGGTGTCGTCCTGCCAGTCTGTGAGCTGGGAGACGGTGACGGGGCTGACAGCGCTCCAGGTCTCGGTCGTGCTGGATGTGCCATCGTTCGCCGCGCATCAGGGCTGTGGGTTGTTGTTCCAGCCTAGTGATCAGTGGTGGCAGGACCTGCGCTGATGGGCGCACGGCTTGGCGGCAGGGAGCGGATCAGCGAGTCAAGCAGGAGATGGCCGGCGCGGAAGTAGGCAGCGGTGGGGCGGACCCGCCCGCAAGGGATGAGCTCGAGCGCGGTGGACGATGGGGACCAGCGGTCGATGTCCAGGCGCAAGCGCTGGTGCGGGCGCAGCGGTGCCTGGGCCAGGCGGACCTGGATCCGGCAGGTACCGCTGGCGCTGTCGTACTCGATCGGCCCGTCCAGTAGGCTGCGGCCGGTCCGGGGTTCGCCGCCGTGCCTTGTGCGCCGCCAGCTGTCAAGTGCGGCCACGCACGTCTCGAATGGGACGTCGGCGATCCGCCGGAATGACAGCCATCCCGGCACTGGCCTTATGCCCGCGCTCATCCTGCCTCACAGGGCGGGCTAGAGGCTGTCTACTTGGTGGACGTCGCCGCAGGGCACGCCCAGCGCGGCGTGGTGGGCGCGGATGGCCTGTTCGTCCGGCCCGTCGAGCAGGCAGTACACCTGGCCGTCGCCGTTGTGGAAGAGCTCGATCTGGCGAACCCCGAACCGGTCGGCCCGGGCGTGGCTGGTGTCGTCGGCGATCTGCGCGATGGCCTCGGCGGGCAGCTTCAGATCCGGGTGGAAATCCATGAATTGTGGCATGGGGGTGCTCCTGTTATCCGTTGTCGTGACGGGTTCGGGTTGGCCTGCGGTGGTGCCGCCCGGGCCTGGCTCACCGGCGGTGCGCCACCGCGTGGTCGTCTGGGTGGGTGGTTCAGGTGGCCGCGGCGGCCGGCCTGCGGTGGGCGGTCCAGGCCCGGTAGGCGAGCACCGCCACGGTGGCCGCGAGCAGGGCCACGCCGGCCGCGATCAGGGCGATCTGCCAGCCGGGCATCCCGCCCACGACGACGGTGTGGATCTGGACCGGCAGTGGCGGGTGCTTGTTCCAGCCTGGCGGCTCAGGCGGCGGAGTGACGTTGCCCGCTGGTGCCGGGATGGGGTGTCGCATGGCGAACGCGGCGGGCGCGGCCACGGCCAGGCCTAGCCAGATGCAGGCCAGCCCGGCCAGGACACCGGCGAGGCGGCGGAGGTGGCGGATGGGATTCATGACGATCTCCTTGGCTCCTAACGCGATCTGTCACCTCCCACCCTGGGCAGGCCCGCCGCCCGTCCGCTATCCGACGTTTTACCGATGCCCGCACCGGCGCTTCCCGGCGTACCGTAAGACCAATAGGGAAGGAAGGACCATGAGGGCTCCAGTGACCGCCAGCGACCAGGACCTGGTCACCCTGGCCGGGATCGTCAGTGAGGACCGTGCCGACCTGCCCGCAGACGGGCTGCCGGAATCACTGCTGGCTGACCTGATGAGCCAGATCCGCTGCGATGAGGTGTGTCTTGTCGGCATGGACAGCGGCCTGCGGGCGCCGTGGTTCGGGCAGGAAGTCCCGTTCACCGACACCCCCGGGTATGAGGACCTGGAGCGGCTGCACTGGGAGCATTACTGGCACTGCCAGCCCTGCAGCTACCCCGACCGCACCGGCGACCTGCGCAGCGTCATAAAGATCGCCGACTTCTACTCGGTCCGGCAATGGCATTGCACCGGCATGTACGCCGACTTTTACCGGCCGCAGGGGTACGAGCACGAACTGCAGCTGTGCCTGCCCGAGGGACCGCCGCGGGCCACCGGGCCGGGCCGCACCGTGCGGCTGTTCTTTTTCCGCGGGCCTGGCCCGGACTTTTCCGAGCGCGACCGGGCCGTGCTCACGCTGCTGCGCCCGCACCTGCACCAGGCCTACCTGGACGCCGAGCGCCGCCGCCACCCCAGCCCCCGGCTCACCCCCCGCCAGACCGGCCTGCTGCGCCTGGTGGCGGCCGGGCACACCAACACCCAGATCGCCCGCCGTCTCGGCATCTCCGAGGCAACCGTGCGCACCCACCTGGAAAACATCTACCAAAGACTGCACGTCTCCAGCCGCACCGCCGCCGTCACCCGCGCCTTCCCCGACCGAGCCGCCTAGGGCTCCCTGGCAGGGCGCGGTGGCGTGCCCTGGTCTTCCCGCCCTTCCACCCAGACGCGAGTCACGCCAGGCCTGAGCCGGACTCAGCCCGGCGTCACGCCAAGCGGTAGACAGGGCCAAAGAGAACGCGCATCGAACCGCCGTTCTGTATTTGTAGGAGGTCGGTTGATGTGATGGCGCCCGGCCAGAACGGGCTGCTAGGGGCGAGGCAGGTCGTGTCCCTTGGAGTGGTGTAACGTGCCTGTGCCCGCCACATCCTCCTCGCCGTCACCCGGCCGGCCGGGCCAAGTCCCGCTTACTGCTTCGCCGCCTGCCGGTAGGCCGCAGGCGTGAACCCGAACTGGCGCTTGAACGCGCGCGTGAAGTGGCTCTGATCGAAGAACCCGGCCCGCAGCGCGATCTGCGCGATCTCGTCGTCTCCTTCCGCGAGCATTCCGGCGGCCCAGGACAGGCGCAGCCCGCGCTGGTAGGCGCCGACCGACGCGCCGTAGTGCAGCCGGAAGGCCCTGGCCAGGTGCACCGGATGCACCCCCACGGCCCCCGCCACATCCGCTACCCGCAGCCGCTCGGGGTATCGATCGTGCATCAGGTCCCTGGCCTGGCTGAGCCAATGCGGCGGCTGGCGGGAGGCCCTGGCCTCGCGCACGTCACGCAGCCTGGCCATCAGCGCCAGCAGTTCGAGCACCAGCCCTTCGACGGCGAAGGGCGTCACCGCGTCGGGGTCGCGTAGCTCGCCCGCGGCCCGCCTGGCCAGCGCCGCCACACCGAGGTCGCGTATGTGACTGACCTCGTCGAGCACGCGGCCGAACGGTTCGAGCAGCTCGTGCCTGCCCGGGTCCGGCTGGGCGGTGAGCACGTCCGCGCCGGCCCGCTCGAACAGGTTGCCGTGCGGCTCGCCGGGCGGCTCCGTCAGGACGCTGGCCTGCGGGCACGGGTGGCTACTGCTGCGCATCAGCCCGTCGAACGATCCGTGCAAAATGATCGCGACCGTCGCGCGCTCGTGGGTGTGCAGCGGCAGCTTCAGGAGCGGCGGGAACCGCACGCTGGTCACCAGGAGGCCATCGGCATCAACGCAGCGGGACGAGGTGCTGCCCAGCGTCACTGGAACAGTTCCGGCTGGCATTCCACCTCCAGCGCCGCCCCAGGTTGCGTTTGTCCCAGCCACCAGATCCGTGCAAGACAGCCGCATGCCAGATGCCCATTGTGATAGCCGCGCACACAGATGTCGAACCTGGGAGGGCAGCGATGCCGAAACTCACTCCGATCGCCGCTGTGCTAGTCATGGCCGCGACCATAGCCAGCACGGGCGCCGCATCGGCCGCCACCATGCCCGCCCGCCTGGGCAGCGACAGCACGGTGGCGGCCCGGGTCGAGGGCGATACCTACGTCCTTTTGGGGCCCAGCGTGTTCGGTGTCACCGTGCAACAAGACCCGCTGGCCTACTCGGCAGTGGAGCTCGCCGACGGCACCGTGCACGGCCACTGGCGATACGACCTCTGGCAGGCCGGCGAGGAGACCACCTACAGCGGCACCGTGACCTGCCTGTCCGTCAGCGGCAGCCACGCCTGGGTGGGTGGCCCGATCACCGAGTCGAGCGACCCGACCGCGGTGGGCACGGGAGCCTGGTGGCAGGTGGCTGACAACGGCACCGGGCGGCACCCGATTACACCCGACCAGACCACCTTCGTCGGAATGGGGACCATGGCCCAGACGCTGGCCTATTGCGCCAACCAGCCAGCCCTGCATTTCATCTTCGACGTCCAGCTCGGCGGGGTCCGGATCGACGACTCCGGGAGCACCGGGGTAGCCGCCTAGCCGCGCACCAAGCGCGGTCCGGCCTGATCGGCGGCAAGCCAGCGCCACGCCCCGCGCCCGTCGCTGACCAAGGCCGGCCCGGCTTCACCATGGAGCGCTGCCGGTGCCCGAGTTGAGCTGTCGCGACCCAACCAGGGTCAGAGCCGATCCCGATAGGACGCTCACGGAGCGCATTGGCAGAACGACATCCGGGTAGCGCGCAGTGCCGCCGTTAGGGTCGGCTGACCGCGCGCCGTTCACCATCACGGGGGCGACGCGCGAACGGTTGATCTGTGCGGCGCCAGGCGCGGCCGGGGCCAGGCACGGTGACAGCGCTGGTTCGCCAGCGGCAGGCCCGGGGGCTCGAATTGTGAATATGGCCGTGAGCACTGCGAGCTCGCGGCCGGGGACGGCTGCGGGCCGGGTGCTCACGCTGGTGTGCGTGGCCGGGGTTGCCTGGGGTTGCGCCCGGGGCGCAGCGCTGGCGTCCGGCTGGCGTTAGCCGGGCTGGTCGTGGTTCTGGTTGGCCTGGATCAGGTTGTCCAGGATCCTGGCGAGTTCGCCGATGTCGCGGGGGGCTAGGGGCTGGGCGAAGTAGCGGCCGATCCCGTCGGCGTGGGCGGGCCAGGCCTGGTCGAACCGCTGGCGCCCGGGCGGGGTGAGGGAGACGTCGAAGCGGCGGCGGTCGGTGGTGCTGACCGTCCGGGTGATCAGCCCGTCGCGTTCCATCCGGTCTAGCAGCCGGGTGATGCCGCTGCGGCTGAGCGCGTCGGCGACGACCATGGAGGCGGTCAGCTCGTGCAGCGGGAGTGTCCCGGACGGCGCCCAGGCCAGGTGGACCAGCACGTCGAACTGCTCCAGGCTCAGCCCCGCGGCGGCCAGGTCGCGGCGGAACTGGCTGGTGATCAGTGCGGTCGCCCACTGCAGCCGCTTCCAGGCAGCGAGCTGGTCATCGGTCAGCGTCGGCATGGCATCATCCTACTACGTGCATCTGGAGATATTTGCGAATGAAGCTATGTGATTAATCACATAATCGTGTTACGCTGCGGCTGTCCGCACGCCCGCCCAGAGGGGGGATCACCACCATGCAGGACATCTTGATCCGCATCCAGACCGACGACTTCGAGGCCTGGAAAGAGCAGCACTACCTGCACGCCAGCCGGGCCTGGTACGGCATCACAGACGGGCCGGCCTACCGCGACCTGGAAGACCCCGGCGCGGCCCTGTTCCACATCAGCGTCCAGGACATGGACACCGCCATGGGCTGGTTCCGCAGCGACACCTTCAAGGAAGCCACGAGGCTGGCCAAGGTGACCGGCCGCAGCTTCTACCTCGCCCAGCCACAGGCCTGACCCCGCGGCGCGAGCCCGGGCAGCAGCACCAGCGACCATGACGCCCTGCCGCCCGGGTTACGTCGGCCCGGCGACACAAGCCGCCGCACCGGGCTGTTCAGCAGCCGGGAAGGCACACCGCTGATGCCGAACAACGTCCGCCGGCAACTACGGCACGTGATGGGTCTCGCCGGAATCACCAGGTCACCCCACACATGTTCCGTCGCACCGTCGCCACCGCACTTAGCACCGAAGCCGGCGTCGACCTCGCCGCGGAACTGCTCGGCCACACCGACCCCTGAATCACCCTGCAGCACTACATCCGCCGCAACGAAACGGTCAACCCCGCCACCGCCCAACTGCTGGACCGCGTCTTCGCCAGAAACGACGAAGCGGAGGAGTGAAAGGCAACATCGAATCCTCAGATGTAATCCGCGCCAGGCG
>Ga0335076_10004260_pt1 | contig 14464 bp, 11 predicted proteins | sample Lox_Sample_25_FD_206717 | JGI IMG/M metagenome (GOLD analysis project Ga0335076, IMG submission 206717) | Soil microbial communities from Loxahatchee National Wildlife Refuge, Florida, United States - Lox_Sample_2.5 | ecosystem: Environmental > Terrestrial > Soil > Wetlands | place: USA... | reverse complement strand
GGCAGTCGCCGAATTTCTTTGCCTACTTTCCCTGCAATGCTTCGGGGCCGGGCATTCTCGGGGATCTGCTTTCTTCCGGGCTGGGAGTTCAAGGGATGTTGTGGTCGACGTCGCCAGCCTGCACGGAGCTGGAGACGCACGTCCTCGACTGGCTGGTGGGAATGATGGGGCTGCCGGAGAAGTTTCTGTCAACGAATTCGGGCGGAGGAGTGATTCAGGATACGGCCTCGAGCGCGGCTTTGTGTGCGTTGCTGGCCGGGCGTGAGCGTGCCACGAATTACACGAGCAACAAGACCGGGTGCGATGGAAAACTGGTCGCCTACGCTTCGACGCAGACCCACTCATCGCTGGAAAAGGCGGCCATGATTTCGGGGATCGGCGCGGGGAACCTGCGGCTGATCGAGATCGATGAGAAGTTCGCGATGCGGCCCGAAGTATTGAGGAAGCAGCTCGAGGCCGATCGACGCGCGGGTCTGACTCCGTGTCTGGTGTGCGCGACGGTGGGTACGACTTCTTCGAACGCGATGGATCCGATCCCCGCCCTTGGCGAGATTTGTCGAGAACACAATCTCTGGCTGCATGTGGATGCCGCAATGTCTGGGACGGCGATGGTATGCGAGGAGTTCCGGCACTGGCAGACCGGCGTAGAGATCGCCGACAGCTACAACTTCAATCCGCACAAGTGGATGGGAGCGAATTTCGACTGCAGCTGCTTCTGGGTGGCGGATCGCAAGGCGCTGATTCAGACGCTGAGCATCCTGCCGGAATACCTGCGCAACCAGGCGACGGAATCGGGAGCGGTGATTGATTATCGCGACTGGCACATCCAGTTAGGACGGCGGTTTCGCGCGCTGAAGTTGTGGTTTGTGATCCGGCATTATGGGGTGGAAGGGTTGCAGCACAATGTTCGGGAGCATGTCCGGCTGGCGCAGGAATTTGCGGACCGGGTGCGGGAAGATGATCGCTTCGAAGTCGCGGCTCCGGTGCCGCTGAACCTGGTGTGCTTTCGCCACAAGAGCGGTGATGCCGCCAACCAGACGATCATGGACCGGCTGAACCAGAGCGGCGACCTGTTCCTTACGCATACCAAGTTGAATGGCAAGCTGACGCTAAGGCTTTCGGTCGGCCAGATGAACACGCAGGAGCGGCACGTACAGGCGGCGTGGAAGCGGATTCAGGAAGAGGCAGGAAAACTAACCTAAGCAATTCATCGCAACATAAAAAGGGCAGAGACATTCAAGCATGTCTCTGCCCTTTCTACCGACGCTATAACTGAACGATTCTCTCGAGGGCGGGACGGCTGCGAATGACCAGCATTGCGCCCTTGATCTGCATCAGTTGCTTCTTCTTGAATTCTGAGAACAGGCGACTGACAGTTTCACGAGTGGTGCCGATGATTTCGGCGATTTCTTCATGGGTTAGAGTGAGCCTTACCTGGGCTGAGCCATCGTCTTGCGTAGTTTTGGTCGACCAGGAAAGCAGGAGTTTGGCAAATTTTTCGGATGGAGAAACTGCGAGCCCGAGAGTCCGAATTTCTTCATAGGCGGTGTAGTAGTTTCGGCTGAGTTGTTGCGAGACGCGTACAGCGACCTCGGGAAAATCCCTGACGAAATGCAGCAGCGAATCGCGGGGGATGAAATTGGCCTGGCCGGGCTCCATCATTTCGGCGGTGACTTCATAAGGACGTGCGGAGATGACCGCGTTGAGTCCCAGGATGTCGCCGGGGTCCGATATTTTGGTGATGATGGTCTTTCCTTCCCGGGAAGAAGTTGAGAGCTTTGCCTTGCCGACACAGAGCACGAACACTCCGCGCGGCTGCTGGCCTTCGATGAACAGCATGGCCCCCTTCGGATAGATGGCGGTCGATTTGATCTCGTTGAGCCGCTGGCCGGCTTGCGGAGAGAGATTGCAGAACAGATGTTCTCCGCGGGACGGGCAGGTGAGGCAGTTGTCGAGGATGTTCAGTCCGTAGGGAGCACGCATGTGAACCTCCAAATGGGAGAGGGCCTGGTTGTGACTCCGATCATCATCGGCCGCTATCCGTACATGGTTATGGCAACTGGCGAGCCAATCGCGGGCCCAGTTCAGGCTGGAACCGTATCCGCGCAACTGTCAGATTAATAAGCGTTTAAAGCTTCGGTCGGTCGTGAAGGAGAAGCTGGAGTTCCAGGGAAGACGGCGCGGTTGGGTTAATTCCCGCACATAGGTGTGTGATTCGCATCACCGGACATTGTGATTGACACCCAAAGTACATGTCCGGCTGGAAAGACAAGCACGACGGTCAGTCGGCCGGCATCGGGGCCGTGCCAGGGATCGGCAAGGGGTTATCGTTCGCCAGCAGTTCCTGGGGAACCTGGAACCATTTACGGATCGCGGGTAGGGCCTGGCGCATGGCTTTTTCACCGACGGCGATCAGTTCGGCAGCGCGCTTGAAGTCGTCATAGGCGAATCCGGCGACGTCGGGCTCGATGACAAGATCGGCCGCCGAGCGCCAAACCGAGGACATCGAATCCTGTGCAATTGCAAAAGACTGACCGATCACGTCGAAAAGATGACGCGGCGCTCCGCCATTGGACCAGGTGCCTTTCAGGTGAACTGCCAGGACGCGATCGACACCCATCTCACGCAGCGGCCGAGTAGGAACGGGGTGAGAGAGCATGCCGTCGACGAGGTACCGCCCACGGATCTCGACGGGAAGGAACATTCCCGGGTAAGCGCAACTGGCGCGCACGGGGTCGATAATCGATCCAGAATGAAAGACGACGCCTTCGCCAGTATTGAAATCGGTTGCGGTCACGCCCAGCGGAATTTTCATCTCCTCAAAAGATTTGACCTTCAACGTGCGGGTCAGGAAGGCGATCATGCGGTCGTTTGAGGCAAATCCGTAGCGAGAGAGCGTCCAGCGGGCAAAGGTGGTAAAGCGAGTATTGCGGGCGACGTCCTCCATTTCGGAAACAGACAAGCCACTGCAATAGCAGGCGCCGATCAAGGCTCCGACGCTGGTTCCGGTTACCACGCGGACCGGTACGCCTTCTTCCTCGAGCACCTTGAGAACGCCGATGTGAGCCATTCCGCGAGCGAAGCCGCCGCCGAGGGCAACTCCGATGGCGGGTGTCTGAAAGGGAAGGGATGCCGCAGGTTTACGGGAAAACTCCCGGCTAAAAGCTTGTACCGACCGGATAATCTTCTCCAGGCTCTTCACAGCGAACCCCAAATCCCCGGCCGAGGAGCTGGCCGGAACGGCAGTCCCCACACATTCTGTAAGATGCCACACGCGGAGTAAGGGCTGTAAGGGCACAAGGGTGCCATCGCTGCCATTACGTCAGTTCGGGTAACCGGTTACTGCCAAGGCAGCAGGCTGGTGACGGAAGAGACTTCATTCTGCTAAGTTGCGGACAGTATGGTACGTGAGATCTCGGCCGGGGGCGTGGTCGTCCGCAATAAAGACGGCGTCTGGTGGATGGCGGCGATCGAGTTACCGATGGTTGTGGCCGACCCGGCCAAGTCTGCAGCCCGGGCGAAAGCGAGACCGGTTTTATGCCTGCCCAAGGGATTAGTGGATCCCGGCGAGAAGGCGCCGGATGCGGCGCTGCGGGAGGTTCAGGAGGAGACCGGAATCACCGCGGCCATGGTCACGAAGCTGGCAGATATCAAGTATGTGTACGTGCGCAGCTGGGGCGATGGAGAAAAGGTGTTCAAGATCGTGACCTTCTACCTGCTGCGCTATGAATCAGGCAGGATCGATAACATCAGCGAAGCCATGCGGGTTGAGGTAGCGCGAGCGCGATGGGTTCGGCTGGACGAGGCAGCCACGCTGTTGGCCTACCGCGGCGAGAAACAGATGGCGCGAAAAGCGCTGGAGTACGTGGAAGCGCACCCGGATTTGTGAGCGCCGGATGGATAATTACCCGCGACACGATTAGTATTAGCAGTTCGCCAGACAGGCTCAATTGCGACACTAATCTCCGAATAATCAATTTCTGCTACGTTCCCACGATGTCTTCGTGCACGGGTTCTTCATACGAGGCGAAATCATGAAAAAGATCAGTAAAGTTGCGATTCTCGGGGCTGGCACTATGGGCGCGCGCATTGCGGCGCATTTTGCCAATGCCAATGTCCCCAGCCTGCTGCTCGATATCGTTCCGCCGGATGCTGACGGCGCGGTACGAAATAAAATCGCCGTTGCCGGGCTCGATGCCGCCAAGAAAGCTAAGCCGGCCGCATTTATGGACTCCACCCTGGCGCGGCTGGTGACGACGGGAAATTTCGAAGACGATCTCAAGAAGCTCGGGGATGTTGATTGGATCATCGAAGCCGTGGTTGAAAACCTGGAGATCAAGCGAACACTTCTGCGGAAAATCGAGGCCATCCGCAAGCCCGGTACGATCGTCACTACCAACACGAGTGGCCTGCCGGTGGGAAAAATTGCAGAGGGTTTTTCCGAGGACTTCCGGCGGGCGTGGTTTGGAACGCATTTTTTCAATCCGCCGCGGTACATGCGGCTACTGGAGATCATTCCGACGCCGGAATCTGATCAAAGTGCCATCGATGCTGTCAGCCACTTTTGCGATGTGAGCCTGGGCAAGGGCATCGTCAGGGCAAAGGACACGCCGAACTTCATTGGAAACCGCATCGGCACGTTCTCGGTTTTAAACGTGATGCGCCTGATGCAGGAAATGGGCCTGAGCATTGAAGAAGTCGACGCTCTCACCGGCCAGGCGGTGGGATGGCCACGCTCCGCTACCTTCCGGACGATCGATCTGGTGGGCCTCGACATTCTTGGGCACGTCGTCGGAAACATGACCACCAATGTGAAAGATGAGCGCAGCGATCTGCGGCTGCCGGATTTTTTCACCCGGATGCTGCACAACAAATGGCTGGGCGATAAGACCAAAGGCGGCTTCTACAAGAAAATAAAGGGCGGCGGCGAAGGCGGGGAGGACGAGCGTCTGGCGCTGGACTGGAAGACGCTTGAATATCAACCGCGCCAGAAGCCGAAGTTCCCTGCCCTCGACATGGCGAAGAACATCGAAGAAACCGGGGCGCGCATTCGCACTCTGCTGGGATTTGATGGAAGCGGACCACAGAAGAACGACAAGGCAGGAGCATTTCTGTGGGCGGCATTGTCGGATCTGTGGACTTACTCGGCGAACCGCGTGCCGGAAATTTCGGACTCGATTGTAGAAATCGATCGTGCGATGAAACTGGGATTCAATTGGGAGCTTGGTCCGTTTGAATTATGGGATGCGGCGGGAGTGGAAGCGACGGTCGCCCGCATGAAGAAAGAAGGCAGGCCGGTCGCAGACAACGTCGAGAAACTGTTGGGATCTGGGCAAAAGTCATGGTATGCCGATCAACCGAAATCGCCTGCTGGCCGTAAGTATTGGGATATCCAAAATAGCAGTTGGCAGGACGTGCAGGTTCCGGCCGGAGTTTGGTCGGTTGAGGTCGCAAAGAAAGCGAACCGGGTGTTGAAGAAAAACTCTGGAGCGTCTCTGGTCGATCTCGGTGATGGCGTGGCATGCCTCGAGTTCCATTCGAAGATGAATTCGCTGGGAGCGGACATCATCAGCCTGATCACGCAAACATTGAAGCCGGGTGGACCGGGAGATAACTTTGACGCCTTCGTCATTACGAACGACGCTGCGAATTTCTCCGTGGGCGCGAACCTGATGCTGCTGTTGATGAGCGTGCAGGAAGACGAGTGGGACGAAGTCGATCTGGCGATTCGCCAGTTCCAGGGAATGACGCAAGCGATCAAGTTTTCGCCGAAGCCGGTGGTTTCCGCGCCCTTTGGGTTATGCTTGGGCGGCGGAACAGAAATTTCTCTGCATGCTGCGGCGCGCCAGCCACACGCTGAGTTGTACGCCGGACTGGTCGAAGTGGGCGTCGGGCTGTTGCCTGGAGGCGGAGGCTGCAAGGAAATGCTGCTGAGAGCGGTCGATACGGCAGGGGCTTCGCGGGGGAAATCTTCGGGCGAAGCGTTGGCCGGATCGGTTGAGATGATGGAAGCGATGAAGAAAGCATTCGAAACCATCGCCACGGCGAAGGTGGCGACATCGGCGAAGGAGGCCCGGGGACTGGGATTTCTCGGCGAATCCGATCGCATCAGCATGAACCGCGAGCGCGTGCTGACGGACGCGAAGGAGCGCGCGCTGGAGTTGGCGCGAGCCGGATATGAGCCTCCAGTGCCGCGCACCGACATTCCGGCACCCGGAGAAAGCCTTCTGGCAGCGCTGAAGATGGGCGTTTACCTGATGCGGCAGGGAGACTTCATTACCGACTACGAGGTGAAACTGGGCGGAAAGATCGCAGAAGTTCTCTGCTGCGGCAACGTGACGCCGGGAACTCCGGTAAGCGAACAGTATGTCCTCGATCTGGAGCGCGAGGCGTTCAAGTCGCTATGCGGAGAGAGGAAGACGCAGGAGCGCATCCAGCACACGCTCAAGACGGGAAAGACGTTGAGAAATTAAACGTTTCTGCGCAGAAAAATCATCAAAGCCAAGTGGCACGGCGGGTGGCCCCATTTTATTTTGCTGAGCAGCTCAAGGTTCCAGCATGATTGGTTTCACGCCAAGGTTAATCGGACCGAAAATCAGGAAGCCGGTATTGGTGGTGTCCCGATACTTGCTGTAACCGAACGGCGGATTATACGGAGCTGTCGTGCAGAATCCATTGCTGCAGACTTGAGACGCGTCCCAGACCACCAGGTTCTGACCAATCTCACAGGAATAAATGCTGCCGGAACTCGTGCAGGGTTGCGGCTTCTGGCCAATCAGCCAGTTGTAGACGACGTTGTAAGCGTCTCCCGCCGGAGTAGCTGTGGTTCCATTTTTCACTTCGATGGTTCCCGATTGCGCCTGTCCCCAGCTATACCACGTCTGAAACTGAAGATTATTCTGAGCGGCAAGACCGGCCGACAGGAATTCGAAATGGGTGATCCACGCGATTTGCATATCGGAATCGGTCAGTCCGTTCACGCCCCACCCGCCCTCGGTCGTTACCAGCGGCTTGCCATACATGCCATACTTGTCAGCCAAGCCGCGGAAGGTCGTGATCATGGTCATGATGGGCGCGTTGGTTGAGGACGGACTCTCAGGCAACGGCACGGGTCGCGGAGTGCCCTGCCCTGTCTGGCTGGGATATCCATGGAAGCTGAGAACGTCGGCGTAGCTGCCGCCACCCGACTGTAGATACGACGTCATCCAGCGCACGCCGTTCGACCAGACCACGGAAGGAGTTGCGACTTGCGCGCTGGCATCGGCCTTCACGATGGGATAGGCAGCCTCCGCCAGAGCGAGCATCTGCGGAACCGTGCCGGTCCAGAACAACGGATTACTCGCCTCCACCCAGATCTCGTAGGTCTTCACGTGCGGAGCGGTCTTGCCGTTGTAGTGATTCATCACCGCGGTTACGAAATCAATCCAGTCCTGAATGTTGTCCGGAGCAGCGGTGCAGGATACGGCGCCCAGGTGATTGGTGATGCAATGAGTGTGATCGGCGACCGCCCAGCCAGGCGTCCAACCTCCCAGGTCAAGGGAAAGCTGAGCCACGCCATGCGCGTCTTTGGGAGAGTTCTTCACGAAATTGTCCATGACACGCCAGTTGTAGACTCCGCGGCCGGCGCCTTCGATGGTGGTCCAACCGGCGGGAGGATGACTGATCGTGCCGTAGCTGACTTTTGGCATATCGTTGGTTGAAGCGACGCCCATGGCAAAGAACGACGGCTTGATCTGACTGAAGGAAGGACTTCCGAGACCCCATAACAGAAAAAAAAGAGCGGCACAGCGCTTCATAGTTCTCCTTCCACGGACGCCTTGCGTGGTTTTCGGTGTAATTCGGCAAAGGGCCTGGGGTCCCGATGCAGTATTGACCTCTGCCAAGATCCGGCTGGACACACTTCGACGGATGGGGGAGGCTGCAATAGTAACCGCTGGAGCCCCGGGATGCGAAATACTCAGGCGAAATACTCCAATTGGGCAATTGACAAGCTGAAATTCCCGTTGATCGTTCCGCCGCAATTCCTCGATCCGAAAGGGAAGTCGCGCATCTACAATAAGAGCAACTCCCGCAGATCAGTGTTGGAAGCACTACGGAAGCCGCAACCGGCCTTCCGTGGCTGAGGCGGGAGATGCGAGGGATCGTCATGAAAGAAGTCATCATTGCTTCATCCGTTCGAACACCAGTTGGGCGGGCATTCAAGGGAACGTTGAGGGCGACTCGTCCCGATGAGCTTGCAGCGGTTGCGATCAAGGGGGCTTTGGAGCGCGTACCGCAGCTCGAGGCGAAAGAGATCGAGGATGTAATCCTCGGTTGTGCGATGCCGGAAGCCGAGCAAGGCATGAATGTGGCACGCATTGCGGCACTGCGCGCGGGACTGCCGGTGGAAACGTCGGCACTCACCATCAACCGTTTCTGCTCGTCGGGCTTGCAGGCGATAGCCATGGCGGCTGAGCGAATTATGAGTGGTGGCGCGGAGGTGATTGTGGCCGGAGGAACGGAATCGATGTCGATGATTCCCATGGGCGGGCACAAGATCTCGCCCAATCCATGGCTGGTGGATCATTATCCGGATGCCTATCTTTCCATGGGATTGACGGCAGAACGATTGGCACAACGTTTCGGCATCACGCGCGAAGCCGCAGATGAATTCTCATTACACAGTCATCAGAAGGCGCTGGCCGCGATCCAGGCTGGAAAGTTCGAAGATGAAATTGTGCCAGTACCGGTAACGTTCAGCACTCCGAACGGATCAAAGCCGAAGCGGCAGGAAATTCTGTACAAGGTCGACGAAGGGCCGCGGGGCGACACTTCTCTCGAGGCCTTGCTCGCTCTGAAACCAGCCTTTCATGCGAAGGGCACGGTCACGGCGGGAAATTCATCGCAGATGTCGGATGGAGCCGCGGCAGCAGTTGTGATGTCGGCGGATCGAGCGAAGGCGCTGGGGATCAAGCCTCTGGTTCGATATGTGTCGTTCGCCACCGCGGGATACAAGCCGGAAGAAATGGGATTGGGTCCGGTATTCGCGATTCCGAAGGCGCTGAAAATCGCGGGGCTGAAGTTGTCGGACATCGACGTGATTGAATTGAACGAAGCATTCGCGGCCCAGTCACTGGCGGTAATCAAGGAGGGTCAGCTTGACCCGGCAAAGGTGAATCCGAATGGAGGCGCTGTTGCCTTGGGCCATCCCCTGGGATGCACGGGAGCGAAGTTGACGGCGACCGTAATTCGCGAACTGAAGCGGCGCAACGGACACTATGGAATGGTGACCATGTGCGTCGGCGGCGGCATGGGAGCGGCCGGGATTTTTGAGAATGTTAGCTAACCACAAAGGCCACCTGAGGATCACAAAGAACCCGCGCTATAATCTTCGGGCAAGGAGGGACTCATGATTTCCGCCCGCCTTCTCACTGTCGTGTTGCTGGCTTCCTGTTCCTTCGCGGTGGCTCAGGATCGGACAAATTCCTCCAACCGCCTTCCGCAGGATTCTGCTGGCATCGTTCCTTTTTCCGAAGTGCTGTCGGGGTTCACGGCAACTCCCGCCAACCCGTTCTCGCGGTTTCGAGATGCTGCGGCAGACTCGCAATCGTCGCGTCAGTCCGATGAGCAACTCTTAGCACGTGCCCAGCGCGAATTCGCGCGCTCGTTGGCAGGCCACCATTTCGATCCCAATAATCAGCATCCCTGGATCACAATCTCGCCCGATGGAAAGATCTTGGCGTCGGGAGTCGATGACATTTGCTTCACGGTACGCAGTTATGTGGTCGCGCGCGACAGCAAAGATTCCGATTCGGTTCATCCCGTGAGTTCGTCGACGTGCCAGATGGGCAGCCGATACCGTCTTAAAACGGCAGATGTGAAGTCGAACTTTGGTAATCAATAGGCGCGGGTCAAACTTCTTTACCTTTTGCTACGCTCTTTGACAGGGCTGCGGGCTATCCTTTGGTAGCGCGTTGAGTCCAAACTACTGGATACTTTGCAGCACTTTCGACAAGCAGGAGGTGCTTTATGCGGTTCTCCAGGCTCTCCGTTGCGGCGTTTCTGCTGATTTCCTCATTCGCAATTGCACAGCATCATGAAGCAGGAGGGGCTCCGAGTGCGCCTCCTAGCCCTCCACCAAGCGCGGCACCGGCACCAGCGCCGAGTCCTGCGCCGAGTGCGGCTCCGAGTTTTCATGAGAGTTCGCCACCGAGTGCAAGCGTAAGCCACGAGAGTGCTCCGTCGGCACCTGCTTCGCCGACTTCCCATCCGTCGCCCGCTCTTCCGGAATCGCATGCTGCCCCGACGTTGGGAACCTCAAACCCGGCGCACGGCGAGAGCCATTCGGTGCGGAGTGAGACAGACTCGATCAAAACGGCACCTGCATTCGGAGCTGAGTCCGACCGAATCACCCCGACGGAGAGGATCGCGGGCGAGCCAAGGATCTCGTCAGCACCCAGGATCGGAGAAACGAAAATTGGGGAAGAGAAGGTCGGAGAAGAGCAGCGGGCAAAGGAGCGTGACCCGAAAATCGCCGATCCTGATCTGCGGCATCGGATTTGTGATGGTGGGCCGTGCCAGGAGCATCCAACCGAGGCTCTTCCTCAGCAGGCGAAAGAGGACTTGCGCCACCCGATCTGCCTGCATGAGCCGTGTCCGTGTCCGCCGGGACAAACGAAAGGTGAATGCGGTGTGCGCGGCGTTCAGCAACCCGCCGAGTCGTGCCCGACAGGCCAGTTCTGGAATGGCTCCTCATGTATTGGGACGAACACTTGCCCGGCTGGACAAACTTGGAATGGGGCTTCGTGTGCTTTGACGGAAGCGTGCCCCGCCGGTCAGACGCGCGTCGGCGCGGTTTGCCAGGCGGACTGCGCCTCGGTCAGCGGCCGCGCGGGCAACATCATTCTGGAACTGAGAAGCGCTCGCCAACAGCGCGACGAGGCTTGCAGGCAAGATCCGACTGGAACGGACTGTAGCCAGTCCGACGGCCGCTACCAGTTGGTGTTGGGGGAGTATCGGAACTTTCTGGCAGGAGTGCCGGCGGAATGCCGCGCGAGTTTGCAGGATCCGAGCAGCATTTGAGCGAAAGAGCTTCGAGCTAACGAGCTTCGAGCTAACGAGCTTCGAGCTAAGAGCTTCGAGCTACGGGTGATGAGCCATCTCTTTCCGGATTCTTCCCAAAGGACGGCTCTCAGCTCTCAGCTCCTAGCTCGTAGCTCGTAGCTCGTAGCTCTCAGCCTTCTATCATTCCTTGTATCGCCGCATTAAAATGAAAACCACTGCTGCCGGGACCTGCACCCCCGGCAGTCCTTTCCGAAAGGATACCAATGGCCACGACTACAGCAGTTCCGAAGAGCAAAATCTCTGGTGGCAGCTTCCTGCTGGAAACTCGCCAGCCTGAAGAGGTTTTTACTCCGGAAGATTTCAGCGAGCAGCATCACCTGATCGGGCAAACGGCGGAAGAATTCGCCGTCAAGGAAATCGTCCCTAATATTGAAAAAATCGAACATAAAGATTTTTCAGTTACACGCGAACTATTAAAGAAGGCGGGCGAACTTGGATTGAGTTCGGCCGAAATTCCTGAAGCTTACGGCGGCTTGGAGATGGATAAGGTCACGGCCGCCGTGATCGCGGACCACATTGCGAAGTATGCTGGATTTGCCACCACCTGGGGCGGACACACCGGGATCGGGACTCTGCCCATCGTGTATTTCGGAACCGAAGAACAGAAACAGAAATATCTGCCGCGGCTGGCATCGGGAGAGATCGTTGGCGCTTATGCGTTGTCGGAGTCGACATCTGGTTCGGATGCGCTGAATTGCCGGGCGCGAGCGACGCTGTCGCCTGATGGCAAGCACTACATCCTCAATGGCGAGAAGATGTGGATTACGAACGCCGGATTTGCGGACCTGTTTACGGTGTTCGCCAAAATCGATGGCGAGAAGTTCTCCGCGTTTCTTGTAGAAAAAGACTTCCCGGGATTTTCGGTCGGCGCGGAAGAGCACAAGATGGGAATCCGCGGATCGTCGACGTGTCCCATCATTCTGAACGATTGCAAAGTTCCGGTGGAAAATCTGCTCGGCGACATTGGCAAGGGGCACCTGATCGCCTTCAACATCCTGAACATCGGGCGATTCAAGCTGGGCGCGATGTGCGTGGGCGGCGGGCGCGTATCGATGGAGAACGCCATCGGTTATGCCAAGCAGCGCAAGGCATTCAGCAAGGTCATCGCCGATTTCGGCCTGGTTCGCGAGAAGATCGCGAACATGGCCACTCTGCTTTATGTCGGAGAATCGCTGGTCTATCGCACCGTCGGAATGATGGATGCGGCTCTGAACGAAGTCGACAAATCGGCCGCCGATGCCGCGAAACAGACTTTGAAAGCAATCGAGGAATATGCCGTCGAGTGCTCGATCATCAAGGTCTGGGGATCGGAGATGATCGACTACGTCGTCGACGAGACGGTGCAGATTTACGCGGGATATGGATTCGTGGAAGAGTATCCGGCGGAACGCGCCTATCGCGATGCGCGCATTAATCGCATCTTCGAGGGAACCAACGAAATCAACCGCCTGATCATCACCGGCTTCCTGCTGAAGCGGGCGATGAGCGGGCAATTGCCGCTGCTGCCGGCAATCAAGAAGCTGATGGATGAAGTGTTGTCAGGTCCATCGGCCGGCGAAGACCTCGAAGGCTCGCTGCAGGAAGAGCGCAAGCTGGTGGCGCAAGCCAAGAAGCTGGGCCTCTTCGCTTCCGGAGCGGCCACGCAGAAATACATGCAGGCGATTCAGGATCAGCAGGAAGTGATGGGAGCGATCGCCGACATGACGATTGAAACCTATGCGATGGAATCGGCCGTGCTTCGTGCGCAGAAGATGGTCGATGCCAAGGGCGAGAGTGCTGCTGCCTTGCCGCTCGCGATGACCCGCGTTTATCTATCGCAGGCGATGGAGAAAGTCGAATCCGCTGCGCGAAAAGTGATTGCGGCCGTGGCGGACGGCGATATGCTTCGCACCCAGCTTGCGGTTCTGCGGCGGCTGGCGAAGTACGAGCCGTTCAATACGATCGAACTGCGCCAGCAGATCGCACAGAAGATGATTGAACGAGGGAAATACACGCTGGCGTAAAGCTGTCCAACTTGTCATCCTGAGCGAAAGCGAAGGACCTACGCAGTTTGGCGACGCCGGGCAAGCTGCATAGGTCCTTCGCGGCAAAAGACGCCGCTCAGGATGACAACGGGTTGTTTTCTCATCTCTGGTGCTCTGCTATAAGGATCCGCATGAAAATCAGGGTCTCTGTCGCCACTGTTTCTTTATTGTTTGCCTTCGGCGCATGGTCGAAAGCTCAATCAAACTCAGCCGCGCAAAAAGACTTCGCAACCTTTGATCCTGACGGTACGGCCCACATCACTCGCGTGGTGCCAATGCCGACTACGATCAGCCCGGAAGCGCAGCAGTGGCTCGCGTCCTTGGAGCACAGCACGCCTGGGCCTGAGTCGCTGGCCGAGCGGCGAAAGCGGACCGACGAATGGCGGGCTCAGGATTCCGCCGAGGCACGAAGATTTTTCCCGGTCACCGTGCAAGAGACAACGATTGCCGGAGTGCGAACCGACATCATCATGCCGCTGGCTATGCCGGACGAGAATGTCACGCGCGTGTTCATCAATCTTCACGGCGGCGGTTTCAACTCCGATTCAGGATCGCTGATTGAAGGCGTGCCGATTGCGAATCTGGCAAAGACCAAGGTCGTGTCGGTTTACTACCGCCTGGCGCCCGAGAGTCCGTTCCCGGCCGCGGTGGACGACGTTGTCGCCGTTTATAAAGAACTGCTGAAGACGTATAAGCCGCACAGCATCGGCATTTTCGGAACGTCTGCGGGTGCGATTTTAAGCGCGGAAGTCACGGCGCGGCTGAAACAGCTGGGACTGCCGCTGCCGGGGGCGCTCGGAATTTTTTCGGGTCTCGCCGATTTCAGCCGGACTACGGATTCGCGACAGCTATTTGCGCTCAACGGTTTTCCGGGCCAACTTGAACCGACCGACCCGAATCGACTGCACGATGCCGAATACCTCGGCAAGACGGATCCGCGGGATCCGGTATTGTCTCCGCTCTTCGCCGACCTGCATGGCTGGCCGCCGAGCCTGCTGGTGACCAGCACGCGCGATCTGCTGCTGAGCGACACGACGATTTTTCATCGTGCCTTGTTGCGCGCGGGAGACGATGCGGAACTTGTAGTATTTGAAGCCTTGCCGCATGCCTTCTGGTATCACTTCCAGTTGCCGGAGACAAAGGAATCGCTCGGGATCATGGCGAAGTTTCTGGATGAGAAGGTGGGACGATAGAGCCTGGGCGGATGGAATGAAGTTTGGCGCAACTGTTGAGATTTGAAAGGGCACGGCTTCAAGCCGTGCCGCTGGAGATGCCTCAGCCACTCGGCTTTAGCCGCTGAGGGCCTGACTTCTAGGAGCAAACCGTAGCGGCTGAAG
>Ga0335076_10004257_pt1 | contig 14470 bp, 14 predicted proteins | sample Lox_Sample_25_FD_206717 | JGI IMG/M metagenome (GOLD analysis project Ga0335076, IMG submission 206717) | Soil microbial communities from Loxahatchee National Wildlife Refuge, Florida, United States - Lox_Sample_2.5 | ecosystem: Environmental > Terrestrial > Soil > Wetlands | place: USA... | reverse complement strand
CGAGTTCCGGCGGCGCGTCACGGCGCTGCGGCAGCGGGCTGCGGACACCGGTCGCGGCCGGATTCCGGTGACGGTGTTCGGCGTGCCGCCGGACAAGGGCCTGCTGGCGGAGTTCGCCGCCGCGGGCGCCGATCGCTGCCTGCTCGCGCTGGCGCACCTGGACGAATCGCAGACCCTGGCCACGCTGGACAACTGGGCCAGGCTCATTCCGGCCGCTACCTAAAAAGCGGCAATAAGTTGTCCTGACCGGCAACGGCCAGGTCGCCTCCTACTCTGTCAGTGACCCGTTCCTGGTGCTCTAGCCCGGAACCGCGAAACAGGTGAAGCCACCGGGTCACCACGTAGGACGGTCACGGCCGAGCGGACCCGCCTCGATTCGCCATGAGCTCGTGACTCCCGCTATCGAGCCAGGCAGCGGCACTCGGCGGGCGGGACCCCACGCCGTGCTGGTGTCGACGAGCTCGAAGTCCTCACGTGACGGCGCCGACGGCAGGTCAGCAGGCCGGGGGAGGGACCACAGCAAGTTGGCCGTCCCGATCAGCGACGCAAGGATGCGGCTCACCGCGGACCGCGTGAGCCGCCGGGTCAGCGCGCGGCCCACCGCGGCAGCGAGCAGGTAGCCCGTAGCGTGGTCGAGCGCCTGCACCGGCAGCGGGAACGGCTCGTCCCGGCCCGCCGCCAGCGAACCCGCGGCCGCGATCCCGCACGACATCTGCACCAGGCTGTCGAAACCGCGCCGGTCGCGCCAGGGACCGTCCCACCCGTACGCGTTGAGCGAGGCGACAATCAGCGAAGGATTCAGGGCCGTCAGCGTCCCGTCGCCGTAGCCCAGCCCGGCGAGCGCGTCCGCGCGCAGTCCGGTCACCAGGACGTCGGCGTCGGCCACGAGGTTCTCGAAGACAACGCGGTCGGCGTCCACGCGAAGGTCCAGCGCCGCGGTCCGCTTGCCCGCCGTCGTCTCCGGCAGCAGCGCGGGCACCTCCGCGAAGCCCGGCGGATCCAGGCGTAGCACCTGCGCGCCGTAGCCGGCCAGGAACTTGGTGCACACCGGGCCCGCGATCACCCGCGTCATGTCGAGCACCCGCACCCCGGAGAACGGCGCGGCGGCGCCCGACAGCGGCGAATCGCTCTCAGCGGCCGCGGTACCGGCAGGCAGCCGGTGCTCGCTCACGGCCACCGGCGTCGCGGTCGCCGTCGCGGCGCCCGGCGGTGACGCCAGCCACGTCTCACGTGCGTGCATGACCGCCGCGCAGCCGCCGGCCGAGACCACGGCGGCCTCGAGATCACCGGCCTTCCAGCGCAGCGCGGCGGCCGCGACGGCGGCGCGGTCGCCGGCGTCGAGCACCCGCTCCACGGCCGCGCGGTGGTACGGGTAGTTGGTGTGCAGCCGGATCCAGCCGTCCTCGGCCCGGTAGTTCCCGGCGACCGGATCCCACATCTCGGGCAGCGACCATCCGACCGGAGTGAACAAGCCCTCGGTGGCGAAGGCCGCGCACGCCGCGCGGCTGTCGACGGAGACCGGCCGCGGCCGGGACACTTCGCGGGCCGCGAGGAACTCGGCCGCGGCGAGCGTGGCGCAAGCCACTGAGGCCGTAGCCAGCCCGGTCACGTCGAAATAGGCCGGCAGCACCGCACGCGGCCCGCCAACCGCAAGAACCTCCGCCACGTCCGCCGCGCCGCCGAGCGAGTGCCACACCCGCGTGCAAAGGTCGCCGAGTTCGTTCGCCATGACCACCATTGTCGATGAACGCGACGTGCTAAAGCGCGTCGGCCCGCTAGCCAGTCGCTAGCGGGCCGACGACGGCAATGGCCGCAGGGACGGACCTAGACGGCTCCGGCGCCCTGCTCGCCCAGGAAGAAGTGGGCTTTGCCCTGCCCGTCAACCTGGGCGTCGAGCACCTTGTCTTCGAGGTACGCGGCAGCTTGCGGCTCTAGGTAGACGCGCGCCCCCTCGGCCTCGATGACCTGGTCATTTTCTCCAGGCGCCGCGGTCGCTGTGACCTGTAGCGAGTCCGGGCTCTCCGAGCCCGGCGTAGCGGACGCGATCCGCAGCCCGGCTCCGTCGGGAACCTGCGGATTCGACGTGAAGCTCTTCACCACCTCGGTGGCTGCTTCGGTCAGGATCAGCATGTGTCTTTGCCCTTTCGTCTCTGGTGTTACAGGGGCGGACAGTCGCGTTAGCCTGTTACGCGACCGGCTCTGTTGTTTCGGCAGGCACGGTCGGGGCGGTTTCCGCCACGACCTCGGCAGGCAGGGAAATGATCCGGCCGAAGGCCGCCGAGGCGATGGCCACGATCACGATGCCGAGTCCGGTGAAGAACCCGATCTGCTCCGCGATCCGCATCGTTACGGTGAGGCTAGCCGGCGTGCCGCCGAGCGGAACATTGTTGTTCCACAGCGGGCTGAGCACCGTGCCCAGGGTGAACCACGCGCCGCCCGCGGCGGCCAGCATCGCGCCGAAAAGCGCCGTGTGGCGGCCGGCGGCCATGATGAGCAGGATGCCGCCGAGGAACACCGCGGCGCCTGGCAGGATCTCCAGCCATAGCCGCGCTGAGGTGTAAGTCCAGGCGATGTCCGGCGTGTAAGCGTAGTGGAAATATGGTCCGACAAAGGCGATGAGGCCGCCCCAGATCCCAAGCAGGGCCAGCGCGAACCCGCTCAGGACCCCGCGACTGCGCCTCATCCGCAGCATCCCAGTCATGCCTATCACTTCCCAATCCTCGTGATTTGGGCCTCTGGGCATGTCGCCTACCCGCCAATCGGTGGGGTATTCATTTTTCTGAACGGACCCGTCATGACTCCCGGACCCTCACGCGTCGCGCAGCCGGAGCAGCACGCCACCCAGGACAAACATCCCGGCGGCCCAGAGGGCGACGACGCCTAGACCCGCCCATGGGGCGAGCGGCAGGCCGTGCAGGTCAATCGTTGTCTGGCTGTCCAGGCCCGCGGACATCGGGCCGATCTGCTCCAGCCGTCGCTGCAGGCCCTGGTCGCCGATCGCGCTGGCGGCGATCGGGAACAGGTAGAGCAGCCCGAGCGCCACCCCGGTCGCGACCGCGGAGTCGCGTACGGCCGCGGCGACGCCAAGGCCGAGCACCGCGACCAGCGTGAGATACAGCGTCGCGCAGCACCAGGCTCGCGCCGTCGTCCAGCTAGCCAGGTCGTAGCCATGGCCGACGGTGAACCCGTGCCCCGGCAGGACGATGACACCGGTCAGCGTGGCGGCGCCAAGCGCGAGCGCGGACGCGGCCAGGACCGGGCCGGCGAGCACCAGCGCCTTGGCGGCCAGCAACCTGCGGCGCCGCGGTATCGCGGTCAGCGTCACGCGGATCATGCCGGTCGCGTACTCGCCGCCGATGGCGAGCACGCCGGCCAGCGCGGCGACCGCCTGGCCGAGGTAGACGCCGGCCAGGCTGAGCCTGGCCGGATCCTGGCCGCAGGCCGCCGCCGGGCACAGTGTTGCCGAGTACCGCGCCGTGCCGATCGTGACGCCGCTCACCGACACGCTGAGGACGATCAGCGCGGCGAGCAGCCAGGGCGTGGCGGGATCGGACCACGCCTTCGCCCATTCGGCGCGGATCGCCCGCCTCACGCGTCCCTCCGGTTCAGCGTGACCGCGGCCAGCGTCAGGAAGACGGCGGTCCAGGCGCACAGCACCGCGAGCCCGGCCCACGGCGCCAGCGGGAAGTAGCCGTAGGCAGGCGCGTACACGTCGTCGACCTGCGGGTACTGGACGGTGGTCTGCTCGACCGCGAACGCGGCCGCCGGCGTCACGCGCATCAGCCAGTCAGCCGCGCCGAGCGGCAGGACGGGGATCGAGACGGTCAGCACATAGGGCGCGGCGATCAGCGCGACCACGGCGGCGATCGCGGCGGCGCCGCGCCGCGCGACGGTGCCGATCGCGACGGCGAGCACGGCGCAGACGGCGAGCGCCGCCGCGGTGCCGACGATCATCCGTGTCTCGGTCAGCGCCGTCAGCGGCGGCAGGTACACGCCATGGGATCGCAGCACCCGCTCCCCGGCCGGGACGGCGACCGCCGTCCCGGCCAGCGCCGCGACAAATGCCACCAGTCCGGCCACCACGACCTTGGCGGCCAGCACCCGGCCGCGCCGGGGACACGCGGCGAGCGTAACCCTGATCAGCCGGTGGCGGTACTCGGCGGTCATGAACATCGCGCCGACAACCGCCAGGATGATCAGCGCGATGAACGCTCCCGCCAGGGTTTGCGCGGGCGTCACCCCCAGCCCGGACGGACCCGACGTGGCTGGCGCGATGTCGCCAGAGCCCACGATCGTGACTGTCCCGCCCACCCGCGAATACCCAGTCGCGGGCCCGGCCGCGGGGCCACCGGGCGAGCCGCCCACGTCCGTCCCTGTCCACGTGCCGCCGCGCCACGTTAGCGCCGCATGATCGAAGACCGCCGTGGACTGGCTGGCGTCGCCCGTGATCGCCGCGACTCCGAGCGAGGTCTGCGTCCACTGCGGCGAGGTGGTGAACAGCCCGCCTTGCAGGATCGCCGGCAGTCCCGGCAGTGTCACCGCGCCGACCCGCGTCCAGCGGGTTCCGTCCGCGGACGCGTAGCCGGTGATCACGGACCCCGGCGACCGCACGAGCCGCAGCCAGCCCGCCCGCATCGCCGGGCCCGCGATGTCCCCGGTGAAGTCGTCCTGCAGCCGGACCCCCTGGCTGCCGGTGACCATGATCGCCGCGTACGCGGATCCCGGCGTGAGGCTGGCCTTGAGGATGATCCCGGCCTTCGCCCACGGCACGACGACCCGCTGAGTGCCCGTGCGCGCCGACCGCACCGCGGACGTCAGCGACGTCACCCGGACGGTGATGGCCCCGTTCCCTGTCAGCGCCTGGTGCACGAAGTAGAAGCTGTCCGACACGGCCTCGCCGCCGGGCCCGGTCAGCTGCGCGCACGAGTTCCCGTAGCAGCTGCCCTGACTCCCGCCGTCGACGGCGAGCCCCACGATCGCGACCGCCGCGATGACCACCGCGACGACCCACCCCCGGACCGAACGAAACTTCACCCACTCGGCCCGGATCACGCCTGCCCCCGGTAGTCCACCGCGTCCCTGGTCAGTTCGAGGTAGGCGTCCTCCAGCGACCCCCAGCACCCCACCAGCCCGGCGACAGGGCTGTCGGCGATGACCCGCCCGTGGCCGACGACGATCACGTGGTCGGCCGCGTCCTGCAGTTCGCGCATCAGGTGGCTGGCGACCAGCACCGTGCGGCCCTGCGCGGCGAGCGACCGCAGGAAGCCGCGCAGCCAGACGATGCCTTCTGGATCCATGCCGTTGAACGGCTCGTCGAACATCAGCACCGGCGGGTCGCCGAGCAGCGTCGCCGCGACGCCGAGCCGCTGCCGCATGCCGAGGGAGAAGCCGCCCGCCCGGCGCCCGGCGACCGCCGCCAGCCCGGTGAGCTCGAGCACCTCTCCGGCCCGGCGCGCCGGCAGCCCCTGGGACAGCGCCAGCCAGCGCAGGTGGTCGCGGGCGCGGCGGGCGGGCTGCAGGGCGCCGGCGTCGAGCAGCGACCCGACGTGGCGCAGCGGATGCTCAAGCGACCCGTACGGCCGCCCTTCAACGAGCGCCGTCCCTGAATCGGGCCTGTCCAGCCCCAGGATCACGCGCATCGTGGTGGACTTGCCCGCGCCATTAGGCCCGGCGAAGCCGGTGACGTGTCCGGGCAGCACGGTGAAGGTCATCCCGTCCAGCGCCCGCACCGGCCCGTACCGCTTTCTGAGCTCGTGAACTTCGATCATGCGCACCGTTGTACGCGGGCGCCGGTGTCAGCACCGTGCCTGCCGCTGACACCTGGCTGACACCGTCTGCTGTGGCATCGTTGACGCCATGCGAGTACTGGTCGCCGAAGACTTCGAGGTCCTCGCGCGGGCCATCGCGACCGGGCTGCGGCGCGAGGGCATGGCCGTCGACGTGGTGGTCGGCGGCGACGACGCGCTGGAATCGCTGGCGGTGACCAGGTACGACGTGGTTGTGCTCGACAGGGACCTGCCAGGGACGCACGGCGACGAGGTGTGCAGGCGGATCGTGGCCGGCGGCAGCGGCAGCCGGGTGCTGATGCTGACCGCCGCGAGCACGGTCGCCGACCGGGTGGACGGGCTCGGGCTCGGGGCTGACGACTACCTGCCCAAGCCCTTCGACTTCGCGGAGCTCGTGGCCAGGATTCGGGCGCTGGCCCGGCGGCCGCCGGTCGCGGTCCCGCTGGTGCTGACGACCGGTGACCTCACCGTGGACCCGGCACGCCGGGTGGTGTTCAGGGCCGGGCGCCGGCTCGACCTCAGTCCGAAGGAGTTCGCCGTCCTCGAATGCCTGCTCGCGGCCGGCGACCGGGTCGTGTCCGCGGAGGAGCTGCTCGAGCGGGTCTGGGACTCGGCGGCCGACCCGTTCACCACCGCGGTGAAGACCACCATCAGGCGGCTGCGGCTGAAGCTCGGTGACCCGCCAGTCATCCACACCGTCCGCGAGGGCGGCTACCGGGTCGGCCTCCCGTGAGCGTCCGGCTCCGGTTCGCGCTGCTGTACGCCGGAGCGCTCCTCGTCTCGGGCCTGCTGGTCATCGGGCTCGCGTTCTTCGCGGTGAGCTCCACCACGCAGGCGGGCACGCGCGGATCGCCGACCGTCAGGCACCCGTTCGCCGAATCCTTCGGGCCGACCGCCGACGTCATCGCCAGCCTGGTGGTGCTCGTGCTGCTGTCGGTGGCGGTCGGCTGGCTGCTCGCGGGCCGGCTGCTGCGGCCGGTCCGGGTGATCACCGCGGACGCGCGGGACATCTCCGCGAGCAACCTGAGCAGGCGGCTGCGGACCGGCCGCCGCGACGACGAGTTCACCAGGCTCGGCGAAACGCTAAACGAGCTGTTCGCGCGGCTGGAGGCGTCGTTCCAGGCGCAACGGCACTTCGTCGCCAACGCCTCCCACGAGTTGCGCACCCCGCTGACCGCGGAGCGGACCCTGCTGCAGGTGGCGCTCGCCGACCCCGGCGCCGACGCCGCGGCCCTGCGGGACGCCTGCGAGCAAGTCTTGGCGCTCGGCGCGCGGACCGAGCACCTCATCGACGCGCTGCTCACCCTCGCGACAGGGGAGCGGGGCATCGAGCGGCCGGTGCCTCTTGACCTCGCCGGCCTCGCCGCGCACGTCGTCGAGACCCGAGCCGAGGCGGCCAGCGAGCACTGCGTGCGGCTCGACGCCAGGCTGGACTCGGCACCGGCGATGGGCGACCCCAGGCTGGCGGAGAGCCTGATCGCCAACCTGGCGGACAACGCCCTCCGGTACAACGTGCCTGGCGGCTGGGCGGAGGTGACCACGACGACCCACGACGGCCGCGCGATCGTGTCGGTGCGCAACACCGGCCAGGAGATTCCGCCCGCGGACCTGAACCGCCTGTTTCTCCCCTTCCAGCGCATGGGCGCGGAACGCGCCAGCCACCAGCCCGGCCACGGCCTCGGCCTGGCGATCGTCCGGGCCATCGCCGACGCGCACGGCGCCTTGGTCACCGCGACGGCCCGCGCCGGCGGCGGCCTGGACGTGACCGTTATATTTCCCCCATGAGTTACACGCTGGGGCACGACCACGACGCGAAGCTGGATCCGCCGCGGGTGCAGGAGGTCAGCCCCGGCGTCTTCGCCTACATCCAGCCCGACGGCACCTGGTTCCTCAACAACACCGGGTTCCTGGTGGGCAGCACCGGCGTCGCCAGCGTGGACGCCTGCTCGACCGAGCGGCGGACCCGTGCGTACATAGAGGAGATCGCCAAGAGGAGCCCGCGGCCGGTCCGCACGCTGATCAACACCCACCATCATGGCGACCACACGCACGGGAACTACCTGTTCGGCGACGCGACGATCGTGGCGCACGACCGCTGCAGGGAGGAGGTGCTGGCCGCCGGCCTGCCGTACTTCCCCGGCGTCTTCCAGGACGTGGACTGGGGTGATCTCCGGGTTGCCCCGCCGTTCCTCACCTACTCCGACCGCGTCACCCTCTACAGCGACGACCTGCGCTGCGAGGTCCGCTACGTGGGCACGCCGGCGCACACCACCAACGACTCCATCGTCTGGCTGCCAGAACGCTCCGTCCTTTTCACCGGCGACCTCATCTTCAACGGCGGCACCCCGTTCATGCTGATGGGCTCGATCACCGGCGCGATCGATGTCCTGGAAAACGTCATCAAGCCGCTGTCACCCCAGACCATCGTCCCGGGTCACGGCGACGTCTGCGGCCAGGAAGCGATCGACGACGTGCTCGGCTACCTGCGCTTCGTCCTGGACCTCGCGCGGCGCGGCAAGGACGCCGGGCTGTCCCCGCTCGAGGCCGCCCGCGACAACGGCCTGGGCCCGTACGCCGGCCGCAGCGATCCAGAGCGCATCGTCGGCAACCTGTACCGCGCCTACGCGGACCTCGGCGACGGCGAACAAGGCGCGAAGCTCAATTTCGCGTCGGCCCTCTTCGACATGGTGGCCTACAACGGCGGCCAGCCGCTCAGCTGTCTCGCCTAGATCACCAGCGCCGCGGCCAGTTCCGCGTTGCGCTGGGCGAAGCCGGCCCAGTCGGGCGGGGTGCCTGCCAGCCGCGACGCCGCGTCCGACTCCTGGCAGGCGCTCTGCGCCCATTCGCACACCTGGCCGCGGCGGACGACGAAGGACGTCAGGACGCCGCCTGACCAGCCGCTGGCGGTGAAGTCCGTCGCGGTCATCGAGCTGGCGCGCTGCGGGCTCGTCACCCACTCCAGGGCGCGCAGCTCGCTGGTGATGTCACCGGCCAGCTCGAAGGCGAGCGCGCCAGCGGCGCGGTCGCGCAGTTCTTCCAGCCGCGCGCGGACACTGGTGATCGCGTCCGGCTCGCGGCGCAGCACCGCGGTGATCGTGTCCACGCAGCGGCCGCGGTCCGCGTCGGCGAGGCCGCGGGCGCGGGCGATGTCGAGCAGCGTGCCGCGCAGTCCGGCGCCGGTGTAGGCCAGCGGGAGCACCCGGCCGAGCCCCTTCACCGCCTGCCGCACCCGGCGGCCGCCGAGGTACGGGCCGAAGTACACGACCGCGGGGCGGTTCGCGGGCAGGTGCGCGACGGACAGGCCGGGCCTGGCGGCGCGCGGGTCCAGCCGGATGTAGACGGGATTCTCCTGGCCGCCCATGGTCTTGTTCCACGGCGGCAGCGACGTCGTGAGCAGGTTGCGTTCCAGCCACGCGGCCTCGTGCACGGAGTCGCACGAGACCGCCTCGACCCGGCGCACCCGGGCCACCATCGGCGCCAGGTGGCCGCGATCGCGCAGATCCGACCAGTACGAGGCGACGCGCCGCCGCAGCACGGTGGCCCGCCCGACGTAAAGGACCTGGCCCGTCCCGTCGCGGAACCGGTACACCCCCGGCGCCAGCGGGAGCCTGGCGATCGCCGGAGACAGGACCTTCTCCATTTCCTCAGTATCCGCCAATCCCGCCCGGCTCCTCGCCCGTACATGGTTCGGAGATTTCTCTGACGGAGGGAGCGTATTGATATGAGACCCACCCGACGGTTCGCCGGCATTGCGGCCATCGTCACGGCCACGGCCGGCCTGCTGGCCGGCAGCGGCATCGTGGCGACGGCGGCGAACGCCTCGGACACCTTCATCGGGCCGTTGCACCACACCAAGGTCATCGCCTCGACTGTCCCCGCCAACGGGGACGTCAACCCGTACGGCGTGGCTGTCGTGCCGAACAGCACAGGCCGCCTCTACCGCGGCGACGTGCTCGTCAGCAACTTCAACGACAAGGCCAACGTCCAGGGCACTGGCACCACGATCGTGGAGGTGAGCCCGCGCGGCAAGGTCTCGCTGTTCGCCGGCATCAAGGACCGCGGCTGCCCGGGCGGCGTCGGACTCACGACCGCCCTCGTGGTGCTGCGCAGCGGCTGGGTGATCGTTGGCTCACTGCCGACGAAGAACGGCAGCATCTCAGGCCCCGGCTGCCTGATCGTCCTCGACCAGTGGGGCAACGTCAGGAAGACGATCACCGGCCACGGCCTAAACGGCCCGTGGGACATGACCGCCCTTGATGGCGGCAACGTCAGCGTGCTGTTCGTGACCAACGTGCTCGGCGGCATCCTCGGCAAGCACCCCAACCCCAACGGCGGGACCGTGGAGCGGCTCGTCATCACCAGCAAGCCGCACCAGACCCCGCGGGTCCTCTCCAGCACCAAGATCGGATCGGGCTTCCCGGCGAAGACCGACCCGAACGCGCTGGTCCTCGGCCCCACCGGCGACGGCCTGAGCTGGAACGGCACCCTGTATGTCGCCTCCACGGTGGACAGCAGGATCGCCGCCATCCCTAACGCCGTGTACCGGCACAGCGATGACGGACCCGGCTACACCGTCACCAAGGGCGGCAAGCTGAGCGCCCCGCTTGGCCTCGCCATCGCGCCCAACGGCCACATCCTTACCGTCAACGGGGGCAACGGAAATATCGTCGAGACCACGCCGGGCGGGAAGCAAGCCGCCTGGAAGACCATCGACCACAACGCTGGCGGCGCGGGCAACCTGTTCGGCCTGGCCGTCAAGCCCGGCGCCGACGCCGTCTACTTCGTCGACGACTTCATGAACGACAACAACCTGCAGCTCTTCTTCTAGTACCGACCCCGCAGGCCGCCGCGCCCCAGCCACCCAGGCTGGGCGCGGCGGTCCGTCTTATACCTCGCTAACCCCGTAAAAACCCAGTTCGCAGCCTGGCCAACCTAAGCGAAATGGCATTGCGTTCACAGCGGCCAAATCCCCGCATCAACAGAAAATTGACTATTTGTTACACTCCGGCGAGATCTTGCTGATCGCGCGATTGACCTGCGTCCGAAATGGGCGAAACGTCGTTTCATTGTCTGTGGATGTTGTGGTTATATCGTTACTGCCAGTCGCCTCGGGGGGCGAACGGCCCCTGAAGGCGGGACTTCTACGGGGGAAGGAAAAGAATGTGAGAATCAGGAGCATGATACGGCGTGGCGTGTTCGTGCCACTTGGCGTAGCGATGCTGGTGGCGCTGGGGACGGCGGCGGCCAGCGCGTCGACGTCTGCCGCGTCGTCCCGGACAGACGTTGCCAGTGCCGCGCATTCGAGCGTGGCCGCTCATTCTGCCGTCCCCGCGGATGACGGGGGATGCACGAAGGACGCGCTCGGCGAGGCCGAGCTGTGCTTCCACTTCATCGGCGGGGGCAACACCAACGAAGCGGTCGGGGAAATAGTCAACCTTTCGACCGGGACCCTGGCGAACGTGCATATTCAGATCAAGGGCCCGGGTGTGAATGATAATTCCCGGACGTGGAGCATCGGGGCGCGGGACCACGAGATTTATACCGTGTGCCCCAACAAGTGCCACTGGGACACCGGAGGGTACGAGGCAACCCTGTACCAGTACTATGACGGCGCGTACCACGCTATCGTGCGGCTCAACGAAACGGTGGGCAAGGTTTGACCGGCGACAGCCTCAGACCGGCGGGGCGCCCAGCCGCGTGCTGACCTGGCGGGCGGTCGCGCACACGTCCACCGCGACGGCGGCCATCGCCGCGGGGTCGCTCAGCCGCGACGCCGGACCGGACAAGCTCACGCTCGCGACCACCGTCCCGTCACCGCCGAACACCGGGGCGGCCACGCAGCACAGGTGCGGCTCCAGTTCCTCCCGGTCGGTGGCGTAGCCGCGCTCGCGCGCCTCCGCGAGGCACGTTTCCAGCTCGTCCCGGCTGGTGATCGTGTTCGCGGTCATCGCGAGCAGGACGGAGTCGGGGTACCTTGCCGCGAAGTCATCCGCGGCGAGCCCGGCTAGCAGCGCCTTGCCCATCGAGCTGCAGTGCGCGGGGGACCGCTTGCCCACCCACGAGTGCATCCGGACGGTCTGCCACCCGTCCACGACGGCGACGGTCACGGCCTCCGCCCCGTCGAGGATGCCCAGGTGGCCCGTCTCGCCGAGGCGGGAAACGAGCTCGCGCAGCGGCGGCAGCGCCGCCTGGCGCAGCTCGTTGCCCGCGGCCGCGATCTCGCCGAGCAGGGACAGCTTCGCGGCGAGCCGGTACCGGCCCTGCTCGCCCGCGGGCTCCAGGTAACCGGCCGTCGCCAGCGTGGCGGCCAGCCGGGACGCGGTGGAGCGGTGCACGCCGAGCTGGCGGGACACCTCGCCGATCCCGATGACGGGCCGGTCCCTGCTGAACATGTCGAGGACGGCGAGACCGTGCAGCAGTGCCCCCACCGTGCCATCGCGCGGCTGCCCGGATCTGTCCGCCGTTGTGTTGGCCACCTGTCAAGCCTAAATCAGCGCCGCAGTAGTTCAGAGTTGTCCCTCACCAGTGCGAGGAACCTATAGATGACGTGCATGAACTTCGTGTACGGCGCGATCGCGAAGCAGGCGGCCACAGCCACCAGGTGCACGTAAAGCACGGGCCCGAACGCCGCCGTGTCCCGCAGCACCAGCGTGAGCAGACCGGACACGGCGAGCACGAGCAGCGCGGTGAGCAGGACGTAGCCGCGCCTGGCCAGCGCCGGGTCCTCGCGGGCCGGTGTTTCGCTCGTACCGGTCTCGCTCGATGACGCTGCCGTGCGCAGCACCAGCAGTCCCGCGCAGCCGATGACCAGCCCCGCGCCGCCGGCGACGCCGAACAGCACCGGCGCCGACAGCACGGGGTACGGGGGCGGGTCGCCGGCGAAGTCCTGGCTGATCGCCGCGGCCACAGTAGAGGCCGCGCAGGCGACGAACCCCCACGCGATGAGGTGGTGCAGGCGGCGCCGCGCCCCGGACGGCTCGTCGCCCGGGTAAGAGCAGCCGGCGCCGCCGCCGCGCAGGTTGCGAAGCGTGGCGGCCTGCCACAGTGCCCGCGCCAGCACCGCGGGGCTGGCCAAGCCGCCCCAGCCCCGCCCGTTCGTGGCCCGCCAGTAGCGCGCGGCGGACCATGCCATGACGATGACGCTCCAGGCGGCGGGCAGCCCGAACGCGACCAGCAGCGCGGGGTAGGCGATGATCCGGTACGGCGATCCGGACGGCGCGCCGGTCCCGCCCGCCACGACGCCAAGCACCGCGAGGAGCACGATTGCCACCAGCGCCGCGGCGAGCATCGCCCCGCGGCGGTCCGCCGGCCCCCGCAGCAGCCGGGGCACCCGGGGCAGGTATTCGTCGTAGGTGTGGTGGCGGACCGCGGACAGGGCGGCGGGCAGGTTGAGGGCGAACTCGTGCGGCGGCGCGTACATGCAGGCCGTGTAGCAGTCGCGGCAGTCGTGGCACAGGTCGGCGAGGTGCGTGATGTCGCCGGCCGTGAGGTTCACCTGCCGTTCGAGGGCGGGGAACACCGCGCAGTACCCCTCGCAGTAGCGGCACGCGTTGCAGATCGTCAGCTGGCGGTCCGCCTCTGCGAAGGGTCCGTCGGTCATGCCCGCGTCGCTCACGGTTCCCCCGTGACTCTCGATTCCCCCGTGACTCTCAGTTCCACAGCCTCTCGCGCGGCGGCCGCCCCGGCGGTCCGGCCCCAGACAGTCCCGATCGTCAGGCCGAAACCGCCCATGTAACCCGATGACAGGATGTTTCCCGACATGATCTCACCGGCGGCGAACACGTTGCGGAACATGCCGCCCTCCACGGTCCGCACCCGCGCGTCCGCGGTGACCCGAACTCCCAGGTACGTGAACGTGATACCAGGCCGCATGGCGATGCCGTAGAACGGCGGCGTGTCGATGGGCTGTGCCCAGTTGCTCTTCGGCGGTGTCAGGCCGTCCGTCCCGCAGCCGTCGAGCCGGGACGGGTCGAAGCTGCCCCCGACGACCGCCTCGTTGTACTTCGCCACCGTGGCGCCGACTACGCCGGCGTCGAGGCCGAGCTCGGCCGCCACCCCGGCGACGCTGTCGGCTCTGGCCGGGCCGTACATCGGCGGCAGGAACAGGTGGTTGACCTTCGCGTCCCAGATCGAGTAAGCCAGCTGGCCGGGCTGGCCGGCGATGTTCCTCCCCCAGATCGCGTATCGCTTGGGCCACAGGTCCTCGCCCTCGTCGTAGAAGCGCTCACCGCCGGAGTTGACCACGATGGAGAACGGGATGGAGTCCAGCCGGGTGGCGATGCCCCCGTCGAAGCGCGGCGACCGCGCGTCGATGGCGACCGAATGGAAGCCGCGCTCCTGGCCTGCCTGCGCGGCGCCGAGCGCGTAGAGCGTCGCGAGCATCCGGCCGTCGTTGGTCGCCGGGCCGCGGATGAGGAAGTTGTCGGCCGCCGATCCCCAGTACCGGCGCAGCCAGTCGAGGTTGGCCTCGAAGCCGCCGCTGGCGCACACGACCGCGCGGGTCGCGACCCGCTCCTGATCCCCGGAGTCCCCGCCAGAGACCAGCACGGCCGTGCACCGGTTCCCGCTGAACTCGAGGTCCTCGGCGGTGCGGTCGTACCAGACCGTGACGCCCGCGGCGGCGGCCGTCCGGTGGTAGCTGTTCACCAGCGCCTTGCCGCCGCCGAGGAAGAACCGGTTGGTCC
>Ga0335076_10004255_pt1 | contig 14476 bp, 11 predicted proteins | sample Lox_Sample_25_FD_206717 | JGI IMG/M metagenome (GOLD analysis project Ga0335076, IMG submission 206717) | Soil microbial communities from Loxahatchee National Wildlife Refuge, Florida, United States - Lox_Sample_2.5 | ecosystem: Environmental > Terrestrial > Soil > Wetlands | place: USA... | reverse complement strand
ACCGCTCCATCCAGGGGGACGTTCCGGCGCGGCTGGAGACGCGCGTCGGCCGGGCCCTGTACCTCGCTACGACCGGGCCCGCGCGGCCGGGCTGGCGGCCGGCTTTTGGGCTGATCGCGGCCGTGGCCGCCATCGCGCTGGTGACCGCGCTGGTCGTTCGGGGACTCCTGCCCGTCACCGGACCCGGTCCTTCGGGCGCGATCGGGCCGAGCGCCCCCGCGACCGCCACGACCGAGCCGAGCGCCTCGGCCAGCCCGCTGGGTCCGCCGCCCACGGCCCCCGCCACTCCCTTCGCGACGTTCGGGATCGTCCCGACGCCGACGCCCGGCCCCACCCACACGCTCATTCCGTCGGCTACGCCGCGCTCGACGCCCTCGCCCGCGGTTCAGTTCAGCCTGACCGGATCGATGACGACCGGCCGAGACGGACCGACCGCCACGCTCCTGGGCAACGGCAAGGTCCTGATCGCGGGCGGCAAGGTGGCCAGCGGCATCGTCGAGCGGGCGACGGCCACGGCAGAGCTCTACGACCCGGCCACCGGCAAGTTCACCGCCACGGGCTCAATGACCGCGGCCCGCTGGGGTCATACGGCGACGTTGCTGGCCAGCGGCAAGGTCCTGATCGCCGGCGGTGCCGATCTCTCCGACGGGGCCGACAACCTGGCCACAGCCGAGATCTACGACCCGGCGACCGGCAGGTTCACCGCCACTGGCTCGATGTCGGCCGGGCGGGCCTGGCAGACGGCCACGCTCCTGGCCGACGGCAGAGTCCTGATCGCCGGCGGGGCCAACTCGATCGGCCTCACCACGGCCGAGATCTACGACCCGGCCACCGGCAGGTTCACCGCCACGGGATCGATGACCGTCGCCCGCCAGAGCCACACGGCCACCCGGCTGGCCGACGGGCGGGTCCTGATCGCGGGCGGGACCGCCGAGGGCGTCGACGAGCCGTTCGGCGTCCAGCCCACGGCCGAGATCTACGACCCGGCGACCGGCAAGTTCACAGCCACGGGATCGATGCAGGTCGCCCGCGAACGGGCAGCAGCGGCGCTGCTCGCCGACGGCACGGTCATGATCGTTGGGGGCCTGGACCAGAATTCCGTCGCGCTCAACTCGGCCGAGCTGTACGACCCGTCGACCGGGAAGTTCGGTCCGGCCGGAGCCGGGATACCCGACAGGGCGACCTCGCGAACTGTCACTCTCCTGACCGACGGCGAGCCCCTGACGATCGGCTGGCTGGCGCCCGGGGCGGCCGCCGCGACCTACGACGGCGGTCACAACAACTTCTATTCCGCGGGATCCACGAAGCTAGACTTCGGCTGCCAGACGGCCACACTCCTGCCGGGTGGCCGCGTGCTGCTGCTGGGCGGAACGAGCACCGGCGGCAAGCCGAACGCGATGGCGGGGCTGTACACCCTCGGTGGCCAGAGCTAGTCGTCCGAGGCGGCCGCGACAGGTCGGTCCGCGATCGCCTCCAGGGCTACCCAGTCTTCCTCGGCCCAGCGCCGGGTCGGGCGCAGGCCGGCCGACTCGAAGGCGGCCCGCACGTCGGCTTCGCGGTCCCGGAAGATGCCCGAGGCCAGAATCCGACCGCCCGGCCGCAGCTCGGCCCGCAGCGCCGCCGCCAGCGTGATCAGCAGAGACGCGATCAGGTTCGCCAGGACGACGTCGAACGGGCCCTCGCCCGACGGGAGGCTGCCCGGTCGAACTCGCAACCGCCGCGCCTGACCGTTGAGGCGGGCATTCGCCGCCGTGGCCTCCACGGCGATGGGGTCGGTGTCGACGCCGAGCAGCTCCCCGGCGCCGAGCTTGCCGGCGGCGATCGCCAGGATGCCCGAGCCGCACCCGACGTCGATCACCCGGGCGGCGCCGCCCCTCGCCGAGCCGCGCGCCAGGATCCCCTCGTCGGCGAGCGTCTCGAGCGCGGCGAGGCAAAGCCTGGTTGTGGGATGGAGCCCGGTGCCGAAGGCCATGCCGGGGTCGAGCGACAGGACCACGTCCTCGGGCCGGCGGCGGTGGCGCCGCCACGTCGGCCGGATGACCAGCCGGCGGCCGACCCGCAGCACCGGAAAGTGGCTCTTCCAGGCTTCCGCCCAGTCCGCCTCCCGGACGGTGGCGACGCGCAGGTCGCCGATCGGCCGCAGCCCGAAGGCCTGGAGATGGCCCAGCGCGGCCGTCGCCTCCGCGATCGCCCGCTCGACGGCAGCCGGGTCGAGGCCCGGCAGGTACGCCCGCACGATGGCCGGCCGGGTCGGGTCGATCACCGCCCCCAGACCTTCGTCGGTCAGCCCGAAGCCCGGCTCGACGCTCGTCCCGCCGGGGGCGAAGCGGGTCAGGATCTCGCTCACGGCCTCGACGGCCTCGATGTCGGCCTCGACCGACAGCTCCACCCAGACGCCCGGGCCTAGTCCCCGGGGATCGACGTTCGGGGCCGGCTGGCCCGGATCGCCGGCGAGGGCTTCCGCCCTAGTCGAGGGCATCCTTGACTCGATCGAGGAACCCGGCGGGGAGGACGATCTCGCCCGACTCGGCGGCCAGCTCTTCGAGAAGCTGGCGCTGCCGCCTGGACAGCCTGGTCGGGACGTTGACGTGGATCATCACGTGCAGATCGCCGCGGGTCCCCGGCCGTCGCAGATGGGGCACTCCCCGGCCGCGCAGCCGTATCTCGGTGGCGGGCTGGGTGCCGGGCCGGACCTCCAGATCCTCGTCGCCCTCGATCGTGGGGATGCGGAGCCGGGTGCCGAGGGCCGCCTGGGCGATCGAGAGCTGGAGGTCGTAGAAGACCTCGGTCCCGTCGCGCCGGAGAACCGGATGAGGGGTCACGTGGACGGCCACGTAGAGGTTCCCCGCCGGGCCGCCGCGCGGCCCGACCTCACCCTCGCCGGAGAGTCTGATCTGATGACCCTCGTCGATCCCGGCCGGGATCGTGACCCGCAGCTTCTTGTGCTGCGAGGTCCGGCCGTCGCCCTTGCAGTCATGGCAGGGCGTGTCGACGACGCGACCCTCGCCGTTGCAGCGGGTGCAGAGCGTGACGTTGACCATCTGCCCGAGCAGCGTCTGGCGGACGCTGCGGATCTCGCCGCGGCCGCCGCAGGTGGCGCAGGGCACGGCGTTGCTGCCTGGCGCCGCTCCCGAGCCGGCGCAGGTGACGCAGCGGTCGAGCAGGTCGAACTCGATCTCCTTGTCGACGCCCCGGACCGCCTCGTCGAAGCTGATCCTCAGGTCGTAGCGGAGGTCCGAGCCGGCCGCCCGGCGGCCACCCCGTCGAGCTCCGGCGGCGTTGCCGCCCATACCCGCGAAGAACGCGTCGAAGAGGTCCCCGAAGCCTCCGAAACCCTCGCCGAAGGGCGAGCCGGCGCCGCTCATGTCGCCCAGGCCGGCCCGCCCGACCATGTCGTATATCTGGCGGCGCTTCGGATCGGACAGGACCTGGTAGGCCTCGTTGATCTCCTTGAACCTGCCTACCGCCTCGGCGTCGGCGTTGACGTCCGGGTGCCACTGCTGGGCCAGCTTTCGGAAGGCCCGCTTGATCTCCGCGTCGGAGGCGCCCCGCTCGACGCCCAGGATCTCGTAGTAGCTGCGTTCTGTTGCCATGTGATGGAGAAGGATACGAGACGCGCGACCGCCGCGGATTTCGAGCCGTCTCGCGATGGCGGCTGTCGCCGCTACGACAGCAGCAGCTTGCCCAGGCGGCGCGAGGTGATGGCCAGCCCGAGCGTCCCCATGGCCAGCAGGTAGACCACGTCGACGATCAGGACGGCGTCGGGCGTGCCCGTCGTCAGGGCCCTGATGAGATGGACGCCGCGGTACAGCGGCGTGCACTGGACGAAGATCTGAAGGGCCGCCGGGTAGGCATCGATCGGGTAGAACGTGCCGGAGAACAGGAACATCGGCATGATCGCCAGCTGGAGGTAGTCGAAGTCGCGCCAGGAGCGGACGAACGTCGTGGCGGCCAATCCCGCGCCCGCGAACCCGTAGCCGACGACCATGGCGGCCGGGAAGGCGGCGAGCCCGAGGGGTGAGCTGATCAGGGCGAGGCCAGTCACGCCCAGAACGGCGATGACCGCCAGGAAGCCGACGGCGTAGAGGCTACCGCGCAGCAGCGCCCACATCACCTCGCCCCGGGACACGTCGGTCAGGGACATCGGCGTGGTGATGATGGCGTCGTAAAGCTTCGCGTACTTGAGCTTGTAGAAGAAGTTGTTCGACGTCTCGTAGATGGCGCCGTTCATCGCCGAGGAGGCCAGCAGCGCGGGAGCGACGAAGACGGCGTAGGGCACGCTGGTGCCGTTTCCGAGGGGCACGTTGCCAATCAGCGAGCCGACTCCGAAGCCCATCGAGAACAGGTAGAAGAGCGGCTCGAAGAAGCCCGAGAAGATGACGATGAAGGTGTGGCGGTAGACCAGCATGTTGCGCTGGACTATTCGCGTCGGGCGGGCCAGCGATGAAGGAGGGGCCAGACGGCGGGCGATCATCAGACCACCAGACGGCGGCGGAAGGTGACCCGCCCGGCGGCGACCCCGGCGACGATGACCGCCAGAAGCGCCCCGACATGGACCGTCAGCCCGATAGGATCGAGCTGACCCACGGACAGCGCCCGAGCCGCCGCGACGCCGTGGTAGAGGGGCGTGACCCAGGCCAGCGGCTGCAGGAAGAGGGGCAGCTTCTCGATCGGGAAGAACGTCCCGGAGAACAGGAAGAGCGGGGTGATGCCGAATCGGAAGAGGGCGTTGAAGCCGCCGTCGCCCGTCTGGGTGGCGGTGAAAGCCATGATCGGCGCGGCGAAGGAGAGGGCCGTGAGGACGGCGACCGGGATGGCCAGGACGACCAGCGGCGACGCGGCCGCGCCAAGGACGACGACGACCAGCAGGAACAACGTCGACAGCAGGGTGGCTCGAAAGGCGATCCACATGAGATCTCCGACGAGGAGATCGATCGCCCCGACCGGCGTGTTGAGGGCGGCGTGATAGGTCTTGTCCCAGTGGATCTTGTTCATGATCGGCCAGGCCGACTCGAAGGAGGCCGCCATCATCGCCTGGGTCACCAGCAGCGCCGGAGCCACGTAGGCGAGGTAGCTCACCCCACCCGGCAGGCTGCCGCTCCGGTTCACGTACAGGCCCAGGCCGATGCCCATCGAGACCAGGTAGAGGAACGGCTGCGACAACCCGGATAGCAGGTAGCTCGACCAGCCGCGGCGGAAGACCAGCAGGTCGTGCTCGAGGATCCGCAGCGACCGTCGCGAGGCGACAGCCCCGGGCCGACCCAGGCGGACTCCTGAGAGGGCCGTCATTCCACCAGGCTCCGGCCGGTCAGGCTGAGGAAGACGTCCTCGAGCGAGCTGCGCCGGACCAGGACGCTGGCCGGTCGGAGGCCGCGCTCGTACGCCGCCGCGGCCGCGGCCTCGCCGTCGGCCGTGTAGACGAGGACCCGATCGGGCAGCTGCTCGACCCGGTCGGCGAGCCCGTCGAGCTTGCCGTCGAGCTGGGCCGTGTCGTCGGACTCGTCGTCGCCACGGCGGAAGCGTAGCTCCAGGACTTCCCGGGTGACGTAGCGGTCGATGAGCTGGCGGGGCGAGCCCTCGGCAACGATCCGGGCGCGATCCATGACCACCAGCCGGTCGCACAGCTGCTCGGCCTCGTCCATGTAGTGCGTCGTCAGGCACAGCGTCACGCCCCGCTGCTTGAGCCGGTAAAGACGGTCCCAGAGCAGGTGGCGGGCCTGGGGGTCGAGGCCCGTCGTGGGCTCGTCTAAGAGCAGCAGCGACGGCTCGTTGATGAGAGCTCGGGCGATGACGAGCCGGCGCTTCATGCCACCCGAGAGCGGCTCGACCTTGTCGTCCGAGCGTTCGGTGAGCTGAACGAACTCCAGCAGCTCGGTGGCTCGCCGGCGCGATTCGGCCCAGCCGAGGTCGAAGTAGCGGCCGTAGATGATCAGGTTCTCCAGGACGCTCAGCTCGTTGTCGAGAGTATCCGCCTGGGGAACCACGCCCAGACGGGCCCTGATCGCGGCGCCGTGATGCTCGGGGCTCATCCCGAAGACGGTCAGCTCGCCGGCTGTCACGGGCGAGACCGTTCCGATCATCCTCATCGTCGAGGTCTTGCCCGCGCCGTTCGGCCCGAGGAAGCCGAAGGCCTCCCCGGGCGCGACGTCGAAGTCGACGCCGTCGACGGCGGTAAACGAACCGAAGCGCTTGGTCAGCCGGCGCGCACGTATCAGTGGCGCGGCAGTGGGGTCAGGCATCACCCGGCGATGGTAACGCCGCTCGTTCCGGTGGGGTCGCGGGAGCGCCTCGGGCCGTGCGATCGGGTTCCCCAGGCGCGACGATGGTTCCGCTGGTCATGGGACGATCTGGCCGTGGCCCGGGGATATCCCCACGCGCCTATCATCCCCGTATTGCAGCAAGGGTGAGGCGTGGACGAATTCTGGGTCTGCCAAAACTGCCGCTCATTGAACCGAGCCGGGACGAACCGTTGTTACAGCTGCAAGGCGAGATACGGTAGCCAGCCAAAGGAGCAGAGCCTCAAGCCCGCCGTGGCTCCGCCGCCGATCCGACAGGATCGGATCCCCGACTTCAGCGCCGCTCCGATCGTAACCCCGCCGCCCGCGCCCTACCTCTCGGAACAGCTCGCGGCCATCAGTCCGGCGGCCCGGTCGGCGGGGGTCGTCGCCGTGCCGCGCACGGCGGCGCCGAGGCTGCCCAACCCCGCAGCCGCTCTGCGCGGCCGTGTGGCGCGGTCGCTGGCGAAGCGTCAGTCCGTATCGGTGGGCTGGCTCGGCTATCTGACCGCCATCCTGATCTTCCTGGTTCTGGCGGTCGGGGCAGTGACAACCCTGGCGATCTTGCCGGTCGCCGCCAATCTGCTCCAGCATGGCCACATCGGCGTCGCCTGGGCCCAGCTCAGCCCAAGCCAGCAGAGCGCCGCGCGGTCGCTGTTCGTGCTCGACGCCGCCCTGGCCCTGCTGACTCTCCTGAGCTTCTCGGTCTTCGTGGGTCTGACCACGCACAATGCCACCGGCCTCGGCGCGGAGCAGCCGATGCTGACGCCCTATGCCGCCGGCGTCTGCTGGGCCGGCGCCCTGTGGGCCCAGGTCAGGATCGCCGTTGGTCTCGCGGTCCCAGCTCTGCTCATGTGGCGGGGCTACTTCATTCCGGGCTTGATCGCCGCCCTGGTCGCCCTGGAGCTGGCTCATCGCCACATGGACGACCCGGGTGGCTGGATCTCACGGCCCTACCAGCACCTGCCCGACCTCTACGCGAAGCTTGGCACCGAAGGATCCACGTCGTCACCGCTGGCGTGGATCTGGTCGGGTTGCTTCCGGCTGGCCAACGGCATGGCGATCGCCGTCGGCGCGATCCCCTGTCTGGCGTTCGTGCTCTTCTCGGTGGCAGCGATCACCGGTCGGGGCGACATCCTGGGCTGGCAGTCGAGCGGCCTGGGGGCGGGTCAGATCACGGTCGCCCTGCTGGTCATCTGTCTGCTGGGCTGGTCCGGCGTAACGCTGGCTTTGCTCATTCCCATCACTCTCGGTCTCGTCCAGCGCCAGCGCACCCGCAAGACCCTCGTACGCGTCGGTCGGTCCCGCTCCTGGGCGGCCCGCCCGGGCGAACGCGGCGGCACTTCGCCCAGGCCGGCCGGGCCCAAGAACCTGGGCGACTTCGACGAAGATCGAATCGTCGAGCGATTGCCCGGCTTCGGCCAGGACTCTGAAGCCGCCTTCGAAGCGACCGGGTCGGGTCTGGGCGGCTCGATGTTTGGCGGTCCGGGCGCGAGCAGACCGGATCCGTTCGACCCGCATCCCGGCCTGCCCGCGAATCAGGTCTTCGGTGGCAGTCCCCCCGGGCCTGGTCTGCGGCCGGGTTTCGGCGCTAACCCGAACCCCGGTCTCGGCCCGAACCCCGGTCTCGGCCCGAACCCCGGTCTCGGCCCGAACCTCGGCCCGCGCCCCGGTCTGGGCCCGAACCCGAACCCCGGGGCACCAAGAAGCCCGGGCCTTGGGGGCCCGGGCTCAGGTGGTCCGCCCGGCGGAGGTCAGGATCAGGCTTCCTTGTACTCGCCTTCGACGACTTCCTCGCTGCCCTGGTCGCCGGAACCGCCGTCCGATCCGGACCGATCGTCCTGACCGTCGGCAGAGGCCCCGGCCGGTTCGCCCGGCGCGGCTGACGCCTGGTAGGCGGCCGTGCCGACCTTCTGGAGCTGTTCGACAAGGGCGTCCGAGGCCGACTTGATCGCGGCTGCGTCACTGCCCTTGAGGGCGGTCCGGACGGCCTCGACCCGTCGCTCGGTCTCGGCTCGATCCTCGGCCGAGACCTTGTCGCCTAGATCGCGAAGCGTCCGCTCGGCCTGGTAGGCCAGGGCGTCGGCCTGGTTGCGCGACTCGACCTCATCCTTGCGCTTGCGGTCTTCGTCGGCGTGAGCGGCGGCCTCGTTGACCATCCGATCGACGTCCGACTTGGAGAGCATCGAGCTGGCGGTGATCCGGACCTGCTGCTCGCGGGAGGTCGCCCGATCCTTGGCCTTGACGTCGAGGATGCCGTTGGCGTCGATGTCGAAGGTGACCTCGATCTGCGGGATGCCCCGCGGAGCAGTGGGAATGCCGTCGAGGATGAACTTGCCCAGGGTCTTGTTGTCCTGGGCGAAGTCGCGCTCGCCCTGGAGGACGTGGACCTCGACCTGGGTCTGATTGTCCGACGCGGTCGAGAAGACCTGGCTCTTGCTCGTCGGGATGGTCGTGTTGCGGTCGATCAGGCGGGTCATTACGCCGCCCATCGTCTCGATGCCGAGCGACAGCGGGGTCACGTCCAGCAGGAGGATGTCCTTGACCTCGCCCGCCAGAACGCCGGCCTGGATCGCGGCGCCGATGGCGACGACCTCGTCCGGGTTCACGCCGCGATGCGGCTCCTTGCCGCCGAACATCTGCTTGACGGCCTCGATCACAGCCGGCATGCGGGTCATACCGCCGACGAGGACGACCTCGTCGATGTCGCCTGGCTTGAGGCCGGCGTCGCGCAGGGCCTGGCTGACCGGACCGCGGGTCTTGTCGATCAGGTCGGCGACCAGGTCTTCGAGCTTGGCCCGGGTGAGGGTCATGACCAGGTGCTTCGGTGTGCCCTCGAAGGCGGTCATGTAGGGCAGGTTGATCTCGGTCGTGGCCGTCGTCGACAGCTCGATCTTGGCCTTCTCGGCGGCCTCCTTCAGCCGCTGCAGGGCCTGCGGATCGCTCCGCAGATCGATGCCCTCGTCGCGCTTGAACTCGGCCAGGAGCCATTCGATGACCCGCTGGTCGAAGTCGTCGCCGCCGAGGTGGGTGTCGCCGTTGGTAGCCTTGACCTCGAAGACGCCCTCGCCCAGCTCGAGGATCGAGATGTCGAAGGTGCCGCCGCCCAGGTCGTAGACCGCGATCTTCTCGTCGTGCTTCTTGTCCAGGCCGTACGCCAGGGCCGAAGCGGTCGGCTCGTTGATGATCCGCTTGACGTCCAGTCCGGCGATCCGGCCGGCGTCCTTGGTCGCCTGGCGCTGGGTGTCGTCGAAGTACGCCGGGACGGTGATCACGGCTTCGGTGACCTTCTCGCCCAGATACGCCTCGGCGTCGGCCTTCAGCTTCTGGAGGATCATGGCGCTGATCTCGGGCGGGGTGTACGTCTTGCCGTCGGCCAGCACGACCTTGATGCCGTCGCTCTTGCTGTCCTTCTCGACCTTGTACGGCACGAGCCCGACCGAGCGGGTCACCTCCGGATCGTCGAAGCGGCGGCCCATGAAGCGCTTGATCGAGTAGACGGTATTGCCCGGGTTGGTGACAGCCTGGCGCTTGGCCAGCTGGCCGACCAGGCGGTCGCCGCCCTTTGTGAAGGCCACGACCGACGGGACGGTCCGGCCACCTTCGGCAGACGGGATGACGGTCGGCTCGCCGCCCTCCATGACCGCCACGACGGAGTTCGTCGTGCCCAGGTCGATGCCGATGATCTTGCCCATATGTTCAGCGCTCCTCGTGTGTCCAGTTGCGTGTCAGTTGATTTGTGAAGTGGCGTCGCCGGGTCCGGCTTCCCCGCCGGCGACCGCGACCAGGGCCGGCCGCAGGACCCTGTCCCGCACCCGGTAGCCGCGCTGGGCCTCGTCCACGATCTCGCCGTCGGGCCGGCCGGTGCCCGGCACGATGGCGATGGCTTCGTGCTCATGCGGATCGAAGGCCCGACCGACCGACTCGATGGGCGTCACGCCCTCGCTCTCAAGAAGGGCGCGCAGCTTGCGGTCCAGGAGAACGATGCCCTCGATCCAGCCCGCACCCTTGAACTCGGCGGGCATGTGGTCGAGGGCGCGGTCGAAGTCGTCGGCGACGATGAGCAGCTTGCGCAGCAGCGCCTCGCTGGCTAGACCGAGCTCGCGCTCGCGATCCTCGGCCGTCCGCCGCTTGAAGTTGGCGAAGTCGGCCGCGGTTCGTTGCAGTGAGGCCAGATGCTCGGCCGCGAGAGACTTGGCGGCCTCCAGCTGGGCGGTCAGCTGCTCGACCGCCTCGGCATCGGTCGCCGATTCGGCGTTCGAGCCGCCGGCCGGCTGGCCGGGCCAGTCGCCCGCGGCGCCGCGGTAATGGGTCCGGCCATGGGATCGATCAGGCATACAGGTGCTCCACAAGTTCGTTCATCAGCCCGGAGACGAACCCGACCGAGGCAATCGCCAGGGGGTAGGGCATGCGGGTTGGGCCCAGGACGCCGACCACGCCGATGGCGTGACCGACGCGCCCGTAGGGGGCGAGCACGAGCGAGACGTCCTGCATCTCGACGGGCCTGTTCTCGTGCCCGATGAAGATCTGGATGCTGCCGGCCCGGGCGACGCTCTCGACGAGCGAGCCGAGATAGACCCGGTTCTCGAGCGCGGCGAAGACCCGCCGGACCTTGTCGCTGCGTTCGAACTCGGGCGCGGCCATGACGTTCAAGAGGCCATCGCTGAACAGGTCGTCGATCGCCGCGGCGTCGAACTCGCGCATCGTCCGCACGAGGCCGTCCCCCACCAGCCGCAGGACCTCGAGGTCGTCCGCCTCGGCGCCCTCGGGCAAGTCGGAGAGCGCGGCGACGATCTCGTCGGCCGTCCGGTCGAAGGCCAGGACGTTGAGCAGCCCGGCGACGCGATCCAGCTGCTCCTGGCTCGTGCTCGCCGGCAGGGTCTGGAGAGTCTGCTTCATCGTCCCTTCACGGAAGAGGACTACCAGCAGGGCCAGCCGGTCATGGACCGTGACGAGATCCACACGCCGGGCCCGGGCCGACTGCGGCTTTGCCGTCGTAGCCAGTCCGGCCGTGCCCGTGTTGGCCGCCAGCGTGCTGGCAGCCAGGCGGAACCAGCCCTCGCTGGAGAACTCGACCTGGCCGAACTGGTGCCGGATCATCCTCTGCTCCACTACCGGCAGCGAACGCTCGTCGGCCAGGACCTGGACGTAGTAGCGGTAGCCGGCGTCCGTGGGCACACGCCCGGCGGAAGTGTGGGGATGCGTGAGCAGCCCCAGCGCCTCGAGGTCCGACAGGATGTTGCGCACCGTCGCGCTGCTGACGCCGAGCGGGTAGTGCTCGACGAGCGAACCCGAGCTGACGGGTGTCGCGGAGGAGACGTATTCGTCGATGACGGCCCGCAGAATCGCGTCGGAACGCAAATCCAGCGAGCCGAGGCTGCGGCGAGGCCGGCGCGCCATTCTGACTCCACTTCCCCGCCGGTATGGGCGACCCGGTGCGAGCGGCGGCGGGCGCGGCTTCTGCCCTGAGGGCTGAGACCCGCGGCCAGCCGCCGACCCCCGACTCGGCCCGGCTCCGGCGGTGGTTAGCACTCTCACTGTGCGAGTGCTAACCTGTCCCGGCGATGTTAGCAGCGCCACCGCGCGAGTGTCAACGGGGGCTCACGGATACGCCGCGGAATCGGCGGAGTCGCGCCGGAACGAGGAACCGGGGCGAGTGACTCGCCCCGGTTCCATGCGATTGCCCGATTTCGAGATGCCGGCCCGACGGCTTGCAGACCGACGTCGAGTGAGTCCTAAGGGCGAGCCGTTCCCGAGGTTGCGCTGCGGCGCGAGAGGGCATCGACCGTCACGGCTGCGAGCAGCACGAGACCGGTGGCGATGAACTGGTACTGTACGGGCAGGCCCAGCAGGTACAGGCCGTTGTAGATGGCGCCAATCGTGAGACCGCCGATCAGGCCGTGGATGGCCCGGCCGCGTCCGCCCATGAGGCTCGTGCCACCGATGACCGCGGCAGCGACCGCGAACAGCACGTACTGGCCGCCGTTGATGTTGGTCGTGATGCCGCCCAGGCTCGAGCAGTAGATGATGCCGGCCAGGCCCGAGATCACCGCGGCGATGATGAACGCCCAGGTGCGAATCGCGTTCACGCCGACACCGGCTCGACGGGCGGCCTCGGGGTTGCCCCCGACCGCGTACATGTGGCGGCCGAACTGCGTTCGCTCGAGCAAGAAGGTCGCTCCACCGACGACGGCCAGGACCAGGGGCAGGACCCACGGAACGCCGTAGATCGGCGAGAACGTTCCGCGATCGAGGTTGCAGATCGCGACCACGACCGCGCCGGCAACCGCCAGGAAGGCGATCTTGGCGACCGTCAAACCGACGGGCGGAGCCACCAGTCCGCTGCGGCGGCGACCGGAGTCGCGCAGCCACATAGAGCCGCCGAGGAGGAGGAGGATGACCGCGAGCCCGATCCAGCTGATCTCGGGCTGGAGGTAGTCGTAGACGATGCCGTAGAGGGCGCCTTCGGCCGGCACAACGCTACCGTTGGAGATCGCGACGCCACCCGCGGCGCCGAGGATGATGATCATGATGCCGAACCAGAACATCTGGCCGGCCAGCGTGACCACGAACGACGGCAGTCGCAGCTTGGTGATGATCAGCCCCTGAAGGGCTCCGATCGCGCCGCAGACCACGAGAGCCGCGGCGATGGCGCCCCACCAGGGCCAGTTGTGGAAGAAGTCGGCCTGACCGCCCGAGGGTTGCACCAGCAACGCGGCGACGATGCCGCCGATGGCGGCGATGTAGCCGATCGAAAGGTCGATCTCGCCGAGGAGCAGGACGAAGATCTCGGCCACGCCGAGGACGATGAAGACCGCGCTCTGGTCGAAGAGATTGACCAGGTTGACCGGCTTCAGGAAGACGTGGTTCGGGGTGACAATCTGGAAGACCACGACCACGATGATCAACGCGGCTACGACCGGCAGGACGCCGGCGTCACCGCTCTTGACTCGGGTGAACCAGGCTCGGAGATACTGGCCCAGCGATTGGGCAACTACTTCCGGCGGTACGACGTCGACCGCCGCGGCCGTGAGGTCTACTTCGTTTTGGAGGTCGTTGTCCCGGGGCATGTGTGCGCCGGGGATGCCGCCATCAACTCCAGCCATGGATCAGTCCCTCCTCAGGCCGGAGCCGGCGATGTCGCGGCTCGAGCCGCCGGTGGTCATGTAGTCGACGGCGCTCTGGCGATCGAAGGCCGAGGCCTTGTCCTGGGCGACCATACGACCCAGGTGCAGGATCGCGATCCTGTCGGCGACTTCGAAGACGTCGTTGAGGTTATGCGAAATGATCATGACCGCGAGGCCGTGGCTCTTGAGGCGCACGACCAGGTCCAGGACCATTCTCGTCTGGGCGACGCCGAGGGCCGCCGTCGGCTCGTCGAGCATCACCAGCTTGGAATTCCACATGACGGCCTTAGCCACGGCCACGGCCTGACGCTGGCCGCCGGAGAGCGTTGCAACGGGCTGGCGGATCGAACGAACCGTCGTCACGTGGAGGCCGGCCAGCGTTTCGGCCGCGGCGCGCTCCATGCTGTCCTCGTTGAGGGTCATGCCGTAGTTGAGGCGCTCGCGCCCGAGGAACATGTTCTGGACGATGTCCAGATTGTCGGCGAGGGCCAGGTCCTGGTAGACGGTCTCGATCCCTAGCGCCGCCGAGTCCCTAGGACTGCGGATGTGAACCTCGCGTCCCCCCCAATACATCGTGCCCTGGTCGGCCTGATGGATGCCCGCGATGGTCTTGGTCAGGACCGACTTGCCGGCGCCGTTGTCTCCGCATAGCGCCGTGACCTGCCCCGCGGGCAGATCCAGATCCACGCCGAATAGCGCCTGCACGGCACCGAAATGCTTGCTTATTCCCCGCAGCTTGAGCAACGGCTCGGCAGCGTCCGGCGATTTCGAGAGTGGTTGGCCTCCTGGGGCCGGAGCACCTGCGGTGAGTTCATCACCTTGCGCAAATGACATCGATTTGACTCCCATCCGCGCCTGCGCAGCGCAACTTCAAAGGTCCACGTTCGCCGTGCGCGGCCATTGTCCGCGTGCCGATCCCGGGGGTGCGGTACCGATCTCGATGGTCTACATCATGGGCTCGGTTGTGCGAGGCCCTGATAGTACCGTGTCGGGCCCCCGCGCGGGGGGGGGGGCCCCGCCCCGGAGGGGGGGGTTAGGATTGGGCGGGGGGGCCCGCCCCCCCCCCCCCCCCGA
>Ga0335076_10004254_pt1 | contig 14476 bp, 9 predicted proteins | sample Lox_Sample_25_FD_206717 | JGI IMG/M metagenome (GOLD analysis project Ga0335076, IMG submission 206717) | Soil microbial communities from Loxahatchee National Wildlife Refuge, Florida, United States - Lox_Sample_2.5 | ecosystem: Environmental > Terrestrial > Soil > Wetlands | place: USA: Florida... | reverse complement strand
TTCGGTTCCTGGAGGAAGCCGCCGTAGATCCAGAGCCCCACCGGGAGCCCCTGCGCGGTGCGGCCACAAGGCACGGAGAGGCTGGGGTATCCGGCGACTGCGGCCGGCGTCGAGGCCAGGGTGTTGCACGGGGCCACGATCGCGTCGAGCTGGTCGCGCTCGAGCGCGGCGTCGATCCCCTGGGTGCGGGCGAGCTGCAGGCACTCGGCCCGCGCCGCGAGGTACGCGGGGTCGGTGAGGTCCCCGCTCGTCGCGTCGGCCGCCTCGAAGTACTCCTGGCCGAAGTACCGCATCTCGGCGGCACAGTTCGCCCGATCGAACGCGATCAGGTCGTCGAGCGTGCGCACGGGGGTGCGGACGAGCCCGGCGAGGTACGCGCCGATTCCCACCTTGAACTCGTACAAGATCAGGGTGATCTCGGGGACGTAGAGGGCGACGGGGTCGCCGGTGTCGGTGTCGACGACGGTGGCGCCGAGACCCTCCATCACGTCGAGAGCCTGCTCGACCACGTTCGTGATGTCGGCCTCGCCGCCGTAGGCGGGATCGAAGTAGCGCCGGTCGACGCCGATCCGAGCGCCGGCGAGGGCGCCGCGGCGCAGGAAGGTCGTGTAGTCGGCGGGGAGCGGCTGGCCGGCGACCGCGCCGAAGGGGGACTGCAGCGCGCCGAGGAGGATGGCGGCGTCCATCACCGTCCGGGCCAGCGGGCCCGCCGTGTCCTGGCTGGCGCCGATCGGGATGAGGCCGCTCTGGGAGACGAGCCCGACCGTGGGCTTGACACCCACGACCATGTTGTCACCGGCCGGACCCACGATCGAGCCGTTCGTCTCCGTTCCGACGGCGGCCGTGCAGAGGCCCGCCGCGGCGGCGACCGCCGAGCCCGAGCTGGAGCCGCCGGGAGTCGCTCCCAGCAGGTACGGGTTGCGCGTGAAGCCGCCGCGCGCGCTCCAGCCGGCCGGCGAGCTCAGGCCCCGGAAGCCGGCCCACTCCGACAGGTTCGCCTTTCCCACGATCACCGCCCCGGCCGCGCGCAGGCGCGTCACGAGGGCGGCGTCGCCAGGCACCGTGCTGCCGACGAGGGCGAGCGATCCGGCCGTGGTCTGGAGCGTGCCCGCGATCGCGATGTTGTCCTTGACGAGGACCGGGATCCCGTGGAGCGGTCCCCGCACGTGGCCCGACTGCCGCTCCTGGTCGAGGGCGTTGGCGGTCGACAGGGCGCCCACGTCGTACTCGATCACGGCTCCGAGGGAGGGGTTGAGCTGGACGATCCGGACCAGGTAGGCGAGGGTCAGCCACCAGCTGGTCAGGGGCCCCGAGGCCATCAGCGCCTGGAGCTCCGCGATCGACAGCTCGAACCAGGGCCGCGTCCCCGCGGCCGACGCCGCCTCGGCCACTCGCCCCGGATCCCCCGCGAGCAGGCCGCCCCCGAGCGCCGCACCCAGCTCCAAGAAGCGTCGACGATCCATACTTCCCCCAGGACTCGATGTCGTCGGGCCAGTTTTCGGAGAGAGGAACTACCTTCCTTCTTCGGCCCGGCGATGTCAAGGCGGTCACCGCTGCCGTGACGGCGCGAAGGCGGTCGTCCGCCCGCCGACCGTGACGTGGACGATGCGCTCTCCGCGCGCGGTGCGGGCCCCGGGATCGCGGCCCCAGCGGTGGTGGAAGAGCCACGAGCGCGGGAAGCGGCCGTCGTCTGCGCCAACCGCCACCGCGAGACGCACGATGGCGAGGAGCCGAGTGCGCAGGCGCCGGAGCTCCACCGCATCCAACGAGGACGCGGGGCGCCGGGGGTCGATCGCGGCCTGGTAGAGGGCCTCGTCGGCAATCCAGTTCCCGACCCCGGCGAAGAGCGACTGGTCGAGCAGCGCCGCCTTCACCGGCCCGCGCCGCCGAGCGAGGAGCGCCCCGAGTTCCGGCTCCGGGGGCAGGCCCTCCAGCACGTCGAACCCCAGGCTCGCCAGGGGATGCTCGGCCTCCGGTCGCTCCTGGAGACGGATGCGCCCGAGGCGGCGGGGGTCGCTCATGACGAGCCGCTTGCCGTCGCCGGTGGCGATCTCGAGCTTCCAGAAGCGGGGGCGTGGCTCGCCGGCCCGGGAGACGTGGAGGGACCCCGTCATGCCGAAATGGAGGAGCGGCCACGGGCGGCGGTCGAGCTCGAGCCAGAGGTGCTTGCCCTTCCGGCGCACGGCCACGACGCGCCGCCCGCGGAGGGCCGCCGCGAAGCGGGACGGGGTGACGCCCTCGTACACGATCGGGTCACGGGCCACGGCCACGGCGGCGATCCGGCGGCCGCGCAGCGCGCGCTCGGCGCGCCGCCGCGCGGTCTCGACCTCGGGCAGCTCCGGCACGGGGCCGAGGGTACCAGAGCCTTGCGCCGGCGGGCGCGGCGCGTGTATCTTGAGGAAACCGTTAGGGAGGCGAGTGGCCATGGCGCTGCCGCGGTTCTGCTCCAACTGCGCCGCGCCGCTGCCGTCCCCGCCCCCCGTCACCTGCGCCGCCTGCGACACCAGCCACTGGCTCGACGCCAAGCCGTGCGCGGGCGCCCTCGTCACCCGGCACGGGAGGCTCCTGCTCGTACGCCGGGCCCACGAGCCCTGGCGCGGGGCGTGGGACGTGCCGGGCGGGTTCTGCGGGCCGCGGGAGCACCCGGCGGAGGCCGCCGCGCGCGAGGTGCGCGAGGAGACCGGCCTCGCCGTGCGCGTGGGCGGCATCCTCGGGATGTGGATCGACGTCTACGCCCCCGACGGTCCGAACGCGGACAAGGTGACGCTCAACATCTACTTCCACGCGACGGCGGAGGGTCCCGCCGACACGTGGACCGATCCGAACGAGGTCGCCGAGATCGGCTGGTTCGGCCCGGACGACCTGCCGGCGGAGATCGCCTTCCCCGGGCACATCCCGGCCGTCCTCCGCGCCTGGCGGGAGAGCCTGGAACCCGCGCCCTGCCCGGCTGCGATGGCCTCCGTGGCCGCGTCCCGGAAGGCGGAGCCTGTCGTCTGATCCCGGGCCGGCCGTCCAGGTCGTCCCGGGCTCGCGGTTCAGGCCGGGGCGTGGAGTACGGTGAGGCTGAACGGATTGAGCACGAGGGACAGCGTCCCCGCGTCCCTCGGCGCGAGCGCCGGCAGCGGCTCGCGGAGGCGCACGCGGTCGGTCGTCAGCCGCTCCCAGCGCCCCGCCCGCACGGCCTCGGGCAGGCGCAGCTCGACGCGGCCCCGGCGCGACCCCTCGTCGTGCACGAGCAGGATCGTCCGCTCTCCCGTGGGCGCGACGAGGGCGGTGCCGTGGACCGGGCTCAGGTTGCGGGGCGGCGCGAGCTGGAGCGGGTAGACGCGCGAGCCCGGCCGCGCGAAGCGCGACAGGAGGCCGTAGACAGCCCAGGGGTGCCGGGACCGCGCGAGCTTCCGGCGCTCGTCGAGCCCCACGATCCCGAACCAGCCGTCGATGTCGTTCGGGTTCATGAAGCTCCAGAAGCCGAAGGCCGCGAGGCCGGCGTTCATGCCCCGCACGACCCCCTCGGCCACCGTCAGCGTCGCGTCCGCCGAGGCGACGCCCGCGGGGTCGTTCAGACGCCAGCCGTAGTAGAACGTCCCCATCTCCGCGGCCAGCAGCCGCTTGCCGCGCTCGCGGCAGTACGCCGCCTGCCGGGCGGTCAGGCTCATCAGGTCGCCGATGGGCGACGTCCACGAGCCCTCGCTCGGCGGCAGCGCGTCGAGCCTCAGGCTGTAGAAGTGGACCGAGTACGCGTCGACGAAGGGATCGAGGTCGATGCCGCGCGCCATCTGCTCCGGGAGGAAGAGCGTGCGGTGGGTGTAGGTGTCGCCGCCCACGAGCCCGAGGCGCGCTCGGGGCACGCGGGCCCGGTCGAGGGCGAGGCGCATCTGCCGGTACATGTCGACGTAGTGGCGGTGGACGTCGGGCCCGCCCTCCGGCGTGCGGTAGACCCCGTACTCCATCGGCTCGTTGACGGGGTTGAAGTAGCGGACGCTCCCGAGGCGGAGGTCGCGCGTCACGTGGCGGAGGAGCGGAGCGACGAACCGCTCCGCGTAGGCCTCGTTGTCGCGCGCCGCCATGTTGCAGATGGCGTCCGGGGCGAGGTTCGCGGGCGCGGGGAACTCGTGGGCGGCCGGGATCAGGAACGTGTCGAGGAGGACCGTGCAGCCGTTCTCGCGCGCCCAACCGTCGACCCAGGCGAGGCGCTTCAGGTGGACCGTGCCGGGAAGGAAGGTTCCGTCGTCGGCGACGTGAGGGTCGGGGGGCAGGCCGAAGCGGATGAACCCCGGCTTCATCTCGTCGAGGGCGGTCCGGATCTCGGCCCACGCCGCCTCGTCGTCGAGGTCCGGGTAGATCCGGGCGTCGAGCGGGTACCCGCGGTTGCGCGCGTAGAGCCCGCCCGCCCCGAGATGGTCGAACCAGTTGAAGCCCACGCCGAAGGCGAGCGGCTCGGGGAGCGGCTCGTCGGCGAAGAGCCGGAAGGAGGGCCACTCCTGCGCGGGGTCGTCGATCGGGTCGCGCCCCTGGACGGGCTCGACGCCCGCCGGCCAGGCGCTCCCGAGAACGCGTGGCGCGAGGGCGAGGGCGCCCGTTCCGGCGGACAGGGACTCCAGCAGGCGGCGGCGGGTCGTCATCAGGGCCTCCTCGCGGCGCGGCGACGCCGAGTATCGTCCGGGCCGTGGCTTCTCCTCAAGGAGCCTCGGGCCGTCACCGCCCTCGAACGGCACGGCCGACGCGGGGCCTTCCCCGGCCGTGCCCCATGCGCTAGGATCGGGCGTCCGAGCCGTACAGGAGCGTCCGCCCCGGACGAGGTCCGCATGATCACCATTTGCGCCTGGTGCCAGAAGTACATGGGGTCGAAGGAGCCACTCCACGACCACACCGTGAGCCACGGCATCTGTCCGGACTGCTCCGACCGCGAAGCGCTGGGGGACGCCCCGGTCCTCGTGGTGAGCCGCGATCGCGCCCAGACGATCCCGCTGCTGCACACGCTGCTGCGCGGCGCGCCCGAGATCGCCATCGTCGTCGATCGGCGGGCGGGCGAGCGGCGCGGGGACGGCATGGGCGACCGCTCCTCGCGGCTCGCCCTCGCGGCCCCCGACCGGCGGGCGGCGCAGCGTCGCCGGACGCCGACCTTCTACCTCGTCTGACCCGAGCGCGCGCTCAGGCGGGCGAGGCCCCCGTCCCGAACACCCGCTCGAAGATCAGGTCGACGTGGGTGAGGTAGCGCTCGAGCCTGAAGACCTCCTCGAGGTCGGCCGCGCTCAGGACCTTCAGGATCTCCGGATCGGAAGCGACTCGGAGGTGGAAGTCGCCGTCGTTCCTCCACGCCTCCATCGCGTGCGACTGCACGACGCGGTAGGCGTCCTCGCGGCGCATGCCCCTCGCGGTCAGCTCGAGCAGCAGCTGGCCGGAGAAGACGAGCCCCCGCCCGAGGTCGAGGTTGCGTCGCATGCGGGCCTCGTCCACCGTCATGCCCCTCACGATGCGGGTGAACCGGGCCAGCATGTGGTCGAGGGCGAGGAAGCTGTCGGGGACGATGACCCGCTCGACCGACGAGTGCGAGATGTCGCGCTCGTGCCAGAGCGGCACGTTCTCGAGCGCGGCGAGGGCGTTCGTGCGCACGAGGCGGGCGAGGCCGGCCACCTGCTCGCAACCCACCGGGTTCCTCTTGTGGGGCATCGCCGAGGAGCCCTTCTGGCCCGCGGCGAAGGGCTCCTCCACCTCGCGCACCTCGGTCCTCTGGAGGGCGCGGATCTCGGTCGCGAACTTCTCGAGGCTCGCCGCGAGGAGGGCGAGGGCCGTCATCACCTCGGCGTGCCGGTCCCGCTGCAGGATCTGGGAGGAGGCGGGGGCGGGGAGGAGGCCCAGCCTCGCGCACACCGCCTCCTCGACCTCCGGGGGCAGGTGGGAGAAGGTCCCCACCGCCCCGGACAGCTTGCCGAACGCGATGTTGGCCCGGGCGCGGTCGAGGCGGGCCAGGTGGCGCTGCAGCTCCGCGTGCCACACCGCGAGCTTCAGCCCGAACGTCATCGGCTCGGCGTGGACGCCGTGCGTGCGCCCGACCATCGGGACGTGCTTGTGGCGGAGCGCCCGCTCGCGCACCGCCGACATGAGGTCGAGGAGGTCGGCCCGGAGGAGGTCGCAGGCGTCCCGCATCAGGATGGCGAGGGCGGTGTCCACGACGTCCGACGAGGTGAGCCCGTAGTGGAGCCAGCGCCCCTCGGGACCCACGCTCTCGGCCACGCAGGAGACGAAGGCGATGACGTCGTGCTGGACTTCCTTCTCGATCTCCTCGATCCGGGCGACGTCGAAGCGCGCCTTCTCCTTGATCGCGAGGACGGCCTCCTTCGGCACCACCCCGCGCTCGGCGAGGACCTCGGTCGATGCGATCTCCACCTCGAGCCAGGTCGCGAACCGGTTCTCGTCGGACCAGAGGCGGGCCATCTCGGGACGCGAGTAGCGCGGGATCATGGGATCGTCTCGCCGGCGAACGGCGGGCAGACTACCACTCCTGCCCGGGCCCATCCAGCCCGGCCTCGCCCTCCCGAGCCCGGCCGTCCGACCGGGCCCGCCCTCGGACGGCCCGCTGCCTGAGGCGCCGGCGCTACCCCTCGTACCTCATCGGCAGGTACTCCGGGTACCACATCGCCCGCTCGACCGTCTTCTCGAGGTGATCGAGGACCTCCGGGTCCGTGTGGCCCTCCGCCACCGCGCGCCGGATCGTCGCGCACGCCACCGCGAAGGAGCAGTCCCGGATCCGCGAGAGCTGGGGGTAGACGGCGCACTCGGCGAGGTCCTCCGGCGTCACCATCGCGGCGAGCGCCTTGGCCGCCTCGAGGAACATCCCGTTCGACACGCGGCGGGCGCCGCTCACCGTGAGGCCGAGGCCCACCCCCGGAAACACGAAGGAGTTGTTGCACTGCCCGATGCGGTGGCGCTTGCCGCCCACGGTCACCGGATCGAAGGGGCTGCCCGTGGCCACGATGGCCTGCCCCTCCGACCACCGCAGCGCGTCCTCCGGCGTCACCTCGGTCTTCGAGGTCGGGTTCGAGAGCGGGAAGACGATGGGCCGGGCGTTGAGCCGGGCCATGGCCCGGACCACCGGCTCGTCGAAGATGCCCGGCGTGGCCGAGGTCCCGATCAGCATGGTCGGCTTCGCGTTCTCGACCGTCTCGAGGAGCGTGATCTGCGAGCGGTCCTTGCAGGCGTAGCCGGCCACCTCCTCCCGGGAGCGCGCGTAGGTCGCCTTGTACTGCTCGAGGTTCGGCCGCGCGTGCGAGACGAGGCCGTGGCTGTCGGCCGTCCAGATGGCGCGGACCGCCTCCTCGTGGGTGAGGCCGTCCTCCATCATCGCCGCCACCAGCAGCTCCGCGATGCCCTGGGTCGAGGCCCCCGCCCCCGCGAAGACGACCCGCTGGTCCCGCATCCTCTGGCCGGTGACGCGCAGCGCGCCGTACACCCCGGCGAGGACGACCGCGGCCGTGCCCTGGATGTCGTCGTTGAACGTGCAGAGCTGGTCGCGGAAGCGGGCGAGCTGGAAGAGCGCGTTCTCCTTGAGGAAATCCTCCCACTGGAGAACCACGCGGGGGAAGACCCTCCTGACCGCGGCCACGAAGGCGTCGATGAACGCCTGGTACTCCGCCCCGCGCACGCGCGGGTGGCGCATGCCCAGGTACAGGGGGTCGGAGAGCCGCTCCGGGTTGTTCGTCCCCACGTCGAGGGTGATCGGGAGCGTGCTGTAGGGGGAGATGCCGGCGCAGAGGGTGTAGAGGCAGAGCTTGCCGATCGGAATGCCCATCCCCCCCGCACCCTGGTCGCCGAGGCCCAGGATTCGCTCGCCGTCGGTCACCACGATCACCGAGGGGTGCGGGATCCCGGCGTTCAGGAGGATCTCCTCGATGCGGTCCCGGTCCTCGTAGGCGATGTAGATGCCGCGGCCGCGTCTGTAGATGTGGGAGTACTTCTGGCACGCCTCGCCCACCACCGGGGTGTAGACGATCGGCATCATCTCGTCGATGTGCTCGAGCACCAGGCGGTAGAAGAGCGTCTCGTTGCGGTCCTGGAGGCTCGACAGGTAGACGAACTTCTCGAGGTTGGTCGTCTTGACCTTGAAAGCCTCGTACGTCCGGTCGAGCTGCTGGTGCATGGTGCAGACGGCCGGCGGCACCAGGCCGCCGATGTCGAGCTCGACGCGCTCCCGGCGCGTGAACGCCGTGCCCTTGTTCGTGTGCGGGTTCAGCAGGAGCGCCCGTCCCTTCTGGGACACGGCCATGTACTGCTGGCCGGTCGACGGGTCGACCTTGATGCTGAAGCTCATCGCGCCCGGCACCGCTCGGGAAGGGACAGGCTCCGCGATGGTCGTGCTCATGGCTCAGGCCTCCTCGGATGGCCCCACGGGGCGCCCCGGCCTGCCGTGCGCCCGCACGGCGCGGGTCGAAGCCCCTCTCGGGAAGACCCTCCACCTGCCCTGGTGCAATCCTCGCGCCGCCTTCGCGCCAATGCGGCCGGGCGGGACGGACCGAGGGTAGAGGAGGCGGAGCAGGGGTTTGCAGGGGACACCGTCCTCGGGTGGGCGAGGCGACCGCCGGGCGAGAGTCACCGCGGGCCGCAGGAAGTTCGCCGGCGTCGAGGCGTCCTGGGAAGAAGCTGCGGTCGGACCACGGGGACTGTGGACGGCTGCGTCCCGCGCGGCGGGCCGGCCGGCCGTAGTAAGCTTGCCCGGTTTTGCACGCCGGGAAGCCCCTGCCTGTGGTGCCTTCCGGCTCGCACGGGCACCGTGAGGGCGGCCGCAGCGGCCCCCGAAGGAGGGACGAGCGGATGGAGGCGTACCGGAGAAAGCGCGGCGCGGACGGACGGGAGCGGGTCGAGACGAGGCTGCGCGGCCCTCAGCTCCTCAACCACCCGATGTACAACCGCTCGACCGCCTTCACCCGCGAGGAGCGCCGCGAGCTCGGGCTCGAGGGCCTGCTGCCCGACGTCGTCAGCTCGATGGAGCAGCAGGCCCGCCGCGCCTACGGGAACATCGCCCGAAAGGCGGAGCCGCTCGAGCGCTACATCGGCCTCGCCGCCATCCAGGACCGCAACGAGCACCTCTTCTACAAGGTGCTCGGGGACCACCTCGAGGAGTTCCTCCCGATCGTCTACACCCCGACCGTTGGGCAGGCCTGCCAGCAGTACAGCCGGATCTTCCGGCGCGCCCGCGGCCTCTGGATCACGCCCGAGCACCGGGGCCGGATGACGGAGGTGCTCGCCAACGCGGCCTACGAGGACGTGCGCCTCATCGTCGTCACCGACAACGAGCGCATCCTCGGCCTTGGCGACCAGGGCGCGGGCGGGATGGGGATCCCCGTGGGCAAGCTCGCCCTCTACGTGGCGGCGGCCGGGATCCACCCCGCGCAGACGCTGCCGGTGAGCCTCGACGTCGGCACCGACAACAAGGACCTCCTCGCCGACGACCTCTACATCGGCTGGCGGCAGCCGCGGCTGCGCGGCGAGGCCTACGACGCGGTGGTCGACGAGTTCGTGCGCGCGGTGAAGGTGCGCTTCCCGAAGGCCCTCCTCCAGTGGGAGGACTTCAAGCAGTGGAACGCCTTCCGGCTCCTCGAGCGCTACCGCAAGGAGCTGCCCTCCTTCAACGACGACATCCAGGGTACGGCCGCGGTCGCGGTGGCCGGCATCTTCGCCGCCTCCCGCGTCGCCGGCCGGAAGATGGCGGACGAGCGAATGGTCATCGCGGGTGCGGGCGCGGCGGGGGTCGGGATCGCGCGGCTCTTCCGGAGCGCGCTGCGGCGGGAGGGGGTCTCCGGCGAGGCGCTGCGGCCGACCGTCGCCCTCCTCGACTCGAAGGGCCTCGTGGTGGACGCGCAGGACGAGTACCGCCGCGATCTCGCGTGGACCGCCGAGCTGGCCGAGGCGCGCGGCCTCCACGCCGGCTCGCCGCTCCTCGACGTGGTGCGGGCGGCCCGGCCCACCGTCCTCGTCGGCGTGTCCGGCGTCCCCGGGCTCTTCGGCGAGGAGGTCGTGCGCACGCTGGCCTCGCAGGTGGAGCGGCCGGCGGTCTTCCCGCTCTCGAACCCGACGAGCTCCTCCGAGGCCCGGCCGGCCGACCTCATGGCCTGGACCGGCGGCCGGGCCCTGATCGCGACGGGAAGCCCCTTCGAGCCGGTGGAGGTCGAGGGCCGCCCGGTCCGCATCGGCCAGGGGAACAACGCCTTCGTCTTCCCCGGCGTCGGCCTCGGCGTCCTCGTGTCGGAGGCGCGCGAGGTGACGGACGGCATGTTCGCGGCGGCGGCCGACGCTCTGGCGGAGCAGCTCCCCGACGAGGACCGCCAGGCCGGATGCCTCTTCCCCCGGATCGCCGCTCTGCGAGGCGTCACCGCCCGCGTGGCCGAGGCCGTCGTGGCACAGGCGGTGAGCGAGGGCGTCGCGCGCAACGCGCCCGGCGACCCGGCCGAGGCCGTCGCCGCCGCCATGTGGGACCCGGCCTACCCGGCGATCGACGTGGCTTGACCCCGGCTGTCCCGGGGGCGCCGGGGGCCGCTCCGGGGGCGCCGGGAGGTGGAACCCCCCGGTTGGCGTCCCTTCCTACCGGCCCGCCCCGATCCCGACCGCTGCCGGCAGGTGGATCCGCACGCTCGTCCCCTGGCCGGGGACGCTCTCGGCACGGATCCAGCCGCCGTGCTCCTCGACGATCTGGCGAGCGATGGCGAGGCCGAGGCCCGTGCCCTTCACCTTCGTCGTGTAGTGCGGCTCGAAGATCCGCTCCACGTCCTCGACGCCGGGGCCGTCGTCGTCGACCCGGATGGTCACCCCGGCCTCCTCGGGCGCCGTCCGGAGCCGCAGCTCCCCGCCCTTCTCCCCCATCGCCTCGAGGGCGTTGTTGATCACGTTCAGCAGGACCCTCTTCAGCTGGTCGGCGTCCACCTCGACCGGCGGCGCGTCGGGGGCCAGGTCCACCCGCACCTTCACCTGCTCGATCGGCGCCTGCCGGTAGGGCGAGAGGGCGTCGAGCACGAGCGCGTTGGGATCGAGGCGCTCCGGCTTCATCGCCGGCAGCCGCGAGAAGCGCGAGAACTCCCCGATCAGCCCCGTGAGGTCCCGCACCGCACCCAGGATCATGTCGATCGCGGAAGGAAAGAGGTCGGCGAAGCGGGCCGGGTCGCGGCCCCAGGCCGTCTTGAGCGTCTCCGCGGCGAGCCCCACCGGCGTCAGCGGGTTCTTGATCTCGTGGATGACCCGCTCGACCGCCTCCTTCCACGCGGTGAGCCGTTGCGTGGCCAGGATCTGGGTGAGGTCCTCGACCACGACCACGGTGCCGATCGTCCGCTGGCCCTCACCCCGAAGGGTCGAGGCCACGACCGACAGCGTGCGCCGGCCCTGGGCCAGCTCGCAGACGACCTGGGAGTCCCGCCTCTCCTCCCGTCCGTCGCGCACGACGGCCACCGCGTCGACGAGGCTCACCGTGGGCGCCCCCCCGAGCGCCTCCTCGAGGGTGCGGCCCCGGGCCTCCTCCGGGGCGAGGCCGAGGATCGCGCCCGCCCTCTCGTTGAACGTCTCGATCCGGCCGGTCTCGTCGAGGGAGAGGACGCCGGTGTCGACGTTCGCGATGACGGTCGCGAGGTGGTTCTTGAGCGCGAGGAGGCTCGCCTGCGAGGCGCGCAGCTCCCCGGTCCGGGCCTCCACCATCTCCTCGAGGTTGCGGCTGTAGCCCTCGATCGCACGCCGGCTCGTCTCCAGCTCGCCCACCATCCGATTGAAGGACTCGGCCATGCTCCCCACCTCGTCGCGGGAGGGGACGAGCAGCCGGGCCTGGAGGTCGCCGGTCGCGGCCCGGGCCATCGCGTCGTGGACGCGCCGCACGGGCACGAGCACCATCCGGGACAGGAGGAGGTTGAGGAGCAGCAGCACGAGGACGAACGAAAGGGTGACGCCGCCGTAGAAGAGCGAGCGGGTCGCGCTCTCGCTCCTCTCGAGGGGGGCCAGGCTCTTCAGGAGGTGCAGCCGGCCGTAGGCGTCCCCCGCCGCGGAGAGGGTCGCCACGAGGGCGAGAACGCGCTGGCCCCCGAAGAGGGTCTCCTGGAACTCCTCCTGCCCGTGCGGGAGGCCGCCCACCTGCGCCTCCTCCCTCGCGACGATGCGTCCGGCGACGAGCGGCCGGCCGCCCGGGCCCACGAGGTCGGCCTCGCCGTCACGGTTCACGAGGAGGACGACGCCCGGCGTCCCCAGGTGGGGCTCCGCATCCGGCCCCATGAGCCGCCGGATGACGGCGGGGTCGGCCGTCGCGCCCAGGTCGAGGTCGCCCGCCTCGACCCTCGTCCAGAGAATCCCCTCCTGCCCCGCGAGCCGCCCCAGGTCCAGGGCCAGCGACTCGCGATTCCGGCTCAGCAGGTCGTAGATGAAGTAGCGCTCGTAGTTCCCGCGCAGCGTCGAGAGGAGGCGCTTCTCCTGGTCGAGGAACCGCTGGCGCTGCTCGGCCAGGACGGGCACGAGCAGCAGGAGCGCCGCGCTCACGCTGAAGAGGAAGACGACGGCCAGGGCGAGGGTGACCTTGCGCCGGAGGCTCAGGTCGCGCAGCGAGCGAAGGAGGCCCCTCACGGCTCTCCCAGCCAGCCCCGGACGAGCGCCCGCGGCGGCCCGACCGGCGTCTTCTCCACCGAGTAGAGGGCCACCCCCTGGCGCCGGTCCCCGTGGACGTCGAAGCGGATGCGGCCGGTCGCCCCGTCCACGCGGTTGCGGGCGACGGCGTCGCGAAGGCGGCGCCTCGTCTCCGCGAGGCCCGAGTCGAGCGCGTCGTCCGACAGCGGCCCGAGCGAGCGGAGCCCGGCCACGATCACGCGCACGGCGTCGTAGGCGAGCACGGCCCGACAGCCGGGCGGCTCCTCGCCGACGGTCGCCTCGTAGCGGCGGTCGAACTCCGGGGTCGGGGAGCAGAGCTCGACGTAGTAGGCCTCGCCCGGCGGCCCCCCCCTCTGGAAGAGGAGCGGGCTCGACCAGGCGTCGCCCCCCAGCATCGTCACGTGGAGCCCGACCTGGACAGCCTGCGCGGAGACGAGGGTCGCGTCCTGGAAGGAGCCGGGAACGAAGAGCACATCCGGGCGGAACTTGCGGATGAGCTCGAGCTGCGGCCGGAAGTCGGTCTCGAGGGTCAGGTAGGAGAACTTCGCCACTGCGTGCCCCGCCACGTCGTCGCTGAAGCGCGCGACGAAGCTCCGCGCGAGGCGCTGGCTGTAGGGCCGCCCGACCTCGTACAGGACGGCCACGCGCCGGGCGTGGAGCCGGTCGCGGGCGAAGCCGGCCAGCAGGTCGCCCATCACGTCGTCGGTCGCGCACATGCGGAAGACGAACGGGCGGGTGCGGCTCGACTGCGGCTCCCAGGTGAGGTCCGCCGCCGTGGAGACGTTCGTGACCTGCAGGATGCCGTTCGCCTCCGCCTCCTCGGCCACCGCCTGGGAGAGCTCGCTCGAGTTGGCGCCCACGATGGCGAGGGCGCCGGCACGGATGGCCTGGGCGGCGGCCTCGCGTGCGTCCACGAAGTAGCTGCCCATCCGGTACGCGGCGAGGCGGAGCGGCCGGCCGTTCACCCCGCCGTTGGCGTTCAGCTCCTCGACCGCGATGCGGGCGCCCTGGAGGGACTGGACGCCGGAGACGGCGTAGCGGCCCATCGTGGGGAAGACGGCGGCGATGGCGAGCGCCCCGCCGGCCCGGATCTCGGCCGGAGGGACGACCAGGGGAGCGACCCTCTCCCCGACCGCGGCGGGGGGCCGCTCGCCCTCACCGCGCGGGCAGGCCAGCGATGCGAGCGCCGCCCAGGCGAGGAGGACGGCGGAGGCCCGCGACGCCATCGAAGCGAGCGTAGCACGCGCGCGGGCGCGCGTCAGAAGAGGCGCAGCTGGCCCTCTCGCCGTCCGACCTCCACGCGCGAGGCGCGGACGGCGACCCAGCCCGTGCCCGCAGGCGGCGCGAGCGTCACCTCGACGCCGCGCCGCCCGCTCCGGCCGAGGGCCTCGCCGGCGGCCTGGAGGGCGAGCTCGGGGTGGTTGTTCTTCTGCGACAGGTGTGCAAGGACGACGAGGCGGCAGGCGTCCCCGAGCCCCTTCTCGAGGAGCCGCCCCACGTCCCCGTTCGAGAGATGGCCGAGCGGTCCGAGGATCCGCTCCTTGAGCGACCACGGGTAGGGGCCGTCGCGCAGCATCGAAGGGTCGTAGTTCGACTCGACGAGGAGCGCGTCGCACCCCCGGCAGGCGTCGACGAGGCGCCGGCTCAGGTGGCCGAGGTCGGTGGCGTGGCCGAGGGACGAGGCGCCCGCCGACAGGACGAAGGCGAGCGGGGAGACGGCGTCGTGGGGAACGGCCACCGCCTGCACGGCGAGCCGGCGGATCGTCCGCGTCTCGCCGGGCGCGATCGGCTCGTAGGCCGGCAGCCGGGCCCGGCCGAGGCCCGTCGCCTGGAAGGTGCCCCGCGTCCCGGCGAGCGGCACGCCCCACCG
>Ga0335076_10004253_pt1 | contig 14477 bp, 12 predicted proteins | sample Lox_Sample_25_FD_206717 | JGI IMG/M metagenome (GOLD analysis project Ga0335076, IMG submission 206717) | Soil microbial communities from Loxahatchee National Wildlife Refuge, Florida, United States - Lox_Sample_2.5 | ecosystem: Environmental > Terrestrial > Soil > Wetlands | place: USA... | reverse complement strand
ACCCTCAGGTGCCCGCCTTTACCCGCCGCCCACCACCAGCCGTCTTAGACTTAGAGGGCCGCGAACTCCTCGAACAGCGCCTTCGCCGTCGCGATCCCCCGCGGCACATACTCGGCCACGATCCGCTCATTCGGCGAGTGGAGGTTCGAGTTCGGCAGCGTGAACCCGGTGATCACGGTCGCGATTCGCTTGTCCGCGAACGCGGCCACGATCGGCAGCGAGCCGCCCGACCGGATCAGCAGCGGGCGCACGCCGAGTGCCCGCTCAAACGCCGCGACGCCTAGCTGGATCGCCTTCGAGTCAGGCGGGACGATCGCCGGCGGCGCCGACGCGAGCAGCTGCACGTCGAGCTCGGCGCCAGCCGGCGCCGCCTCGCGCAGCAGCCTCTCGAACGCCTCGATGATCGGCTCGACCTTCTGGCCCGGCGCGAGGCGGATCGAGACGTTCGCGTCCGCCCGCACGGGCAGCACGGTCTTCTGAACGTGGGGCGAGCCGCTGTCGAGCCCGTTGACGTCGAGCGCCGGCTCGGCGAACGTCCGCAGATAGAACTCATCGGCGGCGCGCGCGTCCGCCGGCTGCGCGCCCTGGTCGGCGAGCTCGCCGGCGCCGGCCGGGAGCTCACGCCAGCTCGCGAGCTCCTCCTCGCTCGGCGGCGCGATCCCCTGGCGCAGCGGCTCCGTCAGCCGCCCGTCGGCCGCGACGACCGAACCGAGCGTGGCCATCAGCGCGTGCGCTGCGTTGAGCGCCGCGCCGCCGTACAGGCCCGAGTGCAGATCGCGCTCGCCGGAGCGGAGCGTCACGTGGAAGTAGGCGATCCCGCGGGTGGCGATGTCGAACGCCGGCCGGTCCCGGGCGACCATCCCGCTGTCGAAGATCACCGCCGCGTCGGCGCCCCGCTCGTCCTGCTCGAGGAAGTCGACGATCGAGTGGCCGCCGGACTCCTCCTCGCCGTCGCAGGCGAAGCGCACGTTGACCGGGAGCTCGCCGGCCTGCGCCAGCTCGCGCGCGGCGCATAGCAGCATGTACAGCTGGCCCTTGTCGTCCGCCACGCCGCGGGCATAGAGGTACTCGCCACGAATCTCAGGCTCGAACGGCGGCGACTGCCACAGCTCGAGCGGGTCGGGCGGCTGCACATCGAAGTGGCCGTAGCAGAGCACGGTGGGCGCGCGCTCGGGGTCGCGCGAGGCGCGGATCTCGCCGACCGCCAGCGGGGCGCCGTGCCAGTCGACTAGCTCGCACTCCCCGCCGGCGCCGCGAATGAACTCGCACACCCACTCTCCGGCCTGCCGAACGTCCTCCGCGCGCGCCGGGTCGGCGCTGATCGATTGGATCCGCAGGAACTCAGTCAGCTCGTCGAACCAGGCCGGCATCGCCGGCGAGCCTACCGACTCTCCTCAGTACACCTCGGGGACAAACGTCTGCTCTTCGATCGGCGGCCGGATGTACGCGTCTTCGGCGCGCGGCGGCAGCTCGAGCGGCGGCGGCGTCAGGTCGTCGTACTCGACCAGCGACAGGAGATGGGCGATGCAGTTCAGCCGCGCCCGGCGCTTGTCGTCGGCCTGCACGACGTACCACGGCGCGAGCTTGCTGTCGGTGTAGCGGAACATCTCGTCCTTGGCCCGCGAGTAAGCGACCCAGCGGGCGCGCGATTCGAGGTCCATCGGGCTCAGCTTCCACCGCCGCATCGGGTCCTGCACGCGGGCCTGGAAGCGGCGTTCCTGCTCCTCGTCTGACACCGAGAACCAGTACTTGATCAGCTGAATCCCCGAGCGCAGCAGCATGTGCTCGAACTCGGGGCACGTACGCATGAACTCCTGGTACTCGGACTCGGTGCAGAACCCCATCACGCGCTCGACGCCGGCGCGGTTGTACCAGGAGCGATCGAACAGCACGATCTCACCGCCGGCAGGAAGGTGCGACACGTAGCGCTGGAAGTACCACTGGGTTTTCTCGCGCTCGGTGGGCGCCGGCAGCGCGACGACCCGGCACACGCGCGGACTGGTCCGCTCGGTGATCCGCTTGATCACGCCGCCCTTGCCGGCGGCGTCGCGCCCCTCGAAGATCACCACGACCTTCAGGCCCTGCGCCCGCACGTATTCCTGCATGATCACGAGCTCGCGCTGGAGCCGGAGCAGCTCCTTGTCGAACCGCTTGCGGGTCAGCTTCTCGGGCTCTTGCGCCTTGGCCATGCTCTCCTCGCGCCCAGTCTACGGCAGCAAGGTCAGACGATGTCCGGATTGCTCACGAGCGCCGAGTCGAGCTGCGGGTCGAGCGAGCGCGGCGCGACCGCCTCCCGGCGAGCCGGGATCAGCAGCCCGGCGAGCACGCACACGACCAGGAACCCCGCGGCCATCACGAACGTCTCGTTGAAACCGGTCACGGTCGGCAGTCCGTGGGCCTGGTTATCGACGATGAACGTCGCCGACAGCTGACCGCCGAGCGCTCCTCCGAGCGTCCGCATCACGGTGTTCATTCCGGTGGCGACGCCGGTCTGGCTCGCCGGAACGGCCTGCACGATCAGGTTCCCGAGCGCCGCGAACGCGAGCCCGATCCCGATCCCGAGCAATCCCGCGGAGATCAACATGTCGATCGGGTGGTGATGGTTCACCGCGAGCCAGATGAACGAGATCGCGGTGACCGCGGTGCCGACGATCAGCGCGGGCTTAGACCCGAACCGATACGCGACGCGGCCGGCGACCGCACCGAGCACGCCCATGGTCATGGCCGCCGGCAGCAGGTACAGACTCGACGTGACGACCGACGCGCCAAACCCGAAGCCGGTGCTCTTCGGAAGCTGCGCGAACTCCGGATACACGATGAACGACGCGTACATCCCGGCGCCGAGCAGGAACGCCACGAGGTTCGTCGTCCAGACCCCACGGATCCGCATCATCCCCATGTCGATCAGAGGCTCGCGGCTGTGGACCTCGACCCAGATCCAGGCCACGATCACGACCGACCCGGCCGCCAGCAGCGCGATCGTCTTGGCGCCGCCCCAGCCCCAGACCGTCGTCTGGGCGACCCCGATCAATACGAGGCAAATCCCGATGCTCATCAGCGTCGCCGCCAGCCAGTTCACACGGCCGGGCGAGCGGATCGGAGACTCCGGCACGAACCGCCACGTGCACGCGGCCGCGACCAGGGTCACCGCGAGCGGCAGCCAGAACAGCCAGTGCCAGCTCAGGTGCTCGACGATCACCCCGCCCAGCACCAGACCGAACCCGCTGCCGATCCCAAGGATCGCGGAGATCAGTCCGATGCTGCCGGCGACCTTATGAGAAGGAAACTCGTCGCGGATGATCGAGAACGACAGCGGGAAGATGCCACCCGCCACTCCCTGGATCACGCGCGCGACGATCAGCACCGCCAGCGAGGTCGCGATCGCCGCGAGCAGGGTTCCCGCCGCGAGCACCAGCAGCGTCCAGACCAGCAGCCGCTCCTTGCCGTACATGTCGCCCAGCCGGCCGATGATCGCGGTCCCGACCGAGGCGGACAACAGGAACCCGGTCAGGACCCAGGCGACGCCGGTCTCGGTCGTGTGCAGGTCGTGCTGGATCGTCGGCAGCGCCGGGATCACCGCCGAGGCGAGGATCGCGTACGCCAGCCCGGCGACCAGCAGGACGCTCAAGATCACGTCCGCATGAACCCCGTGCGACCCCGTGTGACTCCGGTCCATGGCTAGTACCTTAGGGCGTCAAGTTGGTTCGCTCATTGTGACTGTCGCAATCGCCGTCATCGGAGACGAGAACGGGACGCTCCCGAGCCACCGGGAGGTAAACGCGGTCCGGCCGATGCTCGGCGACGACGTAGCCACCGAATGGGTCGCGACGGACGGTCCGCGGATCGCGGATCTCAGCGGTTTCAACGGCGTCTGGGTGGTGCCCGGCTCGCCCTACGCGGACGACGCCGCGGCGTACCGATCGATCAAGTGGGCCCGCGAGCGAGACGTGCCGTTCCTCGGCACCTGCGGCGGCCTCCAGTACGCGGTCGTCGAGTACTTCCGCAACGTGCTGGGCGTCCCCGGCGCCTCGCACGCCGAGTCCGATGGCGTCGACGACAGCAACGTGATTGCCGCCCTTGCCTGCAGCCTGATGGGCGAGGAGCGGCTCGTGCGGCCGATCCCAGGAACCCGGTTCTCCGAGCTCATCGGAGGCGAGCCGCTCGCCGGGATGCACTACTGCGGCTATGGACCCGGCCGCGGCGTCGTCGAGCGCCTCACGGCGGCGGGCATGGTGCTCGAGGCGACCGCGGACGACGCGGGTGCCGAGGTGCTTGAACTGCCGGGGAACCGGTTCTTCATGCTTAGCCTGTTCCAGCCGCAGATCGGCGCGCTCGCCGGCAAGCCGCTGCATCCGCTGCTTGGCGAGTTCGTCCGCTGCGCGCGCGCGTACGCCGGTCAGGCGGTCGCGGGCGCGGCGTCGATCAGCGCCAGCAGCTGATCGCGGTCCGGCCCGGCCAGCGGCGGCCGCTCGGTGCCTCGGGCTAAGGCGAAGACGCGCTCCATCAGGGCCGTGTCGTCGAAGATCTCCCGGTTGAGCGAGAGGCAACAGCGGTTGGCGAGGAACGCCCGAAACGCGTCGGGATCCTGCGGTACCGCGGCCAGGAGTGCACCCTGAAGCCAGCGCATCGACCCGGGCTCGGGGGCGGCGTCGAGGCCGTGGCGGAGCGCCTCCATCTCGTTGAAGCGGGCTCGATCCTCCTCGACGGTCTCGCGATACCACGGGGTCAGCTCGGCCTCGGTGACCGCATCCCACGCCATGGCGAACTCGTAAGGATCGTCGAGGTGCGCGTTGACGGTCTCGGCGAGTCGCCGGGCGTGGAGGAGGCCGAGCGTCATGCCGCGTCCGAGCGAAGGGTTCGTGCATGACCACGCATCGCCGAGTAGTGCCACCCCGGTCGCAACCGGCTTCCCGTCGACGATCATTCGCCGGTAGCGGTCGGCGATCCCGCCCATCGCGACCATGTCGGTGATCGGCTCGCCCTCGAGCCAATGCGCATGGAGCGGGCAGGCTCGCACCAGCGCGGTCCAGGGTCCGACGTCGCGCAGCCGCTTCAGGGGCTTGTCGCCGGCGGAGGTGTAGACCGTCACCGACCAAGTGTCGTTGTCCGATGGAAGCGTGAGCAGAGAGAAGGTCCCGATCGGCATCGCCAACGGGGCGCGGTAGTCGGGCATTCCTCCGCCCGCGGCCCGGAAGAAGCGCCCGTAGTAGATGAAACCCGAGTCCTCGGCCTCCTCGTGGACGGGCGCGGCTCCGGTGGCCTCGAGCCACCGCTGTAGCTGAGAACGCCGGCCCATCGCGTCGACGATCAGGTCGGCCTCGAGTTGCTCGCCGGCGTCGGTGCGAACGCCCAAGATGTGCGGCGGTTTGCCATTGCCCGCGAGGGCGATGAGACCGGCCACGGTCACGCCACGGCGGATATCGAGGCCGGGTTGGGCATCGGCGATCCGGGCGAGCACCTGCTCGAATACGGGCCGGCGCGCAGTGACCGTGCGGAACCGGTCGTCGCCGTCCCGCGGCTCGCGGTCGGTGATCGGCGGTGGCATCATCGGCAGCGGGTCGAACACGGCGCCGCCGGCGGCCTCGAGATCGGCCAGCACATCGGGGAGCGCTTCTTCGAGCACGATCCGGCCCCTCGGCGTCAGGTAGTGCGCCAGGCGGAACTGGCTGACGCTGTCGCGGGACCAGCGCTCCCATGCCTCCTCGAGTGAGCTCGGCGCCGGGTCGGGGTCGCGCTCCACCACGGCCACCTCGTGGCCGTCTCGACGCAACAGGATTCCGGCGGCCAGCCCGCACACGCCCGCGCCCAACACGACGATCTTCGACATGGTCCTTCACCCCTCGCTCGGAAGGAAATCGATCAGGAGCCGGTTGACCTCGTCGGGCGCCTCGAGCTGCATCCAGTGGCCGGGCCCGTCGAGCCGCTCGTAGCGCCACGAGCCGGTGACGTTCTCGGCCGAGTTCGTCATCTGACGCTCGGTCAGCGCGATGTCGCCGGAGCTCCACACCCCCATCGTCTGCGCCTGGATCGGCGGCAGCTCCCGCCCGGGGCTCAGCCACGACTCCGGCGGGATGTTCGCGCGGTAATAGTTCAGCGCCGGGGTGAGCGACTCGTTGGCTTCCATCTCGGCGATGACCGCGTCGGCATCGGGATGGTGGGCCCATGCCCGGAAGTGGGCCCAGTCGTCGTTCGACAGCCACTGCTCCGCGACCCCCTCGAACTGGAACAGCAGCATGTACCAGGACCTCTGGTACTGCTCGAAGCCGCCCTTGCGGAACGTCGACGGATGGCCGACCGACAACACGACCAGGTGGTCGACGTGGTCCGGCACGAACCCGGCGATCGCCCACGCGAGCGCCGCGCCCCAGTCGTGCCCGACGACGTGGGCCTTCGGCGCGCCGGCATCGTGCATCACCGACACCACGTCGCCCACAAGCGCCTGCATCGCATAGGCCCCGACCTCGGCCGGCTTGTCCGAGCGGCCGTACCCGCGCAGGTCGGGAACGATCACCTTGAACCCCGCCTCGGCCAGTGCCGGCACCTGGTTCCGCCACAGCCGCCCCGAGTCGGGGAAGCCGTGGAGCAGCACCACCGGGCGGCCCTCACCCGTCACCTCATATTCGATACCGACGCCGCCTGCGTCAACACGCATTCAATGCCCCCTGTGGTTTGAGCATCTCGTACAGGCGGACGCTATACCACCCCCAGTACACGCGGCAGACGTCTGAGGTCTGCTCCCGACCGGCGTGCGCTCAGCAGCGACGGGGCGCGCCTGTCGGGCGCGCCCCCGTCTGGCTTGCTGGTCAGCCCTGGAGCGCTTCCTCTGGCCGACGCTCCGGCGTGTATTGATCCGCCGGCTCGAGGAAACCGCGCAGCTGAGCGTGCAGCTCCTCGTTGTTCTCATGGCCGTGCACCGAGGTGGCGTGCTCGGCCGCGGCCTGCACCACCTCATCCTCCTCGCCAATGATCACCAGCGAGCAGTTCATCTCGCTGGGCCAACGGCGGCAATCAGCCATCATCCGAGCCATGAAATATTCCTCCTTCCGGTCGCGACACGCCGATCCTCTCGCGTCGGGGCACTAACGTCAAGCGCGTCGGATCGCCGCCCGCACCAAGGCTCGCGACACCCACCTCGACGATCCGCGCCGACGTCGAGAGCCGCCGCGCTAGCGGTCGCGAAGCAACGCGGCCACGCTACAACCGTGGCCCCTGGGCGTCGACGAGTAGCAGCTCGGGCGCGTGCCGCGAAGAGGACGATCGGTGTCGCCGCCGCCCGGGCCGGCCTGACCCGTTGTGTTCGGTCGGGCGGCACGCTGCGCCGGCTTGCGGCCGCGCCCCCGGACCACGCGACCGGCGCCGGGCAGACCTGCATCCGCGTCGCCTACACGGAGCCGCCTTTTAACTAACCGCCGCTGCGGCGGGCACGACCGCGGTGGCGTGCGAGTGAGGCCGCGCGACGCCACGAGACGTTCGCGCAACTTGGGCCCGGCTATCGGCCATGAGGGCAAACGCGAGCATGCCGACGATGACGACAACAACCCCTATGGATAGGGCTATGTTCATGATCACCAAGCCGAGCTCGCGGGTCGGTTGATAACCCTCCCAAGGTTCAAGCGTTCACACCTCCGTGAACTTCGCCTCGCGAGCGGGAGGGACGGTGCGGAGGGATTGCTTTGCCCGAGCGGATGGTGTCGGTCGATTGGTGAGCAGTGTGGAGGTTTCGTTTGATCAGCCAGGCGCGGCGGCTGCTCCGGAGGAGGGTCCGAGCGGCCTGGCCCGGGCGCCGACGATTAGGTGCCCCCGGAAGCGATTCCGGCCGCGCGGTCGTAGCGTCCGTACGATGGCGAAGCGGGGATGGATGCGTCATTGGTGGAGCTCATCGGTGAAAACGTGCCGGGTGTGACGTCCGTGCTTGCTCGGAGCATCCCTGCGGATCCCTCCCGTGCGATGGCGCCGGCTGACGCCGGCTGGGTCGAGCTGCGCGATGTCCGGGTCGGATATGAGATGTTCGGTGAGGGCGAGGACACGGTGGTGTTGTTGCCGCCGTGGGCGATCGTCCATTCGCGTTTCTGGAAGGCGCAGATCCCGTATCTCGCCCGCCATTTTCGGGTGGTCTCGTTCGACGCCCGAGGTAACGGGCGCTCTGGTCGACCGATCCGGGCCGAGGACTACGCGGTCGCGGTCGAGGCCGAGCACGCAGTCGCGGTGCTCGAGCACTTGGGGGTAGGGCGTTGTGTGCTGGTCGCGCATTGCGGCGCGGCGCCGGTGGCGGTGCTCTTGTGCGCCGAGCAGCCTGAGCGGGTTGCGGGGGCGGTGTTCATGTCGCCGGCGCTGCCGCTGACGCCGCCGCTGCCCGAGCGCGCCGGGTTCGACTTCGAGGCGATCCTCCCTGATTACGAGGGGTGGGCGAAATCGAACCGCCACTACTGGCAGGCAGACTTTCGGGGCTATCTGGAGTTCTTCTTCTCTCGCTGTTTCACCGAGCCGCACTCGACCAAACAGATCGAGGACTGCGTCCGCTGGGGACTGGAAACCTCGGGCGAGACGCTCGCGCTGACGATCGACGCCCCCGACCTCGACGGCGACCTTCTCGAACTGCTCGGCCGCGTCCGGTGCCCGCTGCTGGTCACGCAGGGCGACGAGGACGCGATCGTCCCGCCGGACCGGGGCCGTGCTTTCGCCGAGGCAACGGGCGCGGAGCTTGTCGAGTTCGAAGGCGTCGGGCATTGCCCGCACTCCCGTCACCCGGTCCGCTTCAACCTGATTGTTCGCGACTTCGCCGAACGAGTCTTCGCCCGCAGCCGGCGTCCCTGCACTTGGCGCCGGGGGCTCCGGCGCCCGAAACGCGCGTTGCTTATCTCCTCCCCGATTGGACTCGGGCACGCGTGGCGCAACGTCGCAATCGCGCGCGAGCTACGCGCGCTCGTGCCGGAGCTTGAGATCGACTGGCTCGCCCAGGATCCCGTCACTCGCGTGCTCCAGGCCTGCGGCGAGCGGATCCATCCCGCCAGCAGGGTGCTGGCGAACGAATCCCGCCACATCGCCGCCGAGGCGCACGGACACGAGCTGAACGTGTTCCAGGCGTGGCGACGGATGGACGAGATCCTGCTCGCCAACTTCATGGTCTTTCACGACACCGCGCGCGAGACCCCCTACGACCTATGGATCGGCGATGAAGCGTGGGAGCTCGACTACTACCTACACGAGAACCCCGAGCTGAAGACCGCCCCATTCTGCTTTCTAACCGACTTCGTCGGCTGGCTGCCGATGCCCGAAGGCGGCGAGCACGAGGCCCGGCTGACGGCCGACTACAACGCCGAGATGATCGAGCAGATCGCACGCTTTCCGCGCGTGCGCGACAAAGCGATCTTCGTCGGCACCCCCGACGACGTCGTCACTGACAGATTCGGCGACGGACTACCGCCGATCAGACCTTGGGTCGAGGACCACTTCGAGTTCTCGGGATACGTGCTCGCACCCGACGCCGCCCCGGTCGACCGCGCCGACGTTCGAACCCAGCTCGAGTTCGCCCACGATGAGCCCGTGTGTCTCGTCACCGTCGGCGGATCCGGGGTCGGCGCCGGGCTCCTGCGCCGAGTAATAGAGGCCCTGCCGCACGCGCGCGAGCGAGTGCCCGGGCTGCGGATGATCGCAGTCTGCGGGCCCAGGATCGACCCCAGCACGCTGCCCACTCGCGACGGGCTAGAGGTGTTGCCCTACGTCGACCGGCTCTCGCGCCATCTTGCAGCCTGCGACATCGCGGTCGTCCAAGGCGGACTCAGCACATGCATGGAACTGGCCGCCGCGAACACGCCATTCCTGTACTTCCCGCTGCGCCGTCACTGCGAGCAGAACATCCACGTCCGCCACCGGCTCGACCGCTACAACGCCGGACAGGCGATGGACTACCAAGCCGAGACACCCGCCTCAATCGGCACGGCGATCGCGAACGCGCTCGACACTCCGAGCAATGGTGGGAGCGTCGAACGCGACGGCGCCGCCCGCGCGGCAACGCTCATCGCTGGCCTTCTCTAGATCTCGGCCAGTAGCGTGGCCGGGCAGATCGCCGACGATAAGAAGTGGCCAGCCCATTCGTGGCGGCAAACTTCGAAACATGTCACTATCACACCTATAGTTATTGCTGCACTTCAGAAATACCAGTGGATTTCCGTAATCGCCAGTGGATTTCCAGTGGAGTTCCGGATCCGGCTCGCCGCCCGAGGCTCGTTCGCCAGGCGCCTGTCTGCCCCGGTTCATGGGCTCGATGGCCCGGCTGCCGGCGGGGCAGCTCGGGGCTCGCGGGGGCCGGGTCGCGGGGCGCGATCGGCGGTTGACGGCTGGCTGTAACTATCCGTCGTTGCCCAATTGGGCAAAGACCGGCAGAAACGTCCACTGCTGATTGGCGTGCTCGGTGCGAGGAGCGACCTGGATCGGTTGATTGCCAGTGCTTGCGAGGCTCATCAGCATATCGTTGTCGCCCTCGAGCAAGAAGAAGTAGGGCGGATTGGCGATGCGTCGGCTAATCCGCCATATCTGCGCGTTCTCGGTCGGTACGACCTGGAGTGCGGCGATTTCCCCCGGTGCGGTGTCCGAGGGCAGACCGATCGCCTGCCCAGGCACCGAGACCGACAGGATCAAGCAATCCTCGGCTGAGTCCTGCGCTTGGAGCGTCCACCTTTGTACAGCAGCCTCCTCGTCTATGGGTTCCTCGAAAAGGAAAATGTCGCCCGCTGTTCCTATCCCCGTGATCGCGTTTCCCGAGGCGCGAGAGACGATCTGGACTGTTGCTGGCATTGGGGTTGTACCTCCTCGGTGTACGCATGTCAGGTCCGATATGAGTGCTCGAGCGCCCGCGCCAATCGCGACGCCGCTCGAGATAAGACCGGAGTGCCGCGGCCGGGCAACGTCATCGCCGTCCTCGACACGGGCCTGAGCCCGGGCGAGCGAGTCCGCGAGCTTATCCCGGAGCTCCGAGGCGTCGGGACCGGGCACCTTGGCCGATCCAGTCATGTCGGTGGTTGCCGTGACGCCGGCGGCGAGGAACGCGTCAAGCTCGGACGGGCGGATGTGACGCGCCGCTGTCCGACCCGCACGGCCGGCAGCTCCGTTCGGTCCATCGTGTTCCTCACCGTCTGGGGGTTCAGGCGAAGCGGTTCGGCGACGTCATTGACCGTGAGGAATGACTCGGCCATCCGGCGCGGATTCTTACAACTGAGTCGAACCTGCGGCAAGCATTCCGATTCTGGGCTGCCGACAGGCACCAACGGAGGTTGAGCGACAAGCTCGCATGTGGCCTTTACCCGAACCGGTAGCTAGCGCCGTGGCTAGCAACGACGACAATCGCGTCAGCTTCGCCAACCGGAGCGGCGGGCGGTATGACGTCATCGTGGTCGGCGGCCGGTGCGCCGGCTCGCCAACAGCGATGCTGCTGGCACGCGCCGGTCTCCGGGTCCTGGTCATCGACCGGGCCGCATTCCCCAGCGACACGATCTCCGAGCATGCGATCAAACCACCCGGCGTGGCGCAGCTGCAGCGGTGGGGACTGCTCGGCGATCTGCTCGCCACGGACTGCCCGCCGATCCGTGCCCGTCATGTCCAGCTCGGCCAGCGTGTGCTCGACCTGCCTTCCCTCTCTCCGGCGCGCTGCCGCCGCTGGCGCCCCGCCGCGTCATACTCGACGCACTGCTGCTAAAGCAGCCAGCGCGGCGGGAGCGGAGGTATGGGAAGGCGTCTCGTTGCAGAACCTCATCTGGCAGAACAACCGTGTCACCGGAGCGCACGTCCGGGACCACGATGGTACGTCCGCGTCGTACACGCCGCGATGCTAGTCGGCGCCGACGGGCGGAACTCGCGGGTCGCGCATCTGGTCGGCGCCCCCGTCTACAGCGATGTCGGCCACGCTTCGGTCGCCTACTCCTGTCGCACCTCACGATCGAGTTCACGATCGAGTTCACGGGCGGCGTCGTATGGCGATTCGATGTGCCGAAGGCAGCCAAGAAAACCGCCCAGAGCGTGACTTGCGAACTCGGCGGCACCTTCAGCTGATCAGGACATCTTGATCGTCATGCTCAGCTGACCGATCGTCTCGCCGGCGCTGACCAACTGCATCCCGACCAGGTGATTGATCAGCTTCGCCCAGGCGGACGAGATGTGCAGCCCGCCGCTCATCGTGCCTCTGGTCGTCGACATGCTCACCTTCGGCGAGGACATCGTCGCGATGACCAATCGGTGACCGTTGACGATCGCCGACAGCGTGGCCTTCCCGCTCTTGTGGGAGAGGACGTAGGAGTACACACGGACGACCTTGCTGCCTTTCTTGTACTGGACGCCGCCCTGGGCGTTCATCGTCCCACCCATGGTCGGGACGGTGACCGTGCCGCCGATCATCGGCATCGACAGCGAGCCATTACCCACCTTGGCCGGGCCGATCGGAGTGACGGTTACCCCGCGTGAGCGCAGGAATGCGGCGATTTGCATCGACGCCTTTACCGTCGCGTGCCCGCCGACCACTTTCTCATTCTTGGCAAGCGCGGGAGCAGCGATTGCGACCGTACACAAGCCGGTCGCGACCGCGACCACGGTGGTCTTGAACGCTCGAGACATATGCAAACTCCTGAGGACGGGTAACAGGGAATGCCGACTGCCGGGAGACCCCCTTGAGCACAGCCCACAGTCGCTGTCAAGGGTACGCCGATGCCCTCGGCGGCGGGGACATTTTCTGCGGCCGAGGCGGGCTGGCCGGACTCGCCACTCGATTTCAGGCAGTCTTCAGGGCGTGGGGCCTTTCCGATACCGGTGGCGAGCGCCGGAGAACCTGATCAGCGTCGAGGACTACCGGCGCGCCGCGGCCAAGCGCGTCCCGCGGCTGGTGTGGGACTACATAGAGGGCGGTGCGGACGATCTGGTCACCGTTCGCCGTAATGTGACGTCGTTCTCGCGGTGGTCGCTGCGGGCGCGCATGATGACCGCGTACCCCAACCGGCAGCTGTCGACCACGGTCGCCGGCGTCGAGGTCGATCTCCCGGTGCTGCTCGCTCCCACCGGGGCTCTCGGCCTGTCGCAATGGCGCGGCGACCTGGCCGCGGCCCGCGCCGCGGAGGCGGCGGGTACTCGGCTGGTCATGAGCACGGCCTCCTCATGGACGATCGAGGAGGTCGCGGAGGGGACGCACGCCGATCACTTCTTCCAGCTGTATCCGGGCGGCGACGAGACGGCCACGCTGATGCAGCGCGCCTGGCGCGCCGGCTTCCGGGCGCTGTTCGTGACCGTCGACGTGCCGGTGATCGGGAACCGCGAGGGCGAGCGGCGCTACGGCTACACCCGCACGGGAACGATGGGCCGCGCGCTCACGCTCACCCCGCGCGAGGCGCTCGACATGGCGCGTCACCCGCGGTGGTTGGTCGACCTCTACCGCCACGGACGTGGCTCGATGCGCAACCTGCTCCCGGACGGCGGCGTGATGGCGACGTTCGAGTCGATCGACATCCTCCACCGCGAGATCGATCGCGCGACGTTCTCCTGGGACGATCTTCAGTGGATCCGCGAGCACTGGCCGGGCAGCGTGTACGTGAAAGGGCTGCTCGACCACGAGGACGCGGTGCGCGCGGTCGCGCTCGGCTGCGAGGGCGTCGTCGTCTCCAACCACGGCGGCCGTCAGCTCGACCACTCGCTGGCCGCGCTCGACGCGCTTGCGCCCATCGTCGCGGCGGTCGGCGACCGCGCCGAGGTACTGCTCGACGGCGGCGTCCGGCGCGGCACCGACGTGGTCAAGGCGCTCGCGCTGGGAGCACGAGCGGTCCTGATCGGACGGCCGCAGATCTACGGGCTGATCGTCGGTCGCGAGCGCGGGGTCGTCGACGTGCTCGAGATCTTTCGTGCCGAGCTCGACCGGGCCTTGACGCTGATGGGCGCCCAGAGCGTGCACGAGCTCGACCGCTCCTGGTTGATACCTCACGATGCTCCGGAGGCCCAGGAGCCGGGAGGCGCTTATTCCAGGCTCTCGGACGCCGGCTCGAACCGCAGCTGACGATGCGCGTGGTCGGGCCGGGCGTGCTGCACATCCCGGCGGGTGATCGCCAGGAACGCGACGATGCAGAAGATCACGATCGTGAGCGCCAGAGCCACCGGCCCATCACCGAGTCCAAGACCGCCGGCGCTCTTGGGCTTGCCCATCCAGTCCGCGAATGAGGCGCCGAGCGGCCGGGTCGCGACATACGCGAACCAGAAACAGAAGATTGCGTTCCACCTGAGCCGCCAGTAGCCGACGGCGGGAATTGCGATCACGGCCGCGAACAGGACTCCGGAGGCGAAGTATCCGAGTCCGAACGTCGTCGCGGTGAGGTCACCGAGTGCCGTCCCCATCGCGAACGTCGCGACGACCGTCGCCCAGTAGAACAACTCGCGCCGAGGCGTGTCGACGCTGTGGATCGAGAGGGTCCCCTCGGTCCGGTACCAGCCGATGAACACCGCCGCCAGCG
>Ga0335076_10004251_pt1 | contig 14478 bp, 10 predicted proteins | sample Lox_Sample_25_FD_206717 | JGI IMG/M metagenome (GOLD analysis project Ga0335076, IMG submission 206717) | Soil microbial communities from Loxahatchee National Wildlife Refuge, Florida, United States - Lox_Sample_2.5 | ecosystem: Environmental > Terrestrial > Soil > Wetlands | place: USA... | reverse complement strand
TCGGTGGCGGACAGCTGGAACTCGCTCATGTCCCGCAGGCCGCCCAGCCCGCAGTGCAGCCGCGCCCACTGCCGGGCCATGCGGCGGGCGTGCAGGCTGCTCAGCATCGAGATGTCGGTCGTGGTGACGATCCCGGTCGGCTCGTACTCGGGCAGGTAATGGCGGATGAGCGTGATGATGCGCCGCCGGTCCATGATCACCGCGACGAGCAAGATGACGAGGACGGCGGCCAGGATCGCGTAGGTGAGGGCGAGCCGGGCCACGCCCGCGGACAGCGAGGCGTTCCACAGCGCGTGCAGGGCCACCGCGGCGATCCAGCCGGCCACGATCGCCCACAGCCCCCGGCGCAGGCTGGTCATGGCCGCGTACGCCACCCCCGCCCCGATCAGCGAGGCGAACAGGGCCTGGCACACCGGGGAGACCACGCCGCGCAGCACGAACGTGGTGGCGACGCCGTTGAAGCCGTAGTGCGAGGCCTGCGTGTAGTAGTAGATGTTGTCGATCAGCGCGAAGCCCAGGCCGACCATGCTCCCGTAGACGACCCCGTCGCTGACGCCGTCGATCTCCTGCGGGCGCAGCAGCAGCAGCCCGACCAGGACGACGCCCATGAGCGTCTCCTCGAGCGCGGCCACGCCGATGACGGCCGCGGGAGACGCGGCGGCGAACCCGCCCGGCCGCAGCTCCGGCGTCGTGATCAGGTGGCTGCCCGCGGCGGTGCCGATCAGCCCGATCAGCGCGGCGGAGCCCGCTCCCCACAGGAACACGAACACCAGGCTGCTGCGCGGCTCGGGTTCCAGCCGGTCCAGGTAGAGCACCCCGGCCAGCAGGGCGGGGATGGGCAGCAGGGCCAGTGTCAGCCCGATGCCGGCGGGCAGCGCCCCGCCCGCGGCGACCGCCGCGAGCGCGCCGAGGGCGACCAGGCTGCAGGCCGCGACGCCGACGATGAAGCCGATCGGCATGTGGTCGGCGCGGGTGTTGGCCACGGCGGCCTGCGGATCAATCGGCCCCACCTACGCAGCATAGCGCCCGGCACTCTGGCGCGGGCCGGCGCGGAGACTGGCCCGTCCGATCCGGGCTGGCTACATTCGTGTGCATGTTCGAAGCGGGCGCGGGTGGCGAACTGAACGACGAGCAGCGCCGGGCCGTGACGCACGCGGGCGGCCCGCTGCTGGTGCTGGCGGGGGCCGGGACGGGCAAGACCCGGACGCTGGTGTCCCGGGCCGCCTGGCTCCGGGCGCAGGGCATCCCGGCCAGCCGGATCCTGCTGCTGACGTTCACCCGCCGGGCCGCCGACGACATGCTGGCCCGGGTGGCGTCGGTGCTGGCCCGGGAAGAGGCGCAGGCCCGGGAGGCAGTGCTGGCCGGGGCATCGGGCGCGCCGCAGCCGGCGCGGCGGCCCGGGAGCGCGGACGAGCGGATCTGCGGCGGCACCTTCCACGCGATCGCGCACCGGATCATCCGGGAACACGCGGAGTCGTTCTCGCTGCCGCCCGCGTTCAGCGTGATCGACCCGGCCGACATGACGGACGTGCTGGACGTGCTGCGCGCCGATCACGGCCTGGTGGGCACCCAGCGGCGGGCCCCGCGGGCCGCGATGTGCGCCGACATCTACACCCGCTGCGTGAACACCCAGACCACGATCGCGGACGTGGTGGCGGGCGGCTTTCCCTGGTGCCGCGACTACACCGAGCAGCTGGCCGGCCTGTTCCGGGCCTACGTGGCGCACAAGCGCCGCCACGGGCTGGTCGACTTCGACGACCTGCTGCTGCTGTGGCGGGCGGCGCTGGCCGACCCGGCGGCCGGGCCGGCCCTGCGCAGCCTGTTCGACGCCGTGCTGGTGGACGAGTACCAGGACGTCAACGCGGTGCAAGCGGAGATCGTCCGGCTGCTGCGGCCGGACGGGACCGGCCTGACCTGCGTCGGCGACGACGCCCAGGCCGTGTACGGGTTCCGCGGCGCCGACCCGGAGCACCTGCGGGCGCTGGCCGGCGCCTACCCGACCCTGGCGGTGATCCGCCTCGTCCGCAACTACCGGTCCCGGGACCCGGTGCTGCGGCTGGCCAACACGGTCCGGCCGCAGTCCGAGGGCCTGGAGCTCGAGCTGACCGGGCTGCGCGGCGCCGGGCCGGCCCCGCAGCTGGTGCGCTGCCACGACGAGGCGACGCAGGCGCGCGAGATCGCCGGGCGGGTACTCGAGGCGCACGAGGCCGGCCGGGCGCTGCAGGAGCAGGCCGTGCTGGTCCGGGCCGCGCACCACAGCGACGTCCTCGAGGTGGAGCTGACCGCGCGGGGGATCCCGTTCGTGAAGTACGGCGGGCTACGGTTCACCGAGGCTGCCCACGTCAAGGACTTCCTGGCCGCGGCGCGCATGGTGGCCAACCCGGCGGACGACATCGCCTGGTTCCGGCTGCTGCGGCTGCACGAGGGCATCGGGCCGGCGCATGCCCGCCGGATGATCGAGGCCCTGCAGCTCGCCGACCCCGGTCCCCTGCAACGGCACGGCTGCGCGGTGGACCTGGCCCCGTCCCGGCACCGGGCCGCGGTCGCCGCCACATTGTCGGCCCTGGCCGCCGCGGCGGACCTGGACCGCGTCGCGGACCGGGCCGGCGCCATCCTGGCCGCGCTGGTCGCCCCGCTGCGCGCCCGGTACCCGGACGCCGGGGTCCGCCTGGCCGACCTGGAACGGCTGGCCGACGCGGCGGCGAGCCGGCCCTCGCTGCACGAGGCGCTGGTCGAGCTGGCGCTCGACCCGCCGGTCTCCGCCTCCGACCTGGCCGGGCGGCCCCGGCTGGACGACGACTTCCTGATCATCTCCACCGTGCATTCCGCCAAGGGCCTGGAGTGGCCGGTGGTGCACCTGCCGCACCTGGTCGACGGCGCGGTACCCAGCGACATGGCGCTGACCACCGCGGAGGGCCTGGCCGAGGAGCGCCGCCTGTTCTACGTCGCGGTGACCAGGGCCCGCGACGAGCTCTACCTGTACGCCCCGCTGCGGCTGCACTACCACCGCCACGGCCGCGACGACCGGCACGGCTACGCGCAGCTCAGCCGGTTCCTGGACGCGGCGGCGCGGGCCCGGTGCGAGATCGTGGACGCGGGCCCGCGCGAGCCCGTGGTGCCCCGCATGACGCAGCTCGCGGTGACGGTCGACGCGGCGCTCGAATCGCTGTGGGGTTAGCCGCGCTCGATGAGGCCGCGCAGGTAGGCGGCCTGCCCGGCGTGCTGCAGGTCGTCGGAGATCACGCTCACCAGGCGGACCGCCAGGGTGACCGGCGGATCCCAGGCCTTGTCCACGATGCGGTCGAGGTCGGCGTCGGACAGCCCCCGGACGTACCTGATCGTCTGCTCGTGCACCGCGTCGTAGTACGCGGTCAGCATCTCCCCGGACTGGACCTGGACCGCGGCGACCGCCTCCGTGCCGTGCCCGTACCCGGTGGCCGTGGCCGCGAACGGCAGCCCGAACCGGTCCGCCCAGCTGATCCCGTCGCGGGTCGACGTCCAGACCTGGCCGGTGCCGGCGACGTCGGCGATGTGGTCGTCCTGGATCCGGGTCAGGTGCCAGACCAGCCAGGCGATCGAGTTAGACCCGCTGTCCGGCCGGAACGCCAGCTGCCCGGGCGTCAGCCCGTCGACCGCCTCGTGCACCACGTACCGGACCCTGTCGAACGCGTCGGCCAGCAGGTCAGCGGTGGTCGCCATCGGCATTCTCCCGTCTCGCCCCGCGTTACCACGGCATGGACGTGCTGGTGTAGTGCGTGAGCGTGTCAAGGTCACTCATCTGGTGGACGTGGCGCGGCGGGGTCTCGAACGTCGCGTAGGGCGTGACCCTGATCACCACCCGCTGCTCGTCGTCCGCCATCTGCCCGATCTGCGCGCGCCGGCTCTCCGGCACCTCCTCGCCCGCCATGATCCCGATGACCCGGGTGAGGACGTCCACGGCCAGGTCGCGATCGCGGGACACCGCGGCGGTGCCGTAGACCTGGAGGTAGCCGAGCGGCCACTGCTCGTCGAGGATGCACAGGCTGACCCGGCCGTCGCGGTCCACCGCCTTGGGCTTGTTCCGGCCGGCCATGGTGGAGATCAGCAGGTCGTCGCCGTCCATCACGTAATACACGACGGTCATGGCCGGGCCGTGCTCTTTGCGGTTGTACCCGAAGATGCAGATCCTGTGATCGCGCACGAACTGGCGTCGCTGTTCCTGATCCACGATGGCACCTTAGCCCGTGCGCGCCGCCGGCGAAGTAGTACACGGTGGCCAGCGTTCGGCGTAACAGGGCGAGCAGCCAGTCGTCGCCGAGCCTGCCGGCGACCGCGTCCGCCTCCTCGGCGAGCTGGCACAGCGGCCGATAGCGGGGCGTGCGCGGTTCGTGACGCTAGCAGCCTGGCGTCACTTATAGCACACGTGTTCTACTAACTGGATGACTGACGTAGTACGACCAGACTGGTGGACGTATCCAGTCCAGTGCCAGCATGGACACCCCTGGGGACCAGGGCGGGTGATCGTCTCCTGGCTGCCATGCCAGTGCGGGCCGGCCCGCGTGGCCCAGCCGCGCGGCAGCGGCCACCGGACCATCGCCTGCCGCGCGCCCGGGTGCCGCTACGTCTGCTACGAGCCGCCCCACGAGCCGGAGCCCGGCGACCGCTCCGACAGCTGGTTAAGCCGCCCGCCGCGGGTCAGGCACGCGCGGCGTTGCGCTTCGGCTGCCGCCGGAAGTTCCTGGTGTGCCCGAAGCCGGGCATGCTGAAGCCGGCCACGTCCAGGATCGTCGGCGTGGCCGCTTCCGCGTAGATCGCCGGGCTCGTGTCGAGCCGCTTTCTCCCGCCGGGTTCCCCGGGCCGGTAATCTGCGGACCGGGGAGTGATGATGGCGTCACGGCCACCGGGCGGGCCTTACCGTTAAGTCCCTTTTGACAGGCCTGTCGCCCGGGCTCTTGACTGAGACCGAGCCGAACGACAGTGAGGTGGCCCACGATGGCGATTCACACCTTCGGACCCAACGCGGTGGACTGGGAACAGCGGGTCGACCTGGCCCGCCTGCGCCGCGAGCGCCTGGCCCGGCTGCGGGCCCAGCTGGACCAGTCCGAGCTGGGCGCGCTGCTCAGCTTCGACTTCGCGAACATCCGCTACATGACGTCGACCCACATCGGCACCTGGGGGATGGACAAGCTGATCCGGTTCGCCGTGCTCCCCCGCGGCGGGGAGCCGGTGGAGTGGGACTTCGGGTCGGCCGCCCGGCACCACCAGCTGTACAACCCGTGGCTGGACCACACCCCCGGCCCGCCCACCGCCGAGGGCGCCCGGCAGACCGGGGCCCGGGCCGGCATCTCCACGCTGCGCGGCGCCTTCCACCCCGACGCCGGAATCGCGCAGGACGTGGCCCGCAAGGTGGCTACCGTGCTGCGCGAGCACGGCGTGGCGGACGCGCCGGTCGGCGTCGACGTGGTGGAGATGCCGGTGCTGGCCGCGTTGCGCGCCGAGGGCATCGAGGCCGTGGACGGGCAGCAGGTGTTCCTCGAGGCCCGCCGGATCAAGACCCCCGACGAGATCTCCCTGCTCGCCCAGGCGTGCTCCATGGTCGACGCGGCCTACACCGAGCTGTACGAGTTCCTGCGCCCGGGCGTGCGCGAGAACGAGTGCGTCGGGCTGGTCAGCAAGGTCCTCTACGACCTGGGCAGCGAGTACGTGGAGGGCGTCAACGCGATCTCCGGCGAGCGCTGCTCGCCGCACCCGCACGTCTACTCCGACCGGCTGATCCGGCCCGGCGACCCGGCGTTCTTCGACATCCTGCACAGCCACCTGGGCTACCGGACCTGCTACTACCGCACGTTCGCGGTGGGCAGCGCGTCGCGCGCCCAGCGTGACGCCTACGTGCGCTGCCGCGAGTACATGGACCAGGCGATCGCCCTGGTGAAGCCGGGAGCGACGACCGCCGACATCGTGGCGCTGTGGCCGCGGGCCACCGAGTTCGGGTTCCCGGACGAGACCGCGGCGTTCGCGCTGCAGTACGGTCACGGCGTGGGACTGTCGATCTGGGAGAAGCCGATCTTCAGCCGGCTGGTGTCGCTTGACCATCCGGAGACGCTGGAGGAAGGGATGGTGTTCGCGCTGGAGACCTACTGGCCGGCCACGGATGGCTGGTCCGCGGCGCGGATCGAGGAAGAGGTCGTGGTCACGGCCTCCGGGTGCGAGGTCATCACGAAGTTCCCGGCCGAGGAACTGCTGGTGGCGGGGCCCAAGTACTGGACCGCGGGCGGCGCGCTCGACACGCTCCGGGAAAGCCAGTCGCAGCTGAACACCGCGGCCGGGCGCGGTGAGGCGACCGGCGGCGGTCCGGCGGGCGACGACGCCAGCGCGGTGGCAGGAGGTGCCCGGTGACCGCGGTCGACACGAGCGCCAGCGTCGTCAGCGCCGAGGAACTGCTCGCGCTGTACGAGGAGATGGCGGTGATCCGCCGCACCGAGAAGGCGGCGCACGACCTGTTCCTGGCCGGCCTGGTCAAGGGCACCACGCACCTGGCGGCGGGCCAGGAGGCCGTCGCGGTCGGCGCCAGCGCCGCGCTGCGGTCCGACGACTACGTGTTCGCCACCTACCGCGGCCACCATCACGCGATGGCCCGGGGCGCGTCGCCCGCGGAGTGCCTGGCCGAGCTGATGAGCAAGGGCACCGGCCTGTGCCAGGCCAAGGGCGGCTCGATGCACCTGACCAAGGCCTCCGCCGGGATGCTCGGCTCGTACGCGATCGTCGGCGCGCACCTGCCGATGGCGGCCGGGGCCGCCTGGTCGGCCCGGCTCCGCGGCAGCGGCCAGGTCGCCGTCGCGTTCTTCGGCGACGGCGCCACCAACATCGGCGCGTTCCACGAGGCGCTCAACCTGGCCTCGGTGTGGGCGCTGCCGGTGCTGTTCATCTGCGAGAACAACCTCTACATGGAGTACACGCCGATCGGCGAGGTGACCGCGGCCGCCAACCCGGCCGCCGACCGGGCCGCGGCGTACCGGCTGCCCGCGGAGATCCTGGACGGCAACGACGTCGTGGTGGTCGCCGACGCCGTGGCCCGGGCCGCGGCCCGGGCCCGGGCCGGCGAGGGGCCGACGGTGCTGGAGGCCAAGACCTACCGGCACTTCGGGCACAGCCGCACCGACCCGGCCAGCTACCGGCCGGCCGAGGAGGTCAAGCAGTGGCTGAGCCGGGACCCGCTGGATATCGCCCGGGCCCGGCTGGAGGCGCTGGGCGTCCCCGGTGAGTCGGTGACCGCGGCCGACGAGCGGGCCGCCCGCACCGTCGAGGAGGCGGTGGCCGCGGCCCGGGCGGCCCCCGGTCCCGATCCCGGCAGCGCACTGACCGACGTATGGGCGGACGGAGGCTCGGCATGGCGGACGTGACGGACGAGACCGAAGTGATCACGTACCGGGAGGCCGTCTCCGAGGGCATCGCGCGGGAGCTGCGCCGGGACCCGTCGGTGGTGTGCCTGGGCGAGGACATCGCGGCCGCGGGCGGCGTGTTCAAGACCACCGCGGGGCTGCTGGCGGAGTTCGGCAAGGGGCGGGTCTGGGACACGCCGATCTCCGAGCAGGCCATCCTGGGCGTGGCCATGGGCGCGGCCATGACCGGGATGCGCCCGGTCGCCGAGATCATGTTCTCCGACTTCTTCGCCTGCTGCTGGGACTACCTGGCCAACGAGATACCGAAGATGCGGTACATGACCGGCGGCCAGGTCACGCTCCCGCTGGTGGTCCGCACGGCCAACGGCGGCGGCCTGGGATTCGGCGCGCAGCACTCCCAGGCGGTGGAGAACTGGGCGCTGGCCATCCCGGGGCTGAAGATCGCGGCCCCGTCCACGCCGGCCGATGTCGTCGGGCTCATGGCCGCCGCGATCCGCAGCGACGACCCGGTGGTGTTCTTCGAGCACAAGGGGCTGTTCGCGAGCAAGGGCCCGGCCGCGCCGGAGGGGCACGTGGTCGAGCTCGGCCGGGCGGCCGTGGTGCGCGAGGGCACCGATGTCACGCTGGTCGCCCTGGCCGCCACGGTGCCGCTGGCGCTGGCCGCCGCGGACCAGGTGGCGGCCCAGGGCATCTCCGCCGAGGTGGTCGACCTGCGCTGCCTGGTGCCGCTCGACATGGCGGCCGTGCTGAAGTCGGTCGACCGCACGTCCCGGCTGGTGATCGTGGAGGAGAACCCCTACCAGGGCGGCTGGGGCGGCACCGTGGCGTCGGTGGTCGCCGACGAGGGCTTCGAGCTGCTCGATGCCCCGGTCCGCCGGGTGGCCGCCGCCTGCGTCCCGCTGCCGTTCGCGGACGTCCTGGAACAGCAGGTGATCCCCACCGTGGACAGCGTGGTCGCGGCGGCCACCGCGCTGACCGCTTACTAGAGTCCTTTACCCGCCCTTTACTGGCCCGCTGTCACTTTTGTCACGCCCACGTCTCGGTACGGTCCCGAACTAGGTTCGGCGCTCCCCGGCATCTGGACGCTGCATGGCCCCCGCCGTACCGTGACCAGCGGGGGGTGCCGATGGAGCATGCCGGTGCGCGGATGCCCCGCGCTTCGCCATGCCTGGAGCCCGAGCGAAGGAACCGCGGCCATGGCGTTCACCCCCGAACATCAGACGCACTGCCGGGCCGCGCCGTCGGCCGCTGGCCGCCGCGGGCGGAGAATTGGTATGTCGTGAAGTAGGCGGCCCGGCAGGCGGCCAGCCCGGCCGCCTGACGTAACCTGCGGGAGGTCCCCCGCAGGGATCGCCCGGAAGGGGGAACGTTGATCACATTCATGATCCGCCGGATCCTCCAGGCGCTGGCCGTGCTGCTGCTGGTGACCGTGATCACCTTCGCGTTGCTGCGCCTCATCCCGGGCAACCCGGCCATCGCGGTGATGGGCCCGCAGGCCTACCGCAACCCGGCCGCGATCGCCCAGTTCGACCGGGTCTACGGCTTCAACAAGCCCTGGTACGCCCAGTACTGGCTGTGGCTGGACAGCCTGCTGCACTTCCACCTCGGCTACTCGTGGAAGCTCAACCAGAGCGTGACCTCGCTGCTGAGCAACCACCTGCCGAAGACCGTGTTCCTGGTCGGGATCTCCATCATCCTGGCGCTGCTGTTCGCGATCCCGATCGGGATGGCGCAGGCGGTGCGGCGGAACAAGTTCACCGACCACTTCTTCAACGGGTTCTCGACGATCTTCTACGCGATGCCCGCGTTCCTGCTGGGCCTGCTGCTGATCCTGATCTTCGCGATCAAGTTCCCGATCTTCCCGCCGGAGGGGCCGCAGGGCGAGGGGGTCTCGGTGCTGTTCACCGACTTCAACGCGCTGGTGCTGCCGATCGCCACGCTCACGCTGATCACGATCGCGCTGTTCAGCCGGTACATGCGGTCCTCGGTGCTGGACAACCTGACCGAGGACTACGTCCGGACCGCGAAGGCCAAGGGCGCCAGCGAGCGGCGGATCCTGCTGCGCCACGTGCTGCGCAACTCGCTGATCCCGATCGCGACCCTGCTGGGGCTGCTGCTGCCCGCGCTGTTCGCCGGGGCGCTGATCACCGAGTCGGTGTTCAACTATCCGGGGATGGGGTACCTGTTCTACCAGTCAGCCCTCAACCAGGACTATCCGGTGCTGCTCGGCATAACCGTGGTGGTGGCGCTGGCGACGGTGGTGGGGTCGCTGCTCGCTGACGTCGCCTACGCGGTGCTCGACCCACGCGTAAGGTACGTGAGCCAATGAGCCTGGCCAGCGGTTCCCCGGAGCCCATTCCCACCGATATTCCGCCGCACGTCCTGGACCCGCTGTCCGACGTCGAGGTGGCCGTCGTCGCCTACCCGCCGGACGCCGGGGAGGGCGTCGCCCCGGGCCTGCTGCCGGCGGGCAAGCCGCGCAGCGCGTTCCGGCGCGGGCTCGAGGTGTTCTGGGAGAACAAGCTCGCGGTGACCGGGGTCTGCATCTTCGTGTTCATGCTGCTGTTCTGCTTCGTCGGGCCGCTGGTGTACCACACGAACCAGTTGCAGGTCGACTTCGCTCACGAAGAGCTGCCGCCGAGCGCCGCGCACCCGCTGGGCACGGACGCGAACGGGTTCGACGTGCTGGGCCGGCTGATGATCGCCGGGCAGATCTCCCTGGAGGTCGGCATCGCGGCCGCGCTGCTGGCCACGTTCGTCGGGGTGCTGTGGGGCGCGGTCGCCGGGTACATCGGCGGGTTCGCGGACTCGTTCATGATGCGGATCGTGGACGCGATGCTGTCGATCCCGACGCTGTTCCTGGCCCTGGTCGTGGTGTCGATGGTCACCCCGAGCAAGCCGGTGCTGATCCTGGTCATCGCGCTGACCTCGTGGCTGACCACGTCGAGGCTGGTCCGCGGCGAGGCGCTGTCGCTGCGCACCCGGGACTACGTCCAGGCCATGAAGGTCATGGGCGGCGGCAATACCCGGGCGGTGCTGCGGCACATCGCGCCGAACGCGGTCGGCACGATCATGGTGAACGCGACGTTCCAGGTGGCCGACGCGATCGCGCTGATCGTGGCGCTGAGTTACCTGGGGCTGGGCATCCGCCCGCCGCAGCAGGACTGGGGCGGGATGCTCAGCGCCGGGGTGCAGTACGTCTACGACGGGTACTGGTGGCTGATCATCCCGGCCGGGTTCTGCATCGTGATCGTGATCGCCGCGGCCATCTTCATCGGCGAGGGCCTGCGCGACGCGGTCGAGGTCCGGCTGCAGCGCCGCTAGCAGGGCACCGAGGCACCCCCGAGAACTGGCGAGGACACATGCCACCACTGCTCCAGATCGAGGACCTGCGCACCGAGATCCGGCTGCGCAGCGCCACCGTGCACGCGCTGGACGGCGTCAGCCTCAACGTGGAGGCGGGGGAGTGCCTCGGCATCGTCGGCGAGTCCGGGTCCGGGAAGACCATGACCGCGCTGTCGGTCATGCAGCTGCTGCCCCCGGGCGGGCACATCATCGGCGGGACGATCATGCTGGGCGGGCAGGAGATCTCCTCGCTGGGCGACGACGGGATGCGCCACGTCCGCGGCAACGAGGTCGGGATGATCTTCCAGGACCCGATGACCTCGCTGAACCCGACGATGACGGTCGGCGACCAGATCGCCGAGACCGTGCTGCTGCACCGGGGCGCGGACACCAAGACCGCGCGGGCGCGGGCCGTCGAGGTGCTCGGCCTGGTCGGCATGCCCCGGCCCGCCGAGCGGGTGTCCAACTACCCGCACCAGCTGTCGGGCGGCATGCGGCAGCGGGTGATGATCGCGATGGCGCTGGCCTGCGAGCCGAAGCTGCTGATCGCCGACGAGCCCACCACCGCGCTGGACGTGACCATCCAGAAGCAGATCCTGGAGCTCATCGACGACCTGCGCCGGCGGCTGGGCCTGGCGGTCATCCTGGTCACCCACGACCTGGGCGTGATCGCCGGGCGCGCCGACCGGATCGCGGTGATGTACGCGGGCAAGGTGATGGAGTCCACCAGCACCGCCCGGCTGTTCGCCAACCCGCGGCACCCCTACACCGAGGCGCTGTTCGGCGCGCTGCCGGAGAAGGCCGCCGACCAGACCGAGCGGCTGTACAGCATCCCGGGCATGCCCCCGGACCTGACCAACCCGCCGGCCGGGTGCCGGTTCGCCGCCCGGTGCCGGTACGTGCAGGACCGCTGCAAGCAGACCGAGCCGCCGCTGGAGGGCGACAGCTGGGAGCACGTGTTCCGCTGCTACTTCCCGGTCGGCCGGTCCGAGCAGGACGCCGACGCGGCCCGGCTGACGACGGCCGACGTCGCGCACGAGCGCCGCGCGCCCGCGGCCACCCCGGACGGGGACGGGACGCTGCTGCGGGCCGACAACCTGGTGAAGAACTTCGCGGTGACCTCGGGCGCGGTGCTGCAGCGCAAGATCGGCGAGGTGAGCGCGGTGGCCGGCATCAGCTTCTCCATCCGCGCGGGCCAGACCTTCGGCATGGTCGGCGAGTCCGGGTGCGGCAAGACCACCGTCGGGCGCCTGATCGCCGGGCTGGAGAAGGCCACCGGCGGGTCGATCCTGCTGGACGGCGAGGACCTGACCAAGCTGTCCAAGCGGGAGCGGCGGCGGCGCAGCCCCAAGGTCCAGCTGATGTTCCAGGACTCGTACGCCTCGATGGACCCGAGGATGCGGGTCGGCCCGATCCTGCGCGAGCCGCTGGCCATCCAGCGGATCGGCAGCCGCCAGGAGCAGCGCAACAAGATCGCCGCGATCCTGGACGAGGTCGGGCTGCCCCGGGCCGCGGTCGAGCGCTACCCGCACGAGTTCTCCGGCGGCCAGCGGCAGCGCCTGGGCCTGGCCCGCGCGCTCATCCTCAACCCCAAGCTGGTGATCGCCGACGAGCCCGTGTCCGCCCTGGACGTGTCGATCCAGGCGCAGATCCTCAACCTGATGCTGGACCTGCAGCGCGATCTCGGCCTGACGTACCTGTTCATCTCCCACGACCTGTCGGTGGTGCGGTACCTGTCCCAGACCATCGGCGTGATGTACCTCGGGAAGATGGTCGAGGTCGGCCCCGCTGACGACGTCTACTACCGCCCGGTGCACCCCTACACCCGGGGCCTGATCGACACCGTCCCGGTCGCCGACCCGGCCGTGGCCCAGGCCCGGGAGGACAAGGGCGTCTCCGGCGAGCTGCCCTCGGCCATCAGCCCCCCGTCCGGCTGCCGGTTCCGCACCCGCTGCCCGCGGGCCCAGGAGATCTGCGGCCAGGAAGAACCGCCGCTGCGCCCGTTCACCGCGGGCGGGCACCTCGCGGCCTGCCATTTCCCGCTGCGCGAGCCGGAGTCCGCCCCCGCCGCCACGGCCGCGCCGTAATCCGCCATAACGGGCCGTCACCCGCTGGACGCCGCGCGGTCACCGGAGACACGCTGCGTGGTAACCCGCGCACGGGGCGAGGTTCTGCGCCCGGGCCAGGTGCGCCTCCTCGCGCGCCCGGACCGGTTGTGGCATCATGGCGGCTCGAATGAATGTTCGGTACCCGCCCCGGCGGCGTTCACCCCACGATCGAGAGGGGATCGGCGTGCCCGAGCTCACCTGCCTGGAGATCTGCGCCGGCGCCGGCGGCCAGTCACTCGGCCTGGAACAGGCGGGCTTCACCCACGTCGCGGCCGTGGACAACGACCCCGACGCCTGCGCGACGCTGCGGCGCAACCGGCCCGGGTGGGACGTGATCCAGCGGGACGTGCGCCACTTCAAGGGCGTGGACTACCGGGGGGTCGACCTGCTGGCCGGCGGGGTGCCGTGCCCGCCGTTCTCGATCGCGGGCAAGCAGCTCGGCGCGGACGACGAGCGGGACCTGTTCCCCCAGGCCCTCCGCCTGGTCGAGGAGTGCGAGCCCACGGCGGTCATGCTGGAGAACGTCCGCGGCCTGGCCGCCGCCCGCTTCGCCGCCTACCGCGAGCGGGTCCTCGGCCGGCTGCGCGCGCTGGGGTACGAGGCCGACTGGCAGGTGCTCAACGCGAGCGAGTACGGCGTGCCGCAGCTGCGCCCGCGCTTCATCCTGGTGGCGGCGAGGCCCGGCGTGCACGCGCGCTTCGAGTGGCCGGGCGCGGCCGGCCCGCCGCCCACCGTCGGCGAGGCCCTCCGCGACCTCATGGCGGCCGACGGGTGGACCGGAGCCGGCGTCTGGGCCTGGCAGGCCAACGGCATCGGCCCGACCCTGGTCGGCGGGTCCCGCAAGCACGGCGGGCCCGACCTCGGCCCGACGCGGGCCCGCGAGGCCTGGCTGCGGCTGCGCGTCGACGGCCGCGGGCTGGCCGACGCCCCGCCGCCGGCGATCTGCCCGCCCAACCACATCCCGAGGCTGACCTTGCAGATGGCCGCGGTCCTGCAGGGCTTCCCGCGGGACTGGCGGATCTCGGGGCGCAAGACGGCCGGCTACCGGCAGATCGGCAACGCGTTCCCGCCTCCGGTGGCCCGGGCGGTCGGCACCAGCATCCGGTCGGCCATCGAGGCCGCCCGTGCCCTGCCGGTCCGCCTGCTGGACGAGGCGTCCTGACCCGTCTTGTCCACCCTGCCGCTCTGGGAGCTGCCGGAGGACACCGACCCCGAGCTCACCGCGGTCGAGGCCGAGCTGTACCGGCTCGACCCGACCGGCGAGGCGGTCGCCGAGGTGCTCCGCGACACCCTGGACCAGCTCTACGACGGCCAGCATTCCGGCCGCTGGGCCTACGACCAGCTGCGCAAGACCGAGAAGACCCACATGGGGACGCTGGTGGAGATCAACCTGCACCGGCGGTTCGGGTTCGGCGACGGCGACGTCACCGACTACCGGATCGCCGGGATCGAGGTTGACTGCAAGTACTCGATGTCCTACGGGGGCTGGGAACTGCCCCCGGAAGCCGTCGGCCAGCTGTGCCTGGTGCTCACCGCGGAGGACGCGAGCAGTTCCTGGACCGCCGGGCTGATCCGGGTGCGCGAGCCCGACCTGCGCGGCAGCCCCAACCGCGACGCGAAACGCCAGCTCACCGCCATCAGCCGGG
>Ga0335076_10004248_pt1 | contig 14481 bp, 13 predicted proteins | sample Lox_Sample_25_FD_206717 | JGI IMG/M metagenome (GOLD analysis project Ga0335076, IMG submission 206717) | Soil microbial communities from Loxahatchee National Wildlife Refuge, Florida, United States - Lox_Sample_2.5 | ecosystem: Environmental > Terrestrial > Soil > Wetlands | place: USA... | reverse complement strand
CGGCGTCCAGCCTTCGCCGCGATGGATCGAGCGGATCGGCCGGGGCTGGCTCATCAGGAAGATCTCATTGCGGCGCACGGCGAAGATCTGGCCGGTGACATCGCGCGAGAGGTCGCTGGCGAGATAGACGGCGAGCGGCGCGATCTTCTCGGCCGTCGCGGTCTTGATGCGCTCGACGCGGGCGGCCTGCTCCGGCGTGTCGGTCGGGATGGTGCCGATGAGGCGGCTCCAGGCGAAAGGCGAGATACAGTTGGAGCGCACATGGTAGCGCGCCATATCGAGCGCGATCGATTTCGACAGGCCGACGATGCCGAGCTTGGCGGCAGCGTAGTTGGCCTGGCCGAAATTACCGATGAGGCCCGAGGTGGATGTGAAGTGGATATAGGAGCCGCTCTCCTGGTCGCGGAAATGCGCGGCGGCGGCACGCGCGACATAGAAGCTACCCATGAGATGGACTTTGAGGACGAGATCCCAGTCCACGGTCGACATGCGGTGGAAGATGCGGTCACGCAGGATGCCGGCATTGTTGACGACGCAATCGATGCGGCCAAAGGCATCGAGCGCGGTGCGGATGATGCGTTCGGCCCCGGCCGGCTCGGCGACGCTGTCGGCATTCGCCACCGCGTTGCCGCCGGCTTCGCGAATCTCGTCGACGACGCTCTGCGCCGGACCGGTATCAGGATTGCCCTCGCCATCGGCGCCGGCGCCGAGATCGTTCACCACCACCTTGCCGCCTTCGCGGCCGGCGAGCAGTGCGATCTCGCGGCCGATGCCGCGACCGGCACCAGTCACGACGATCACCTTGCCGTCGAGGCATTTCGCTTGGGGCATCGCCACCCTCCTCCCTCTCTCGTTCCGGGCGGCCTGGCGCCGCGCTTGGGCTTTCACCCTAAGACAGCTTCGGCGCCGATTGCAACGGAGCGCCGCGGGACGCCGACAAATCTCTCGCTCCGCCCGGCCCGGCCGCGATAAGGTCGCGCGGGGGACAGGGAGGCGTCGCATGGGGCCGCTCGCAGGGCTGAAGATCGTCGAGATGGCCGGGATCGGGCCGGCGCCGATGTGCGCCATGCTGCTCGCCGATCTCGGCGCCACCGTGCTGCGCGTCGACCGGCAGGAGCCGAGCGGGCTCGGTCTTCCCGGCGCGGCGCGCTTCTCGGTGACGCAGCGCAGCCGGCACGCCATCGCCGTCGATCTCAAGCGGCGCGACGGCGTCGAGCTGGTGCTGCGCCTCGCCGATACGGCGGATGCGCTCATCGAGGGCTTCCGCCCCGGCGTGATGGAGCGCCTCGGCCTCGGTCCCGAGACCTGCCTTGCCCGCAATCCCCGACTGGTTTACGGCCGCATGACCGGCTGGGGCCAGGAAGGCCCGCTGGCCCAGGCGGCCGGCCACGACCTCAACTACATCGCGCTGGCTGGCGTGCTGCATTCGATCGGCCGCGCCGGCGCGCCGCCGACCCCGCCCTTGAACCTGATCGGCGATTTCGGCGGCGGCGCCCTCTATCTGGCGCTCGGCGTCGCCTGCGGCATCATCGCGGCGCAGCGCTCGGGCAAGGGCCAGGTCGTCGATGCCGCCATGGTCGACGGCGCCGCCTCGCTCGCCGCCATGTTCTGGGGGCTGCGCGCCGCCGGGCAGATGAGCCTCACGCGCGGCGAGAACGTGCTCGATAGCGGCGCCTTCTTTTACGACGTCTATGAATGCAAGGACGGCAAGTACATCTCCCTCGCCGCGATCGAGGACAAATTCCTTGCCGAGTTTCTGCGCCGGATGGAGATCGATCCCGGCGACATGCCGGCAAAGCTCGACCGCAAACGCTGGCCCGAGGCGAAGGCGAAGCTGCAAGCGCGTTTCAAGACGCGGACGCGCGAGGAATGGTGTCGGCTGCTCGAAGGCAGCGATGCCTGCTTTGCCCCGGTGCTGAGCCTCGACGAGGCACCCGCCCATCCGCACAATATCGCACGCGGCACCTTCGTCGAGGTCGACGGCATCGTCCAGCCGGCGCCCGCGCCGCGCTTCAGCCGGACGCCCGCGGGGAAGCCGACCCCGCCGGAGCTCCCCGGCGAGCGCGGCAACGCGTCGCTCGCCCAATGGGGGGTGACTCCCGACGAGATCGATACGCTGAAACGCTCCGGCGCGCTCGCCTGACCCTCGGGAGAAACCAGCCATGACCAATGTCACCCTCGCCCAAGCGTCGCTCATCGTCGACAAAGCGCTGGAGCACGGGCGAAGCCTCAAGCTGAAGCCGCTCACCGTCGCCGTCCTCGATGCCGGCGGCCATCTCGTCGCCTTGAAGCGCGAGGACCGGTCGAGCCTGCTCCGACCGCAGATCGCCGGCGGCAAGGCCTGGGGCGTTCTCGGCATGGGCTTCGGCGGCCGCGAATTCGCGCGCCGCGCGGCGGCGCAGCCGGCCTTTATCGGCGCCATCATCGCCGCCTCGGACGGGCGCATCGTGCCGGCGCCGGGCGGCGTGCTGATCCGCGACAGCAGCGGCGACATCATCGGCTCGGTCGGCATCAGCGGCGATGTTTCCGAGCAGGACGAGGTCTGCGCCGTCTTCGGGATCAAGGCCGCGGGCCTCGTACCGGACACCGGCGAGCCCGGACAATAGCGCCGAGAATCGGGTACCGCGGGCGCGCGACCTGCTATTTCACGTCGAACAGCTTGCCGCCGCGGAAGATGCAGCTGCCCTTGACGCGGCGACCTTCGCCCGAAGCGAGGTCGAGCGTCACGACGACGCTGTCGGAACGATGCTCCACGGATTTGGCGGTGACGAAGGCATCGCCATGAGCGCCGCCGGAGAAGAGGCGACCTTCGAGTTCGGCGCGGCACAGCCGCACCATCTCTGCCTCGCTCTGCGCCGTCTCCGCCGCGCGCACGGCGCCCGCAAGCAAGAGCGGCAGCGACAGCAGCAGCAGAAGGCGGCGGATCATCGGCAAGGGCGATTGACAGAAGGTAGAGAACGGCCCAACAGTAGACACGCCCGAAGCGAAATTCCATCACCGATGTCGCCCATGCGCCTAGCGCCGCTCCTGCTCTCTCTTTCTCTCGCTCTTCTGCTCGCTTGGCCGGCGACCGCGAAAGGTCCGCCGCACGCGCTCTCCGAATGGCCGTGCGCGACGCCTTTTGCCGGGCCGCTCGCGCCGGGGATGCTGTGGCCCGGCGCCACGCCGGAGCCGGAAAACGCCTGGCACGACAATCTCGCGGCGCGTCACCTCGTCGATTTTCTCACCGCGTCCGAGAATTCGCCGGCCATGGGTGAGCGCGAGATCGCGGACTTCACGGCGCAGAACGGTCTGGTGACGGGAGAGACCGCACTCCTCGTCGTCTCCGGCATGGTCGAGCGCGGCAACGTGCTGCGGCGCGTGCTGCTGAAAGGCATCAAGGACCAGATCATACGCTCGCATGTCCTCGCCGACGTGGTAGCCGAAGACAGCCGCAAGCTCGACGCTGCGGAGCAGCAAGGGACGCCCGATGCGCAGCAGGCGGCGGCGATCAAGGAGGCGCGACGGCAGAATCTCGCAGCGCTCGACGACGCTGACGACACGGCTGAAGGGCTTTGCCGACGCCTCGTCTATGATGAAGCCAAGCTGCGCCGGCTTGCGGTCGCGCTGAAGGCGCACACGCAATAGCTCAGGAGCGGAGCGCCGGCGATCGGCTCTCGACAGCATCGCGATCGTTCTCGATCCGCCTGCGCAACGATCGCGCTGGACGCTACCCGCCAGACGAGTATAGCCTCATGTCCAGGCGATTTCGGCGCTACTAGGGCAGAGTGCCGCGCTACCTGCGAGCACAATCTCCCAGCGAAGCCGCGATCGACCTGCGGGCAAGAACAATATCTGCGATTGGGGAGTGAAACATGCGCTGGAAAAGCAGTGGGAGAGGGTGGCTCATCGCTGGTGCGACGCTGGCCATGGCCGGCCTCGCGGGCGCGAGCCAGGCCGCTACCTGGGAGGAACTGCAGAAAGCGGGCGATCAGGCCAAGGATTGGGTCAACTACGGCGGCGATCTCGGCGAGATGCGCTATTGGCCCGGCACCGGCATCAATGCCAGCAACGTGCATCGACTTCACGTGAAGTGGATTTTCCAAACCGGCGTCGTCGGCTCGTTCGAGAACACGCCGATCGTCGATGGCGATGTCATGTACATCAGCACACCCTATGACCACGTTTTCGCCGTCGATGCGAAGAACGGCAAGGAACTCTGGCATTACCAGTATAAGCTGGGCGCGAACTACTTCTGCTGCGGTCCCAACAATCGCGGCGTGGTCGTGGTCGGCGACAAGGTGCTGTTCGGCACGCTCGACGCTCATCTCGTCGCCCTCAACAAGAAGACCGGCGACAAGATCTGGGATACCGAAGTGGCGGATTCGCAGGTCGGCTACTCCCTGACCTCGGCGCCCACGGTCTATAAGAACATGGCGATCATCGGCATCGCCGGCGGCGAATACGGCATTCGCGGCTTCATCAGCGCCTACAATATCGATGACGGCAAGCTGGTCTGGCGCTGGCACACCATTCCGAGCCCCGATGACGTCAACCCCGACGGCACCAAGGGCTGGGAAGGCACCTTCGGGACCAAGGCCGACGGCATCAACGATCTGCATCGCGACGTCGCCGCGGAGAAAGCGGCGATCGCCTCGGGCAAGGACAAGGACAGCTGGATGCATGGCGGCGCCGGGAACTGGACGACCAACGCCGTCGATGCGCGGCGCGGCCTCGTCTTCGGGGTGGTCGGTAATCCGTCACCCGATCTCGACGGCATGGACCGGCCCGGCGACGACCGCTGGAGCGACAGCATCGTCGCCGTCGACGCCAACACCGGCAAGCTCAAATGGGCCTATCAGGTGCTTCCGCACGACGTCTGGGATCTCGACGAGGTCTCGCCGCCGATCCTGGCCGAGGTCCGAGGGCCGAACGGCAAGATGGTCGATGCCGTGATCCAGGCCGGCAAGACGGGCTGGGTCTACATCCTCGACCGCGACACCGGCAAGCTGATCCGCCGCTCGGAGACGATGGTGCCGCAGGAGAACCTGTTCGCGCTGCCGACCGAGCAGGGAACCCGCATGCTGCCCGGCGCCAATGGCGGCGTCGAATGGTCGCCCTGCGCCTTCAATCCCGGGACGCGGCTCGATTACTGCGTCAACCTGCACCAGCCGATGAACTACATCGTCAAGCACGAGACCTGGGACGACTACCGCAAGCGCTACGCCGGGGCGCCAGGGATGTGGCTCGGCGGCGCCTTTGTCGCCATCCCGACCGAGAAGCAATACGGCAATATCTCGGCGGTCAATGTCGACACCGGCAAGATCGGCTGGCAGGACAAGACCGAGCAACCGATGATCGGCGGCGCGCTCACCACCAAGGGCGATCTCGTCTTCGCCGGCCAGGGCAACGGGACCTTTGCCGCCTATGACGCCAAATCGGGCAAGATGCTGTGGTCGTTCGAGGCCGGCGCCGGCGTCAACGCCGCACCGATGGCCTTCGAGATCGGCGGCAAGCCCTATATCGCCGTCGCCGCCGGCGGCAATTTCCAGCTCGACTACAAGTACGGCACCGCGGTGATCGTTTTCGGCCTTGATTGATGCTCCCGGCAGCGGCGCCGCTCAAACCGGCGCCGCTGCATCGCTTCCGTTTCGAACCTTTCGGACGTTCCCAACATGATCGGTCGTCTCGCCGCCGCGGCGCTTCTCGCCTGGTTGCTGCTCGCGCCGCCGGCATCGGCACAGTCCGGTCAGGAGGCGCCGAGCTGGATGAAGACCGATGTGCCGGCAAAGCATGTCACTCTCGACATCGTCGCCGGCTTCAACGCCAATAACGGCGCGCTCAACTTCAACGGTTACTTCACCGGGGACATGACCGTCGTGGTTCCGGTGGGCTGGACCGTCGACATACATTTCAAGAACAACGACGCCATGCTGCCGCATAGCCTGGTGGTGACGAAGTCCTTCACCCCAGGCCACTTTCCCGATCATGCCGGCATCGACGCTGTCGCGATCCCGCGCGCCTATACCGACAATCCCGACCAGGGCATCCCTTCACCCAAAACCGACACGCTGACCTTCACGGCAACGACGGCCGGCGATTACGATTTCATGTGCGGCGTGCCCGGCCACGGCCAAGCCGGTATGTGGACGAAGCTCATCGTCGACCCGGCCGCCAAAGCGCCCTCCGTGACGCTCAGCCCCAAGGCCGAGCCCGGCCGACCCTAAACCAGGGCGATCCTCGCCCCCCCGCCAACCCCGCCAGGGAGCGAGAGACGCACCCGCGGCGTCACCCTGCCGCATGCCCGTATCTCAGATTTCTTTGAGGGGAACCTTTCCAACCTCTTGGTGTTGAGTTGCATGCCAGACACATTCCGCGCCTTTTCGTTCAACCCACGACCCCGTGATCGGGAGGAGACCGCAGTTGCAGCGTTCGCATCGCGGCCGGGCAGCATAACGGCGCCCCTGTTAGCGACGAGGCAAGGACGGGCGGATTCAGAATGGCGCAACTTTCACTGTCGGGTCCAACGCCGTTCGGCACGCGCCGGAGGGATACGGAGCGCTCACGCGTCGTCCGGCACGAGTTGCTCGCCCTCTCGCGCGGGCTGCTGCGGGCGGTCGACATCATCAGCGTGCCGCTCGCCGGCTTGCTCACCTACATCGTCCGCTATCAGACCTTCTCGATCGAGTTTCGCCATGGGCTGATCCTGGCGCTCGGCGCCGTGGTGATCGCCAATGTGATGGCCATGATCGACGCCTATGATCTGGCCGATCTGCGCAACTGGCGGCGGCAGACCATTAAGGTCGTGGGCGGCTGGGCGGTCGGCATCGCGATCCTGCTGGCGATCGCGTTTTTCGACAAGATCTCGCTTGAGTACTCGCGGCTTTGGATCGGTTCCTGGTTCTTGGTGGGCGTCGCATTTTCAGGCGCCGCGCGCGCCGGGCTTGCCGCCTATATCGGCCGCCGGCGGCGCAGCGGCACACTGTCGATCAATGTGGCGATCGTCGGCCAAGAGCCCTTCGCCCAGCAGGTCATGCAGCAGATCACCTGGCCGGGCGATCCGGAGGTGCATGTCATCGGCATCTTCGCGCCGCGCCTCACGGCGGTGGACACCGGCGTTGCCTGCGATGCGACGGTCGCGGGGCTGCTCCGGCTTGCGCGCAAAACCCGCATCGACGAGATCATCGTGCATCTGCCGGAGCGGCGCGACGCCGAGTTCTCCGCCCTGCTGCGCAAGCTTGGCGAGCTGCCGGTCAACGTCAATCTCTGCCCGGACCTCTCCGACCTGCCGATCCCGCCGCGCCGGCTCACCGTGCTGCAGGAGACGTTCATGATCAACGTCTTCGAGCGGCCGCTTTCCGGCTGGGCGGCGGTGCTGAAGCGGGCCGAGGACATCGCCTTGAGCGCGCTGCTGCTGCTGCTGTTCGGCCCGCTGATGCTGCTGCTGGGGCTGCTCGTGCGGCTCGACAGCCGCGGTCCGGCGCTGTTCCGCCAGCAGCGCTTCGGCTTCAACAACAACCCGATCACCGTGCTCAAATTCCGCACGATGCTCGTCGATGCCGCGAGCGATCCGGGCGTGCCGCAGGCGCGCCGCGGCGATCCGCGCGTCACCCGCATCGGCCGCTTCCTGCGCCGCACCAGCCTCGACGAGCTGCCGCAGCTCATCAACGTGCTTAGGGGCGACATGTCGCTGATCGGCCCGCGGCCGCACGCCATCGCCCATAACGAATATTACGCCGAGCTCATCGACGGCTATCTCCGCCGCCACCGGGTCAAGCCGGGCATTACCGGCTGGGCGCAGGTGAACGGCTGGCGCGGCGAGACGGCCGATGTCGAGGCGATGCACCAGCGCGTCAAATACGACCTCTACTACATCGAGAATTGGTCGCTGCGCTTTGACGTCGCCATCCTGCTGCGCACCCTGATCACGGGATTCGTGCACCGCAACGCCTATTGAGGCCGCGAAGTCGAAAGCGGTTGCGCTTCGCGGAACGGCGGGCGACCCTCCGCGCCCGATGTCCGACCGCCGCCAGCACCTCGATGCCGCCGCCGTGCTCCTGATGGTGCTGCTCAGCGCCTGCTGGGGCCTGAACCAGGTGGCGATCAAGCTCGCCAATGCCGGGATCTCGCCGATCCTGCAAGCCGGCCTGCGCTCGCTCGGCTCGGCGGTCGTGGTGACGGCATGGTCGGCGCATCGCGGTGTTCGGCTGTTCGCGCGCGACGGCAGCCTCGGCCTTGGCATCCTCATCGGGCTGCTGTTCGGCGCCGAGTTCGTGTTTCTCTATGGCAGCCTGGTCTTCACCAGCGCTTCGCGCGCGGTGCTGTTTCTCTACACCGCGCCTTTCTTCGTCGCCGTGGGCGCGCATTTCGTCGTCCCCGGCGAGCGGCTCCGGCCACAGCAGGTCCTCGGACTCGCCGCCGCCTTCGCCGGCGTCGCGCTCGCCTTCGCCGACGCGCTGCGCTTTCCCACCTACCGCGAGCTGCTCGGCGACGGCATGGCCTTCATCGCGGCTTTGCTCTGGGGCGCCACCACGGTGATCGTGAAGGCAACCCGGCTGGCACGGCTGCCGCCGCACAAGACGCTGCTCTACCAGCTCGGCGTTTCCGCCCTCTTCTTGCCGGCGCTGTCCTGGGCGCTGGGCGAGCCCGGCTTGGTCGCGCCGACACCCCTCGTCCTCGGCATGCTCGCCTATCAGATCGTCGTCGTCGCCTTCGCCAGCTATCTCGCCTGGTTCTGGCTGGTCTCGCGCTACCCGGCGGGACGGCTTTCGTCGTTCGCCTTCCTCACCCCGATCTTCGGGTTGATCGCCGGCGCTGTGCTGCTCGGCGAACCCGTGAGCTGGGCGCTCGCGGCGGCGCTCGTGCTGGTCGCCATCGGCATTTTCCTCGTCAACCGCGCGCCGCCGCTGCCGGCGCTCACGACGCCGGCCGCGGCTCGACGATGACGGCGTGACACCGGCGCCGATCGGCTACTCGGCTGCCGGCGCCTTGCCTTTCAGCGGATCGCTCAGCGGCACTTGCGAGGTCGCCGACCATTTGGCGCGGTTCTGCCGCTGCTGCTCCGTCTCCTTACCCTGCTCGGCGACCTGCCGGCCGAGGGCGACGAAGGTCGGGATCTCGGTCTCGGCAAGCGCCGGCATCACGCGCTTGCGCGCCATCGCCTGCTCGACATAAGGCGCCAGCGCCTCGGCCTTCGCGCGCTGCCGCACCGCCTCGCGCTGCTTGAATTCCGGCATGACCTCGGCGGCGAAGAGCTCGAGCGATTGGCAGATATGCTCATGCCGGTTGCGGCCGCCCTGCTGGATGAAGGCGACCTGATCGACGCCCGCGGCCTCGAAGGCGGCGAGGTGCTGGCGCAGATCCTCCGGCGTGCCGATGCCGCGATTGGCCCCGGCGGGCGGCAGCACCGGGCGCGCCTTCTCGAAATTCGCCCAGATGTCGGTGCGGCCCGGCTTGTGCTCGCCGAAGATATAGTGGTGCGCCAGCGCATAACCGAAGAAGCGGAAGCCGTCCTCGCCGCGCCGCGCCGCTTCCTCGCGATCGGGATGCAGGGAGAAGCCCGTCACCATGGCGACATTGGGATTGACCGCATGGCCGATCGGCACGCACTCCTCTTTGAAAATGCGATAATAGTCGTCGACCCATTGCCTCGCCTCGGCGGGATCGACGAAGGCGAAGGTGAGCGCGCCCATGCCGAGGCGCGCGGCAAGCTTGATCGTCTCGCGGTTGGAGCAGGCGACCCACACCGGCGGGTGCGGTTTCTGCAGCGGCTTCGGCACGACGTTGCGGCACGGCATCGAGAAATATTTGCCGTCGAAACCGGGATAGGGGTTCATCACCATCATGTTGAGGCATTGCTCGACCGCCTCGGCCCACATCTGTCGCTTCTGATCGACCGGAACGCGAAAGCCGCCCAGCTCCATGATCGAAGACGATTCTCCCGTGCCGAACTCGACGCGGCCGTCTGAGACGAGATCGAGCGCGGCGATGCGCTCGGCGACGCGGGCCGGATGGTTGTAGTTGGGCGGCATCAGCACGATGCCATGACCGAGCCGGATCTGTTTCGTGCGCTGCGAGCAGGCGGCGAGGAAGACCTCCGGTGCCGAGGAATGGGAATATTCCTCGAGGAAATGGTGCTCGACCTCCCAGGCATGATCGATGCCGAGGCGGTCGGCCAGCTCCACCTGGTCGAGCGCTTCGCGATAGATGCGGTGCTCGTCATTTTCGTGCCAGGGGCGCGGGATCTGATGCTCGTAGAAGATGCCGAATTTCATCCGAGGCTCCTATGGCTTGAAGGCATCGGCCCTGTCGTAGGCGGCGCGGATGCGGCGGAAGCGCTCTTCAAGCGCGGCGCGCATCGCGGAATGGGTGAAGACGTAGAGCTCGTCGTCGCGGATCGCCGCCATCACGCGCGCGGCCACCTCGTCGGGGCTCATCCCGGCGCGCAGCAGCGCCGTGAGCTGCGCCAGCCGCTCCAGCGCCAGCGGCGTCGGCGGCCGCGGCGGACCGAGGCGCGCGGGACGATGGCGCTGACTCTCGTCGATGGCGGTGTTGACCCAGCCCGGGCAGAGCACGCTGACGCCGATGCCGATGCCGTTGAGCTCCGCGGCAAGCGATTCCGAGAGGCTCACCACGCCGAACTTCGTCACATTGTAGGGCGACATCATCGGCCCGCTCATCATCCCCGCCATCGACGCGGTGTTGACGATATGGCCGCCCTCACCATGCGACCGCATTTGCGGCAGAAAGGCGGCGATGCCATGGATGACGCCCATGAGATTGACGCCGATCGCCCATTCCCAATCCGCCGGCGCGACCTGGTCGATCGGCGCGCCGCCAACCCCGACGCCGGCGTTGTTGCAGAGGATATGCACCTTGCCGAAAGCGGCCACGGTCAGGGCCGCCGCGCGCTCGACCGCGGCCCGGTCCGAGACATCGCAGAGGGCGCCCCGCACTTCGGCGCCCGTCTCTCGCAGTGCCGCCACCGCCTTGTCGAGCGCGCCCTGTTCGACATCGGCAAGCATCACTTTCACACCCTCGGCGGCAAGCGCGCGACCGAGCGCAAACCCGATGCCGCTGGCGCCGCCGGTGACGAAGGCGGCCTTGCCGGCAAAGGCGCGCATCACGCCGCCGCTTTCGGCGCGAGCGCGTCGAAGGCGGAAAGCCGCTGCGCGCCATCCGCCGCCGCCAGCAACTGCGCCGCGATCGCCTCGCGCGTCTGGGCACGGGCGTGCTCGAGCGTGGTCACGGAATGCCAATGCACCATGCCGTTCCATATGGGATCGATGAAGGTCTTGCCGGACACGCCCGCCCCGCGCTCGGCGCCGAAGGTGAAGCTGCGCAGCTCGGACACGGCCGTCTGGAGATAGGCGACATGGATCGCCTCGTCCTGGCGGATGCGTTCGACCAGCACCGCCGCCTGTTCGGCTTCGGCGCGCCGATCGGCGAACAGCTCGGGCGCGCGCATCAGCCGCGTGCAGAAAGCGAAGAACGCCTCGGCGCGGATCTCGATCATCAGCACGTTCATGAGCAGCAGGATCGTCTGCTCATGCCCCGACGGGATTTGCGACATGAGCCGGCCGAGGTCCGGCCGCGCAATGCTTTCCGGCACCGCCGGCGGCGGATAGGCATCCTTGCCGAAGAGCAGGTCGCGCACGGCAAACCACATGGTGTCGTGGCCGCCCTCGCGTTTTTCCGGGTTGCCGCCTTCGTCGAGGCCGTGCGCCTTCAGCAGCCCGCGGCGGAGATGCCCCGTCGCCGTGCCGGAAATGTCTTCCGCGACGATCGCCTGGAAGTCCGGCGCCGGAAACTCGATGAGGCGCCGGCCGCGCGCCTCGATGATGCCGGTGATGGTGAGCGAATTCCACAACGTCTGGCCGAGGCCGAGATCGAGCAGCAGCTTCTGCTGTTCGAAGCTCGGATAATTGCCGCGGCTCAACAGCTTCGTCGACGCGTCGATCAGCGGGAAGCCGCGCGCTTCGAGCGCCGCCTGCCATGCCTTGACCGCCGGCCAACGCCGCAAGGTGCGCGGCGAAAGATAGGTCCCGGCGGCATCGAAGCCGCCATGCAGCCGATACCCGGCCTCGATCTGCGGCCGGGCATAGGGATGTTCGGCGAGAAGCTCGGCTTCGCTGTAGACGAGCGTGCTCATGGGTCTGCCTTTCCCTTGATGAATTTGTGATGCTTCGCGGTTTCCTCCGCGCCTTCCGGCACCAACGCGCGCGTCAGAAAGCGCGCCACGGTGTCGACGAGCGCGGTGCGGCGCTGCCGCCCGCAAGCGGCGGCACCGCGGATCAAGCCGACGATGGCATGGCCCGCGACCTCGGCGTCATAATCGGCGTGGATGGCACCGACCCGCGCCCCGGCGCGGATCTGCGCCGCCCATTGCTCGGCCCAGCGCTCGACCAGGGACGCCCCCGCCTCGCCCTCGCTGGCGATCACCGAGAGATCGGTCATCGCCGCCCTGAGCACGCCGGGATTGCTCTCGGCGTAGTCGATCAGCGCCTCGAGCAGCACGCGCAGCTGCGGTTCGACGCCCTCGACGCCGGCAAGCCGCGCACTCACCACGCCTTCGAGCTCGGTGCGCGCGGCTTCGGCGAAGGCGAGGAAGCATTCGCGCTTGTCGGCGAAGTGCAGATAGAAGGTGCCGTAGCCGACATCGGCGGCGCGGGCGATATCCTGGGGGCGCGTCGCATGATAGCCGCGCTCAATGAAGAGCTGGCGTGCGGCGTCGAGCAGCCGCTGCCGACTTTCCGCCTTGCGCCGCTCGGTCCGCGCCGAGGGCGTTGCCGCGCGCTGCGCCATTGTCGTCATGGGCGTCTTCCTCCCGGAACTGACTATTTATCAGTTATGATAATCCGTCAAGACGTTTTTCAGCAAGCCGCCGCCGATGGCCGGGCGGGCGAGCCCGTGCTAGGAGTCGACGGCAGGATCCCGCGTCGATGGTGGAGCGCCCCGATATCGCGAGCGATCGCAGCACACTGGCGAGCAGAAAGCGGCCGCTCCTCGCGCTGTTTTCCGCCGCCGGCGCCGCGGCGCTGGCGGTTGCGCTGGTCCTGTTGTCGGTTTTCGCCCTTAACCTCAATCTCAGCCGCCTCAAGGACAGCTTCGGCTGGGTCGAGCACACCGATGAAGTCCTGCTGCAGCTTACGCGGATCGAGGCGACGCTGATCGACGGCGAGTCCAGCGAGCGCGGCTATCTCCTCACCGGCAATGCCGATTACCTCGCGACCTACCAGCATGCGCGCGACGCCGTCGGCGGCGAGATGGACAAGCTTGCCGGGCTGCTGTCCGACAACGCCGAGCAGATGCAGCGACTGCGCGCGCTGCGTCCGCTGATGACCGCCCGCTTCGCCGAGTTCCAGCGCGTCGTTGATCTCGGCCCCGACCACATGGCCGATGCGCTCGCGATTCTGAAGACGGCGCGGGTCGAGCAGTTCACACCGAGGATCCGCAGCGCGTTGGCCGAGCTGCGGCGGACCGAGCTGGGTTTGCTCACCGAGCGCCAGCGAAGCGCCGAGCGCGAAAGCGCCATCGCCACGCTGCTCGCCATCGCCGCCGGCGTGCTGGCGCTGGCGAGCCTGGCGCTCGGACTCTTTTTGCTGCAGCGGCAGCGTTCGCGCTTCCGCATCCGGCAGCTGCAGAGCGAGCTCATCCATGTCTCGCGCCTCAACACGATGGGCCAGACCGCTTCGATGCTGGCCCATGAGATCAAGCAACCGCTGACCGCGACCGCGAACTATCTGCGGGGCGCGCGACGCATGATCGAGATGGCCGAGAGCCCGCCCGCAGCCAAGATCGCCGAAGTGTTGGGCAAGGCCGACGCGCAGGTCGACCGCGCAGCGAAGATCGTCACCCGGCTGCGCGGCTTCGTCGACAAGGGCGAGACCGAACGCCGGCCCGAAGATATCGGCGCTGCGATCGACGAGGCGATCGCGCTGATCGAGCTGAGCCCCGGCGGCATCACCCTCCATCGCCGGATCGAAGCGTCGCTGCCGGCGGCGATGATCGACAAGGTCCAGATCCAACAGGTGCTCATCAACCTCATGCGCAATGCGGCCGAGGCGATGCGGCAAAGTCGGCCTGGCGACATCACCGTCTCCGCGCGCCGCGTCGATGGCAGCATCGAGATCGCCGTCGCGGATAACGGGCCGGGCTTGCCCAAAGCGATCCAGGACCGGCTGTTCCAGCCCTTCGTCTCGACCAAAGCCGACGGCATGGGGGTCGGGCTCTCGATCTGCCATGCCATCATCGAGAGCCATGGCGGGCGCATCTGGGCGGAGGAGAATCCCGGCGGCGGCACCATCTTTCGCTTCACCGTCGCGATCGCCGGTTAGCACCGGAAGCGGTTAATGGGCGCGGCTTTCCGGGCTCAAAGCGCCCTTCGCCGCGGCGGGGAGCGGCCGCCGCTCCCCCGGAATTCGCGCATAAGTGTTTGTCCTTATGTCGGCTGGCCACAGCCAGAGCCTAGAGTAGTAGGTCGAAGAATGAACAAGGATGGAG
>Ga0335076_10004247_pt1 | contig 14482 bp, 14 predicted proteins | sample Lox_Sample_25_FD_206717 | JGI IMG/M metagenome (GOLD analysis project Ga0335076, IMG submission 206717) | Soil microbial communities from Loxahatchee National Wildlife Refuge, Florida, United States - Lox_Sample_2.5 | ecosystem: Environmental > Terrestrial > Soil > Wetlands | place: USA... | reverse complement strand
CGAGGAGTCTGTAGCGCCCCAAACGCCGCTCATCCCACAAACTCTTCGGGGAGGTCGAGATGGCTAAGAGTCAAACGGGCTCAACCGCTGACCGGTCAGCGCATCCACTTTTCGAGACGCTCGGCGCCGCGTCGGATCAAGCCGAGATCTTCGCATATAGCGTGAAGGTCGTGTGCGGCAAACAGGCCGAGACAGGCTGTTGCTGCGCCGCTGGCGTCCGGCCAGGCGTGTATTCCACCGAGGTCAACATTCAAAATATCAATCTCGTAACCGCCTCGGTCGGGAAGCTAGTCCTGCCCTTGATCAACTCGGGCGCGGTCATCGCGCGCGAACCCAGAGTCGCCGACGCCGCGACGTTTGCGCGCCAGATCGACACAGTCAAACTTCCCCCGCTGGCGGCGACGATGGACGATTGCTGCCGAATCGCGGAGTTGTTGCTCGGCGCAACCCCGGGCGGAGAGACTCCGCTCACCATCGCCATCCTCACGATCGTGAGCCTGGTCGAGCTGTCCGTCTCCGCGGTCTACACGGCGAGCCCTCTAAGCGGGGACGGCGTCAGCATCGACGTCGAGTACATTCCTGCGCGACTTTTGCGCCGGGGCTGAAGGCGGTTCCCGCCTCACAGGATAAACCGGCTCAAGTCCGCGTTGCCGGCGAGGTCGCCGACGTGATCCTCGACGAACGCGCCGTCGATGCGGATGACTTCGCCATTGCGGTCAGCGGCGGTGAAGCTGACCTCGTCCAGCACCCGCTCCATCACCGTCTGCAATCGCCGTGCGCCGATGTTCTCGACCGACCCGTTGACCTTGGCGGCGATGCGGGCGATCGCCGCCACCGCATCGTCGGTGAAATCGAGATTGACGCCCTCGGTCTGCATCAACGCCACATATTGCTTGATCAGGCTCGCCTCGGTGTCGGTGAGGATGCGCTTGAAGTCGTCCTCGGTCAGCGAACTGAGCTCGACCCGGATCGGCAACCGGCCCTGCAGCTCCGGCAGCAGATCGGAGGGCCGGGCGATGTGGAAGGCGCCCGAGGCGACGAACAGGATGTGGTCGGTCTTGATCGCGCCGTGCTTGGTGGCGACCGTCGTGCCCTCGATCAGCGGCAAGAGATCGCGCTGCACCCCCTCGCGCGAGACGTCGGCGCCGCCGCGGCCCTCGCGGGCGCAGATCTTGTCGATCTCGTCGAGAAATACGATTCCGTTGCTCTCGACCTCGGCGACCGCGTCGCGGACGATGGCGTCCTGATCGAGCAGCTTGTCGGCCTCGGCGGCGACCAGCGGCTCGCGCGCTTCGGCGACCGTCATCCGCTTGGCCTTGGTGCGGCTGCCCTTGCCGAAGATGTCGGCGATGTTGATCGCGCCGATCGATGCGCCGGGCATATTCGGCAATTCGAACATCGGCAGGCCCGATCCGCTCTGCGGCAGCTCGACCTCGATCTCCTTCTCGTTGAGCTCGCCCGTGTGCAGCTTGCGGCGAAAGGTCTCGCGGGTCGTGGACGAGGACGCGGCCCCGACCAGCGCGTCGAGCACCCGTTCCTCGGCCGCGAGCTCGGCCTTGGCTTCGATGTCCTTGCGCTTGCGGCTCTTGACCAGGCCGATCGCGACCTCGATCAGGTCGCGTACGATCTGCTCGACGTCGCGCCCGACATAGCCGACCTCGGTGAATTTCGTCGCCTCGACCTTCAGGAACGGCGCCCCGGCGAGCTTGGCGAGCCGGCGGGCGATCTCGGTCTTGCCGCAGCCGGTCGGGCCGATCATCAGGATGTTTTTCGGCATCACCTCCTCGCGCATCGGCGATTCGAGGCGCAGGCGCCGCCAACGGTTGCGCAGCGCGATGGCGACGGCGCGCTTGGCCTCCGCCTGACCGACGATGTAGCGGTCGAGTTCGGAGACGATTTCGCGGGGCGACAGATCCGTCATTCGGTCACAGGCTTTCGAGAATCAGATTGACGTTGGTGTAAACGCAAATGTCGGCGGCGATGCGCATCGAGCGGCGCACGATCTCCTCGGCGTCGAGCTGCATCGGCATCAGCGCGCGGGCGGCGGCGAGCGCATAGTTTCCCCCCGAGCCAATCGCCGTCGCCGAGCCGAATTCGTCCCCCTCGGGCTCGAGCACGTCGCCTGACCCCGAGATCGTAAAGCCCGCGCCCTTGTCGGCGACGATCAGCAACGCCTCGAGCCGGCGCAGGTAGCGGTCGGTGCGCCAGTCCTTGGCCAGTTCGACGCAGGCGCGCGCGAGCTGGCTGGGATACTGGTCGAGCTTGGCCTCGAGCCGCTCAAACAAGGTGAAGGCGTCGGCGGTCGCGCCGGCGAAACCGGCGATCACGTCGCCCTTGGCCAGGCGGCGGACCTTGCGGGCGTTGGATTTGACGACCGTCTGGCCCATGCTGACCTGACCGTCGCCGCCGATGACGACCTTGCCGCCCTTGCGCACCATCAGGATGGTCGTCGCATGCCATCCGGGCGAGCGGGCGGCAGTCTCGTCAGTCATCGGCGCTCAATCCTCAACTCTTCGCCCCAATTGATCGGCAAGCGCGGCATGTATGGGCGCGCGCCGCGGCGCGCAAGGGCGAAGACTGCGGCGCTCCGGGGTGGCCCTAAGCCGTGCGGCCGCTTTGGGTCAGTGGATAGCGTCGCCCCGGATCAGGTTGGTCCACGCGCGCCGCGGGCCGTCGACCCTTCATTTATTCGTACATACGAATATCTAGATGTTTGACGCCGATCAAGGGCGCGGAATCGCTTCGGAGCTATCCTGCCCGCGGCATCGAGGAGAGGGAAAGATGGAAACGAGAAACTGGCCGGATTTCACCCGCAGCGTCAGCTCCGAGCTCAGGAACCTGCGCGGCGGCGCGCCCGAGGTGATGAAGGCGTTCGCGGCCCTGGCGCAGAGCGCGCTGTCGGGAGCCGCTCTCGACGGCAAGACCAAGGAATTGATCGCGATCGCTGTCTCCATCGCGGCGCGCTGCGACGATTGCATCGGTTTTCACGTCAAGGCGGCGGTCGATCGCGGCGCGACCCGCGAGGAAATCCTCGAAACCCTTGGCATGGCGATCTATATGGGAGCGGGACCGGCGGCGATGTACGCCAGCCACGCGCTGGGCGCTTACGCGCAATTCGCGGCGCCCAAGGCGGACGCCGCGTGAACGTCAGGGAGGCATCGATGTCCTTAAATCCGTTCGCCCGATCCGGCGCCGATCCGGACACCGTCGAGTTCGCCGAGCTCGCGGACGCGGTCGAGACCGGCGCGTGGACGGTGGTGGACGTGCGCGAGCCGCACGAATTCGCGGTCGGCCATATTCCGAACTCGATCAACCTGCCGCTCTCCAGCTTCGACCCTGCGGAACTGCCGCAGGGCAAGCCGGTGGTGCTGAGCTGCCAGGCGGGCGGGCGGTCGCGCAACGCGCTCGCGAGGGCCCGCGCCGCCGGGCGCGCCGACGTCAAGCACTATCCGGGCGGCATGAACGGCTGGCGCATGCAGGGCGGCGACGTCACGCTCTGAGGCGCTCCCTCGGTTAGCCCTTCCGCGGCTCGCCGGCGACATAGGTCTGCCGGACCGCGCGGTCGTCGCCCATCATCATCAACGCGAACAGCTCGACTTCGAGATCGCCGCCCGCCGTCTCCAGCCGGTGCGTCAGGGCCGGGGTCGCGTTCGGATCGAGCGCGATGAGATCGGCCTCCTTGCCGGGCTCGACCGAGCCGATGCGGTCGTCGAGGCTCAGCGCCCGGGCGTTGCCGAGGGTCATCCGGTAGAAGGCGTGCAGCGCCGGCCACGACTGCCGGTTGAGCTGCAGCACCTTGTAGCCCTCGGCCGCGGTATGCAGCATCGAATAGCTGGTCCCGCCGCCGACGTCGGTCGCAAGCGCGATCCTCACCCCCGCCCCGGCGAGACGCCGTTCGTCGAACAGTCCCGAGCCGAGGAAGAGGTTCGAGGTCGGGCAGAAGGCGGCGATCGAGCGGCTGGCGGCGAGCTCCGCGACCTCGCTTTCCTGCAAATGAATGCAATGGCCGAACACCGAGCGCGGCCCGGTCAGCCCGGCTCGCGCGTAAACGTCGATATAGCTCTTCGCCTCCGGATAAAGCTCGGCGACCCGGGAGATCTCGGCCTTGTTCTCGTCGGCGTGGGTCTGCACGTAGCAGCGCGGAAATTCGCGCGCGAGCGCGCCCGAAGCCTCGAGCTGGGCGTGGGTCGAGGTCACCGCGAAGCGCGGCGTGATCGCATAGTCGAGGCGGCCCCGCCCGCTCCAGCGCTCGATCAGCGCCCGGCTCTCGTCATAGCCCCGCTCTGCGGTGTCCATCAACGCTTCCGGCGCGTCGCGGTCCATCATCACCTTGCCGGCGATCATCCGCGCGCCGCGCGCCTCCGCGGCGGCGAAGAAGGCGTCGACTGATTCGGGATGCACCGTGCAATAGACCATCGCGGTCGTGGTGCCGGAGCGGAACAGTTCGTCGAGGAAGAAATCGGCGACGCGCGCGCAATGGGCGGGATCGGCGAATTTCTGCTCCTCGACGAAAGTGTAATTGTGCAGCCAGTCGAGCAGCTGCGCCCCATAGGAGCCGATCACCTGGGTCTGCGGATAATGGACATGGGCGTCGATGAGACCGGCCATGATGAACGAGCGGCCATGATCGTCGATGGGCGCGCCGGTCGGCGCGTGGGCGAGAATATCGCGCGCCCGGCCGACCGCCTCGATCTTGCCCGCCGAGACAAGCACGGCGCCGTCGTCGATCAGCCGATGCGCGGACGCGCCCGCGGTCGCCGGATCGTCGCTGAACGAGAGCACCCGGCCGCGAATGATGCGCGCGTTCGCGCTCAAGCGAGAATGTCCTTGAGGCGCAGCGCGGCGATCCGGTCGATTTCACCGAGCGCGGTTTTCGTCTCGGCGTCGGCGTCGTGGGCGAGACGGCGCTCGAACGCGGCGAGAATGTCGGCCTTGCTCCTGCCCTTGACCGCCATGATGAAGGGGAAGCCGAAGCGGGCGCGGTAGGCGTCGTTAAGCGCAGTGAACCGGCGCAATTCGTCTCCCGTCAGCCGGTCGAGCCCGGCGCTCGCCTGCTCGCTGGTCGACTCGGCGGTCAGCGACTTGGCCACGGCCAGCTTGCCGGCCAGATCCGGATGAGCCTGGATCAGCGCGCGCTTCTGCTCCGCCGATCCGTTGGCCGCCGCGGCGGCCATTGCCCTGGCCAGACCCTCGGCCGTGTCGGCCCCGCTCGTCAGGCCGGCGTCGTAGGCCGCGGCGGCAATCGCCGGCGTATGTTCGTAGACGCCGCCGAACCGCTCGACGAACAGCGCGCGGGTCAGGCGCGAGGGCTTCCAGCCTCCCGGCGGCGGATGCCTCCTGATCCAGTGGCGGGCGATGTCGAGCCGGGTCGGGATCCAGACGCGATCGTGGCTCGCGGCATAGTCGAGGAACCTCGCCAGCGAAGCGGCGCGCCCGGGCCGGCCGACGAGACGGCAGTGCAAGCCGATCGACAGCATCTTCGGCGCGACCTCGCCCTCGGCATAGAGCGTGTCGAATGAATCCCTGAGGTAGGCGTAGAACTGGTCGCCCGAGTTGAAGCCCTGCGGCGTCGCGAACCGCATGTCATTTGAGTCGAGCGTATAGGGGGTCATCAGCTGCGGCCCGCGCGGGCCCTCGAGCCAGTAGGGCAGATCGTCGGCATAGGTGTCGGCGCAATATACGAACCCGCCCTCCTCCATTCCGAGCCTCACCGTGTTGATCGACGAGCGGCCCTGATAGAAGCCGAGCGGCCGGGCGCCGGCGACCTCGGTGTGAATGACGACCGCCTCGCCGATGTGGCGCGCTTCGACCTCGGGCGGGATGTCGCGATAGTCGATCCATTTGAGCCCGTGGGTCGCGATCTCCCACCCCGCTTCGTTCATCGCCGCGACCGCCTCGGGGTTGCGCGCCATCGCGGTCGCGACCGCATAGACGGTGACCGGAACGGAGCGCTCGGTGAACATGCGGTGCAGGCGCCAGAAGCCGGCCCGCGAACCGTATTCGTAGATCGACTCCATGTTCATGTGCCGCATGCCGGGCCACGGCGCGGCGCCGACGATCTCGGACAGGAACGCCTCCGATGCGGCGTCGCCGTGCAGGATGTTGTTCTCGCCGCCCTCCTCGTAATTGATGACGAACTGGAGTGCGACGCGCGCGCCGTTCGGCCAGTCGGCGAACGGCGGCGTGCGGCCGTAGCCGATCATGTCGCGCGGATAGGTTTGGCCGTCCGTCATGCCCGACTGTCCCCCGGCAGGCGGATGATCGCCGCCGCGGCCACGCTACGACAGGAGCGGGGTTGGCTCCAACCCGGCGATCGCGGATTCCGCTGGCCCGGCCTTGCCCCCGGAGCCGTAACGCGTTACTCCAGCGAGGGCCGCGGCCGCCGAAGACCCTCGAGATGCCTGCTCCCGCCGAACGAATGAGAATGATGCGCGAACGGCGCCGCAAGCGGGGCTTGCGCGAACTGCGGCTGGTCGTGCCCGATTCGCGCCTGCAGTCGGTGCGCCGGCGGGTGGCCGCCGAGGTGGCGCGCCTGGCGCAAGCCAGCGAAGACGACGCGTTGAGCTGGATCGAGGCGGTTTCCGAATTCGACGCGTCCGATCGGCCAACCGGCCGATGAAACGCGGTGACGTCGTCGTCGTGGCGGCGACCGGCGACTACGGCAAGCCGAGGCCGGCGGTGATCGTCCAGACAGACGCGTTTCCCCCAACCCACCTGTCGGTCGTCGTGTGTCAGATGACGTCGGACATCACGACGGCGGTCGACTTTCGCGTCACGATCGATCCCAGCGAGCGAAATGGTCTGCGCGCTCGATCCCAGATCATGGCCGACAAGCCGGTGACGGTGCGGCGGGCGCGGATCGCGCAGGCGATCGGGAGGCTAGACGACGGCGACATAGCGCGGCTCAATGTCGCCCTGGCCTTCGTGATGGGTCTCGCCGACTGACGCTGGTGGCGCGGTCGATAGCCCGTCGATAGAAGGGCGTCCTTCCGGACGCCCTTTGGACCGCGCCACCTCGCTTGAGCCGAGCGCGGCTACAGAGCGACTCGCCGACCCATCCGCCCTAACAAGGGAAGCTCACGAGATAATAGTGGTCCCACAGCGGCCGGACGCCATAGCCCTCGCAGGCGAGTTCGGTGCGGCTCGCGCGTTCGCGCCAGTCGGCGAATTGTCGCTCCTGCGGCCGAGCGACCTGGTCGCTCTCGTCATAGACGACCCCGCTCGACGCCCAGACCATGCCGCCCCAGTTGAACACCGCGAGACGAGGGCCCTCGGCGGCCGGGAGCGCGGCGACCTTCCGGTCATAATAGGGCTTGGCGACGACGAAGTGGACCATGTCTCCGAGGGTGTTGCACGCCCTCACGAACCGGATCGGGTCGAGCGCGACCACCAGCAAGGCGATCGGCAGCAGCGAAGCGAGCGCGCAGCGCCGCCAGTCCCTGCGCAGCGCCGAGCGGACGCTAACGATCAGCGCCGCTGTGGCCGCCGCAGCCCAGATCAGCAGGAGGGCGGGGATTCCGATCACCACATAGAAGAAATCGGCGCCCAACGGCGACGCCGCCAGAACCACCAGGGCCAGAGGAACGCCGAGCCCGATCGCAATCAGCCAGCGGAGCAGGCGCGGGCGCCGGCCCGTGTCGCCGATCGTTGGACCAGCGATGTCGGCTCCGGTCATCGTCCGCCGCCTCGAATTCCGCCTCTCTGTCCATGCCCGCGCGATAAGGCCGCACGATGGCGGGCCCATCGTCGCAAGGCCCACCCTCAGTCCGCGACGGCGTCGATCACCGCGAAACCTTCCCGCCGCGCCGCATCGGCGAGCCGGTCGTCGAGCGTGACGACCTCGAGCGACGAGGGCCGCCGTTCCGCGGCGATAAAGGCCGCTGCAAGCTGGAGCGCGTCGGCCGCCCGCAGGGGATGAACGCGAAGAAACCTGAGCGCGTTCTCGCGCACGATCTCGCTCGGTTCGATCTCGTGCCAGCCGTCGGCGAGCCGCCGCAGCCGATCGAAGGCGAGCGCGGCGCCGCTCCGCTCGAGCTGATCGGCGCGCTCGAGACGCGCCAGCGCCGAGGCGCACTCCACCTGCGACCCCCACCACGCCAATATGTCGGGATCGCGCTTCGCCAGCGCCTGCAAGGACCGCGTCGCGGCCTCGGCGACCAGCAGCGGAACGAGCGCCGAAGCGTCCCAGAATTTCACCGCCCCTGCCGCCGTTCGTCGAGCAGCAATTCGACCGCCGATGCAGCAGCGCGCGGCGGGGGGGCGCTGAAAAGGGGCAAGGGCGGAGCGGCCCGGCGCGACCGGACCGCTCCCTCGCGGACGAGCCGCGCCAATCGTCCTTCCTGTTCGGCTGCGTCGCGCCCGGCGACCGGCTCCAGTCGCGCGACCGGACGCCCTCGATCGACAATCAGCACCGGCGACCCGGCCCGCAGGCCGTCGATCAAAGCGCTCAGGTTGTTCTTGGCTTCGGTAATGCTGGCCCTTTTCATCAAGCTAGAATAGCCCTTATAAAAGCGTCTATCAAGCCATTTCCGATCTTGTCGGAAATCCGCCTGCCGCCTCGCGCCGATTGCCGACACGCGCGGCGCCGGCGTCATCCGTCGCTCACGGCAAAAATGCTAAGGAAGGGCGGACAGGCGTCTCACCCCGGCGCCCGAGGGCCCCATGACCGACATATCCCTGCGCTTCGAGCCGCCGTTCGCCCGCATCATCCTAAACCGCCCGGAACGCCGCAACGCGATGACCCGCGCGATGTGGCGGGCGCTGCCGGCGATCCGTAACGCGATCGAGGCGCGCGACGAGATGCTGGTTGCGCTGCTCCAGGGCGAGGGGGCGCATTTCAGCGCCGGGGCCGACATTTCCGAATTCGACGACGTCTACCGCGACGCCGCGGCGACCCGTGACTATGGCGACGCGGTCCAGGACGGCCTCAGGGCGCTGATCGAGCTCGACCGGCCGACCATCGCCGTGATCCGCGGCGTCGCGGTCGGCGGCGGCTTGGGCCTGGCGCTCGCCTGCGATTTGAGGTTCTGCGACGCCGACGCGCATCTTGCCATCACTCCCGCCAAGCTCGGCCTCATCTACGGCCATGCCGAGACCCGCAGGCTGGTCGAACTCGTCGGCCCGGCGCGGGCCAAGGACCTCTTGTTCACCGGGCGGCGGATCGAAACCGACGAGGCGCTGGCGATCGGGCTGATCGACCGGCGGATCGAGACCGCGCTCGAGGAGACCGTGCTCGGCTATGCACGCGGCCTCATCGAGCTGAGCCAGGCCTCGATCCGCGGCGCCAAGCGCGCGGTCGACGCGATCGCCGGCGGGATGAGCGAGGAGACGGCGGAGTTCCGCGCTTTGGTCGAGGCCGCGGCGCTCGGGCCGGATTTCGCCGAGGGGCGGGCGGCCTTCGCCGCCAGGCGGACGGCGAAATTCCGCTTTCGCGGACCGACGGCGCCGCTCGCGCGCGGCTGACGCCCGGCTTTCCCTCGATGTCGCTCCTTGTGCTCGCGGTCCTCGCCCTCGTCGGTTTCGCCTCCGGCTTTGTCGATGCGATCGCCGGCGGCGGCGGATTGCTGACGGTCCCGGCGCTTGCGCTCGCCGGGCTCGATCCGGTCGCCGCTGTAGCGACCAACAAGCTCGCCGGCACGTTCGGCACCGCCTCGGCCACGCTCTCGTTCGCCCGCGCGGGCAAGATCGAGCGGACAATGGCCCCCGCCGCGCTCGCCGCCTGCTTCGGCGGGGTCCTGGGCGCGCTCACCCTCCCTTTCGCGCCGCCCGCCCCTTTGACCCAGGCCTTGCCGTTCGTCCTGATCGCCGTCGCGCTCTATTTCGCCTTCGCCCCGAGGCTTGGCGACGCGCAGCGCGTACAGCGACTTTCGCCCGCGCTCTACGCCGCGACCTTCGCGCCGGCGATCGGCTTCTATGACGGCGTGTTCGGCCCCGGCGCCGGCTCGTTCTATATGATCGCCCTAGTCGTCCTGGTCGGCTTTCCGATCATCCCGGCGATGGCGAGCGCGCGCTCGAGCAATTTCGGCAGCAATCTCGGCGCGCTCGTCGTCTACGCGGTGTCCGGCCATATCGCCGTCGCTGCGGGTCTCGCGATGGGCGCGGGCGCTTTCCTCGGCGCCCGGCTCGGCGCGCGGACCGCGCTCAAGGCCGGGGCATGGCTGGTGCGCCTCCTCATCGTCGTGATGAGCTGCGCGATGGCGCTCAAGCTCATGGCCTCGCCCGGCGGGCCGCTCGCCTTGATCTCAAAATAGGCGGTTAGCGGCGGTCACTCGGATGGACCGATCTACTCCAATTGGTCGAGGGCGCTCTCGATCGCTTCAGCGGTCAAGGCTGCGAGCGGGTCCTTGACGATCTCCATGTGCCCGCCCGGGAGACTTTGCACCTCGAGGCCCCCTAACGCCAGGTTCCGCCAGCTGGCCTCGAAAGGCGGCGACGGCTCGCTGGCGATCGGGCGCTCGGGAATGGCGGCCTTGAACAGATGGACGCGCCCCGCATAGGGCTTCGGCCGGTACGAGGCTGGGTCCACGGCATGCAAGCGAAGGCCGAAATTCGATTGCGGCGGAGATAGCGCTATCTTCGCCTGGCGTACAAGCGGGATCGCCTCGAGCCACTCGTTCGTCAGGCTGAGCAGGACATTCGGCGGCGTGCGCGCGAGGTTGAGGCCGATCCGGGCCAGCGGAAGGCGGCGCGGCTTTCGAGCCGGATCGGGCGCTTCGCAATCCAATAGACCGAGGAATTGGACGGGCTCGCCGGCTTCGACGAGCTTGCGCGCCATCTCGTAGGCAATCAGGCCGCCGAGGGAATGGCCGATCAGGCGATAGGGGCCGCGCGGCTCAACCGAGCGCATCTCGTCAATGTAATGCGCAGCGAAGCTCTCGATGTCGCGCGGCCAGTCGGCGTTCAGATCGGAGCCCGCGGCGGCCAAGCCGAAGGTCAGTCCATAGACGGAATGGCGGCGTCCAAGGCGACGGGCGAGATCGCGCTCAATCAGGTGGATCATGAAGATCGGCCGGCCCGGCCGGCCGGTGGCGATCGGCGCCACGGACATCGAGCCTGGCGCCTCGACGCCGCAATCCAAAGCGTGCGCGAGACCGGCGACAGTCGGCGCCGAAAACAGGACGCCGACCGGCAGCGGCCGGCCGAAAGTCTTCCGGATCTCGTACATCAGCCGGATGCCCAGGAGCGAGTGCCCGCCGAGATCGAAGAAGTTGGCGTGCCGGCCGATGCCCTCGAGTCCCAACAAATCGGCCCAGATTCGCGCCAGACGCTGTTCGGTCTCGCCGAGCGGCGGCTCGTAGCCGGGGGCGACGAAGGCGCTCATCGGCGGCGCGGGCAGCGCCATGCGGTCGAGCTTGCCGTTGGCGGTCAACGGCAAAGCGTCGAGCCGAACATAGGCCGCCGGAATCATATATTCGGGCAGGATCGCCGCCAGATGCCGGCGAAGCGCCTCGGCCGCCGGCGGCGGCGCATCCGGCCGAATCGTGAAATAGGCCACCAGCCGCTTCTCGCCGGGCCCGTCGTCCCGCGCGAGCGCCACCGTTTCGCGCACGCTCGGATGGTCGGCGAGCCGCGCCTCGACCTCGCCGAGCTCGATCCGAAAGCCTCGGATCTTCACCTGGAAGTCGTTGCGGCCGAGAAACTCGATCGTCCCGTCGGACCGGTATCGGCCAATATCCCCGGTCCGGTAGAGCCGGTCGCCTTCGACAAAAGGACTGGCGATGAACCGCTCCGCCGTCAGTTCGGGGCGGTTGAGATAGCCGAGCGCGACCCCCGACCCGCCAATATGAATTTCGCCTGCCGCGCCGACGGGGACCGGCTCGCGATAACGGTCCAGGATGTAAATGCGGGTGTTCGAGATCGGACGCCCGATTGGAATCCTCGTCGCCGAGGGCGCGATTTCGCGGATGTGGTGCGTGGCGGCGAACGTCGTCGTTTCGGTCGGACCGTAGCCGTTGAGCAAGCGCCGCGGAGGGCTCCTCTCTAGCGCTCGCGCCGCAATGTGCGGATCGACCACGTCGCCGCCGGTGATGAGGGCGCGCAGCCGCCCGAACGAACCAGCCAGCGCGTCGGCATATTGATGAAACACGCCCGCGGTCAGCCAAAGGACGCTGACCGAGTGCTCGTCGAGCCGCCGGCCAAACCGTTGGGGATCGATCAGCGTCGCGTGGTCGATGACGACCACACAGCCGCCATTGATGAGCGTCGCCCATACCTCCATCGTGCTGGCGTCGAAGGCCGGGTTGGAAGCAAGCGCGACGCGGTCGGTCGGCTGGAAGTCGAGGTAGCCGTTATTGAGCGCGAGCCGCACGATCGCCCGGTGCGGCGCCATTACGCCCTTGGGCTGGCCGGCGGAGCCCGAGGTGTACATGACATAGGCCATCGCCTCCGCGTCGACCGAAGGGTCCCAGTCGCGCCTCTCCGCTCCGGTCAGGGTCGTAGAGTCGAGGTCGACCCGCGTCACGCCGGCCGCCTCGGGCGCGACCGCCCCTGCGGCCGTCACTACGACCCGGGCTTCGCAGTCTTCGATCATGAACGCCCGGCGTTGGGGGGGAGCGGTCTCGTCGAGCGGCACGTAGGCTGCGCCGCATTTGAGAACCGCCAGTTGGGCGATGACGAGCCCAATCGACCGTTCGAGCGCGATCGCAACCCGGTCACAGGGCTTAACGCCCAGCGTCCGAAGACGCCGGGCGAGGCGTGTGGCTTCGGCGTCGAGCTCGGCGTAGGTGCGGCGCGCGTCGTTATGGACGACCGCGATCGCATCCGGCGTCAAGGCCGCCTGCGCCTCGACGAGTTCGTGCACGCATTTGTCCAGCGGGGCGTCCGCCTCGGTCGCGTTCCACTCGATCAGCGCGCGATGGCGCTCTGCCTCGTCGAGCAGCGGCAGTCGGTCGATTGCCCGCGTCTCATCGGCCGCCATCGCCTCGAGCAGCCGCGTCAGATAGCCGACATGGCGCTCGATCGTCGCCTTGTCGAACAGCGCGGTCGCATATTCGAGCTCGCCCACGATCCGGCCGCCGTCCTCCGCCAGGCTCAGGGTCAGATCGTATTTGGCGTGCAAACGCGGCGGGGCGAGCGGCGTCGTGGTCAGACCGGGAAGCTCGAGCGCGCCCTCGTCGTGGTTCTGCCAGGCGAACATGGTCTGGAAGATCGGCTCATGGGCGGGGCTGCGCGGCGGCCGGACGATCTCCACCACCTGCTCGAACGGCAGGTCCTGATGGGCTTGGGCCTCGAGCGCTCGGGCCTTGACCCGATCGAGCAGCATTCCGACCGAAGGTTCGCCCGACAGGTCGAGGCGCAGCGCCAGGCTGTTGACGAAGAAGCCGATCAGAGGCTCGATCTCGGCCCGGCCGCGGTTGGCGACGGCCGCGCCGATCACCACGTCCTGCTGGCCGGACAATCGGGACAGAAGCGCGGCCCATCCCGCCAGCAGCGTCATGAACAGCGTCGCTCCGCGGCGCAGGCTCATCGCCTTCAGCGCATCCACGAGCCGCTCGTCAAACTCCAGCGGCGCCGTCGCGCCGGCGTGGTCTTGCCGCGCCGGACGGGGCCGGTCGGTCGGCAAGTCGAGGACCGGCGGCGCGCCCACGAGCGCGCCCCGCCAATAGTCGCCCTGCTCATTGAGGCTTGCCGCGGAGAGCGAGCGGCGCTGCCAGACTGCATAGTCCGGATACTGGATCGCCAACTTTGGCAAGGGATCGGCCCGGCTGCCGCGGAAGGCGGCGTAGAGCGCGCTCAACTCGCGATTGAAAACGCCTGTCGACCAGCCGTCGAAGACGATGTGATGCAGGGTGACGAGCAATGCATGGTCGCGATCGGCGAGCCGGATCAGACGCGCGCGGGCGAGCGGGCCGGCTTCAAGATCGAAAGGGGTCTCGCTTTCCTCGATCGCCAGGCGCTCAAGCGTGTCCTCGGGGTCGCGCTCGCCCTCGAGGTCGTGCTGTTTGAGCGCGAACCCGGCGTCCGCGGCGCCGATGCGCTGAACCGGCTCGCCGTCGACGAGGGGGAAGGCGGTTCGCAGCGCCTCATGCCGGGCGACGAGGCGGTCGAGCGCGAGCTTGAGCGCGCGCGCGTCCAATTCGCCGCGCAGGCGGACGTTCAGCGGGATGTGGTAGGCCCGTCCGGCGCCCTCCATCTGGGCCACGAACCACAACCTCTGCTGCGCGAACGATAAAGGCTGTTGGCCGGCGCGGCTTGCTGGCTCGATCGGCGACGCCGGACTCGGGCCGCGCTCGTCCGCCGCGGCGGCGAAATCAGCGAGAACCGGCCGGGCGAACAGATCGGCGAGCGGCACGTCCGCGCCCAGGGCCTGCTGCAGCCGGGACAGCATTCTGATCCCGAGCAGCGAGTGGCCGCCGAGTTCGAAGAAATTGTCGTGACGGCCGACGCGCTCGACTCGGAGAAGTTCGGCCCAGATCCTCGCCAGACGCTGTTCGGTTTCGCCACGCGGCGGCTCGTACTCTGGGCGGAGAAAGCGCGGAGCTTC
>Ga0335076_10004246_pt1 | contig 14483 bp, 14 predicted proteins | sample Lox_Sample_25_FD_206717 | JGI IMG/M metagenome (GOLD analysis project Ga0335076, IMG submission 206717) | Soil microbial communities from Loxahatchee National Wildlife Refuge, Florida, United States - Lox_Sample_2.5 | ecosystem: Environmental > Terrestrial > Soil > Wetlands | place: USA... | reverse complement strand
AATCCGGCCCAGGATGCGGAAGCCGCGCGGAGATGTCGGATAGTCGAGGGTGTTCAGCTTGCGGTCGTAGCCGAGCAACTCGGCGAGACGACCGAAGTCCAATAGATCCTGGTTGGGCAGGCGGACGAGCTGATCGAACGCAGTCGCGAACGTCTCGTCGTTGTCCTCGCTCAGATAGTCGTGGACCAGCGCCGTCTTGTCCGCGGACACACCGACCATCGTCTCGTCGAGCTGCATCTCGATCAGCCGGCCCTCCGTGCCGAGCTCGACGATGTAGCGCTCGATCTCGACCGCCATCCTCGTCACCAGCTCGGCTCGTTGGAGCACGGTCAACACGTCGTGCAGAGTCGCGCCGCCCTCGAACTCGAGCGCGGTGAGCCGGGTCGACACCTGGTCGAGGCGGCTGCGGTACTTGTCGAGCGTGGCCAGCGCCTGGTTGGCCTTGGCCAGCACGACTGGGATGTCCTCCAGGATGTACTTGATGCCGTCGACGTACAACGAGACGACCTCGCGGCGCTCCGAGATCGCGACCACGAGCGCGTCGGTCTGCTTGGAGACCCGCTCCGCGGTGCGGTGACGAGTGCCAGTCTCGAACGTCAGGATCGTCGGGTCCGGCGTCAGCTGGACGTTGACGTGGACGATCTTGGTCGCGTTCGAGCTGAGGACGATCGCACCGTCCATCTTCGCCAGCTCGTACAGCAGCGCCGGCGAGTAGTCGAGGTCGAGCTTGATCCCGCCTGAGAACAGGAACGCCAGCTCGTCGGGGTCGCCGATCACGATCAACCCGCCGGTACGCGCATGGAGAATGTTGTCGATCCCCTCCCGGAGAGCCGTTCCGGGGGCCACCATCTCCAGTGCCCTTACCAGCCGGGAATCCTGTCGAGATTCGAGCTCTCCCTTGAGCTCTTCCCCGGATCGCGGCGGCATCAAGGCCGATTTTACCGCTTCTTGACAAACGATTGCCCGTCTCCTGCGGTTGTGTCAGCCGGCGGGGCGTACACGGGGCGGTCGTCGGTTCGCTATGCGTACCGTAGACCGGTTTTTCGTAAAACGCTCGGAGTCGCCGCCGACGAGATCGGGCGCTCTCAGGCCGCGAGCTCACCGCGCCGGCGACCAGCGAGCGCTTTCCCCCGCTCCCCACCCAGCGCCGCGGCAGCCGCCGCCCGCAACGTCCGGTGCGAGCCCGGCTCGAGCACCGGATGGAGCCCGAACTTGGCCGCCTCGGCGACGCGGCGGTCGGCGTGAGCGACGGTCCGCAGCTCGCCGGTGAGCCCAAGCTCGCCGAAACAGGCCAGCGGCTGGCCGTCGGCGCCGCTCAGCGCGGTCCCCCTAACTGCGCTCGCGATCGCGAGCGCCACCGCGAGATCCGCCCCGGGCTCGTCCACCCGGACGCCGCCGACGACATTCACGAACACGTCGGAGGAGCCGGCGCCGATCCCGGCGTGACGCCCCAGCACCGCCAGCACCAGCGCGAGCCGGTTGCGGTCGAGCCCCGACGCGATCCGTCGGGGCGGCACGAGCTCCGAGCTCGACACCAGCGCCTGAACCTCGACCAGCAGCGGCCGCGAGCCTTCGATCGCGCACAGCACAACGCTTCCGGGCGCCCGCGTGGCCTCGCCGACGAACCGGGCCGAAGCGTCCAGAACCTCGACGAGCCCGTCGTCGCGCATCTCGAACACGCCGGCCTCGTTGGTCGACCCGAAGCGGTTCTTGATCGCCCGGACCGTACGGTAGGTCCGCTCGCGCTCGCCCTCGAACGAGAGCACGCAGTCGACGAGGTGCTCGAGCACGCGCGGCCCGGCAAGCGAGCCGTCCTTGGTCACGTGACCGACCAGCAGCACCGCGATCCGCAACGCCTTCGCCACCCGCATCAGCTCGCCCGCGACCTCGCGGACCTGGCCAACCGAACCGGCCGCGCTCGATAGATCCGTCGAGTGGAGGGTCTGCACCGAATCGATCACGCACACCTCGGGCCGCTCGGCCTCGAGCGTCGCCAGCACGGTCGCGAGGTCGGTCTCGGCGATCACCGGGATGTCGAGGGCGTCGGCCTCGAGACGCTCGGCGCGCAGGCGGATCTGCGCCGCCGACTCCTCCGCGGACACGTACAGCGTCCGCCGGCCGGCGCCGCGGAGGTTGGCCAGCACCATCGTCGTGAGCGTCGACTTGCCGATGCCCGGCGAGCCTCCGATCAGCACCAGCGACCCGGGCACGATCCCGCCGCCGAGCACGTTGTCGAGCTCGCCGATCCCGGTGCTGAGGCGCTCTCGCTCGGCCGCGGCGACATCGCGCAGCGCAACCGGTCTCACAACCGCGCGCCCGCCCGACGTTGAACCCCGACCACGAGCCGAAGGCCCCGTCTTGCGCACCTCCTCGACCAGCGTGTTCCACTCGCCGCAGCCCGGGCAGCGCCCCTCCCAGCGCGGGGTCTCGTGGCCGCAGGCCGAGCAGACGTGGATCGAAGTTGGTCGGGGCATGGCAGCGCAGCCGAGGCTACGCGGCGGGCCCGACGGAAAGGACGAACGCCGCTCGGCATACGCCCCAATCGCGCTACGCCGCGCCGCCGACCAACGCCGCGTATGCCGCAGAGTCCTCGAGGCGGTCGTCGCCCCAGAACAGCTCGTCGGCGACCGCGACCGTCGGGACGCCGAACACGCCACGCGCGTGGGCCGCCTCGGTCGCCTCGCGAAGCGCGGCCTTGATCTCGGGATCGTGGGTCGCCGCCTCCGCCTCATCGCGGTCGAGACCGGCGCGCGAGGCCGCCTCGAGGACGTGCGCCCGGATGCTGAGGTCGCGGCCACGCACGAACGCGTCCCCGAACGCCCGCTCCACGACGTCCCGGCCGAGCCCAACCTGGAACGCGTAGGTGACCACGCGCATCGCGGTCAGGTAGTCGTTTGGCCACGGGTCGGGCCACAGGATCGGCGCCAGCCCGTAGCCACGCGCGCGCCGCTCGATCTCCGCCATCCCGCGCTGGCGCCGGCGATAGTCGCCGAGTGCCCACGAGCTCCGGCCGGTCAGCTTGAACAGGCCGCCGAGCAGGACCGGCTGCCACTGGACCGGGCCCGGCAGCACCCGGTCGACGCGCTCGGCGGCAAGGTACGCATACGGCGACCCGACGTCGAAATAGAAGGTGGTTCCGGGGGTTCGCAAGGGGCGTTCGATAAACTGAACGATGTGTTCTCTATGCTAGCGCCCCGGCCACAGGAGGTGCTGGCGGCCAACTTGCGCCGGCTGAGGATCGCCAGGCGGTTGTCGCTCTCGGAGCTGGCCCGGGCGACCGGAATGAGCAAGGCGACGCTCTCAAGCGTCGAGAGCGGCCGCTCCAACCCCACGGTCGAGACGCTGGCGGCGCTCGCCGCAGCGCTACGCGTGTCGCTCGGCGAGCTGCTCGAGGAGCCACCGCTTGACGAAGTGCGCATCGTGCGTCGCGGCCGGGACGGGCTGCTTGACCGCGGCGGCGACGACGGCCTCGAGCTGGCCGAGCGAGCATGGAGTCCCAGGCGCGTTGAGGAGCCGGACATCGGCCCCGCGGGCGCGCGCCTGGGGGTCTACGTGCTCGAGGGCAAGCTGATCGCCGGGCCCGTCGAGCGGGTGACCGAGCTGTCGGCCGGCGACTATGCGTCGTTCCCCACGGACGTGCCCCACCTGTTCGAAACGCAGCGCGCCGGCGCCCGCGCGCTCGTCCTCACCTATCGGACCTGACGTGGCGGCGATCACGATCCGCGAGCTTCAGGCGTCCGACCGCCGGGCCCTCATGTTCACGTTCCAGCACCTGAGCGAACGCTCGCGCTTCCAGCGCTTCTTCGCTGCCAAGCCGGTGCTGAGCGCGCGCGACATGAGCCGGCTCCTGAGCGTCGACCACTGGCATCACGAAGCGTTGATCGCGTACTCGCCGCGGCCGCGGGCCCCGATCGGGATCGCGCGCTACATCCGCCTCGACGAGTTCGACGCCGCCGAGGTGGCGGTCGAGGTCGTCGACGGCTGGCAGCACCGGGGGGTCGGCATCGCGCTGCTCGCCGCGCTTACCGAACGCGCAAGGTCAGCCGGCATCCGCCGCTTCCACATGTCGATGCTGCGCGACAACGTGGCCGCGCGCGCACTCGTCCGCCACTTCGGGCCGACGACGGTGGTCGCCGCCGCCGGCAACGTCGTTGACTTGACCTACTCGCTCTCGGGGGCGTCGTCGGACCCGGCCGGGTCCTCGGCGCCGGCGGGCTCGCCGCCGGACTCGCTGCCGCCCTCGGCACCGACCCCGACCGGTGTCGGCTGAGGCGCCGGCTCGATCACGGTCAGCTTGACCTCGGCGTCCGCCGGCGGCTCACCGCCGTCCTCGCCCGCCGGCCAGTCGACCATGACGGTCGAGCCGGACGGCACCTGCGAGCGCAGGACGAAGTCCGCGAGCGGATCCTCGACGTACCGCTGGATCGCGCGACGGAGCGGCCGGGCGCCCATAGAGGGATCCCAACCCTTCTCGACGAGCATGTCCTTGGTCGGCTCGGACAGCTCCAGCTGGAGCTCGCGATCGGCCATCGACTCGCGGATCCGCCGGAGCAGCAGGTCGACGATCTCCTTGATCTCGTCCTTCGTCAGCTTGTGGAAGACGATGACCTCGTCGATGCGGTTCAGGAACTCGGGCCGGAACACCTTCTTGAGCTCGCCCGTGATCCGGGTCTTCATGTCGTCGTAGGTGATGCCGGTCTCGTCGTCGGACACCGCGAACCCGAGCGGGGTGTTGCGCGCGATCTCGGCGGCGCCGATGTTCGAGGTCATGATCACGATGCAGTGGCGGAAATCGACGGTCCGTCCCTGCGCGTCCGTGAGCCGTCCGTCCTCCAGGATCTGGAGCAGGATGTTGAACACGTCGGGGTGGGCCTTCTCGATCTCGTCGAGCAGCAGCACGCTGTAGGGCTTACGCCGCACGGCCTCCGTGAGCTGGCCGCCCTCGTCGTAGCCGATGTAGCCCGGAGGCGAACCGACCAGACGCGAGACCGCGTGCTTCTCCATGTACTCGGACATGTCGATCCGGATCATCGTGTCCTCGTCGCCGAACAGGAACTCGGCGAGCGTCCGCGCCAGCTCGGTCTTGCCCACGCCCGACGGGCCCAGGAAGATGAACGAGCCGGTGGGCCGCTTCGGATCCTTGAGGCCGGCCCTCGAGCGCCGGATCGCCTTCGAGACGACCTCGATCGCCGGGTGCTGGCCGATCACGCGCTTGTGGAGCTCTTCCTCCATGCGCATCAGCTTCGCCGTCTCGGCCTCGGTCAGCTTGAACACCGGGATGCCGGTCCACATCGAGACGATGTCGGCGATCTCTTCCTCACCGATCGCGGGACGCTCGGTCGATTCGCCGGCCTCCCACTGCTCGGCTAGCTCGCGCTTGCGCTGGGTCAGCCGGCGCTCCTTGTCGCGCAGGTTGGCGGCCTTCTCGAACTCCTGGTTCTCGATCGCCTCCTCCTTCGCGCGCCGAGTCTCCTCGATCTCGTCCTCGAGCTCGCGGTACACGGGCGGGGAGGTCATCGACTTGATCCGCATCCGCGACGCGGCCTCGTCGATCAGGTCGATCGCCTTGTCCGGCAGGAACCGATCGGAGATGTACCGATCGGCCAGCTCGGCGGCCGCCTCGAGCGCCTCGTCGGTGATGTTCACCTTGTGGTGCTGCTCGTAGCGATCCCGGAGACCCTTCAAAATCTGGACTGTCTCCTCGGTCGACGGCTGGTCGACCGTGATCTTCTGGAAGCGCCGCTCGAGCGCGGAGTCCCGCTCGAGGTACTTCCGGTACTCCTCCAATGTCGTGGCGCCGATCGTCTGCAGCTCACCGCGCGCCAGCGCCGGCTTCAGGATCGAGGCCGCGTCGATCGCGCCCTCGGCCGCGCCCGCGCCGACGAGGTTGTGGAGCTCGTCGATGAACAGGATGATGTCGCCGCGCTGGGTGATCTCCTTCATCACCTTCTTGAGGCGCTCCTCGAACTCGCCGCGGTACTTCGACCCCGCGACCAGCGCCGCAAGGTCAAGCGTGTAGATCTGCTTGCCCTTGAGCAGCTCGGGGACCTCGCCGTGCGTGATCCGCTGAGCCAGCCCCTCGACGACGGCGGTTTTGCCGACGCCGGGCTCGCCCACAAGCACGGGGTTGTTCTTGGTCCGGCGCGAGAGGATCTGCATGATCCGCTCGATCTCGGTCTCGCGACCGACGACCGGGTCGAGCTTTGACTCCGCGGCCAGCTTGGTCAGGTTGCGGCCGAACTGGTCCAGCAGCTTCGAGGACTTCTTGCTCTCGCCCTGGGCGGCCGCGGCCGCACCGCTGGCGCCGGCACCGCGCTGACGGCTGCCGGGCCCGGAGAGCATCCGGATGACCTCGTTGCGAATCTTCTCGGAGTCTGCGTCGAAGTCGAGCAGGATCCGCGCCGCGACGCCTTCGTTCTCGCGCACCAGGCCGAGCAGGATGTGCTCGGTCCCGATGTAGTTGTGGCCGAGGCTGAGCGCCTCGCGCAGCGCGAGCTCGAGCACCTTCTTGGCCCGCGGCGTGAATGGGATCTGTCCCGAGGTGACCTCTTCGCCCGATCCGACGATGCGAACGACCTGAGCGCGCACGCGCTCCACGGTGATGTCAAGCGACTCGAGTACTCGCGCGGCAAGTCCTTCCTCTTCGCGGAGGAGTCCAAGCAAGATGTGCTCAGTGCCGATGTAGTTGTGTTTGAGCGTCCGCGCTTCTTCCTGGGCCAAAACGACCACCTGGCGGGCTCGCTCTGTGAATCGCTCGAACATGATCCTTCTCTTCTGTGGCGGGTCTCGGTCTGTTCGGTCGGGATGTTTTCCGGTCTGATCCTCGCCTACCTGCTGCGTCACATGGTAGTTCGCGAATGCGGGGACACCGACGATCCCGTTCTACCCACCTTGTCGGCCATTAGGCGCGGTTTGATGAGCGAAACGGTCTCGATAATTCGGGCCATACACCAGTCTACCAGCGGCCATACAACCCTCTTACGCGGCCGTCCCCCGTTCACACGACGTTCATCGAGGCTTACGCGGGCCGATCGTCCGCCCGGACCCCCGGGCTCCGACCCCGGAAAACAGTCGAAATGCAACCGACGCGAGGGGGTCCGGTCGGGCATATCGTCCCGCGTCGCTTCCCCGCTTTTCCTTAGCCCCGGTGGAGAGGGGCGGCGCGTTCGGGGCGCCCTCGGCCGGGTGGCATGAGCTAGAAGCGCAGCGTGCCGGCCTGCCGGCAACCGCACCGTCGTCGGAAGCGCACGCGGATGGGCCGTCCGGACCCCCTCGCGTCGCTTTCGCCTGCAAACACCGTCAATAGCCGCGAAGCACGGGGGTCCGGAGGGGCCTCCGCGCGCTAATGCGGCGACAAATCAGTCGCGCATTGCGGGGAAAAGAACGACTTCTCGGATCGAGCGTTTCCCGGTAATCGTCATTACCAGGCGATCGATGCCGATACCGATTCCGCCGGTCGGCGGCATTCCCTGTTCGAGGGCCTCGAGGAACGCCTCGTCGTACGGCTGCGTCTCCTCGTCGCCGGCGCCGGCCAGCGCCCGCTGCTCCTCGAACCGCCGGCGCTGCTCGTCGGGGTCGTTGAGCTCGGTGAACGCGTTCGCAATCTCCAGCCCGCCGATGTACGCCTCGAACCGCTCGACCAGGCCGGGAATCGACCGGTGGCGCTTGGCGAACGGCGACAGCGCCACCGGGTAGTCGAGCAGGAACGTGGGCTCGATCAGCGTCGGCTCGACGTGCTTGGAGAGCAGCTCATCGACTAGCTGCGGCCACGTATCCTCGCTCTTGACCGGAAGCCCGCGGGCCTTCATCGACTCCGCGAGTTGCTCCCGCGTGGTCAGCTCCATGATGTCGATCCCGGTTCGGTCGAGTATCGCCTTCGGCAGCCGCTCGCGCCGCCACGGCGGCGACAGATCGATCTCCCCCGAGTAGCCGGCCTCGGAGGCCACGTACGCGATCAGCCGCTCGCAGCGATCAGCGATGTCCTCGTAGTCGGCGTACGCCTCGTACCACTCGAGCATCGTGAACTCGGGGTTGTGGGTGGTATCGACACCCTCGTTGCGGAAGTCCTTACCGAGCTCGTACACGCGCTCGAGCCCGCCGACAATCAGCCGTTTGAGGTAGAGCTCGGTCGCGATACGCAGGTAAAACTCGCGGTCGAGCGCGTTGTGGTGCGTCGTGAACGGGCGCGCGAGTGCACCCCCGTACAGGGGCTGGAGCACCGGCGTCTCGACCTCGATGAATCCCTCGGCGTCGAGGAACCGGCGGACCGCGGCGACCACACGCGCGCGTGTGATGAACAGCTCGCGCGCTTCCTCGTTCGCGATCAGGTCGAGCTCGCGCCGGCGAAACCGCGTCTCGACGTCGGTCAGCCCGTGGTGCTTCTCGGGCGGCGGCCGAAGCGACTTGGCGAGCAGCGTGAAGTCCTCGACTCGCAGGGTCAGCTCGCCCCGCCGCGACATGAACGCGACGCCGTCGATCCCGATCAGATCGCCAAGGTCAAGGCCGAGCAGCCGGTCCATCCCCTCCTGTCCGAGCTCGTCGACGCGCGCCTGGAGCTGGATCCGCCCCGAACGGTCGACGAGGTCGAGGAACGCCATCTTCCCCTGGCCGCGTCGGGCCGACAGCCGCCCGGCGACGCGGTGGCGAACCGACGTCTCGTCGCCGGCCGCCAACCCTGCATGCGCCTCCCGGACGGCCGCGATCGGCTCGACGCCGTCGAACTCGTGCGGGAACGGATCGATCCCGGCGTCCCGGAGCGACTCCAGCTTGCGCCGGCGCGCGGCCAGCAGCTCGTCGGCGCCGTCGGTGGGGTCGCTCACGCGCGCGACTGGGCGCCGGTCAGGCCGACGCGACGTCGATCTTGGTGATCTTCAGGTGCCTCTCGCCCTTGGGAGTGGCGATCACGACCTCGTCGCCCCGCTTGCGGCCGAGCAGCGCCTTGCCGACCGGCGACTCGTTGGACAGCTTCGCTTCGGAGGGACTGGCTTCGGCTGAGCCGACGATTGTGTACTTCGTCGACTTGCCGCCGTCGTCCTTGACGTGCACGACCGATCCGACCCGAACCTGGTCGGTCGAGAGATCCGACTGGTCGATCACGGTGGCCGAGCGCAGCTTCTCCTCCAGAGACGCGATCCGCGCCTCGAGCATCGCCTGCTCGTTCTTGGCGTCGTCGTACTCGGCGTTCTCGGAGATGTCGCCGAACTCGCGCGCCTCTTTGATACGGGCGGCAACCTCGCGGCGACGGGTTGTTGTCATGTGGTCGAGCTCCGCCTTTAGGTTGGCGAGCCCTTCAGGTGTGATGATGACGTCCTTGGGCATGTCGCAGACCTGTTATTCGGTGGGGAACCGCCGGCGCTGCCGACGGTCCGGACGAGAAAAAACCCGCCTGCTAAGCGGGGATTTAGTACGCAGCTGGGGTGCGTGGGCGGATGAGTATAGACGCCTCGTTCCGCCGGCTGGGTTCGGCTGCCAGAAGCTCCCAGGCAGCGCCCAGGGTTGGCGCGGTCTGCAGCGCCGCCTGCATACCCCGCCCGCCGCCCAGACGCTCGACGTACCACGGGTAGAACTTCCGCAGGTACCTGGTCGCCCGGTCCTCGCCGAGGTGCTCGACGGCGCAGCCGATCACCCAGTCGAGCTCGTCCAGGATCTCATCACGCGACGGCTCGGCGGCGTCGTCGCGAACCCCAAGGACCTGCTCGAACAGCCACGGGTTCCCGAGCGATCCGCGCGCCAGCAGCACGCCGGCGGCGCCGGTCTCGTCGAACGCCGCGCGCACCGCCTCGGGCGTCTGCAATCCCCCGGAGACCAGCACCGGCGCCGGCAGCTCCTCCACTAAATCCCGCACGAGCGCGTAGTTCGGCGAGCCCTTGTGCCGCTGCGACGCGTGCCGGGGATGGATGCCGATGCCGCAGACGCCGCCGTCGAACACGAGCCGCCGCGCCACCTCCAGCCCGCTCACGTCCCCCGGCCGCTGCCCCGAGCGCAGCTTCACGGTGACGGGCAACCCGCTCCCGCGTGCGGCGGCACGCGCCACCGCGACCGCGCGCGCCGGCTCCTCGAGCAGCGCCGCTCCGGCGCCGGTCTTGCACACCTTCGGAACCGGGCACCCCATGTTGATGTCGATCAGGTCCGCGCCGGCGGCGGCCACGCGCTCGGCCGCCGACGCCATCACGTCGGGGTCATTGCCGAACAGCTGCACCGACACCGGGTGCTCCTGCGGGTGGATGCGCAAGAGCTCGCGACATGTACGCTCGTTTCGATAGTGCACCGCGAAGCTCGAGACCATCTCCGACACGACCAGACCGGCCCCGTGGCGCTTGGCCTGAAGGCGCACGAACCAGTTGCCGATTCCGGCCAGCGGCGCGAGCACGACGCGGTTCGGTATCGCCACGTCACCGAGGCGCCATGGATCGGTAAGGGATCGGGACATCGCGTTTCATGGTACGAATCAGGCAATGAACCTGTTTGACGAGCTGCGGCCCTGGGCCGAGGTCGTGCTCGACCAGATCCCCGGGCTCGAGCTCTTCGACGCCCACACCCACCTGGGCCAGAACGACCCGGATGGCATGAAGCAGACCGGCGAGGAGCTCGTCACTACGCTCGAGCGCGCCGGCGCGCGAGGCGCGTTCGTGTTCCCGTTCCACGAGCCCGACGGCTACGCCGCCGCCAACGACGACGTGCTCGCTGCGGCGCGCGGCGCCGATGGGCTGCTCGTCCCGTTCTGCCGCGTCAACCCGTACGACAGCCCGGTCCCCGAGGCCGAGCGCTCGCTGGCCGCCGGCGCCAAGGGGATCAAGCTTCATCCGCGCGCCGAGCAGTTCACGCTCGACCACCCTCAGGTCCGCTCGATCGTCGCGCTCGCGAACGAGCGCTCGCTGCCGGTCCTGATCCACGCCGGCCGCGGCATCCCGGCGCTCGGCCTGCACGCGGTCGAGCTCGCTGAGGAGTTCCCGGACGCGCGGTTGATCCTCGCCCACGCCGGCATCTGCGACCTGTCCTGGATCTGGCGCGTCGCGGGCGACCTGCCGAACTTGCTGTTCGACACCGCCTGGTGGATCCCGGCCGACCTCGAGACGCTGTTCACACTGGTCCCTCCCGGCCAGATCGTGTTCGCGAGCGACGCCCCGTACGGCAACACGTTCATCTCCGCCGCGTTCCAGCTCCGCTGGGCGCTGCAGCTCGGTATGTCGCCCGACCAGATCCGCTCGATCGCTTCCGGGCAATCACTGCGAATCGCGGCCGGCGAGCCGCTCAAGCCGGCGGGGCCCGCACTCGGCGAACGCGAGCAGGCGCCGCACCTGCTGCTCGACCGGGTGGCGTTCTTCCTGCTGTTCAGCGCACTCGGGACGATGCGCGGCGTCGACCCGACCGAGATGCTCGCGCTCGCCCGCCTCGCGTGCGACGTCCCCGACGAGATCGACGACGCGCCGGTGTTCGCCGGGATCGTCTCCCTGCTCGACGGCTACGAGGAATACGCTGCCGAGCACCCCGACGAGCGCCGGCGAATCACGTTCCTGATCATCGCCGCCACCGTCGCCAAGACCCCCGACGTGCCGATTCCGGAATCAGTCCTCAGGCGTGGTTCCGCTCCCAGATCAGCCTCAGCCCGGTCAGCGTGAGCAGGTCGTCGACCTCGTCGATCGTCTCGAGGATGAACGGCACGAGCACTCCGGCGAGGCCGCCGGTGGCGATCACGTGCGTCGACGGGCCGAGCTCGGCGCGTAGCCGGCGCACGATCCCCTCGACCTGACCGGCGAACCCGTACACGATCCCGCTGCGGATCGCGTCGACGGTCGACTTTCCGATCAGCGCGCGCGGCTCGGCGAGCTCGACCTTCGGCAGCTTGGCCGCGCGGTCGTACAGGGCGTCGATCGAGATCTCGGCGCCGGGGGTGATGATCCCACCCAGGTACTCGCCCCCAGACGACACCACGTCGTAGGTGATCGCGGTGCCGAAGTCGACTATCACGACTGTGTCGTGGACCCGCTCGTACGCCGCCACCGCATTCGCGAGTCGATCGGCGCCGACCTCGTACGGGTTGTCGTAGCGGATCGGCATCCCGGTCCGGATCGACGGGCCCACGACCAGCATCTGATGCCCGAGGTAGTGCTTGGACATCTGCGTCCACTGGTGGGACAGCTGGGGCACGGTCGAGGAGACGATCGAGCGGTCGACGTCCTTGAACGACAGTCCGCGAAGCCCGAGCAGGTTCGCCAGCGCGGCGCCGAGCTCGTCGCCGGTCGAATCGCGCACGGTGGCGAACCGCCAGTGCTCGGAGACCGTCGTCTCTCCGTCGCGGAACAGGCCGAAGTGCGTTTGCGTGTTGCCGACGTCGACGACCAGCAGCATTTTGCGAACCCTAAAGGAGCGGAGCCCCGGCTCGTCGGACCTCCTGGCCGTCGCCCCCGAGCGCGGCCAGCGCATCGGCCAGCGACGTACCGTCCGGCAACACGAGCCCCGGGGCGAGCTCGAGCAGCGGCACGAGCACGAACCGTCTCGAGGTCACCTCCGGGTGCGGCAGCGTCAGCCGATCCGACTCATACACCAGCGCGTCCAGCAGCAGCACATCGACGTCGATCGGACGTGGCCCGTGGCGCGGGCCCCCCGCGACGCGGCCCAGTGACCGCTCGACCTCCTTGCAGGCTCGCAGCAGCTCGTCGGGATCGTGGTCGGTCTCGACCGCCAGGCACGCGTTGTAGAACTCGCGCTGGTCGAGCACGAGGCCGACGGGCTCGGTCTCGTACACCGACGACGACTCCAGCACGTTCACCCCATGCGCCGGCAATTCCGCCACCGCCTCCTCGAGGTGCGCGCGCCGGTCGCCCACGTTGGACCCCAGGCCGAGATAGCCCGGCGTCATTCGGCCTCGCGCCACACCTCGACCGACACCTCGCTCACCGGCAGCGCCATCGGCGGCTCCGGCTTGGCGGCCTTGACCCAAACCGCGTTCGCGTCGTACTGCTCGATCAACCTGTCGGCGATCGCCGCGCACAGGCGCTCGAGCGTCTTGTAGCTGCGCTGCTGCGCCACGAGGTTCGCGGTGTCGCACACCTGGGCGTAATCGATGGTGTCCTCGATCCGGTCCGTTACGGTCGCATCGCACTCGCCGACGTCGATCCGCAGATCGAGCAGCAGCCGCTGGCCGACCTCTCGCTCCGCGGCGGTCACGCCCACGTGCGTGAACAGCGACAGCCCGCTGACCTCGATCGTGACCTCGGGCTCGGGGTGCTCCTGCCCGTCGTCCTCGTCTACCTCGTCGTACTCGTCGGGGTCGTCCATGGCGCGCTGACCGTAGCAGCCGTGACCGTGAGCGCGTCGTGCACCGGAGCCACGTCGTGGACGCGGAACACGCGCGCGCCTCGCTCGTAGGCGAGCACGTTGGTCGCGACCGTCGCCGCGACGCGGTCGTCGACCTCGCGCCCGGTGATCTTCCCCAGGAACGACTTGCGCGAGGTCCCGATCACGACGGGGCGCCCGAGCTCGACGAGCTCCCCCAGCCGCCGCAGCAGCTCGAGGTTGTGCTCCACCGTTTTTCCGAACCCGATCCCGGGGTCGAGCATGATCCGGTCCTCGGCGATCCCGTGCGCGATCGCGAAGCTCATCCGCTCCTCGAGGAACGCCTTGATGTCGGCGACGACGTCGTCGTAGCGAGGGTCCTCCTGCATCGTCCGGGGCGTGCCGAGCATGTGCATCAGGCAGCAGTCGGCGTTCGCCTCGGCCACCACGGCGGCGATTTCCGGATCGCCGCGGAACGCGGTGACGTCGTTGACCAGCGTCGCCCCCGAGACAAGCGCCCGCGCCGCCACGCCGCTCTTGGACGTGTCGATCGAGATCTGAGCCCCGCATCCCGTGGCGACCAACCCCTCGATCACGGGCAGCACGCGGCGAAGCTCCTCGTCCTCGGCGACCGGTGCCGCGCCCGGCCGGGTCGACTCGCCGCCGACGTCGAGGATCACCGCCCCCTCGGACTCGAGCTCGAGGCCGTGGGCGATGGCGGCGGCGGCGTCGAGGTACTGCCCGCCGTCCGAGAACGAGTCGGGCGTGACGTTGACGACGCCCATGATCCGGAACGCCTCACTCATCGGGCCACCGCCCGTGGCGGTCGAAGTACTCGCGAGCCCGCTCCTCCTCCTCGCGCTCGAGGTTGCTCTGCACGCCGATCCGGTACATCCAGTTGATCATCCACACGATCAGCGCGCAGATCACCAGCGACACGCCGGCGCCGGCGACGATGTCGTCCTGGCCCCCGCCGACGATGATCGCGACGATCCCGACGACCGCGATCCCCACGGGGAGCCATATCCGCGTGATCGCGAGAACGACACCGCCCGGGCGGCGCGAACGGCGTTCATGGGTGGCACTCTGATCGGGCATCGTCACTAGATAGTGTCCCGCACCATGCCTCGCTCGAATCCCCCATCCCGCTTCGACCGCGCGATCACCCGCCGCTCGCTGCTGGGCGCCGCCGCCGGCGGCGCCGCGCT
>Ga0335076_10004245_pt1 | contig 14484 bp, 16 predicted proteins | sample Lox_Sample_25_FD_206717 | JGI IMG/M metagenome (GOLD analysis project Ga0335076, IMG submission 206717) | Soil microbial communities from Loxahatchee National Wildlife Refuge, Florida, United States - Lox_Sample_2.5 | ecosystem: Environmental > Terrestrial > Soil > Wetlands | place: USA... | reverse complement strand
CCGGGGCCTTTTCCAATCGTGCCGATCTGGTGCTGGTTTTCTTTGGTAACAATGCGGAGTATTTCGTGAGCGATGTCGTCACCGGAAATGTATTCCTGAGGCAAAGTCCGCGAGCGTGTTCGCACAAGAGAATCAATGACCAATTCCGTAATCCACGGGGTTGATTCGGTCGCTTCCGCGATGAGAAATCTCGTCCAAGCCATTTGGGCCGTCGCAGAGACACCCAGGGCCGAAACGTTAGGAATTGCCTGCAAGGAAAGGATGCCGTTCAATTTGATGAAATGGGTGTCAGGCCCTAATGCTGGAATCAGCGCCTGGGTCAAACCAACATAAGGAAAAAAAGTTCCCTGGAAGACGCGATGAATTTCGTCTACCGGGACTTCTAAGGAGCTTGGACCCTGCCACCATGATCCGACTGCGCTCACGGCTGCTCGCAAAACACCTTCTTTTTTTATGGCGGCAGCAAGAGTCTTCAGACCTTGAGGAGTGCTGACGTCAGTTTCCAATGGAATGAGTTCGCCAGTGGAGACGTCCTTAAGAGAAGCGCCCAAGGCTTTCAATTTCTCTTTGGAGCGCGATGGAACAAGCACTCGTGCGCCCTGCTGCAAAAACAGTCGCGTAATCCGTTCTCCGATTTCACCGGCTCCGCCCGCAACTACGACAAACTTGTTTCCTAATTCATGTTGGTTCTGCTTCACGACTTTCTCCTCATGCAGTTTGCTTTTTCACGCAAGACAGTTCGCTCCCCGCACCTTATCTTTCCTCGACGGTCCACAACTTAAAATTGAGACCATCCTCCGTCGACTGGAAACTCTGCTCCCGTCGTGAAGGTTGCATCAATCGCTAGGAATGCCACCGCCTTGGCAACTTCCTCCGGCTGGCCGAGACGCTTCATAGGAACGCTTTGCGCCATCTGAACATAGACCTGATCTGCCGCTGCCTTCGGCATTCCTACCTTCTGAAGAATGTCCGTCGCTCCAATTGGACCGGGGGTCACCGCATTCACGCGTATTCCACGGGGCAACAACTCGGCAGCAATGCTCCGAGTCATTGCACGAAGCGCTGCTTTGGCGGCGCCATAGGCGCTCAAGGTTGGCACCGCCTTCACGTTGGCAATCGAAGTGGTAAAAACCACCGAACTGCCTTCCGGCATGAGCGGCGCCAGTTTCTGGACGATGAAATACGGTCCTTTGGCGTTCAGATTGAGCATCTCGTCGTAAACTGCCTCAGTCACCGCCTCAAATGGCATAAAATGACCGTATCCCGCGTTGACGAACAGTACATCGAGCTTGCCTAACGTCTCCTTAACCTTCGTCGCTAAGGCATCCATATCAGGAAGAGAAGTCGCGTCGCTGGAGACTACGACAGCGTTATCGCCAAGTTCAGCCTGAGCCGCCTTGATCGTTGCAGGGTTCCGCCCAGTCACGATCACACGTGCACCTTCTTTGATGAATAATTTGGCGGTCGCCAAGCCTAAGCCGGTAGTTCCGCCTGTGATAAGTGCTGTTTTTCCTTTGAAACGATCCATGTTGTCTCCTGTGCTGATCTGTCTTGAAACATTACCTACTGGAGAGTACGATAATGATAGCTGTAATGCAAGGAGTTTCGTACCGTATGGTAACTAATTATTCGAAGCGGCCCCGAGGACGTCCAAAAGGCTTTATCCCCGACGAAGCACTCGACCGTGCCGTAGAGATGTTTTGGGAGTATGGGTATGAAGGAGTCGACGTGGATCGGATCGCGCGCTCCGTGAACGTCACCAAACCCGCGCTATATCGAGCTTTCGGAGACAAGGCCACCCTTCTGCTCAAGGCGGTCGAGCGCTATGCGATGACGTATGTAGCTCCCAGAATGGCAGCTTTTCAAGCGGAGCCGGACATCCACAAGGCCGTGAGCGCCTTTTGCGAGGCTACCGTCAACGCCGCTTCGAATGAGGCTCGCGGCGGTTGCATGCTGGCCGCCGCTGCGCTGGGACACTCGGAGCGAGTAGCCGAGATCCGCTTGTACGTCGCGAAGGGCCTGACCGAAACCGCTGATATTTTCGCCAAACGTTTCGAAAAGGAGATGAAGGCGGGGCGCCTAAGCCGCACACCCTCTGCCAAGGTGCGAGGACGTTTGCTCGTTGACTTGATGCAGGGTTTGCAGCTTCGCGGCAAGGTCGGCATTGGCCGCGAACAACTGCTGCAAGAAAGCCGAAACTATGTGCCTCTGATTCTTGGCAAGTAAATCTAACGCACTTCTTGGCGGCGATGCGTCTGGACAAGTGCCAAATCGCCAAATCGCAGGACAAAGCACATCTTGTAACTTTTGTTGAACTCGGGAATCACGGAGCTTCCGGCGATCAGGTTTAACTGGAGCGATTCCGCCAACTGGCTTAAGTTCTGTCACAACAGTGATCGCCCAGCCTCCGAATCCTTTGGAGACGAAGACGTGAGCAATGTGAATATCCTATCAACGCAATCCGCTAGGCGCCTACGAAAACCAGCTCGGTCACGAAACTGGGGGAGATGAAGCCTCCGCCCCATTTCGCGTCGAATTTCGACGTAGGTTTCTCCGCTATTACCTCGTCAAGAGAGCGCCCTGATTTCTTGAGTTCCTTCACCTTCTCGTGAATGCTAACGATCATCTCGTCGAACTCAACCAGGTCCTTATGAGTACCAAGGTCACCATGTCCGGGAACCACGACAGTATTCTCGTCTGCCCGTGACAAGCTTTCCTTTGAAGCAGCAAGGAGGCCAACAATGCTACCCCCACTGTTGTAGTCGATGAACGGGTAGTAGCCGTTGAAGAATGTGTCCCCTGTGTGCAAGACGTTTGCGTTAGTGAAAAACACAGCGATGTCGGTGTCCGTGTGCGCGGGGGTAAGGCGACGCAGATGGATGACTTCGCCGTTCAACGCGACCTTGTGAGTTTGGCGGAAGAGGATCGTGGGTAAGGCTGCTGCAGGAGAGGGGGACAAGACAGCATCAAAGGCTGGAATGGTTTGACGAGAACTCATCCGCTCTCTCACCTTCTCTTGAGCGATGATCGTCGCGCCTATTTCATGCATCCACTCATTTCCATCGGTATGGTCGAAATGCCAATGAGTATCTATCACGTGCCGCAACGGTTCGGGAGAGATTGCCGCGAGGGCTTTCGTTATTTGCGTCCTCGAAGTCGCTAACCCGGTGTCGACCAAGATTTTTCCATCAGGTCCCGGTAGAACCACAATATTGCCGCCCGAGCCCATGAGCGCTCTTACATTATTGCGGACTGGCATCGTCACTATTTTCGCTGCGACTCCTCCGGCCCTCATCTGAGCAGCGGTGATCGATGCTTTCTGGGTGTAGCGCGTTACGGATTGGGTCGGTAACGCGGAAAGCGCGGCGGTTCCGGCAATCCCGCGAACGAAAGCGCGTCGTGACATTGACGATTGATCGATACTCATGGCCATTTCCTCGATTCGGTGTGTGCCGTGTAGCCCGAGCGAGTCCAGTTCCTTTATCCGATTTAGGCGCAATTCTTCCGACAAGAGACTATGCGCCTTGAGCAAACTCCGAAACGCCATTGAACAATCGCAGACGCGAAGCCACTACGTGTTCGACCGAATCCACTGCTGCCGGAAGGAGCTTGTATGGAACCACTTCTGTCTTGTGCTCCTCCAAGCTGCGTTCGAGACCACACCTCCAAGCGACCCGAAGTTCCGTGTTGATATGGACAATGTTGATTCCGGCGGCGATCGCTTTGCGGAAGTCCTCATCATTGGTTCCGGAGCCGCCGTGCAGCGTGAGGAATGTGCCCGTCGACCGCTTTATATCTTCAATTCGTGAAATGTCGAGATGCTTTTTCGTCTGTCCAGCTACCATGCTCTTCAGCATTCCATGCATATTTCCGACCGCCGGTGCCAAGATATCTACAGCGGTAGCTTCGACAAACTGTTTTGCCTCGGCCGGCGTTGAAAGGCCCCTGGACAAGTCCGGAGAGGTTTCATGAATTTCAGAGCCAGTCCCGATATCACCGATTTCACCTTCAACAAGAACTTCAGCATTGATCGCTTTGAGCGCTTCCACGGCATGTTTGGTCTCGCGAACATTTTCTTCGAACGGTAAAGCCGACAGATCGAAGACGACGGAATCGAATCCCGCCTCTGTGGCCTCAATCGCCTTGGCAAGAGAGTGAGTGTGATCGGCATTCAGAAAAATGGGAAAGTCGAATTCCTCGCGCAGACTTCGCACGAATGCTGCGATTTGTCGCACGCCTACAAACTCACGTTCCCCTTCGGACAAACCGACCAAGACGGGCACATTCACATCTTGGGCGGCCGCGAAGACGGCCTTCAACAGCACCAAGTCCGAGATATTGAAATGTCCGAGTGCTTTTCCAGCTTTTTGCGCTTCCAGCAAATGATCGTGCAATGACTTCATAAGGTCAGATTCCCTCCCTAGTCGTATAAGACTGGCTGGTCAGGTTCGCGTCACTTCAAACAAAAACCAAATGCGCCGCTGCGCCAAATCAATCCAATTGTCGAGGAGACTCGCCGTCGCTACATCTCCAGCGTCGTCGCACAGCGTGTGTACCGCGCGCATGCTTAGCACTAGAGCTTTCTCGTTATCTCGCAACTCACTCAACATATCTCCAGGTTCAACATAATCTGCATCGTTGTCATCAATACGGCGAAGACGCGCGATGTGTCCGATGGAACGTATGGTTGTTGCACCAACCTTGCGCACGCGTTCCGCGATGTCGTCCGTCATGCCGAATAGCTGGTCCGCATGCTCATCAAGAAGCAGATGGTGGTCGCGGAAATGAGGTCCGCTCATATGCCAATGAAAATTCTTGGTTTTCAAATACAAGGCAAAGACATCGGCGAGGAGGGCGTTAAGTGCCGCCGAAATGTTCATGATCGAGTTAGCGTCTAGGTCAGACTTCCAAATCTCCGGGGCTTCCTGGCGTGCAATCAACTTTTCTTTTTTCACTTTTGCCTCTCTTTCGCTGGTTCAAATGACTAAAGCGGTCCGTAGTCACCTAACGCAAATAACGCCTCCAACGAGTTCTTCGCAATCAAGAGATAATCTTGGAAGCAACCTCTCCCGTCGGTCCCCCGCACAATTCCTGAGTGGACGCAGAACCTTTTGTCGAAAACTTCGCGGCGATAATTTTGTCTGTGACCATGTAACCGACCGTCATCGCGACAACCAGCAACGCACCGGTCAGTTTCGGAGGGCTCGGAACAGGAATGTCAAACCACCGGCAAGCAACCCCGATCGACAAGCCCAACAGGATTCCAACGAAAACCTTGATCACGATGCTTCTCCTTTGGGTCGGCTAAAACCCTTAAACGCCCTGGTACACCAGGGCTAGAAATCTACCGGGATTCATGAAGCCCTCGCCCCATTCTTCATCAGTACGAGCGCTGGGCTTGGCAGCGACAACCTCGTCCAGCGATCGGCCCTGCTTTTTCAGGACGGACACCTTGTCGCGGATTTCGCTCAGCACATCTCTGAACAGAGCCAAGTCGGCTTTACCACCCACTTCGCCGTGCCCCGGAATGACGATCATCTTGTCGGTTACTTTTGCCAAATTCGTTTCGGCGGCGCGGATCTGGCCGTCAATGCTGCCGCCAGTGGAGTAGTCGATGAAGGGATAGTTGCGATTCCAAAAGGTATCGCCAGTGTGAAAGATGTCGGCTTCTACAAAGTGCACGGAGATGTCGGAGTCTGTGTGAGCCGGTAGATAGTGCTTTATTGCCAGCGTCGAGTCGTTGGCATGCAACGTGTGCTCTTCTTTGAACACGGTCGAAGGAATCGCACCCGCCGCCATGGCTGGAAAAGTGTAGTGCCAGCCCTCGACGCGCGTGTCCTTCAAAAGGTGTTTACGAGTGTTCTCCTGTGCCAGGATGTTGGCTCCGGCTTCATTTAGCCACGCGTTGCCACCGGTATGATCGAAGTGCCAATGCGTGTTGATCAGTTGCTTGATGGGGTCTGCATTGATGCTCGCTAGAGCTGCAGAAACGTTTGGACGCGCAGTCACAATTTCTGCATCCACCAGCAGTTTACCGTCGGGCCCGGTGAGCACGGCAATATTTCCACCCGCGCCGAGAAGAACGCTGATATTGCGACGGAGCGTTTGAACGGCGACCTTTGCTGTGGCGGCTTCCTTAAAAGCATCTTTTACGAGGTGGTCTTCTTCGGCGAAGAGGCTCCTCGGCGCGATACAAGCTCCCGCAAACGCCAGACCCCCTGCGGCTAGAAACTGACGGCGTGACACTTCGGCTGAGCTCTCGGTAACCATTTTCTCCTCCTTGCCCGCTTTCGCTTCGGATTAATCGACACCTTCGGTTTTTTTCTGCATTTGAAATGTGACAGGTACCCTCAGAATCGCCTCAAAATCCGAGATCACTCAGTCCCGGATGCGCGTCGGGACGTCGGCCTAGAGGCCAGTTGTATTTGCGGTCTGACTCTTTGATGGGAAGATCGTTGATGCACGCAAACCGCATTCGCATCAGGCCATCGTCGTTGTATTCCCAGTTTTCGTTACCGTATGAGCGATACCAATTCCCCGAGTCATCGTGCCATTCGTAAGCGAACCGTACCGCAATGCGATTGCCGGTGAAGGACCACAGCTCCTTGATCAGCCGGTAGTCCAATTCTTTGGTCCACTTGCGAGTCAGGAAGGCGATGATGTCTTGCCTTCCAGTCACAAATTCGGATCGGTTCCTCCAGCGAGAGTCCAACGCGTAGCCCTGTGAGACTTTCTCGGGGTCCCGCGAATTCCAGCTGTCTTCCGCGAGCCGAACTTTCTGAATCGCAGTTTCGGAAGTAAATGGCGGCACTGGTGGGCGGGTCGTCATGGTGGCTGGACGTGTCGACATGATTGTTTCTCCCTTGTCCACCGAGATGCAGTGGTCTTTTCCCACACGCTAGTGCATGAGTGCTGCCAAACAATACATTCTGAAAAACTACAGCAGCTATTCGGATAGAAAGGCCTCCGCCAGCGCGAAACATCCCGGCAAATATAGACGAGTGTCATGGATCTGACTCACGTTTCGACTATTGTCGGGAAACGGACACCTGAATTCAGTCTGCAAGTGGGTTTGTCTGGCGGGGTCACGTTCAACGGGTGCTGCTACCATTGCCACGCTGCGTTTTCACGCGCTCCATCACGAATCGGCCTTTTGGCAGGCCAACTGCACTAGCGGAGGTCTCACGAGTGCAAGGCACACGCAAGACAATCTGGAGGAAAAGATCATGACAAGTGTTGGCACTTCCCCTCAAAAACAGCCGGCCGTCCATTACAAGACGACTCGCATCAATGACCTCGACATTTTCTATCGGGACGCTGGCCCGCAGGATGCCCCGGCAATTCTTCTTCTGCACGGATTTCCGACTTCGTCCAATATGTTCCGCAACCTGATTCCGCGCCTCGCAAATTCACTCCGCGTTATCGCCCCGGACTATCCCGGTTTCGGGCAGAGCAGTATGCCTGATCACAAGAGCTTCGCCTACACGTTCGAGAACTATGCGGTCATCGTGGCCAAGCTGGCTGAGCAACTCGGCGTCAGCAAATACTCGATGTACGTCATGGACTATGGCGCGCCGGTTGGCTACCGCCTGGCGTTGCGGCATCCCGAGCGGGTTCAGGCGCTGATCGTGCAGAACGGCAACGCGTACGACGAAGGATTGCTCGAATTCTGGGACCCGATCAAGAAATATTGGAAGGACGCCACGCCCGAGAATCGCGCAGGATTGCATTTCCTCGTCGATGCCAAGTCAACCCGCTGGCAGTACGAGAATGGTGTGAGCGACTTGACCCTGCTCGATCCCACGACCTGGGCTTTGGACCAAATCGGGCTTGATCGCCCCGGGAATCGCGACATCCAGATGGATCTCTTCTACGACTACCGCACAAACGTTCCGCTATACCCGGACTTCCAGAATTTTTTCTGGAAGAATCAGCCGCCTACCTTGATTGTGTGGGGAAAGAATGACTTCATCTTCCCGCCGGAGGGAGCGGCTCCCTACAGCCGCGACCTCAAGAATCTTGAGACGCACCTCCTGGACACCGGGCACTTCGCACTGGAAACGCACGGCGAAGAAATCGCCAGCCGCATCGAGACTTTTCTTACCAAGAACAAGATAACTCGCTAATCTCTTCCCCGAATGTTGCGGGCTGGCAGGTCGCCGGCCCGTACTTCCGGAGGACCGACATGACCAAGAGCTTTGGCTCACTCGTTTTCACGCCAGTAGTGAAAGCTTTACAGGAACGCTACGGCAGCCGGCGGCAGTACGCGCGAATCGAGCAGCTTGGCGACGCGCCCGGGGGCCTCGGTCCAGAGGAACAAGAGTACATACGCGAGCGGGACACTCTCTATATGGCCAGCCTCGGCGAGACTGGGTGGCCTTATGTCCAGCATCGCGGAGGACCCAAAGGTTTCTTGAGAGTAATCGACGAGCGGACCATCGCCTTCGCGGACTTTCGAGGAAACAAGCAGTACATCAGTACGGGCAATCTGATGGCCGACAACCGCGTCGCACTGATCCTGGTCGATTACCCCAGACAGTTGCGGCTGAAAATCCTGGGGCGGGCGGAGATTTTCGAGGGTGAGAAAGCGAAGGACTGGCTCGCGAAAGTCCGCGACCCCGGATACAAAGCCACGACGGAACGAGTCTACGTCATTCAGATCGAGGCATCCGACTGGAATTGCCAGCAGCACATCATTCCTCGCTTCACCGAGGAAGAAATTCGTGTCGTGCTCGAACCGATCGAGAAACACATGCAGGAATTGGACGAGGAGAACCAGAAACTTCGGGAGCAATTGGCGCAACTCAGAAAAACGAACGCAAAGTCAGGCACATAAAAGGAGAACAGCAATGGCTACGATTACCACGAAGGACGGCACGGAAATCTACTACAAGGACTGGGGCAAGGGACAACCGGTGGTTTTCAGCCACGGTTGGCCGCTCAGCGCTGACGCTTGGGAAGATCAGATGTTGTTTTTGGCGGATCGCGGATTTCGCTGCATCGCCCATGACCGACGCGGCCATGGCCGCTCGAGCCAGCCCTGGGACGGCAACGACATGGACACCTACGCCGACGACCTCGCACAGCTGGTGGAAAAACTCGACCTGAAGGATGCGATCCACGTCGGCCACTCGACCGGTGGTGGGGAAGTAACGCGCTACATCGGCCGTCACGGCACAAAACGTGTAGCCAAGGCTGTGCTGATCAGTGCGGTGCCGCCGCTCATGCTGAAAACCACAGCGAACCCAGATGGGCTGCCGATCAAGGCATTCGACGAGCTTCGGGCCAATGTTCAACACGATCGCTCCCAATTCTTCAAGGATTTGAGTGCTCCGTTCTACGGCGCCAATCGGCCAAACGCTAAAGTCTCGCAGGGACTTCGCGATTTCTTCTGGTTGCAAGGAATGATGGCGGGACACAAGGCCTGTTATGACTGCATCAAAGCATTCTCCGAAACAGACTTGACCGAAGATCTCAAGAAGTTCGATGTGCCGACTCTCATTATGCACGGTACGGACGATCAGATCGTGCCCATCGGCGCCTCAGCGCTTCACTCATCCAAAATCGTCAAAGGCGCCACACTAAAACTCTATGAAGGTGCTCCTCACGGCATGCCCTCGACTCTTAAGGACCAGATCAACGCCGACCTGCTTTCGTTTTTGAAGGGCGCCAGCAAAGCATCGGCGTAGACGCCAGCGCTTCGATTTCTCGTGCGTCTTTCGCCAATTTCTTTTCGGAGGAACCGTCATGCACACCGCGTTTATCTACTTCGCTGCGTTTTCCGTTTGTGCGGTGCTAGCTACCAGGGCCGCGGGCCAGAGTGCTAGGACGTGCGCGGCCCCTCACCACTGGTTGCCATTGACAATGAAGCACCGCCGAAGCTGATTGTCGATCCACCGCTTCCAGAACCGCTGGCGCTTGGCCGCGTCTTCGTCCAGTACAGGGCGGAAAACCTCCGTGTGCTGCCCGAGTTCGGCAAAGGTGCTCTTGAGGTTTCGCCCCGCATAGGGCATGTGCACATTACCGTTGACGATTTGCCTTGGCACTTTGTCGATGCGAGCGGCGAAACTATTATTCTTGTCGGACTAGCACCGGGGCCTCACAAACTCCTCATCGAATTGGCGGATCCAACATATACCGTAATCACCAGCAAGACGGTGACGTTTATTGTGCCTAATACGAAAGCGGCGAAGTCGCACAACTGATATGAATGGTCTATGTTGGAGGACCGGCCAATGTCCCGCCTTTTTCAACGTACAATCTACCGCTACACCACTAGCGGAAACACCTTGGCGTGACGCCCACCCGTCTGAAGGAGGGCTGTAAAGCATTTCTTAGCTGCGAATAACCCACCTACATTTCAGAGAGTTATTAGTATCGATGGTTTCAGTAGGTCCACCTTGGCCTTCAGTTCTACCCATAAGATCCTCGTCACCGTGCAATTATTGCTATAAAATCTCCGCTCTGGGATCGCGCACATGGGCCAAGGCCTCAGAGAATGACGAAATCAGACAATCCCTTTCAAGTGATGATCAATGCCATCCCCACGATGGCGTGGGGCGCTCTGCCCGATGGTTCCGTGGAATTTCTCAACCAAAGATGGCATGACTACACGGGTCTCTCCATCGAACAGGGAGTGGGCTGGGGATGGACGGTTACAATTCATCCCGACGATTTGCGCAAATTAACGGATACGTGGCAACAAGTTCCTGGCGTCCGGTAATGCAGGCCAAGAAGAAGCACGGGTACGACGCGTCGATGGAGAATATCGCTGGTTCCTGTTTCGCGCGGTGCCAGTGCGAGATGGTCAGGAAAAGATCGCCCGCTGGTATGGAACAATTACTGACATCGAGGATCTCAAGAAAGCTGAAGAGAAATTACGACAGGCCGCCGATTTGCGAACGGTTATTCACACCATTCCCGCGATGGCTTGGAGCGCCTTGCCAGATGGCTGCGTTGATTTCCTCAGCCGGCACTGGCTGGACTATACCGGCCTATCCCCCGATCAAGCACTGAATTGGGGATGGAAGGTGGCGATTCATCCCGACGACCTCCCAGGAATGCTGAAGACATTCGAGGGAGCTGTGAAATCTGGACAGCCATTCGAAGCGGACGGTCGTTTTCGTAGATCCGATGGAGAATTCCGCTGGTTCCTCTTCCGCGCGAATCCATTGTGCGACGAATCGGGAGAAGTTGTGAAATGGTACGGAACGAACACTGATCTTGAAGATCGCAAGCGCGCTGAACTTGAGCTGCAAAAGGCCTTTGCGCAGATTGAGGTACTAAAAGACCGACTCTTCAAAGAAAACCTGGCGCTCCGAGAGCAAATTGACCAGGCGTTCATGTTTGAGGAAATTGTAGGTTCATCGCCAGCCCTGAAGACAGTGCTTGCGAGTATCGTAAGGGTTGCTCCCGTCGACTCAACGGTCTTGATAACAGGCGAAACCGGCACGGGCAAAGAACTGATCGCCCGAGCGATCCATAAACGGTCGAAGCGCTCGTCGAGGGCGTTCATCCGCGTTGATTGTGCTACGATTCCTCCCTCGCTTATTGTTTCCGAACTTTTCGGTCACGAGAAAGGCGCCTTTACCGGAGCGCTTCAGCGACGCGCAGGGCGGTTTGAAGCCGCCGACGGCGGAACAATCTTCCTCGACGAGATTGGCGAACTTTCGTCCGAGATGCAGACTGCACTGCTGCGCGTGCTTCAAGAACGAGAGTTTGAGCGCGTCGGGAGTAACCAACCGATTTCCGTTGACGTGCGAGTGCTTGCCGCAACGAACCAGGATCTTGAAGCTGCCGTCGGCGCCGGCCGATTCCGTCAGGATCTCTTCTATCGGCTGAACGTTTTCCCCATACGCGTGCCGTCTTTGCGTGAGAGGAAGGACGACATTCCTCTACTGGTAGAGTACTTAGTACAACGATATGCGAAGAGAACCGGAAAGAAAATCAACGATATTGAGAAGCAGACGCTCGATGTTTTCCAAGGCTACGATTGGCCAGGGAACATTCGGGAACTCCAAAACATAGTCGAGCGCGCCGTCATACTGTGTGATGGCGAAACGTTCTCAGTCGATGAGACCTGGATGCACCGAAAATCGAACCAACAGCCTGGGCAACTCGCCCCCCAGGCCCGCGTTTTCGCTGATGGCAAGAAGGAATTATCCGCCCGTGAACGAGAAGCAATCGAGACCGCACTAGCGGAATGCAATGGGCGAGTTTCAGGTCCCCGTGGCGCCGCAGTAAAGCTTGGAATTCCCCACCAGACTCTTGAGTCCAAAATCGCGAGCCTCGGAATAGACAAACGCCGGTTCGAACTGGGCTTCTTGCGGCGAAAAGCCATTTAGCTGAACTCAGCCAAGCTACTTTTCTGACCTGTGATTACGAACTTGCTCCGCAACTCTCTGACTTCTTGCCCGTTTTTGTCCGGGCAACGATAGTTTTCTCTCGATTCTTCCGATCGATCAGGATTTCCTGAGAAGCCAGCAATTTGCCGAGCCACAAGTCCCGTCGATTCAACGCATTTAGTTGGAACATTACTTGCTTTCTTGTTCCTAGCAGGCTTCAATTCGGGTGAATAGACATTGAAGATCGAAATCGAGTCGGACGGTGTAACGACGACAATTCGTATGATTGGTCACTTTCAATCAGGGCATCTCGGGGAACTGGAAAAGCAGCTTCAGGGTAGTGGACCCCAGTTTGTTTTGGACTTACGGGAAATAACACTTGTTGATGTAGAGGTAGTTCGGTTCTTGGGAGGCTGCAAGGCAGCTGGCGTAAAGATCGTGAATAGCCCGCAATATGTTAGAGAGTGGATGGATCGGGAACTCGAGTCTCATTGGCGGACCGGCGAAAATGAGCGCGAATTCTCTTAACACCCGTCGGTTGGACAACCTTGCCGAACGCCATTCACCATATGGAGCATCTTGTGATCGACATAAACCGCAACGACCAGAAAGAAACGACCTCAAAGCAAGCTTGCGGTTGGACGGAGAACGCGGAACGCCATAGTTTTGAAGGAATGGTAGGCTCGAGTCGGACGCTGAAACGAGCGCTTGAGCAAGTAATTACTGTAGCCCCGACCGATGCAACAGTCTTAATCCAAGGAGAAACGGGGACAGGAAAAGAACTGATTGCTCGCGCGATTCACAAACTCAGCCCGCGCTGTGACTCGCATTTCGTAAGGTTTAACTGCGCGGCAATACCCCTGGGACTACTTGAGAGTGAACTCTTCGGCCACGAAAAAGGGGCATTCACTGGTGCAATCGCACGAAAAGTCGGTCGCTTCGAACTGGCCAATGAAGGCACACTATTCCTCGACGAGATCGGTGATGTCCCTCTGGAACTCCAAGCTAAACTCTTGCGCGTCCTCCAGGAACAGGAATTCGAAAGATTAGGCAGTAATCAGACACAACAAGTGAACGTTCGAATCGTGGCCGCCACACACAGGGATTTAAAACAGATGGTCGCCCAAGAGCTCTTTCGGAGTGACCTATTTTTTCGTCTGAACATTTTCCCCGTGTCCTTGCCGCCTCTACGGGAACGCCGTGAAGACATTCCGTTACTGGTGACCGCGTTCGTGAGTGACTGCGTTCGCCGCCTGAATCGGCGCGTGAAAATTGTCAGCGACGAAACTATGAACGCTCTCATGCAGTATCCCTGGCCCGGTAACATTCGAGAATTGCAGAACTTTATCGAGCGCGCCGTCATCATGTCTCCCGGTACGTCGCTCGTGGCTCCTTTGGACAGCCTCGCAGTGCCCGAACGAAAGCTATCTGTCCCTCCAAAGACCCTTGCCCAAGCAGAGTCGAACTTCATTCTCGAAGCAATCAAAGCGGCCAACTGGGTCATTGGCGGACCGAATGGCGCGGCAAGGAGGCTAGGTATTAAAAGGACGACCTTAATTGGCAAGATGCGGAAGCTGGGACTTTCTCGTTCCAGAGAACCGGCGGGTTCCTTAAGTTTTTCGCCTCGTAAAGAAACTTCCCCGACTGTTTCCGCATAGATTGAACTGGAGACTTTCCATGACCAACAAACTTGCAGGCAAGATAGCCCTCGTTACCGGCGGCAGCACCGGTATCGGCCTCGCGACAGCTAAAGAATTTGTGGCGGAAGGCGCCTATGTTTTTATTACCGGTCGTCGCCAGAAGGAACTCACCGAAGCAGTCACAACAATCGGATCGAACGTCACAGGCATCGTAGCTGACGCAAGCAAGTTAAGTGATCTCGATATTCTTTTTGAAAGAATCTCGAAGGACAAAGGCAGACTCGACATCGTTTTTGCGAACGCCGGCGGGGGGAGTTTCCTGCCGCTTGGCTCGATTGGTTCGGTCTTTTGCAAGAAGTTGGACGACCGATCTTAAGCACAGGAAAATCCGCGTAAACGCCGTCAGTCCGGGTTCGACGGAAACCCCAGGCTGGATGGCCTTGGCGTCTGATGACAAGCAGAGGAAAGCTATGATCGCGCAAGCGGCAGCGGAAATTCCC